>Ga0209450_10002072_pt1 | contig 10099 bp, 11 predicted proteins | sample FrelakmetLWP11LW_FD_187149 | JGI IMG/M metagenome (GOLD analysis project Ga0209450, IMG submission 187149) | Freshwater lake sediment microbial communities from the University of Notre Dame, USA, for methane emissions studies - LWP11 LW (SPAdes)... | ecosystem: Environmental > Aquatic >...
CCGGATACTTTGATAATAGGTGCTGGTATTTCCGGTATTCAGGCGGCCCTGGAGATAGCAGATTCCGGAAACAATGTTTATCTCGTAGAGAGAGAACCGTCAATCGGAGGAAAAATGGCGGTTTTTGATAAAACTTTTCCGACTCTTGACTGTTCCGCGTGCATATTGACTCCGAAGATGGTATCCGTCGGACACAGAGAATCAATAAAACTGTTTTCCTGGAGCGAAGTAGTATCCGTATCAGGTTATCTTGGAAATTTCAAAGTTAAAATAAGAAAAAGAGCAAGGTATGTTGATACAGATAAGTGCACTGGCTGCGGACAATGCTGGAGCCACTGCCCTGCTTCGAAGTTCCCGTCAAGAAGACAAATTATAATCGGCAAAGATACAATAATAAACGATAATAAATAAAATGGAATTAAGTGATATTGTAAATATTCTCGAATGCAAAAGTCATACCGGCAGGGAATTGCTCCGTAGAGATGTTCAATATTGCTATGCTGCCGACATGATGAGTGATGTATTAAAATCGTGCAAGATAGGTTCTTTACTGATTACCGGTTTAATCAATAAGCAGGTAACCCAGGTTGCAGAAATTATGGACCTGAAAGGAATAATATTTGCGTCGGGTAAATTGCCGGCGCAGGATGTTATTGAAGAAGCAAATGAAAAAAATCTGCCCCTGCTTACAACTGAAAAACCGTTGTTTGAAGCCTGCGGTATATTATACACATTAGGTTTAAGAGGAAAAGAAATCTGTGAAAAGGCGGATGATGGAACGGGAGATTCTTTACAATAAGTCCTTTAATATTATGGGCAGGGATTTCGCTAACGCGGGGTCTGTTTCCGTTAAGATTAAAAATATTTTAAAGGAAATAAAAATAAAACCGGAGATTGTTTACAGAGTATCAATATGCTGTTACGAAGCTGAAATGAATGAAGTAATGTATGCTGAGATTGCAAATCTTAATTTTACAATTTCAGGGGACGAAGCGGTAATAACAATTGAAGATAAAGGCCCGGGAATTGAAAATGTGGAACTTGCGATGAAAGAAGGATATTCAACTGCGACACAGGAAATGAGGGAAATGGGATTTGGCGCAGGTCTGGGGCTGCCAAACATAAAAAATAATTCAGATGAATTTAAAATTGAATCAAAAATATCGGAAGGAACAAAACTTTACATTAAAATTAATCTGATTTGAACAGAGGTGCTGAAACATATAATCATTCAATTTGCTTCGAACCATCCAGGTGCACGGGAGAGATGGACTGCCTGAAAATATGTCCGGTAGATGCAATACGCGTAAGAGCGGGAAAAGCAAAAATGCTTGAAGATAAATGCATTGATTGCGGGGAATGCGTAAAAATCTGCAGAAACAGTGCCATTATTCCTCTTACAAATACATTTAAGGATTTTGCAAAATATGATTATACGATAGCAATACCGTCATTAGCATTGTATACTCAATTCGACAGAAATATTAAACCGAATACAATATTAAGTTCCCTAAAAAAAACAGGTTTTAATGAAGTAATTGATATTACCAGAGCTTGTATTTCTGTCTTAAAAACAACGAACAGATATATTAAGGAATACAAAGGAAGAAAACCGTTGATTTCCTCTTTCTGTCCGACATGCATAAAAATAATACAGATGAGATACCCCGAGCTGATAAAAAACCTGATACCGGTTATTTCACCAACTGAACTTGCCGCTGAAGACGCAAAAAGAGAAGCCTCCCTGAGATTGGGAATAGAAGAAAATAAAATCGGATTGATTTACATTACGTCCTGTCCCTCAAAGACTGTAATTATCTCGAAGAAAAAGGGTAAATATTATTCTGCTTTTAATGGTTCTATACCGATTACTGAGATATACAATATTTTATTCGACGCGATTCAACATACTGTAAAAAACGTGGACAATGATTATGAGTTTTTTGATGTCAGCGGATTTGGTTTGAATTTTGCCAGGTTAGGTGGCTTAGGTTATATGATGAACTGCGATAACAGCATAACTGTGTCAGGAATAAATAATGTATTATATGTACTGGATGAAATTGAAAAAGGAAGGATGCACAATGTTGATTTTGTCGAAATGCACGGGTGTACTGAATCCTGTCTGGGAGGTCCGATGAATGTTGAAAACGTTTATATAGCCAGAACAAATCTGCTGAATTTAATCAGTTATTTCGGCGAAATAAAAATTCCGCTGGGGAAAAAAGATAAATATGAAAAATACAATCAGATAAATGAAAATATGTACGAACCGGAATATAAAGAAGATGTGATTATTGATATTAAGAAAGCAATTATGAAAAGAACTGAACGAAAAAAGATATATTCCGAATTACCCGGTATTAATTGCGGAGCCTGCGGTTCGCCGACCTGTGAGACTTTTTCAGAAGATGTCGTGGAAGGGGACGCAGGTATTAATGATTGCATATTTGTTGCAGTAAAGAATCTCGAAGAAAAGCTAAAAAACTACGAATCCAAAATTCCGGGAAGAAAATGAAAACTAAAGAATTAATAAATATTTGCGGACTTGAAATTTTAACTGAGCTTTTTGAATCTGACAGGGAAGTATCCGGAGGATATACCAGCGACCTTTTGAGTGATGTTATTGCAAATTCAAAAAAAGACAATGTCTGGATTACAATGCAGACACACTTAAACATAATTGCAGTGGCAAGTTTAAAGGAATTAACCGCAATAATAGTCGTGATGAACAGGGATATTGAAACGGAAGTTTTAGAAAAAGCAAAAGAAGAAAGAGTCACGGTATTAAGAACGAATTTAACGGCTTATCAAATCAGCGGAATCATTTACGAAACCGGAGTTAAATGAGTGCGGATAAGCTAATAAAAGCTGATGTTCATTTACATACATGTTTATCGCCCTGTGCAGATATTACACAGTCGCCAAAAAGAGTTATCAAAAAGGTCCGTGAAAACGGATTCGGTCTGGTATTCATCACTGACCATAACTCAATGGCAAATGCTGAAGCAGCTATCAACGCAGGAAAAGGGTTTACTGAATTGCGGATTTATCCCGGGATGGAAATAACAACCAGGGAAGAAATACATGTTCTGTCGCTCTTTGAAAAACTGGAAAATGCCTTAAAAACACAGGAATATATTAACAACTATTTGCCTGATGTATATTTCGATTTAGAGAGGCAGGAACAGATTATTGCGAATGAAGATGATGAAATTGAGGGTTATTATCATAAATCGCTTTTCAGCGCTGTGAATTTAGACCTCGATGAAATTATTGAACTTGTTCACGGGAACAAAGGAATAGTAATAGCGGCTCATATTGACAGGCAGAGTTTTTCAATTATTAGCCAGCTGGGATTTATTCCAGAAAGATGCGAACTGGATGCTCTGGAAATATCACCTAATTTGAGTTTGCAGGAGGCAAAGGAGATTTATAATAAGTATTCTTTAAAATATAAATTTGTTAAAGGTTCGGATTCACATTCATTAAATACCATAGGATGTTCATTTACTGAGTTCTGCGGAAAAGATAATTCTTTTAACAGCTTTTATAATTTTATAAATGAATGATCTGTCGTTGCATATTCTTGATGTCTCGGAAAACTGCATTGATGCGGGCGCCGGAAACATTGAAATAATAATTATCGAAGATATTAATAAAGATTATCTGACAATTGAAATTACTGATGACGGAAAAGGAATGGATAATAATATGATTGCTAAGATACAGGATCCGTTCACAACAAGCAGAACGACAAGAAAAGTCGGGCTGGGAATTCCGTTCTTTAAGGAAGCTGCGGAAAGCAGTGGCGGAATGTTTGAAATCAGTTCCGGTATCGGAAAAGGAACGAAGGTTAAAGCGGCTTTCAAACACAGCCATATAGACAGGAAACCTATGGGTGATATTGCGGAAACCCTTATTGCGCTGATATTAAGGGCAGAAAAGACGGAGATATTTTACTGTCACAAAAGGAACGGGAAGGATTTTGAATTCAGCACAAAGGATTTAAAATCGCTGTTGAAAGTTCAGAATTTAAAACAGGCAGGTTTATTAAAGAATTTAAGAGAAATAATTAAAAATAAAATAGCAGAATTATATTAAGGAGAAAAAATGGTATCTCAAATTGTAGATAAATTCATTCAACAGCACCCAAAAGACCAAAGTTCATTGATAGGCGTTATGCTGGATGTGCAGAATCATTTTTATTATTTACCAAAAGAATCATTATTCTATATTTCCAGAGAGTTAAAAGTACCGATTAGCACGGTTTATAATTTAGCTACATTTTACAAAGCATTCAGCCTGAAGCCTAAAGGAAAACACCCGGTTGCGGTCTGTACGGGAACTGCATGCCACGTTCAGGGAGCAACTAAACTTTTGGAGAAGTTTGAAAGGGAATTAAAGGTCAAGACCGGAGGTGAAACAACACCCGATAAACTGTTCAGTCTCGAGAGCGTAAGATGTCTCGGATGCTGCGGGTTGGCTCCTGTAGTGACTATCGGAAAGGATTTACACGGTAAACTCCCTCCGAATAAAATACCTAAACTTTTAAAACAGTATAAGTAAGGAGAAAATAAAATGGCTAAAATAACCATAGCTGACCTTGAAAAAATACGTGAAGAATCGAGAAGGACACTCGTTCTGAGGGAAGGTGCAGGAAGGGCTAAAGTAACAGTTCACATGGGAACGTGCGGAATAGCCGCAGGCGCAAGGGATATTATGTCCGCAGTTTTAAAGGAAATAGAAGATAGAAATCTGACCGACGTCATAGTAACAAATTCCGGTTGTGCCGGATTATGCAGTAAAGAACCTATGATAACGGTGGAAATTGTAAATTACCCCGCCCCGGTAAAATATATTGAAATGACACCCGGGAGAATAAAAAAGGTCTTTGAATCACATATTATAAACGGTCAGATAGTAAAAGAATACGCTCTTGCAATTGGAAGTGAAACAACACATTAAAATAGCAGAACAAAATTTAAAAATTAATTTAATAAAATGTCTTACAGGGCTTATTTGATGGTTTGCGCAGGCACGGGCTGTGTGGCTAACCAGTCAATGAAAATTAAGGAAGCGTTTGAGAAAGAACTGGAAAAAAGGAAACTGCAGGATGAAGTATCTGTCGTGACAACAGGTTGTAACGGCTTTTGCGGAGTCGGTCCTATTATGGTGATCCAGCCGGACGGAATATTTTATCAGCTTTTGAAAGTCAGTGATATACCGTTGTTGGTTGAAGAACACTTGATAAAGGGGAGGCCTGTAAAAAAACTCATGTACGTGCCAAATGAAAATGAACCTCCTATTCCGAAGATGAGCGATATAGATTTCTTTAAAAAGCAGATGCTTATCGCATTGAGAAACCGCGGATTGATTGACCCTGAAAAAATCGAAGAGTACATTGCCCGTGAAGGTTATTCTGCGCTTGCAAAAGCTCTTACCGAAATGAAACCGGATGATGTTATTCAGGAAATCAAGAAATCCGGATTAAGAGGCCGGGGAGGAGGAGGATTTCCGACGGGCATTAAATGGGAAACGATGAAAAAAGTACCGGGTGAAAAGAGGTATGTCATATGCAATGCCGATGAAGGCGACCCTGGAGCATTTATGGACAGAAGTATAATCGAATCTGATCCTCACGCAGTAATTGAAGGAATGCTGATTGGTGCATATTCAATGGGCTCATCGGACGGATATGTGTATATCAGAAATGAATACCCGATTGCACTTCAAAGATTGAAAAAAGCTATAGAACAGGCGCGCGAATACGGGCTTCTTGGAGAAAATATTTTCGGAACAGATTTCAAATTCGACATAAAAATTGCCCGGGGGGCAGGTGCATTTGTCTGCGGGGAATCCACTGCTTTAATGGCTTCTATTGAGGGAAAACCAGGCGAACCGAGAGCAAAATATATTCATACGGTGGAGAAGGGTTTGAATGATTGTCCTACCTGTCTGAATAATGTCGAGACATGGGCGAACGTTCCCCGTATTATTTTGAAAGGCGCAGACTGGTTTACCGGAATTGGCACCGGTGATGTAACTCAAAATCCGTGGGGCGGAAGTAAAGGGACAAAAGTATTTTCATTGACCGGAAAAGTGGTTAATACAGGTTTGGTTGAAGTTCCTATGGGAATTACTTTAAAAGAAATTATTTTTGACATAGGCGGTGGAATAAAAGACGGAAAGAAATTAAAGACGGTCCAAACCGGCGGACCCTCCGGCGGTTTTATTCCTGAAAGCATGCTTGACCTGCCCGTTGATTATGATGAGCTGACTAAAGTGGGTTCAATGATGGGTTCAGGCGGAATGATTGTCGCGGATGAGGAAAACTGTGTCGTGGATATGGCAAAATACTTTTTAACCTTCACGCAGGAAGAATCCTGCGGTAAATGCATACCCTGCAGGGAAGGAACAAAAAGAATGCTTGATATACTTGAAAACATCACGATAGGAAATGGAACTGAAGAAGACCTTGATTTGCTTGAAGAACTGGCAAATATGGTTGTTGAATCTTCATTATGTGCGCTCGGAGGTTCGGCGCCGAATCCGGTTTTAACTTCATTAAAATATTACAGGGATGAATATCTCGTTCACGTAAGGGATAAAAAATGCCCTGCGCATGCATGCAGACAACTGAATGTATATACAATCGATGAGGAAATATGCGCAACTTTAGGGCATGGATGCGATATGTGCAAAAAATCCTGTCCCGATTATGCAATAATGGGTGAGCCGAAAAAGGCGCATTATATAGACCAGCTGAAATGTCATAAATGCGGTGCATGCTATGACGCCTGCAATTTTAAAGCTATTAAAATTGAATAAATTATTTATCCGCAAATGCGGAAAGGAGAATTATAATGGTTACCGTAAACATTGACGGTAAAAATGTCGAAGTAATAGAAGATACTACCATACTGAAAGCGGCAGAATCAGCAGGTATCTGGATTCCGACACTGTGCTACTCCGAACTTTTTGAACCATATGGAGTGTGCAGATTATGTACGGTCGAAGCAGTACGCGGCAGAAGAAGCCGCTTGGTTACTGCCTGTAATTATCCTGTCAGGGAAGGGCTTACAGTACATACGAATTCGGAAAAAGTAAAATGGATTCGTAAACTGATAATGGAGCTGACTTATTCCCGCTGGCCGAATGTACCGGTCGTAAAGGAAATGGCAGCCGCTCTTGGTGTAACTGAACCGAGATTTAAAAGTCTTGAACAGGATCTTGCGCCTGATGCATGCATACTTTGCGGCAACTGTGTAAATATTTGCCGTGATGTGGTGAAAGCAAGCATACTGGCATTCGAAGGCATTGGAATTGGCAGAAAAGTTGTTCTTCCGTACAACGAACAATCTGAAGAATGTATAGTCTGCGGAGCATGTGCGCAGGTCTGTCCGACAGGACATATTAAAATTAAATCTCTCGAAAAGGAACGGGGTGCTCTGCAGGATTGGTACCTTGGTCCGAAGTCTGCAATTAATATCCCTACACTTCAGGCTGTCCCGAGAGTTCCGATTATTGATGAAAAATCATGTATAAAAATGCAAACTGGTGGTTGCGGTATATGTTCGACGTTTTGCGAGCCTGAAGCAATCAACTACGAAGCAAAAGATGAAGAGATTGAAATAGAAGTCGGACAAATCCTGATAACAACAGGATACCAGACCATTGATTTGAAACAAATGCCTCAATATGGATACGGCAGGCTGGATAACGTATATTCATCGCTTGAGTTTGAACATATGCTGAACTCTACGGGACCGACAGGAGGAACTATTCTCTGCAAAGACGGCAGTGAACCCAGAGCTGTAGGAATAGTTCATTGCATAGGTTCAAGGGATGAGAACTTCCATAAATATTGTTCACGTGTCTGCTGTATGTATGCATTAAAATTTGCCCATCTTGTAAAAGACAGAACTCCGGCGGAAGTTTACCAATTCTATATAGACATGCGAGCATTCGGTAAAGGTTATGAAGAGTTTTATAAAAGATTACTCGATGAAGGTGTTAACATGATTAGAGGTAAAGTAGCGGAAATAACGGATGGATATATAACTGACGGGATTAAACCGTACTTAATGATTAAGTGTGAAGATACATTGATTGGTAAATTCAGGGAAATCCCTGTTGATATGGTCGTCCTGTGCCCGGCAATTGAACCTCAATTTGACGCATCTAATATTAAAAAGATATTTTCAATCAGTCAAAGCCCGGATAAATTTTTCCTGGAGCGTCATCCGAAACTCGACCCGGTATCTACTATGACCGACGGTATATTTATTGCGGGTTGTGCGCAGGGACCGAAAGATATTCCGGATTCTGTTGCACAGGCATCAGCGGCAGCGGCAAGGATTCTCTCTTTGATTTCTCTTGGTGAGGTGGCAATTGACCCGATTAAAGCAGAAGTTGTGGATGAATATTGCAGCGGCTGCAGGATGTGTAACAGTTTGTGCCCTTACAGTGCAATATCTTATAAAGAAGAAGAGAAAATTTCATATATAAATGATATGCTTTGTAAAGGATGCGGTACGTGTGTCTCTGCCTGTCCGTCTTCTGCCATTACTGGTAAAGGATTTACGGATGAACAGATTCTGGCAGAACTTGAAGGAATATTATCTGTATAGTTATTGTTTATGTTTCTTCTCGCAGCGGAATGCGGTATAGAAGCAAAGTGAATCAGTAAATAATATTTAACACAAATAAAATATGGAACAGGAAAAAGAATTTAACCCTAAGATTGTGGCATTTTTATGCAACTGGTGTACGTATACAGGTGCTGACCTTGCAGGAGTATCAAGATTAAAATCCTCTCCTTGCGTGAGAATAATCCGTGTGATGTGCAGCGGCAGGGTTGACCCTACATTCGTTATTAAGGCATTCAGGCAGGGAGCTGACGGAGTGTTCATCGGGGGATGTCACATAGGTGACTGCCATTATTCCGAGGGTAATTACAAGACTTTAAGAAGAGTTGAGTTTATGAAAATATATTTGGAGGATTTCGGCATTGACCCGAGAAGATTAAGACTGGAATGGATATCTGCTTCGGAAGGCGATAAATATGCAGCAAAGACACTAGAGTTTGAAAGCGAAATCAGAGAACTTGGTCCGTTGCATCTGGTCGACGCCTGAAATCAGATTTTTAAATAAAAATTTTAAATTCTATATAATGAAACCAAAATTAGCTTTGTACTGGGCATCATCATGCGGCGGCTGTGAAATAGCGGTTGTGGATACGGAATTGAAAATTCTTGATATTGCAGAATTCTTTGAGATAGTGTTCTGGCCCTGTCTAATGGATTTTAAATATAAAGATGTTGAAGCTATGCAGGACGGTGAAATTACTCTGTGCCTGTTTAATGGTGCAATAAGAACATCTGAAAATGAATATCTTGCAAAACTCCTGAGGGCAAAATCAAAAGTATTGGTTGCATTCGGTTCCTGTGCAATGGAAGGATGTATTCCCGGGCTTGCAAATTTTTATGACAAACAGACCATTCTGGATTATGTTTATAAGGATAGTCCTTCTCTGCAGGAAGAATCAAAAGGCATATATCCCGAGACGAAAACACGTATGCCTGAAGGTGAAATCGAAATACCCGAATTCTGGAATACAGTCAAAACACTTGACCAGGTTGTTGATGTAGATTATTACGTTCCGGGCTGTCCTCCGCAGTCATTTCAGATTATTACTGTTATAGAAGCTGTAATAGATATACTGAAAAACGGGAAACCGCTTCCGGCGAAAGGAACCATACTCGGAGCAGGAGACAAGACCTGCTGTGATGAATGCCCGAAGGAAAGGAAAGAAAAGAAAATCAAGAAATTTTACAGGCCCCAGGAGATTATTCCAAATCCGGACGAATGTCTTCTGGACCAGGGAATAATGTGTATGGGACCTGCGACGAGGAGCGGATGTGATGCTCTTTGTGTGAAAGCAAATGTCGGATGCCGCGGCTGTTACGGGCCGCCTCCGAATGTAATGGACCAGGGAACAAAAATGGTTTCCGCTTTAAGTTCGGTGATTGATTCAACAGACCCGGCAGAAGTGAGAGAAATTATAAAAACAATCGCAGACCCGCTTGGAACGTTT
>Ga0209450_10002074_pt1 | contig 10094 bp, 13 predicted proteins | sample FrelakmetLWP11LW_FD_187149 | JGI IMG/M metagenome (GOLD analysis project Ga0209450, IMG submission 187149) | Freshwater lake sediment microbial communities from the University of Notre Dame, USA, for methane emissions studies - LWP11 LW (SPAdes)... | ecosystem: Environmental > Aquatic >...
ATGGAAAATCAATACATATGTTTACAAGATGTATTAGATGGATTAAATTATATGACAAAAGTATTCACAATACAAAATTTTGCAAGTATACAAATTGAAATAGAAGATATACATTTAAATGAGTCTATTTACCCAATACTTATGAAAAAATAAAAAGTTTTATTGTAACAATAAAAGTTCATAGAAGATTCATTTATTAATAAAAATGTCTTTGATGCAAAATTCTGAAATTCAAAATGCTTATATTCAAAGTGTAGATGTAACAAAACCTGTAGGACGAATGGTTGAATATTATGCCAATCAAAAATATTGGCAAGGTTTTTATACTGGTTCTATCTGTTCTATGATTGGGTTAGGATTAGGTATATTTTTAGTTGACAAATATTGTTTCAAATAAGTCCATTCATTTTTGAAAAAAGGTAAATCTGGTGAATAGTAGGTTTCAAAAAGTTCTTGATGTAAATCTTTTTTTCTGTTTTTTATCTGATTGTAAATGTATTTTTTAATTTTAGGGCCTATTTTCCAAGTAAAATAAGAATATCTAAATTCCTGAAACCTTGAAAGCTCTGTCAAACTAAAACCACAATATGGATTCGGATTGGAACTGCCATTATATATTCTCATGTTTTTTGGTAAATAGGGATATTCAGTCAATAAATTGTCTTGACAATAAAATTGTTCCATTCGTTTGGGAAGATATTTGATTTCACTTATATCATTGTTTTCACAACACAATATTCTAGTGTTGATGGGAATATTAGGTAAAACTTTGATATTATTCATAGATATATCAATTTTATATAAAGAGGTTGGAAATTTTGGTATATCAGTCAAGCAGTTATTTCTTGCAACAAATATTTTTAGATGAGGAGGAAGTTCTTGAATATTTTTAATTAAATTATTGGACAAGTTTAATCTTTTGAGATTCAAAGGAAGTTTATCAACTTTTTCAATTAAATTGTTTTTGCAGAATAACGAATAAACTGAATCTGGAATTTCAGGTAGCGTCTCAAAAAGGTTGTGGCTAAGAATCAAAACTTTTAATCCTTTGGGTAAGGGTGGAATTTGTTTGAGTTGATTCCCCTGAATGTTAATATATTCTAAAGAATCGGGAAAGTCGGTGATGTGTTTCAGTTGATTCATTGAAACATCCAAGCTTTTTAGATTCGTTAGATATGCAATAGATGGTAAACTCGTTAAATTTTTACCTTGTAAATTAATTTCAACAGTATCAAGTTCAAAATTCATTGTCTCTGATTTCTAGTTCTAGTTTCTGGTTTGAATATTTTAAAGTTACAATTGTTTAAATATTCAAATGTCATTTGTTAAATTTAAAATCTAGATAGCTTCTATGAAATGATTGAAATCTTTGAAGACATTCAACTTCGAAATGTTTATTCTAGTATTATTAATTTTCTTTCGTATGAAGATATAAATAATCTAAGATGTATAAATAAAAAAACAAAAGAGAATTTTAGAAAAGTCTATTTATTACCTGAAAATCGAAAAATGTTCAAGACAATTTATAATAAAAGATTTTTCGATAAGAAACATGGAAATGTCTTTGAATTTAATGAAATCATAGGGCCATTTTGTAGTTTTTGCACCTCTAAACAATTTTGGCAGCACTACTTTCCCTTGATTGATGATGGTGATATGGTTAAATATATGAATCAATATGTTCAAATAAAATCAAATCCCTCAAGTTCTAATTACTTTTTTGTTCGACACATTTTTGATGAACGTGAAGCCTTTCCACTGACCTACTGGGAGAAACATTTTGCAAAAATAGACCAATGGAAAGTATGGATTCACATAAATGTTTATTATGATTCTTTGAAATATTGGAATGATTACAAATTACAACCTAGAATTAAATTTATGGGATTCGATTTATCTCCTGAAAATTATGATCCAGGTGAGCTAATACCAGTCTCTGTTAATTATTCTGACGGATTCATTTATTTGTATTATACAGGATATTAAACTGAAATATTTTATTCTTTCAAATAAAATATGACTAAAAAAATTCAGCAAAAGGATTTAATCTATATAGAGGATAAGAAGAATGCCGAATTTGAGTCGATTTGTAATTATGGAATATATCCTATTAATTTACCTATGGATGTGGATGATTACAAATTCAAAACGAAACCTGGATTTCTCAATCATTTATCAGAGTTATATGAAGATATTAAAAAACAAGGTGATAAATTCTTGATAGAGGATGTTCAAAAAGTTTCTCCCAAACTTTTCCTCAGAGATATTTTAACCAATTATGTTGTGGAAAACATATTTCAAAATGAAACTCAAAATGATTTAATTCATATTATTAATCGTGTGATGAATTCTATGTATGATGAATTTTACAAATTGACCGGAATAAAACTTTATTTTGTATATAGAGGAGGAAATATATTGAATCTTTATAAAACTACATTTGAAGAAATTTTACCGGGTCAATCAAAAAAGATTTTTCAGGAAGAATTTGATGAATATTTCAAAAATTCAGATATTGATTTTTATACCGTGATACAAGATGCAAATAAAATGAGCAAATTAGAAATATTTTCTGTAAATAGTTACATTCAAATGATGTGTTATTATGGATTATATATTGCTAGAATCTTTATCATGAATAATTTTAATCTTTTTAAATTTTGTAAATACAACAAGGTATCGATGGCTGAACAATTTCAAGAATTACTGCAAAAAATAAATGAGGAAAAAAATAAATCCGAGTTTGAAGACATTCGTTCTGCAAAATTTATAGGTATTGGGTTTAATGAATTTATGTATTTGGATGATAAAAAATCTTTGGACCAAATTCTGCATTTGAAGGAAAATAAAACATTTTCTGAATTTATTCATAACGCGGATGATTTAGAAATTTTTGAAAATTATATTGAATATGGTAAATCTGGGAGAAAAGATATCAATATTTCACCCCATGAAAATGCAGCCGACATTAATACATTAGATTATATCCAGAAAAATTTATTCAAAGAGAATTTCCAAAAAGAGATGAAAGAACTGGTTACTAAAAATAAAATATTGGATTTTTACATATCCAATAATAATGAGATATACAACAAAGAGGACTATGTAGATTTTAGTTTGGTTCGTCTTATGTTAAATTTTGTAATCGTATACAAAAATGGAAATAAATACGGAATGACCAATTCATCTTCTGAACTTTTTGATTTATCCATCGGTCATCCAGATGACAAAGTCTATAATGTATACACAGATAAGGGTATAGTAGCTTACGACTTCAAATACGGGGACGATAAAGAAGATACCATCTATGTTCCACGAATTCCAACTATGATTATGGATTTGATAAAGATTTTATTTGGTAAGTTTCCTTGGGACGACCCTAAATACCAAAAGAGATTATACAGACTTTTGATTTTAATATTTATTCAAGAACTTAGTAATTCAAGTATATATTCTATGGAAAAGAAACTAAGGTCAAAGAAAATGAAACCTTACAAAAATGAATTGGATAATACTTTTGAAACAATTTTGTATCGAAATAAAGAAATGAAAGAAAATGTTACAAAAGATTTAATACCTAAATACAAAGAATATATTGAAACCTATAATCAAATCATTCAAAAACTTTTGAATGTATTAAATAAGTTGAAAGGTTTCAAAGATGCAAATCGACCTATACAAAAAAAGGATATCTATATTTTTGATGAATAAATTACTGGATAGACATCTAGTTTTTTCAAAATATCTATTTTTTGTTTATAAAGAATATAAGTGTTTTTGATTGCTTTTTCTTCTGTCTGTTCCTTAGCCTGTTCCTGAGCCTGTTCACAGTATACCTTTTTAAATTCATCTTCAATTTGTTTACTAAATTGAAATGAACCATCTAGTTGGTCCAATAAATAGTCATAGAATTTTGCAAATCCTGAATTGTAACTTTTAAAATCTTCTTCTAAATCATAGAACAGAGAATTGATATCATTTGTTTTTCCATTTGTTGCATAAAATAGTTTTAAATCCAAACCAGGTTCTTTGTCGATTTCATACTTTATAGAATAATCTCTTTTTTCATTTGTCTCTGGAGATTCTCTACAAATCGTTAATGAATTATAATAAAATCTTACTATCAAGTTCATTTTTAAATCTTTGAAATGAAAGTACATATTATCAAAAGTAAGTTTACTACCAAATGTGTCTAAAGGTCCAAGCATTAAATGTTCAATACTAAATATAGCTTTGGATTCTAAATAATCTGTTTTATCACAAATATCTCCTACTGTTTCAAATTTTAAATTTCCTTTAACTTCAATTGTAGATTTCGGTCTAGATTTAAGAGAGGTTGCCATTCCAGTTGTTTTCCCTTTGTATTCAACATTCATATTGGAGGCAGGAATTTCCTCTTTCGTTTCTGATTTGACTTCGATTTTTTTGGAAATAGGGTTATCACACATTTTATTTATGCATAAATTTTATAAACATATCATATTATATGATATATTTATTTGGAGATTATTTTACTAAATCTAGAAATTTAGTTTTCCATCTTTTCTTTAAATCGCTCTGATTTACCAAAGTTTCATATTCAGGAGTTTTTTGTAAAACCTTTTTCAAGAATTCAACTTCTTCTTTTGAAAATGTCATACTCATAAGTTGGTGATTCTCAAATGCCTTGGAAGTTATAGGAACCCAAATTTTTACAATATCCCAAATTTTATCAGCATAGACACGAATTTCTTCTTGAGCAGTTGGGTCCATTCTTAGTTTCAAAAATTTGAGTAAATTATGCAAATCAATCTTCCAGAAAAAAGAAGTATAAGTGGAAAGTGGAAGCACAATTCTTGACATTTCACGAGATACACCTTCTTCCAATAGATGATGATACAAGGAAAAAGTATCTTCTGAAAATGCTTCTACAGATTTTGAAAATTTCTTGTTGGATTCCTTATCAAAACCACCCTCTGAACCTTGGTGATTGATTTGACTTTGTTTTCTAAATTCCGTTGGAACATAAAATTCATCCTTCATTTCCGAGTAACGTCCAGAATACTCATTGATACTCGCCATTCTGTGTCTCATCCATTGTCTTGCAATAAATATAGGCATACAAAGTTTGAGTTTGATTTCACACATCTCAAAAGGTGAAGTATGTTGATGCTCTATTAAGTAATCAATTAGTCTTTCGTCTTCGGTTACTGATTTTGTAGATGCTCCTGTAGATATTCTGGCAGCCTTGACTATGTCTGAGTCCTCTCCCATCCAATCAACAATTTCAATAGTTCCTTTATCCAAAACAGTAAATTCAACACCTTTGATATGTTCCATTTTTTAATTGATAACTTTCAAAATGTATTTTTATTCAATTTTATGACATTGTAAATATTTCAAATTTAGAACAAGCTGGTCCACAAAATTTATTTTTAATTTGATAAGAATCCAAACAAGAATGAAAAGAAGGTAAACAAAGTTTAGGAGGTTCATCTTTATGTTCCTTGTTTTCAAAATTTTCAATTTGGACCTTTTTTTCCATTATTCCAAATACAAAATAAATACAAATAATAAATAGTATAGTTAAAATAATTTTCCCCAACATTTTATATCTTTTCATAATTTTAACCTAAACTATTTCGAGCTGTAGCACCCTATCAACGACATAAATAATAATTGCAATCGCGAAAATGCTAGCTAAAATTGCATAAAATGATGAAAATATTTTCTCATTGTCGGTTTTGATTTCATAAGTGGGACCTAGTCCACCCAGGTAAAGAGATGCATTATGAATTGCATCCAACCAACTTAGGTTAGAAACATAATGAAATCCTATGGAACCAATAGCCAAAATAATAAATAATAAAAGTGCAATGATAAATAGTAGTTGATAAATAGATAATCTTCTTTTCATTTTAACAAGAAAGAAATTTTGAATCCTACATAAATCAATTTTCGATTGAAAAATTCTTTGCACTTATGAAAATAGAAATGTGCGATGAGAACCCATTTAAATATGTTCTACAGGAAAAACTACTTGCCACAAAACCTTCCACTAGCACTATTTATACCAAAAGCGGCGCTACATCAGAGTCTTCTGGTACAAGTATTTGGGTCTGGCTAGGTTTTATCATTTTAGCTATATTAATTCTTATACTCATTGGACTAATCATTTGGGCACTTATCACTGCTTTAGGAACGAAGAGTAAATTAGAAAATGTTACATCACAACCAGGTCCTCCTGGATCTCCTGGACCTGCTGGTCCTGCCGGCACTCCTGGTTCAATTGGACCTCAAGGTCCTCCCGGAACCTTTTATTTTATTGGATTGGGAGCAGTTTCAGGAATTTATACATCAGGTTGTATAAAGGTTCCTACCGAACACAGAATTACCATTCCAAACTCTGATAATGGTTATCTTATTTTTGACAGACGTCTCCCAGACTCTGGTAAACTAAGTGACCAACTTGGAACCGTAACTGTAGGTCAAGATGGCGTTTACGTAATGTATGTCAGTCTACAACTTCATATTGAAGATGAGTCTTCCCCTGTTGTGGTTAGAGTCTATAAAAATAATGTAATGTTTGGTTACTATGAATACACACAATCTGGAAGTCAATCTTTTACTATTGCAAATTCTTATAAACAAGGAGACCAAATTAGAATTGCGATTTCTTCCAACTGTGAAAAGAATGAATTGCTTACTCATGGTTCTTTTGTTAGTGTTTTGACAAGTTAATTATAAATACTTTATTATAACAATAAAGTATAGAATATTTTATTCTATTTTTTCATTTTCAAGAATTTGTTTTTCAGCTTCTATAGTGAATATAGTTGCAGATTTGGCTCCAATATGTTTGGGAGTGATTAAAAAAGGAACTCCTGGTTGTTGATGAATGACCTCTGATTTATTTTCATAGTTTACTTGAACTACATTATTTAACATTTTATTAACATTTCTTCTCTCGAAGGGAAGATATACTATATATTTCTCACCATTGTATAAATACTCTAAATAAATTGATTTTTCCATTTCATGTGCAATGGAAAGTCCATAAATTTTAGATAACAAACTTTGGAAATATACAGATTTTTTACATACATTATAGTAATATTTGGCTAAATAAACTCCATACAAATAAATTTTTTTCAACTTTTTGCTATAATCATTTCCTTTCATTTTAAATATAGAGTCTATTTTTAAAGAGAATTTTTTGTACACAGTTATGGATTTGTTTTTATGGAGACCTTTTTGTAAGGAACAATCACAATGTTGGATGTTTCCATGAAATAGGAACGGTTCTCATAATATTCCTTGTCGTTGAGCGCTCCACCATTTCTTTCATGATGGCTAAAATGTAAGGAAGGCTTCAAATCCTTTTCAGGATAGATTGCAGTAAACAACAAATTTAACAGAACATTTGGAGAAGTTAGTAATCCCCCATGAAGAACTAGAGATTTCTTACAGATGGTGTTCATTTCTGCAGCAGCACATTCGAAGCAACAATAACATCCATCTGTGTAAAAGTAATCTTTAGTCACGGATTGTTCCAATCGATAGGGAATCCCAATCCAAGGATGTGAAAAGGTAGCTCTACACCAGTAACAAATGGTATTTGTTCCTGTAAAATTATTTGTTGTAACGCAGGTAAAAACATTATTGTTTCTATCCGAATAAGTAAACATTTTCTCAAGTTTATTTGTTCCAATCACGCTAATTGCAGGGGAAGTTTCCTTGGCTGTTTTTTTCCATGATTGAATAAAATCAAATGTAATTTCCTTATATTCTCCATTTAAAAGTTTTTGGGGAATAGAAAGAGGTTCGATTTTCTTCAAATAAAAAGTTGGCTGGATTCCAAGAATAACTGTTTCAGACATTTCAATTTTCAAAAAATAAAGATAAATGAATTTAGATTACATTTTCGCCCAAATGAAATTAATATCTTTGAAAAAAATAAAATTATAAATGTCTCATTTCTCTCATTTCAAAGGTGGAAAACTTGTTATTATTACTGGTCCCATGTTTGCAGGTAAAACTTCTACACTAATTTCAGAGTTGACAAGATATGTTGATGTAGATATTCCAGTGGTTTACATCAATTCTTCTGAAGATACAAGAGGAAATCAATTCTCAACCCATAATAGTTCTTTGAATCAAGTTTCTCCTAAATTTGATGTTCTCAAAACATCTAAACTTTATTCTTTGAAGGACGAACAATTAAAGGATTATCAAGTGATTGCCATAGATGAAAGTCAATTTTTTAACGACCTTTTGGGATTTGTTAAAAAATGGTTGTTTCAAGATAAAATAATCTATGTTGCAGGTCTTGACGGTGACATTGAACAAAACATATTTGGAGATATTATGTATTTGATTCCTTACGCGACAGAAGTAAGAAAATTGAATGCAGTGTGTGATTTTTGTAAATTGAATAAGCAAATTGTGCCTGCTCCTTTTACCATTCGTAAAATAGAATCCAAGGAGAAGAAATTGATTGGGGGAAAAGATTTATATATCCCTGTTTGTATGCATCATTTGAAAATTTCAAAAAAAGATTCTGAAGAAAACACAGAATATTATAATTTTGAATTGGGAGGATTAAATTATATAAAATAACTTAAAAATATAAATCTCAGAATCAATATATACTAAAAAAATAAGATTTTTAATAAAATCTTATTTTCAATTTGAAAATGAATTATATATCACGAAATATCCCATTACGGGTCGTATCGGAAATAGGAAAAGGTGCTTATGGTCAGGTATATGAATGTGTAAGTGAAGATAATAAAAATGTTGCTGTTAAACGAATTATATTTGATAAATATGGTATTCGCTGTTTAAATGAGGCAAGCATTATGTCTTCTATCAAACATCCTCATATTGCATATGCACAGAATATATATTGTGATGAAGGGTCTATTTATATTGTTTCACAAAAAGCTAAAACTGATTTAAACAAGTGGACTCGAAAATCCAAAAAAGGAAATATTCCAGACCAAAAAACTCTTTTACAATGGACCAAATCAATTGTATCTGCACTTTCTTGTTTACATTCCCAAGGTGTAATTCATTGTGATATGAAAGCATCCAATATTTTATTTTATGGAAAGGCCGACATTCGACTAAATGATTTTACTCTTTCAGTAGTAAGACACAATAGAAATAAAAAATACACCCATAATATTTGCACTTCTACTCATCGGCCATATGAACTCTGGGCAGACCAACCTTGGGATGAAAAAGTAGACATTTGGGGATTGGGTTGCACTTTATTTGAGATTGCATATGGTCAGCTTTTATTTCCTTATCAAGGTGGGACCAATATATTAGAAGAAGATATCAAAAAAAGAATGCTGGATTGTTTACATGATTGGTCAATCCGTGGACCTAATCCAGGTAAAATATACAATCAATTTAAAACCAAAGATTTTTTACCCTTTGAGCTTCCTCCAGAATTCTTTCTTCCAGAAAACAAATTGTTCAATTCATTTCTATTGCCTATGTTAAATTTGGACCCAAAAGAAAGACCTTCTATTTTTGATTTGCAACAACATCCTTATTTAAATCAAGATGCACAATTTAAGAAAATTTCTTTTCTAGTTTATTCTACAGAAGGCTCTAATAAAACTCCAAAAGAAAGTATCAAGCAAAGACTCTATCAATTTCTTTCCAATGAAATATTTGAATTGATGATGGAACTTTATAGTAGAAGCAATGGATTAAGAAGAATAGATAATGAAGAACTTCCTGAGCATATGATGGTAGCTGTTTGTGTTTTGATTGCATGTAAACTTGCTAGGCAATCATTACCCATTAGTTATTTTACTCTTGCAGAAAATATGGGAGGATTGGGTTTAACCAAAGAAGAACAATCCAAAATATATAGGATTGAAACGAAATTTTGTGAATATTTATCCTTTAGACTTCATGTTTCTCCCAAGATAGCTTTAAACTCATCTACAACAGATAGTTAGTTTTTCTTAATTTGAGAAAATCTTGAGATATAAAATATAGAAATGGGAAGAAAAGCATATTCCGGTTGCTCATGGACTCTTCCATGTAATCCAGGTCAAGCGGCATTAGCCAATGCAAGTATTAACGTTTATGCA
>Ga0209450_10002075_pt1 | contig 10093 bp, 7 predicted proteins | sample FrelakmetLWP11LW_FD_187149 | JGI IMG/M metagenome (GOLD analysis project Ga0209450, IMG submission 187149) | Freshwater lake sediment microbial communities from the University of Notre Dame, USA, for methane emissions studies - LWP11 LW (SPAdes)... | ecosystem: Environmental > Aquatic >...
CCGTGCGCTGGCCCGGCCAGCCGGCCGACGGCCGCTACCGCATCGTGCACTCGGCGCGCGCCGCGCTGCAGGCCACGCCGGGGACCGCGGCCGGCGGCGCCGATGGCGCGATCGAGCTCGCGGTGCGGACCGCGCCGCTGCCCAAGGACCTCGACGAACGCTTCCGCTGGGTGGGCAGCGGCGTGACGCTGGAACTGCCGGAAAAGGCCGCCGCTGCGCGCGATGCCGCCGCACGCGGCCAGGCGCTCCTGCTGCGCGAGGACGCGCAGGGGCGCGTGCAGGCCGCGACCCTGATGCAGTGGCCCGGCGCGCTGGACGAGCGCTACGCCGCGGCCGCCACCGCCACGCTGGGCGCGCAGGTCGGTGCCGATCGCACGACCTTCGCAGTGTGGGCACCGACCGCGCAGCGCGTCGCGCTGTGCCTGTACGCCGACGGCGCCGCCGCCGCGTCGGCGCTCGCGGAAGCCACCCGCGACGACGCCAGCGGCGTGTGGCGCGTGGCCCGCGAGGAGGATCTTTCCGGCCACTACTACACCTGGCTGGTCGAGGTCTTCGTGCCGGGCACCGGGATCGTGCGCAACCGCGTCACCGATCCGTATTCGCTCAGCCTGACCACCGATTCGAAGCGGACCTGGATCGGCTCGCTCGACGACCCGGCCACCCAACCCGACGGCTGGACCACGCATGCGCGCCACGACCGCGTGCGCGCCGCGGTGGACATGGTGATCTGGGAACTGCACGTGCGCGATTTCTCGATCGGCGACGACCGCGTGCCGGCCGATCGCCGCGGCCGCTACCTCGCCTTCGCGGAAGCCGACTCGCACGGCGTGCGCCACCTGCGCGCGCTGTCGGCCGCCGGTGTGACCGACGTGCACCTGCTGCCGGCCTATGACATCTCGACGGTGCCGGAATCCGGCTGCGTCACGCCGACCGTCGACGGCCCGCCGGACGGCACGCAGCAGCAGGAAGCGATCCGCGCGGTGGCCGCGCGGGACTGCTTCAACTGGGGCTACGACCCGCAGCATTTCACCGCGCCGGAGGGCTCGTATGCGTCGAACCCCGCCGACGGCGCGGTGCGCGTGCGCGAGTTCCGCGCCATGGTGCAGGCCCTGCACGCGCTCGACCTGCGGGTGGGCATGGACGTGGTCTACAACCACACCAGCCACGCCGGCCAGCACGAAAAGTCCGTGCTCGACCGCATCGTGCCCGGCTACTACCACCGCCTCGACGCCACCGGCCGCATCGAGCGCAGCACCTGCTGCGAGAACACCGCCACCGAGCACCGCATGATGGCGAAGCTGATGATCGAATCGGCGGTGGTCTGGGCGCGCGACTACCGCATCGATTCGTTCCGCTTCGACCTGATGGGCCACCAGCCGCGGCGCGCGATGGAGGACCTGCAGCGCGCGGTGGACGGCGCGGCCGGGCGCCGCGTGCAGTTGATCGGCGAGGGCTGGAACTTCGGCGAAGTGGCCGACGGCGCGCGCTTCGTGCAGGCTTCGCAGCGCTCGCTGTACGGCTCGGGCATTGGCACCTTCAGCGACCGCGCGCGCGATGCCGTGCGTGGCGGCGGCCCGGGCGACAACGACGAGCGCCAGGTGTCGCGACAGGGCTGGGTCAACGGCCTGCACTACGCGCCGAACGCGCTGGCCCCGCGGGACGCGGGCCTCGACGCGCTGCGCGCCGCGGCCGACCTGGTGCGCGTCGGCCTCGCGGGCAGCCTGCGCGACTATCGCCTGGTGGCCCGCGACGGACGCGAAGTGCCGCTGTCTTCGATCGACTACAACGGCCAGCCGGCGGGCTACGTCGCGCAGCCCGGCGACGTGGTGAACTACGTCGAGAACCACGACAACCAGACGCTGTACGACGTCAACGTGTTCAAGCTGCCGCGCGACACCTCGCCCGAGGACCGCGCGCGCGTGCAGGCGCTGGCGCTGGCCACCGTCACCTTCAGCCAGGGCATCGCCTACTTCCACGCCGGCGGCGAGATCCTGCGCAGCAAGTCGATGGACCGCAATTCCTTCGACTCCGGCGACTGGTTCAACCGCGTGGACTGGTCGGGCCGGGAGAACGCCTTCGGCAGCGGACTGCCGCCGGCGTCGGACAACCAGCGCTCCTGGCCGCTGATGCGGCCGCTGCTGGCGGATCCTTCGCTGCGCCCGCGGCCGGCGCAGATCGCCTGGACGAATGGCGCCTTCCTTGATCTTCTGCGCATCCGCGCCAGCACGCCGCTGCTCCGCCTGCGCACCGCGGACGCGATCAGCGCGCGCCTGCGCTTCCCGGACGCCGGGCCTTCGCAGTCGGGTTCGCTGCTGGTCGGCCGGCTGGATGGCGCAGGTTATCCGGGTGCGCGCTTCGAGGCGGTGCTTTACGCGCTCAACGCCGACCTGCGCACGCAGACCGTGACCCTGCCCGAGGAAGCCGGCCTCGGCTGGCGCCTGCACCCGGTGCACGCCGAGGGCACCGACGCCCGCCCGCGCGAGCAGGCGCGCTTCGACACCGCCAACGGGACCTTCAGCGTGCCGCCGCGCACTGCGGTGGTGTGGGTGCTGAGCGGCGGCGCGCCGTGAATGCAGGACCGCGCGCGCCGGCCACGGTGTTGCACGTGCAGGTCAAGCCGAACGCGCGCGCCGCACGGCTCGAACAGGACGCCGATGGCGGCCGGTGCGCGCACCTGGCATCGCCGCCGGTCGACGGCAAGGCCAACGCGGAACTGATCGGCCTGGTGGCCGAGCGCTTCGGCGTGCCGAAATCGCGCGTGCGCATCGCGCGCGGCGCGGGATCGCGGTACAAGCGGGTCGAGATTGGCTGACCGTCCGGACCGAAACGCGGCGGCGTTGCCGCCGCATTGTGGGAGCGGCGCGTGCGCCGCGATGCTTTTCGACCTTGCCGCAGCCCGGTCGCGCTGCACGCAGCGCTCCTACAGTCGGCATCGCCTGTGCGAGGCACCGCGGCGATGCCGGGGATTGTAGGAGCGGCGCGTGCGCCGCGACCGCGCCCCCCGGACGAACCGCAAGACCGGTCGCGCTGCACGCAGGGCTCCTACATGGACTGCTGCCACATCGCGGGGCCGCGGCGATCCCGCGGCATTGTGGGAGCGGCGCGTGCGCCGCGACCGCGCCTCCCGGCCACGCCGCAAGACCAGTCGCGCTGCACGCAGCGCTCCTACAGAAGGTGTCGCCGAGCGAGTGGGAGAGCCCCGGTCGGCAGGCGCGGGCATGCGGTCAATACGGCTTGCGCCGCAGTCCCCAACCGGCGAGCAGCACGCCGATCACCGCCCATGCGACCAGCCCGCCGATCGACAGCGGCAGCGACTGGTCGCCGAGGCTGGGCACCGCGCGTGCCAGTTCGCCGAAGTGGAAGGTCGGCAGGCCCAGCGCCATCACCTTGACGAAGGCCGGCATGATCGACATCGGGAACCACAGGCCGCCGAGCGCGGCGGTGGGCAGGAACACGAGGTTCACCACGCCGGGGGCGGCGTTATCGCGGAACCAGGCGCCGATGGCGAGCCCGATCGCGCCGAAGGCGAGCGCGCCGGCGAGCTGCACCGCGGCCATCGCCGCCCACTGGCCCGCGCTCCAGCGCAGGCCCACGGCGCCGATCGCGACCGCGCTCATCACCGCGGCCACCGCGACCGCGAGCAGCAGGGCCGCGACCAGCTTGCCGGCGACGTAGACGCCGAACGGCTGCGGCGTGGTGCGCTTGAGTTTCAGCACGCCCTGGTCGCGGTCCTGCGCCAGCGGCAGCGCGCAGCCGAACAGCATCGCGCCGATCACGCCGAAGGTGAGGTAGTTGGCGAACAGCATCTCGGCCATCGCCGGATTGCCGCGGCCGAACGGCACCACGAAGGTGAACAGCAGGTAGAACGCGACCGGGAAGCCGATCGCCGGCGCGGTGTAGGCCGGGTCGCGCAGCACGCGGCGCGCCTCGTTGGCGATCTCGTGGCCGAGCATCGGCCCCAGCGGGGCGCGGGGGGTGGCGGTCGTCATGCGGCGGCTCCTTCGGTCAGGCCGAGATAGGCGTCTTCGAGGCTGGCGCGGCGCACCTCGATGTCGTGCGCGCCGGCGTCGGCGGCGAGCAGGGCGCGCAGGGTGGTGTCGCCGTCGCTGCTGTGGATCTCCACCCGGTCCTCGCGCCGCGCGACCCCGGCGACCGCCGGCAGCGACGCGAGCGCGGCGTCGGTGAGCGTGGAGGCGAGCAGCAGGCGCGCCGCGCGCAGTCCCGCCGCGGCCTTAACCGTGGCCTGCGTGCCGACCTGGCGCAAGCGGCCCTGCTGCAGCAGGGCGATGCGGTCGGCGAGGCGCTCGGCTTCGTCCAGGTGGTGGGTGGTCAGCACGATCGCGGTGCCGGCGCCGCGCAGCGCGCCGATGGTGTCGAGCAAGGCGCGCCGCTCGCGCGGATCGACGCCCACCGTGGGCTCGTCCAGCAGCAGCAGGCGCGGATTGCCGACCAGGGCGAGCGCGAACTCGACGCGGCGGCGCTCGCCGCCGCTCAGGTCCGCGATGCGACGCTGCGCACGGTCGCCGAGGCCGACCACGTCGAGCACCGCGGCCACGTCGCGCGCGCCGGCATAGCACGACGCATGCTGGCGCAGCAGCTCGACCACCCGCAGGCGGCGCGGGAAGCCGGCGGTCTGCAGCACGGCGCCGACCGCAGCGCGCGCGCCGGCATCGCGCGGGTCGCGGCCTTCCACCGCCACCGTGCCGGCATCGGGCGCGAGCAGGCCGAGCAGCAGGTGCAGGGCGGTGGTCTTGCCCGCGCCGTTGGGACCGAGCACGGCGACCACCTCGCCGGCGTGCACATCGAGGCTGAAATCCTGCAGCGCCTGCGTGCTGCCGAGGCGCTTGGACACGTGGGACCAACTGGCGATGGCCGGCATGGCGGCACTCCGTGGGGGCATGGACGGACTGTGCCCGGCCGGGCGACCCCGCGGCAGGGGCGGGCATCAGCCGGCCGACATGACAGCCGTCACCCCGCCGGCGCGCGGGCGCGGCATACTGCGCGGGCCTGCCGGAGCCCCGCCATGCTGCTGTTCGACGCCCCCGCACCGCGCCGCACGACGCCGATCGAAACGCCGCCACCCGCAGCGGCGCCCGCCGCGGCGCCACCGCGCGCGCAGGTGCTGCGCCGTCGCACGCTGCTGCTCGGCGGCTGCGCGCTGGCGACGCTGGCCGGCCTCGCGCTGGGCGATCCGGCGCCGCGCATGGCGGCCGATCCGGAAACCGCCACCCTGCTGCGCGGCATGGCCGCGATCAAGGCCGTGCTGCTGCTCGGTGCGCTGGCCCTGCTCGCCTGGCGGCTCGGCAAGCCGCTGCCCGCGCGGACCGCGGCGATCTACATCGGCGGCGCCGGCGTGATGGCCTTCGCCACCGCGCTGATCGCGCAGTTGACCGCGCTGCCGCTGGCCGCGCTGGCTTTCCACGCGGCCGAGATCACCCTGCTGGTCACCGCCTGGCGCGACCTGCGCTGAGTCAGCCATCGGCATCCATGCCTTCAGGCACGGGGCGGCGCGCGCGCGACCGCCTAGGGTGGGCGCGGCCCCCGTCCTGGAACACCCCGCGTGAACTCCCGCCCTGCATCGCTTCCGGCGCGCTGGCGCGCCGTGCTCGGCATCGAGCCCGGCGACGTGCCCCTGCTGGGCGCGGCCTTCGGCCTGTTCTTCTGCCTGCTCGGCGGCTACTTCGCGGTGCGTCCGGTGCGCGAGACCGTGGGCACCCTGCTCGGCAACGAGGCGGTGGCGCAGCTGTGGACCGTGGTCTGGATCGCCTCGCTGGCGGTGGTGCCGCTGTATGGCTGGCTGGTCGCCAAGGTGCCGCGCCGCACCCTGCTGCCGTGGCTGTACGGCGCGATCGCGCTCGCCCTGGCGGGGGTCGGCGTCGCCTGGCTGTCGGGCGCGCCGGGCCCCGCGGTGGGGCGCGTGTTCTACGTCACGATCAGCGTGCTCAACTTGTTCATCGTGTCGGTGTTCTGGAGTTTCCTGCTGGAGGTGATGGACGACGCGCGGCGCAAGCGGCTGTTCGGCATCGTCGCCGCCGGCGGCACCAGCGGCGCGCTGGCGGGCCCGCTGTTCACCGACCTCGCGGTGGGCACGATCGGCAACGGCGGCGTGCTGCTGTTCGGCGCGGCGATGTTCGCGCTGGCGGTCGTGTGCCAGCGCGTGCTGCTGGCGACGGTCGCGCGCGAACCGGCGCGCGCGGAGTCGACCGGGCTCGGACGTGCGCTGGGCGGCAATCCCTTCGCCGGCATCGGCGCGGTGCTGCGCTCGCCTTACCTGCTCGGCATCGCCGGCTTCGTGGTGCTGTCGTCGACGGTCAACACCTTCCTCTACTTCGAGCAGCAACTGCTGGTCGCGCAGGCCTATGCCGACACCGCCGAGCGCACGCGCTACTTCGCGCGCATCGACTGGATCGTGCAGGGCCTCGCCGTGCTGGCGCAGGTGTTCGCCACCGGGCGGCTGGCGCGCCGCTTCGGCGTGGCCCTGCTGCTGGGCCTGGTGCCACTGGGCATGGTGGCCGGCTTCTCGGTGCTGGCGATCGGCGGCGGGCTCGCCGCACTGTCGGTGGTGATGGTGCTGCGCCGCGCCGGCGAATTCGCCCTGGTGCGCATCGGCCGCGAACTGCTGTTCGGCCCGCTGGACGAGGAAACCCGCTGGAAGGCGAAGAACGTGATCGACGTGCCGGTGTATCGCGGCGCCGATGCGCTGGCCGCACAGGTGCAGGCGCTGCTGCGCGGCGGCGGCGCCGAGGTGGTGGCCTGGGTCGGCGCCGGCGTGGCGGCGGTCTGGGCGCTGCTCGGCCTCGCGCTCGGACGGCACCACGACCGCGCGCGGCGCTGAGCCACGCGTTCGCGCGACCGCGCACGATCTGCGATCCTGCGCGCCCGCCGCGCGGATCCGCCGCATGACCACGCCCGCCGACCTGATCAAACGCAACCGCCGCTGGGCCGCCGCGATGCGCGCGTCGGACCCGGCCTGCTTCGAGCGGCTGGCGGCACAGCAGTCGCCGCGCTTCCTGTGGATCGGCTGCTCCGACTCGCGCGTGCCCGCCAACCAGATCACCGGGCTCGACCCGGGCGAGGTGTTCGTGCACCGCAACGTGGCCAACGTGGTGGTGCACGCCGACCTCAACTGCCTCGCCGTGATCCAGTTCGCGGTCGACCTGCTGCGGGTCGAGCACATCATCGTCTGCGGCCACTACGGCTGCTCTGGCGTGATGGCCACGCTGGAGGGCCGTCGCGTGGGGCTGGCCGACAACTGGCTGCGCCACGTCGGCGACGTCGCCCATCGGCACGAGGCGGCGCTGTCGGCGGCCGGCGACGCGCAGCGCGCCGACCTGCTGTGCGACCTGAACGTGATCGAGCAGGTCGAGAACGTCTGCCGCACGACCGTGGTGCGCGACGCCTGGGACCGCGGGCAGGCGCTGTCGGTGCACGGCTGGGTGTATGGGCTGCGCGACGGACTGCTGCGCGACCTCGGCGTGCGCATCGACGGCGCGCGCGAGATCGTGGAGCGCCAGCGCGCGGCGATCGCGAACGCGATCGCCGCGCGGTGAACGATCCGGGGCGCGCCGCGCGCGCGACACGCCCCGGCGTGCCGGCTCAGGGCGAGACCACCACCGTGAGGCTGCGCGTGTAGACCGCGGCACCGGACGCATCGCGCGCGGTGGCGACCACGGTCTGGGTGCCGGCCGGCAGGCTGGCCTGCACGCGGAAGCCGTCGGCGGCGTTGCTGCTGCCGCCGAGCGCCTGCGTGCCGAGCGCGTACTCGACCCGGGCCACCGATTCGTGGGCCGCCACCGCCAGCGCCACCGGCGTGCCGGCGCGCAGGGCGGTGCCCGCGGCGGGCGCGACGAAGCCGAGGTTGGTCACGCGCAGGTTCTGCGTGTTGCTGGCGAAGGTGCTGCCGTCGGTGCTGCGGCCGTTGGCGTTGACGAACACCGAGCGCTCCGGCAGGAACGGCGACAGCGACAGCGGCGCCGGATCGACCACGTAGCGGGCGCGCTCGTCGCGCTGGGTGAGCGCGGCGCTGCCGTAGCCCGACACCGTGACCCGCGCGATCGACGAACCCGCTTCGAGCGCATACGGCCGCCCGTTGCCGACCAGCGAACCCGCGGGAACGGTGAAGCGCACGGAACCGCGATCGGTGGTCACCGCGGTGGCGGCCGCCGGGCCATCGACGAAGCCGGTGCCGGTGCGCGCGTCGAAGCCGGCGTCGAAGCCCGCGGTGTCGGGATCGTCGAGGTCGGTCGCGGTGGCCTGCAGGAAGGCGCGCAGGGTGTCCGGCGTGGGCTGCGAGCGCGTGGCCGAAAGCAGCAGCGCGGCGAGGCCGGCCACGTGCGGGGCCGAAGCCGAGGTGCCCGGGAAGTTCGGGAAGCCGGTGCCGTCGGTGTCGTTGCCGGGCAGGAAGAACGTGGTGTCGGCGCCGTCCGGCCCGGTGATCTCCGGCTTGCGGCGCGCGATCGGCGTCGGCAGCAGGTTGCCCGCGGGGTCGAAGAACAGCGTGGTGAGGCCACGGCTGCTGAAGTCGCGCGCGAGCAGCGGCGTGTCGTAGCGCGACGCCGCCACCGTGATCGCGCGCGCCGCCTGCACCTGCGCCACCGAGGTCGAGGCCGTCTGCACGGTACCGAAGTCGATGTTGCGCGACGCGGTTGACGTCGACCCAGCGCACGTGGGTCGGCGCGGTGCCGCCGGCATCGACGCGTCGACCGGCGATCAACTGCCAGCGCAGGTTGCCGAAGTTGGGCACGCCGGAAAACTCGGCGAGCAGCCGGGTGCCGTCGGCCGACAGCACGCGCGTGATGAAGGACTCCACCGGATCGTTGCCGCGGTTGGCGCCCAGCAGCCCACTGACGAACACCGCGGGCTGTCCGCCGAAGACGCCGCCGATGGTGACCAGCGGCGCGCCCGAGGGCCGGTTCACGCTGGCGAACAGGATGCGGTCGAAGCGCCCGTCGGAAACGGTCAGGAACAGGTCGACCTCGGTGGTCGCGCCACCGGCCTCGCCTTCCGACAGGAAGCGGTCGTTCCACTGGAAGAAGGGACGGAAGCCGCCTACCACGTCGATCGCCTGGTGGAAGTCGGCCGGGCCGGCCGGGTCGGGATTGAAGTTGATCAGTTCGTAATCGCCGAGCACGTTGCCGTTGAGCGCGACCAGGGTGCGCACCGCGCCGGCGCCGACCCGGTTGCCATAGCCGCTGCGGCCCTGGTTGCCGGCCGAGATCACGTAGTGCACGCCGCGCCCGACCAGTTCGTCGATCTTGTTCGCCACGATGCCGTCGCGCAGGAACGGCGAGCCGAAATTGTTGGTGTCGTCGACGATCACGCCGCAGCCGCTGCGCGCGAGGTCTTCGCGCATCTGCACGCCGGTGGCCTTGCCGCCGACGAACGCCGAGCCGAAGCCCAGGGTCGCGCCCGGCGCGACGTCGTGCACGATCTGCAGCATCGCGCGGCCCTCGTCGGAAGACGCCGACGGTCCTTCGAGCACGACGTCGATCGGCGTGGTGCGGCCGGCCGGGTTGCCCGCACCCGGCAGGTCGCCGGTGGCGATGTCGCGCGCGGCGTCGGTGGCCGGCTGCTGGGTGGCGAAGCGCGCGGTGTCGTAGCTGTCGGACACCGCGCAGACCTTCACGCCGCGACCGTCGGTGCCGAGCGCGGCGCGCACCGCGCCGCCGCCGAGGGCGCCGTCGCCCTGGCTGTCGACCGCGCCGACGTTGCGCACGCGGGTCTGCGGGTTGTCGGCCGCGATGTCGGTGATCGAGCGCAGGCCGGCGGTCGCCGGCACGGCGGCCAGCGGCAGTCGGGCATTGATCAGGTTGCCGACGACCGAGATCCCGGTCGCGCCCAGTGCGGTGAGGTCGGCGACCGCGGCGCTGGCGGCGCCAGCGGCGACCGCCACCACCTGCACGCGACCATCCGGCCCGACCGGGCTCTGCAGCGTCGCGTCGGCGGGCGCGCTGGCAGGCGGCAGGCCGGCCGCGACCGGTGCCGGCGTTGCGGATTTGCCGTCGGGTGCCGAGCGCGCGGACTTGGCGGCCGGGGTGACGAGCAGGGTGAGGCTCTCGTGGACCCGCGCGGCCTCGGCGGACGACCCGGGCAG
>Ga0209450_10002076_pt1 | contig 10092 bp, 7 predicted proteins | sample FrelakmetLWP11LW_FD_187149 | JGI IMG/M metagenome (GOLD analysis project Ga0209450, IMG submission 187149) | Freshwater lake sediment microbial communities from the University of Notre Dame, USA, for methane emissions studies - LWP11 LW (SPAdes)... | ecosystem: Environmental > Aquatic >...
CCGGGCCAGGCGGATATTTTTTCCTGCGGCTGCATCTGCCCAAAAGGGTAAGCCCTGCTAAAATCGGACGGGTCTGAGAATTCGTCCTGCCTGAACCCGGAGCCAATATTCTGTGCCATCTGTTTCATGTGGTTCACCTCATGTCATGTAGCGTCTTTCGCTACTGTATATAACGTTTAAAGCCGCCCGGAAATATGGGTAAAAAGTCATTTTATTGAATTCGTGACCAAAGTCCTACAGTTTTGCTTGTTCCGAAATGCCGGATTATTGGCGCTTTTTGAGAATGGGAATGGGTTCATTGGCTTTCCCTGGGCGGCAACGCCGCCAGTTTTTTTGACAACTTATTCCGCCTGTTGCCTTTCCCGAAAAAATCGCACGCGAAGATAACCGGTTTAATGACCGGTCATATTTTCAAGTTTATTGCAAAGTGCGGCGGCCTCGGTTTCGAATGTGGTCCCGTTCTTGAGCGCGGCCATGAGGTGTTGCCGGGCCAATGCCAGGTTGTCCGTATAAAAATATATTTTACCCAGCTGAAAATGGGCTTCGGCGTCGGACGGGATGAACTGCAGCACCCGTTCCAGCAGCGGGACGGCTTCGGTCGCGCGCTCCTGCTGAATATACAATGCCGCCAGCGATTGGCTGGCCTCGATCATCTCCGCGCTCTCCTTGACATCGACCATGACCTTGATCCTTTCTTTTTCGTTCAACTCTTTTATCGCCTGTTCCTTTTCGCCCTGGTTGGAGTTCTTGATGACCCTGCGCCATTCCAGTTCGGCGTTCGCCCAGTCCCCCAGTTTCATGTAGGTTGCGCCGAGATTGTTGCGGCATTTCAGGTATTTCGGATCAAGGGCTATCGCTTGCTGGTAATAATCGAGGGCCTGGTTGAAATCCCCCATGGTGAAGTGGATGTTCCCGGCCAGGTTCAATGCCCAAGGCTGGTATTGACGATCATTCAGGTCGATGGCGCGGCGGCAATGATAAAGCCCTTCCGGCAGGAAATTATAGAGCGTGTAGATCAGCGCCAGGTTGTAATGGATGTCGAAGCGTTTGTCATCGGCGAACAATGCTTTCTTCCAGCTCTTGAAGGCTCCGGCCGGGTTGGCTTGCTCGACAGCGCTCTTGGCCATCGTGATCAAGTCGTCCACGATCACCGGGATCGGCTCTTTGAAGTAGCGGATGATCAGCGGCCGTGATCGGGCGAATTCCCTTACTTTGTGGAGGTCCGGCCCTCTCATGATCGATTCCAGCTGTTCGGCCAGTTGGGAATCCTCATGCCGCAATCTGGCCAGCACGATCCGGGCTGAAGCCTCGTCGCTCTGTTGAAGGTACTGGTCGACCAGCTGCACCATGATCTCCGCCAGGCAGTATTTTCCTTCCACCGCCTCGGCCATCATTTCCTCTGCGTAGGGCCACTGGCCCTGTTCCTTGTAGAGCAAGCCCGAGACGTACGGGATCAATCCCGGATTGTCTCCCTGGAATTTTCCGAAAAAAGGATATTTCCGCGCGGCCGAACGCTTCACGGCGGCTTTCCCGATCAATTCCCGCGCCTTGGCCGCGTCACCGGCCTGGAAGTGAGCCAGCCCCAGCAGCAGCCGGGCCAGTTCATTATCAGGAGCCAGTATGAGCTCTTTTTCAAAATAGCCGATCGCTTCGGCGTATTTCTGCTGCGCCAGGCATGCATAGCCGAGGGCTTCATGCGCTCCGGGGTGTTCCGGAAAGGACCCCAGGATTTGCGAATAGGCGTCTTGAGCTTCGGAGAAATATTGCCAGTCGAGGTATCCTTCGGCCGTTTTGAGCATGGTTTGCAGGTCTTGCGGAGATTCCTGGGCAGCCGGAAAAATTATGCCGTTGAATAAAAGCAAAAAAGGAATGAATTGTTTGCGCATGCGTTTACTGATACCTGTGCTTACGAAATTTACTGCCTGGAAGTTTCATTCATGGGTATGCCTGCGCCAGAGCCTATCTGGCGGCAAAGGAAAAATGCATCTGCACGATGAGCCATTTGCCGGCGCGCTTTTCGAGGACACCGGTCCAGCGCGTGTCCTTCCACCCGACGGGCCGGCCGGCCCAGCTGGCCGCTTCATCCAGGATGCAGGACCACCAGGCCACAGTGCCCGAATTGGAAACATCGATGCGCAGGTTGCGGATCTCGAAGCCCGTCATTTTAAAATCGGGGACCATCCAGAAGTCGAACCCTTTTGCGAACTGCAGCCAACCCACCGTGCTGCCGGCGTCGGGATTGAAAATGAACAGACGGTCGTCATGGGCCAGAACGCTTTCGAGCAATGGACGGTCCTTGGTCAAAGCCCAGCCGATGGAGGCGCGGATGGCTTTCTCGATCGCGGCTTTTTCGTCGATTGGGGCGGTTTCAGTAAAAACCGGTTGACATAAAATAATGCCCAGGATCAGGTATGGGGACATGATGGCAAGCACCGATCGCTTCATTTGGATCCCTCCGGCCGCAGTTTTTCCAGAAAAGATGCTTCCCGCCAATAGATATCTGAGCCGCCATTCTGCGGTCCGCCGAAGTATTCCAGAAGCATCCCCATGGTCATGGCTTTATCTGGGACAGCCAGGGGTTTGGCCATGGGCGAACCGAAGAAAAAATATTTTCCGTCCCGGGTCACATAGGGCGCATTGGCTGCTCCGCCGGCGAAATTAACTTCGGCTCCGAGGTTGATTCCCGCGCTCCAGTGATCTTCCGCAGTGCGGTAGAAAACATAGTAATTCGCCGCTCCCGGGGTCAAGCTGTCTTCGCGGCCCTTGACGCAGGCGATGAGATAACTTTCATCATGAGCGATGAAGGCGTTGTAGGGAGTTCCCTTGCCATTCACCGCTTCGGGCAATATTTCGGGCGCCTGATATTTTCCTCCCTGCAGACGGGAACGCCAGATCGCCGGTTTTTCTCCGGAGGGTTGCGAGCGGGTGAAATACAATGTGCCATCGTCGGTGAGGGAGGGATAAAATTCGGCTTCGTTGCTGTTGACGGGCGTCCCCAGGTCGTACGGCTCGCCCCATTGGCCGTCTTCATGGCGATCCGCAGCCCAGATGTGTTGGTAGGCCCAGCCCGGTTTTGGCTCATCACCAGGCCTGGTGCGGTTGGAAAGAAAGAAGATTTTCCGGTTATCGGCAGTCAGGGCGGGTTCGAGATGAAAATATTTCAGATCTCTGGCGAACGGAGCAACCACGGGTTCGCTCCAGCGGCCATGGATCATTTTCGTTACCATGATCGTGGCGATGCGTCCGAACATCAGTTCGAAATAAATTTCCCTGCCATCGGCGCTGATCGCCAGCGCCCGCTCGGTCATGCCGGTCGATACGATCCCCGGTGCGAAGAGTTCCGGCGTCATCCCCGGTTCCTGCTGCCCCATGAATTTGCCGGTTAATTTTGAAAGATCGGGTTGTTGTGAAAATTCACTGAGTACCAGAAAGATCAAAACTAGCAAAAAAAAGATAATTTTTTTCACAGTCCCCCTCCTTTGCATTGCGTTTTTTAGTCATGTTCGGCCTGGAATTTCGCGCGCATCCGGGTGCAGCTAATGGTTCACCGGACAGGCTGCCGCCGTTGGCTGTTCGATATGCTTCACGTTCATTGAACATCATGGTATCCGGCTGCTATAGTATGGTGGAAAAACGACTACGGCTATAGAACTAAGGTATGATTTTCAAAAATCATCCCCGGGGTTTACCCGGCCGTGGAATAGGATAAAAGTCACAGTGGGCTGTACCTATTGAATAAAGGTTGAAGGATGGTTATAATTTAGAAGCGCCCTTCATGTCACGCGGATTGATTTTGCAGTGTGCAGGTATAAATGAAATACAAGAAGTTCTCCTTGGTTCTGAGCTTCATTGTCGCGGGCGTTATTCGCCTGGGTTCCCAAGTTGAATTCCTGGAAGTGGATCATGTCATGGCCAACGCCGCTCCCCTGCAGATGGAAATTTACTCCATTATGCTCGACAGACGGGGATTTCTGTGGATCGGATCCCAGAACGGGCTGGCGCGCTACGACGGTTACCGCGTCATTCCCTGCCGGTTTGACGAAACGGAAGCATCGGCTGCCGTTGATCCTGCGGTGCGCGGCATTTGCGAAGACCAGGACGGCCGGCTGTGGCTGGCGACAGCCCAGGGCCTGGTCCGCTTCAACCCGGCTGATGGGACAGCGGTTCGTTTCCGCCATGATCCACGCCGTACGGACACCATCAGCAACGACACCCTCACCTGCCTATATATTTCTCCGGCGCTCCCCGGCCGCTTGTGGATGGCCAGCGCCGGCGGCGACGTGGACGAGCTCGACTTGGCCAGCGGACAGATCGTTCGCCATCTTCCCGGTTCCATCGCAGCCGGTTCCCCCCGGCCGGGGCGCATTCATATTATCAGCGGGGATCAAGCCGGTTTTCTCTGGATCGGCGCGGCCAACGGCTTGTTCCGTTTTCTGCCGCTGGACGGCCGTTTGCATTTCTGCCCGCCGCCGGACGACCTTTCTGGCACCCCCAAACCTTTTTCCATCACGGCCGTTTTTTGCCATGAGGGCCTTCCCGAAACGCTCTGGATCGGCAGCAAAGGCGCCGGTCTTTTTCGTTATTTTCCGGCTACCGGTCTTTGGCAGCACGACTCGGAATCGGGAAATTGCGGTGAGTTGCCCGCCGATGCCACGGTCAATGCCATTGCCCCTTTCCCGGGTCAGCCGCAGAACCTGATCCTTGGTGCGGAGGACGGTCTTTACCGTTTTGATCGGAATGCCGCGCGTTTCAGTCGCGTGGCCGTACTTTTCAATAACTCAGACTATCAATCCAGCCAGTGCACCCGGACCATATTCCCCGATCGTTTGGGCAACTACTGGATCGGCTCATGCAGTACCGGGTTGGACAAATGGAGCCCGGTGCGAAAAAAATTCACCACCTTCCGCCCCTATGCCAGTGCCATGCCCCAGCCGCTTGCCAACTGGGTCACTTCCATGCAGGAACTCGCCGGCAGAGGTTTTCTCCTTACCACCTATGGCGGCGGTGCTTTCATTTTCAACCGCCAGACCTCTGTTTTTAGTCGTCTGCTCCTTGACCCGACGAAGCCGGAGCGGAAGCTTAACTCTTTCATTTCAGACTCCGCTGTCGATCGCGATGGCAGCCTCTGGTTCACAACCGGCGAGGGGCTTGCCCATTGCTCCGCTGCCGGGCGTCTCCTGCGGCTCTATAATTACAGCGCGGGTGAATCCGCAGTGAAAGAAATCCTGGTATTCGCTTTCACCCAGGATTCCCGGGGCGGCAAGTGGATCAATTCCGATAATGGCCTGATTTGGTTGGATCCGGAAAACGGTGATTTGCGTCATTACCGGCACAACGTCAGGGATCCCCGCAGCCTCAGCAACGATCATGTGAATGCCAGTATGGAAGAGGCGGGCGGTGCCATGTGGATCGGTACGGAAGACGGGTTGAACCTTCACCAACCGGGGAGCAATGTTTTTTCCATTTTCAGGAATGACCCTGCCGATCCAACCAGCCTGAGCAACAACCAGGTGTCCTCAATCAAGCAGGACAGCCTGAAAAGGATATGGGTCTGCACCGCTTCAGGGTTGAACCTGCTGCGCAGGGAGAACGGGAGAATTTATTTTCAACGCTTCCTGGTTCCAGGGAGTGATCCCAGGCAAAATTCGTTCAATGTCCTGGAAGAGGAAAGCAGTCGTTATTTTTGGCTGGGTTCCAAAGCTGGCCTGGCGCGATTCGACAGCGAGCGCGGCACCTTCGCGTTCTATGACCGCAGGGATGGTGTTGTGGCTGACGGGATATATGAAGCTTTCTTCTTCTTCCGCAGCCGCGACAACGAGTTCTTCTTCGGCGGCCGCAATGGCTTCACCGCTTTCCGGCCCGCCGCCTTCGCTTTCAATCCCCATCCGCCGCCGCTGGTGGTGACCGAGCTGCGGATCGAGCAAGACCTCGATGGCGCCGCTTCCATGCGCAGGACAGGGAGAAAGAACGTGCGGGTGGAACTGGCCGCCCTTGATTTCGTGCGGCCCGAAAAGAATCAGTATGCCTATCTCCTGGAAGGCCGCGACCGCGACTGGACCTATCTGGGAACGGACCGGGTCGTTCTCCTGTCCGGACTCCCGATCGGGCTCTATACCCTGCGCGCCAAAGCCGCCAACAACGACGGGATCTGGAACGAGACCGGGATTGAAATAGAAATCAAAGTCCGACCGCCATTTTTTGAACAGTATGGAATTGCGCTTCTGACGGCGGGATTGCTGGCCACCCTGGCGGCCGTTGTCTTTTGGCGGCGCCGTCGTGCCCGCCGGCTTCAGGCCGCCGCGATTCCGGGCAACCTGGACCAGATCCTGGAAAAATTCGCCATCTCCAAGCGCGAGGCCGAGATCGTCCGCTTGCTGCTGGCCGGCAAAAGCAACAAGGAAATCGAAGATTTGTTGTTTATCGCTATGGCCACGGTCAAGATCCACGTCCACAACATCTTCCAGAAGATCAAGGTCAACAACCGGCTGCAGCTGCTGCTGCGCATCCAGCAGGAAGAGAATAAACTCAAGTAAGGACCGATCGGCTTTCTTTAGAAAATGGTTCTTGACCGCACTTATTTTTTCAGCAGGCTTTCATAAACGAGCGTGACGAACATCGCGGCGGGAATGCTTCCCTGCCAGCGGCCGTCAAGGTCTGCGGTCGGTTTGGCCGCTATAATCTCCTCTTGGTTTTTTCCATCGTTGAGCAATGCCGCTACCCTGTTTCTGACCTGGACCAGCATGTCGTGGTATGGACCCAGGTCGGCTCGCTTCAGCAAGGGGCCGTGCCCGGGGATGATCTGGGTGTCGGCATCGCCCATGGCAAGGATCCGTTCCACGGCCTGGATCACTCCGTTTATCGAACCGCCGTGGGCCACATCGATATAGGGGTAAAAACCGGAAAAGACCAGGTCGCCGCTGTGGATGACGTTGGCCTTCTCGAAATGGAAAAGCAGGTCGGCGTCCGAATGGGCGCCAGGGATGTGGATGGCCTGTATTTCATCGCCATTGAAATGAATGGTGAACGATTCGGGAAAAGTCACCAGCGGCAGGGCGGCAGCCGGGTAAGGGGGGAGGGTGACGCCCAGGTCGGCGTGGGTTTGTTCCGTGATCATGCGCGGGCGCGTGTTTTCGTGGGCGATGATCACGGCGCCGGCCTTGGCGAACGTCTCGTTGCCCGAGACATGGTCGTAGTGCCAGTTGGTATTGAACAGGAAGCGCACCGGGCCGGGAGCGATGGCCGCCAAGGCAGCCTTGATCTTGTTATAAAGCTGGGCGAACTGGCTGTCGATGAGCAGGATGCCGTCGGCGCCGGCGCTGACGCCGATGTTGCCCCCGGCTCCCGTCAGCATATAGATGCCTTCGGCCACTCGCGTCGTGCGGATCTGCACCTTGGTGAAATCCTGGGCAGGCATGAATGCCGGCCATGCCAGCCATGCCACCAGGACCAGAAAAAGCACATACTTTTTAAAGTGAATTGACATCGTTACCTCCAGTTCATCTATTTAATTCGCAAACAATTTGCGGTCCAAGTTCTGGTTTTCGGGATAACTTCATTTGGTTTTATGTTTTCTCGGGTTTTCCTGATCTTTTACGCAGCGAACCGAGAAGCCGAAAACTTTGTTATGGCTGTCCTTCACCCGCGCGAGAATGCTGATCCCGGCATCGGGAATGAAGCTGGTGATGCCCAGGTACCAGGCGCTGCCGGCGTTGATCTCGGTCGCGGACCAGAAGTGGCCGATCCTGCCTTGATACTCGAAGCGGGTGGTACGAAAACCACCGAACAAACCCGCGAATCCCGAGTTGCCGGAAGGGATCAGTTGTTCGTAAGCGTGCAGCCCCGAACCACCGATGTGTTGCAATAGAATTTCAAATTCTTGTTTGGAAGGCAAATGCCAGCCGGGCGGCGATACTTTTTTCGCGGTTTCAAAGGAATATAACCTGCCATATTTGGCTACGTTGCTTTCTTGATTGTCGTATGCCCAGCAGTCGCTGGCGGCTTTAAAGGCCAGGTTCTCGGCGAACCATGTCTGGCTGCCGATCCGCACGGTTATATATACTCTGCCATCGCGGGGGTCCTTGAACACGCCTTTCTCCTGCGCATGCAAAACAACAAATGACAGAACCAGCAACGCGACTATTCGGATTGGCATTTTCATTATTTATTTTTTATTCATATTGACAAATTTTATGATCGCTTCAGCTAAAGGATCATTCTTTTCGGGAAATTTTGTAACCAATGTGATGTGATCATGATTTACTATTTCAATATAGGACACATTTTTGTTCTCAATTGAGTTTAATAAGGCCCACATATATTTATTTTGAGCAAGAGTAACCGGGGCGTCTCCATCAGCACAAGCGATCAGAATTGGCGGCGTATCTTTACGTGCATTATAAGCAGGCGCTGCTTCGTCAATGATAGGAGTATTGGACGGATCCGGAATACCTCTTTCTTCACGTATTGTAGAATGTGTAAATGTTTGCCCAGCAATGGGCACTATCCCAGCTAATGACATATTCTCAACATTGTATCCTTTCAAATATTTTGGCGCCAGAACAAGCATATAAGCAATATATCCTCCGGCAGAATGACCGCAAACAAAAAGTGATTTGGGATTTCCTCCATATTTTAAAATGTTTCCCACTACCCAAGCAACGGCGGCAGCGGCATCGTTAATGTATGCAGGGTATTTAACCTGAGGGAACAAACGATAGTTCACGACGGCAACAGCAAAGCCTTCTTCTGCAAGTCTTTTTGCTACTTTTTTTGTGCTTGCATCATCTTTACTTCCCGCCTTTAAGCTTCCGCCATGAAACCAGACGATGACGGGAAAATTTCTGATGTTTTTTGGGACATATAAATCCAATTTGCATCTCTCTTTTTCATATGCGTCGAGATTGGCACCGGTTTTGTAACCAATATTCTCATCTACGTTGAATGACAACGCGGATGATTCCTGAGGGATTGAATTCCGGAAATTCAATGCGTACGATGATGTGGCACAAATGAAAACCAATGCAGACAAAACAAAATATTTTGATCTCATTTTATAATTCCCTTTCATTGCTGATTAATTGGTTTTTGCTTTTAATTGTTTTAAGGCGTTGATTCCGCTTGGGCTACCGGGATTCAGCTTCAGCGATCGCTCATAATTCGCAATGGCCAGCTCCTGGTTGCCTGCCAGGGCGTATGCTTCGCCCAGGCTGTCATACGCATTCCAGGAATCGGGGTACAATCCGACCGTGATTTTAAATGCTTCGATCGCGTCGTTCAACTTGCCTTCGTTGATCAGGTTATAGCCCAGAACGTTGAATTCCGCTTCCACGAAATAGAACCTGGTTTTCCTGTTCAATAGGGAGTGGATATCCTTCCTGGCCGGTTCATATCCCGATCTTCTTAAAATCTCCCCCAGTTTTTCCGCTGCCGAGGGTTTTAACTTCTTGATGATATTCGTATAGATCATGGTGATCCAGCCATTGGCATCGAGCTCTTTGAACAAAACGCCATCCCATTTTCTCCAGCTCTTGAGGATATCCTCCTTCTGCATCTGCTCAAGACTTTTTCCTTTTTTGATCTCTTTTTCAATGATAGCCAACGTTTTTTCTATCATATCTTTATAAGGCAGCAGATCTTTTTTTTGCAGGTTGCGGTCATGGCCGGCCACAAAAGTCACATCGTCGGCAAAGCGCTGATAAAGAACATCCATGGCTTTGATCATGGCCTGTACATTTCCTGTCCGGGAAATTGACCCGAAGGAATCGGGGATGATCAGGTCGCCCACGCAAACGATCTTGGCATTTTTAAAATGAACCACGATGTCATGGTTGGTGTGCCCGGGAAGATAAAAAACATCGATCTCTTCATTGTTAAAAAAAAGCCGCAGGGAATCCTGAAAAGTCAGGTTGGGAAGTCCTTGACCCGGGAATTGCCGTATCCCCAATAAACGCTCCCTTCCCAGTTGATGGGCAATGATGGTCGCATTCTGGCCCAGCTCGGCATTGCCGTAGGCGTGGTCGTTGTCGGTATGGGTATCAATGATATACCTGATGTTATTATTGCCGATTTTTTTCAGCTCTTCCTTTATGGCGG
>Ga0209450_10002077_pt1 | contig 10092 bp, 6 predicted proteins | sample FrelakmetLWP11LW_FD_187149 | JGI IMG/M metagenome (GOLD analysis project Ga0209450, IMG submission 187149) | Freshwater lake sediment microbial communities from the University of Notre Dame, USA, for methane emissions studies - LWP11 LW (SPAdes)... | ecosystem: Environmental > Aquatic >...
GATCAAGCGACTCCTGTGCATCCAGGCGCTCGAGACCACGCGCTGCATGGAGGAGGGCGTGGTGACCACGGCTGCCGAGGCGGACCTCGGCTCGATCCTCGGCTGGGGCTTCCCGGCCTGGACCGGCGGCACGCTCTCGTACATCGACACGCTCGGCATCCGCAACTTCGTCGCGGAGTGCGACCGGCTGGCGAAGCGCTACGGCAAGCGGTTCAAGCCGTCGAAGTGGCTGCGCGAGCGGGCGGAGCGCAACGAGCCGTTCCATCCGGCGCCAGGCGGCGAGACGAAAGCGGCGTAATGGGGCAGTCGCGTCGGGCGTCTCCCCGTCCCGGATTCACGCGCGGGGACGCCGTGAACCCATCCATGGGGGCTCCGGTGCGGCGTCCATGCCGCGCACGGCCCTGCGCATGAACCCGGAACGTGAAGACGCCGGCCGGCTGCGCCCGGACCGCGGCTTTCGTTCGATCCTCTCCATCCAGCAGGAGTGATGCATGCCGATTCCGGCCAGCTTCCGTGACCACCTGAGCCTGCCAGTGATCGGCTCGCCGCTGTTCATCGCCTCGACGCCCGACCTGGTGATCGCGCAGTGCAAGGCGGGCGTGATCGGCTCGTTTCCGGCGCTGAACGCGCGGCCGGCGTCGCAACTCGACGCGTGGCTGACGCGCATCCGCGAGGAACTCGATGCCTACGCGCAGGCGAACCCGGGCGCCAGGGTAGCGCCGTTCGCGGTCAACCAGATCTGCCACGCGTCGAACGACCGGCTGCAGCACGACGTCGAGGCCTGCGTGCGCCACCGGGTGCCCCTGGTCATCACCAGCCTGCGTCCGCCCCGCGAGCTGGTCGAGGCGGTGCACGGCTACGGCGGGCTCCTGTTCCACGACGTGATCAGCGTCAAGCACGCGCGCAAGGCCGCGGATCAGGGCGTGGACGGCATCATCGCGGTCTGCGCCGGCGCGGGTGGCCATGCAGGCACCACGAGTCCGTTCGCCCTGGTGCGCGAGATCCGGGAGTTCTTCGGCGGCACGATCGTGCTGGCCGGCGCGATGTCGAGCGGCGCCGACGTGTTCGCCGCGCAGGCGATCGGCGCGGACATGGCCTACATCGGCACGCGCTTTCTCGCGACGACCGAGGCGCACGCGATGGACGAGTACAAGCAGATGATCGTCGAGTCGGGCTCCGACGACGTCGTCTACACGAATCTCTTCAGCGGCGTGCGCGGCAACTACCTGCGCGGCAGCGTGATCCGCACCGGCTTCGACCCGGACAACCTGCCCGAGGCCGACAAGTCGAAGATGAATTTCGGCTCGGGCAGCGATCTCAAGACCAAGGTCTGGCGGGACATCTGGAGCGCCGGCCAGGGCGTCGGCAACATCCACGAAGTGCTGCCGACGGGCGAGCTGGTCGCACGCATGGTCCGCGAGTACGAAGACACGCGCCGCCGCCTGTGCGCTGGCGCCGGCTGACAACGGGAGCAATCACATGGCGGGCATGTTCGACCTGACGGGACGCGTGGCGCTGGTGACCGGTGCGAGCCGCGGCATCGGCGAGGCGATCGCCAAGGCCTTCGCGCAGCAGGGGGCGCGCGTGGTGGTCTCGAGCCGCAAGCAGGAGGCCTGCGACGAGGTGGCACGGGAGATCGTGGCCGCGGGGGGTGACGCGGTTGCGCTGGCCTGCCACATCGGCGACATGGACGCGCTCGCCGGGCTGTTCGGCGAGGTCGAGCGGCGCTTCGGCCGCCTCGACGTGCTGGTGAACAACGCTGCGACCAACCCGTACTACGGGCACATACTCGACACCGACCTCGGCGCGTTCCAGAAGACCGTCGACGTCAACATCCGGGGCTACTTCTTCGCCTCGGTTCTGGGCGGTCGCCTGATGCGCGCGGGTGGCCGCGGCTCGATCATCAACATCGCCTCGGTCAACGCGGTGCGGCCGGGTCCCATGCAGGGCATCTACTCGATCACCAAGGGCGCCGTGCTCAACATGACCAAGGCGTTCGCGCGCGAGTGCGGCGATCACGGCATCCGCTGCAACGCGATCCTGCCGGGCCTGATCCGCACCAGGTTCGCGGGGGCGCTGCTCAAAGACGAAGAGCAGGTCAGGCACTACGTCGGCAACAACCCGCTGCGCCGCGTCGGCGAGCCGCAGGACCTCGCCGGCGCCGCCGTGTTCCTCGCCTCGGATGCCTCGTCGTACGTGACGGGCGAGTTCCTGGTGGTGGACGGCGGCTTCCTGGTCTGACAGAAAAAAGGCGAATGTCCCCTATTTCTTCTCGGCCTGGCGGGCGACGGCCTCGGCCCGCGCCTTGACCGCTTCGGCGTCGCCGAGATACCGGCTCGACACCGGCGCGAGGTGCGAGTCGAGTTCGTAGACCAGCGGCACGCCGGTGGGAATGTTGAGTTCGACGATCGCCTGGTCGGACATCCGGTCGAGCATCTTCACGAGGGCGCGCAGGCTGTTGCCGTGTGCTGCCACCAGCACGTTGCGCCCGGCCGCCAGCTCGGGTGCGATGCGCGCGTTCCAGAACGGCAGGACGCGCGCCAGCGTGTCCTTGAGTGACTCCGACGAAGGCAGTTCCGACGCGGGAACGCCGGCATAGCGGCGGTCGAAGCGCGGATGCTGCGGGTGGCCGGCATCGAGCGGCGGTGGCGGGATGTCGTAGCTGCGCCGCCAGATCTTGACCTGCTCGGCGCCGTGCTTCGCCACCGTCTGCGCCTTGTCCAGGCCCTGCAGCGCGCCGTAGTGGCGCTCGTTGAGCCGCCAGCTGCGCTCCACCGGCAGCCACATCATGTCCAGTCCGTCGAGCGTGATCCACAGCGTGCGGATCGCGCGCTTGAGCACCGAAGTGAAGGCGAGGTCGAAGGCGATGCCCTCGGCTTTGAGCAGCCGCCCGGCCTCGTTCGCCTCCTCGAGGCCCTGCGCGGAAAGGTCCACGTCGATCCAGCCCGTGAACAGATTCTCCAGATTCCAGATGCTCTGGCCGTGGCGCAGCAGTACCAGTTTGCCGGTGCTCATGATGTCCGTGTCTTCGGGTAGGGATGAGTTCTTATAGCAACGGCCCCGTGGCCGCGCCAGACGGGAAAATCGCGATGCTCAGCCGGGCCGGTGGCCGTCCAGGCCGGACTGGCAGCGGACCCTGCGCTGCCGGATCGTGTCCTTCCAGCGGGCGCGGTTGACGTCGGCCCGGGCACGGGAGGCGGGCGCGTGCTCAAGGTGCCACGCCACGGCCGCGAACAGCAGCGTCTGCCGGCGGATGCCGGCATTGGCGAGGCGGGCACAGAGTTCCTTGTCCTCGGCACCCCAGCCGGTGATCGTCTCGTCGAAGCCGTTCGCCGCGACGAGATCCTGCCGCCAGAAGCCCTGGTTACAGCCCTTGACCGCGACGAGGAGGTTGGCCGCGGTGCGCAGCGTCCGCGCGAGTCCCGGCGCGCGCAGCGCGTAGGCGCGTCGCCGCAAGCCGAGGCCCGGCGACAGCCACCCCGGCAAACTGCTCTGCGGATCGAGCAGGCGCCGCGTCGCCGGTGCATCGAGCAGGATGCGCACCCCCTGGCTGTAGCGTGCGGGCCGCGCGAGCGCCAGGTGATCGGCCAGGAATTCCGGGTGTGGAACCATGTCGCCGTCGAGCAGCACCACGTACTCGCATCGCGTCCGCGCGATCGCCGCGTTGCGGATGCGGCCGGGGCGAAACCCCTCGTGGGGCTGCCAGACGTGGTGCACGGGATAGCGCGCGGCGCCCGCGTGACGCGCCACGACCCGCGCGGTCGCCGGGCCCGAACCGTCGTCGGCGACCATCAGTTCATCCGGCGGCCGCGACTGCGCCGCCACCGCCTCGAGTACGCGGGCCAGCGCGTCCGGCCGCTCGTGCGACGTGACGACGAGACAGCAGCTCGTCACCGCTCGGCGACGGCGAGCCGGCGCAACGCCTGCAGCGCGACCGAGAGCGACGCGAAGTCGGCGACGGCCGGCTGCGCCCGGATGTCGTCCACCACGCCGCGCGCATGTGCCGCAGCGGCCGCGTGCCGTTCGCGCCACGACTGAACGGCCCGCGCGGGGTCGCGCTCGCGCGTTTCGTTCAGCACCCGCTGCGTGAGGGCGCGGTGCACGTCGAACACGGCCTCGCGCAGGCTACCGCGCGCGACGGCCTGCCAGTGTCCCTGCACGTCGAGCTCCTCGATCCGGCTGCGCAGCCAGTCGAGGCCGAACTCGGTGCCGACGCTGAAGTAGGTGTGCGCGGCCGCCGCGACCGACAGGCGGTGCGCCTGTGACAGCTCGACGATGTCGGGGGCGCAGGCGAGCGCGTCGCAGGCTGAGACGTGCCGGGCCAGGGCCGCCGGCACGCCGGCTTCGGTGAGGCGGGCAGCGTTGCGGTCGAACGCCTCGCGTTCGAGGCCGTGCAGCCACTGCGGCAGCGCCGCCGCGAGCTCACGGATGCCGGGACGCAGGCGCCCGACCTGGGACTCGATCCCGAGCGCGCTGCGGTGCCGCTGGATCAGCCAGTAGGTCGCCTGGCGGATCAGCGCGACGGTCTCCAGGGTCATGGCGTACTGCGTGGGGGCGGCCACGCGGGTGTCGAGCCGCTCGATGGCCTGCCACAGCTCGCGCACGTCGAACGCCTCGCGCGCAATGGAGTAGGCGCGCGCGACCGTGGCTGCGTCGGCACCCGTATCCTGCTGGGTGCGCGCCACGAACGTCGGTCCCATGCGGTTGACGATGCTGTTGGTGGTCGCAGTGACGATGATCTCGCGCCGCAGCCGGTGCTCGCCGAGCAGCTTCGCGTAGCGCTGGCTGAGCCGGTCGGGGAAATAGCGGTCGAGTTCGCGGCCGAGGTAGGGGTCCTCCGGCACGTCGGACTGGATCAGCTGGTTGTTCAGCGCGATCTTCGAGTAGCTGAGCAGCATGGCGATCTCGGGCCGGGTGAGTCCCTGGCCGGCGCGCCGCCGCTCGTCGATGTCCTCGGCACTCGGCAGGAATTCGAGCGCGCGGTCGAGCACACCTTCCAGCTCGAGCGAGCGGATCAGGTGGGCGTGCTCGCCGAGGCGCTCCGCGGCCACCGACTGCATCAGGCTGATGGCCTGGCTCTGCAGGTAGTTGTCGCGCAGCACCAGCGCACCGACGTCGTCGGTCATCTGCGCCAGCAACCGGTTGCGCTCGGCGCGCGTCTGCTTCGTGCGGGTCCGCACCACGTCGAGCAGGATCTTGATGTTGACCTCGTGGTCGGAGCAGTCCACGCCCCCCGAGTTGTCCACGAAGTCCGTGTTGACGCGCCCGCCGCGGAGCGCGAACTCGATGCGGCCCAGCTGCGAGCAGCCGAGGTTGCCGCCTTCGCCGATCACCTTGCAGCGCAGGTCGCGGCCGTCGACGCGCACCGCGTCGTTGGTGCGGTCGCCGATCGCGGAATTGGCTTCCCACGACGCCTTGACGTAGGTGCCGATGCCGCCGTTCCACAGCAGGTCGACCGGCAGCTTGAGGATGGCGCGCATGATCTCCTGGGGGGTCGCCCGCGTGGACTCGATCCCGAGCAGGGTGCGCGCCTGCGGCGACAGGGAGATCTCCTTGGCGTCGCGCGGATGGATTCCGCCGCCCTTCGAGATCAGGCGCGTGTCGTAGTCGGCCCAGGTCGAACGCGGCAGGGCGAACAGGCGCGCTCGCTCGCCGAAGCTGGTCGCCGCGTCCGGATCGGGGTCGAGGAAGATGTGCTGGTGGTTGAACGCAGCCACCAGCCGGATGTGCGGCGACAGCAGCATGCCGTTGCCGAACACGTCGCCTGCCATGTCGCCGATGCCGGCGACCGTGAACGGCTGCGCCTGGGTGTCCAGCCCCAACTCGCGGAAGTGGCGCTTGACGCACTCCCAGGCGCCCTTGGCGGTGATGCCCATCTTCTTGTGGTCGTAGCCCGCCGAGCCGCCGGAAGCGAAGGCGTCGCCGAGCCAGAAGCCGTACTCGGCGGCCAGCGCGTTGGCGGTGTCGGAGAACGACGCAGTACCCTTGTCGGCCGCGACCACGAGGTACGGATCGTCGGGGTCGTGCCGCACCACGGCGGCGGGCGGCACAACCTTGCCTTCGCGCACGTTGTCGGTCAGGTCGAGCAGGCCGCGGATGAAGATGCGGTAGCACTCGGTGCCTTCGCGCTGGATCGCCTCGCGATCGCCGCGCGGCAGGTGCTTGGGCACGAAGCCGCCCTTGGCGCCGACCGGCACGATCAGCGTGTTCTTGACGTTCTGCGCCTTCATCAGGCCGAGAATCTCGGTGCGGAAGTCCTCGCGCCGGTCGGACCAGCGCAGCCCTCCGCGGGCCACCTTGCCCATGCGCAGGTGCACGCCCTCGACCCGCGGCGAGTACACCCAGATCTCGAACATCGGCCGCGGCTTCGGCAGCTCCGGCAACTGCTTGGGATCGAGCTTGAAGGACAGGTACGCCCTGGGCGCGCCCGCCGCGTCGCGCTGGAAGTGATTGGTGCGCAGGGCGGTGGCGACGACTGCGCGGAACGCGCGCAGAATGCGGTCGTCGTCCGGGCTGGTCACCTTCTCGAGCGCCTCGTCGATCTCGCGCGCCAGGGAGCGCTGCTGCGAAGTGCGCGTGGCCGCGGTGAGCGACGGGTCGAAGCGCGCCTCGAACAGCCAGGCGAGCCGCGCGGCGAGGCCCGGATGGCGTGCCAGCACGGATTCCATGTAGCGCTGGCTGAACGGCAGCCCGGTCTGCAGCAGGTAGCGGCACACCGCGCGCAGCACGAGCGCCTGGCGCCAGTCGAGGCCCGCCGCGAGCACGAGGCGGTTGAAGCCGTCGCTCTCGGCGCGCCCCTGCCACACGGCAAAGAACGCCTCCTCGAAGCGGGCGCCGACCTGGCCGGGGTCGACCAGGCGGCCGCTGGCGCTGGTGACCTCCAGGTCCTGGATCCAGAACCCTGCGCCATGGCGCGTCGCGACGCGGTACGGCCGTTCGTTCAGCACGCGCAGGTCGAAGTTCTCGAGCAGCGGCAGCAGATCGGACATGGCGATGGGCTCGCCGCGCCGGTAGAGGCGCAGCCGCAGCGCGCCCTGGCCTCCCTGCCGCAATTCGATGCCGAGCGCCTCCGGCGAGTCGGGCAGCGCGGTCAGTTCCAGCAGGTCGGGCAAGGCCTGTGCCGCCGGCACGTCCTCCTGGTAGGAGACCGGCAAGGCGCTGTCGAATTCTCGCGCGAGCGCACCGGCGCGCTCGGCCGGCAATCGCGCCTGCAACTCCGCCCGCAGCCGGTCCTCCCAGGTGCGCACCGCCTCGGCGATACGCCGCTCGATGCGCTCGACGCTGGCCGTAATCTCCGCGCCCGGGTCGGTGCGCACCAGCAGATACAGACGTGCCAGCGCCGAGTCGGAGATCTGCACCTGGGCCTCGAGCGACCGGCCGGCCAGTTCTTCGAGCAGGATCCGCTCGATGCGCACGCGCACCTGCGTGTTGTAGCGGTCGCGCGGCACGTACAGCAGGCAGGAGAAGAACCGCTGGTACGGGTCGCGCCGCAGCAGCAGCCGCACGCGGCGGCGCTCGTAGAGGTTGACGATGCCGCGGAAGCTCTTCACCAGTTCGGCGACGCTGGCCTGGAACAGCTCGTCGCACGGGTGGCCCTCCATGACGTGCATCAGCGCCTTGCCGTCGTGGCTGACGGGCGAGATGCCGAAGTGATCAATGACACGCTGCACCTTCTGGCGCAACAGCGGAATGGAGCGCGGGCTCGCGCTGTAAGTGGCGGACGTGAACAGGCCGATGAAGCGCCGTTCGCCGGTGACTTCGCCGCGCGAGCCGAAGGTCTTCACGCCGACGTAGTCGAGGTAGGTGGCGCGGTGTACCGTCGACACGGAGTTGGCCTTGGTGACCACGAGGGCCACGGCTTCGCGCGCCTTGCGACGGATCTCGCCCGTGAGCAGCGTCCGTTGCGCCCTGGGACGGCCGGCGCCGGCGCGCAGCAGGCCGAGCGCGGAGCGTGTGACCGGCACGAGCGTGTCCACCGTCCTGCCGCGCACCAGCCGGTACTCGCGGTAGCCGAGGAACGTGAAGTGCTTGTCCGCCAGCCAGTCGAGGAATTCGGCGGCGTCGCGCGACTCCGTCCGGGACACGCCGCGCGTCCCCGCGCGCAAGTCGTTGGCGATGCCGCGCGCGCGGGCCTCCATCTTCGGCCAGTCCTCGACCGCGACGCGCACGTCACCCAGCACGGTTTCGATGCGTGCGCGCAGGGCCTCCAGCTGTGATGGGTCGTTGGTCCGGTCCACCTCGAGGTGCTGCCAGGACTCGGCCACGCCGCCCTGCGCGTCGTCCGCGGCAGACTGCAGCCGGCCGACCCGGTCGCGGCGCACGCCGAACACCGGGTGCGCCATGGCCTGGATCGACAGTCCGCTGCCGTTCAGCACCATCGCAAGCGAGTCGACCAGGAACGGCATGTCGTCGGTGACGACCTGGACCACCGTGAACTGCGACTGCCAGCCGTCGCGCGCCAGGTCCGGGTTGAACACGCGCACCAGCGCTCGACCCGGCTTGCGTATGGCGCCGAAGCGCAGGTGGCCTACGGCGGCGGCGGCCAGTGTTGCCGGGTCGGCAGCCCGCAGGTCCGTCTCGTCCACGCCGCGGTAGTACACCTGGATGAATGGTCCCGGCGGCACTGGCGCGCCGCGAGTGCCGCGCGTCTCTCGGGCAACGGTGTCGATGAGGTGCTGGCGCGCGGCGGGAATGGTTCCTGGCATGTCGTTGTTCCTTACGGGCTCTGGCGGCCCACGCGGATTATAGGGTCACGATCAGGGCCGCGCCCGCGGGGGCTGCGCCTGCCGCAGCGCAACATCCCGCTCAGCGACTCCCGCGGCGGCGCGCGGTGGTGGAGCGGGAAGGGGATGCAGCGGCTGTACGCTGCGTCCCGGCGAGCGACTGCGCGCGGGAAGTCAGGGAGTCGAGCGCGCGATCGAGGGCAGCGCGCTCGCCGGAAGAGAGCGCGGCGAGCAGTTCGTTCTCGTAACCAAGTGCGAGCGGCGCGACCTCACGGTAGACCGCCATGCCCGCGGCGGACGCGGACAGCACCGAGCGACGCCGGTCCTGGCGCGAGGTCGTGCGACGCAGGCGGCCAGTCGCCGCCAGGCGTGCTACTGCTCGGCTCACGGCCACCGCATCCATGCGCGTCAGTTCGGCGACCTCGGTGGCGGATAGCCCCGGATTGCGCGCCAGCACCGCCAGCACGCGCCACTCGGGGATGCTCAGCGCGAAGCGCTGCTGGTAGGCCTCCGCAATCGTGCTGCTCACCAGGTTGGTGAGCACCGAGAGTCGGTAGGGAAGGAAACGGCCCAGGTCGATGGTGTCGTCGCTGCGCGGGGGCGTCATGCCGTGGCTCGCCGGGTGAATCGCTTGCAAGTGTAACGAATTCGCCGCGCTGCGCCAGCGGGTCATCCGAGGTGCGGCCGGGCCAGGTACTGGTGTGTCTGCATCTCGGCGAGGCGGCTGCGCGTGCGCTGGAACTCGAAGGCGAGACGCTCGCCACGGTAGAGTGCGTCGGGCAGTGCGGCCGCCGACAGCACCAGCTTGACGTTGCGGTCGTAGAACTCGTCCACCAGCGCGATGAATCGCCGCGCCGGGTCGTTGGCGCCGTCACCGAGCACGGGCACGCCCGAGACGAACACGGTGTGGAAGTCGCGGGCGATCTCGACGTAGTCGGAGGCGCTGCGCGGGCCGTCGCAGATGGCGGCGAAGTCGAACCACACCACCTCGGCGCTGCGCCGCCGAACCGGAATCTGCCGGCCCTCGATCTCGATCGAGCCGCCAGCCCCGCCAGGCTCGCCGGCAATCTCCGTGAAGCGCCGCGCGAGCGATGCCTCGGCAGAATCGTCCGCACCGTCGATGAAGAGCGGTGCACGCTCCAGCTGGCGCAGACGGTAGTCGTGCCCGGCATCCACGTTGACCGTCTCGGTGCAGCGCTCGATCAGTGCGATGGCGGGCAGGAAGCGGCTGCGCTGCAGCCCGTCGCGGTACAGTCCCGACGGCGGGGCGTTCGACGTGAACACCAGGGTCACGCCGCGTTCGTCGAGGCCGGCGAACAGGCCGGCGAGGATCATCGCGTCCGCGATGTCGCTGACGTAGAGCTCGTCG
>Ga0209450_10002078_pt1 | contig 10092 bp, 8 predicted proteins | sample FrelakmetLWP11LW_FD_187149 | JGI IMG/M metagenome (GOLD analysis project Ga0209450, IMG submission 187149) | Freshwater lake sediment microbial communities from the University of Notre Dame, USA, for methane emissions studies - LWP11 LW (SPAdes)... | ecosystem: Environmental > Aquatic >...
GCGGCGGATTCAGCGACACCGCCGAAAAGGAATTGACCGTCAGCCCGACCGGTTGCCCGTCGGGATCGACTGCCGTGACTATGGTCACCCCGGTCGCGAAGCGTCCGAGGGTGTTGCGCAAGGCGCGGTTGTCGTCCTGAATCTCGCTCATCAAAAATGCCGGCGGAAAAACGCCGTATTATCCGTGCTCCGCATCCGCACGTCGAGGCTGATTTGTCTGTCGCTCCCGCCTTTAGCAAGCGCCTGATCGCTTGGCAGAAGACTGCCGGGCGCCACGACCTGCCGTGGCAACAGACCCGTGACCCTTACCGGATATGGCTCTCCGAGATCATGCTGCAGCAAACGCAGGTCAGCACGGTGATCCCGTATTTCCAGCGCTTCCTGACGCGCTTTCCGACGCTGCAGGCCTTGGCGGAGGCGCCGCTCGATGTCGTGATCGAGCACTGGGCCGGGCTTGGCTATTACGCCCGGGCGCGCAATCTCCATCGCTGTGCCCGGGAGATTGTTGCGGTCCACGCCGGAAAATGGCCGAATTCCGCCAACCGGTTGAGCGCTCTGCCCGGCATTGGCCGCTCGACGGCGGCCGCTATTGCCGCCTTTGCCTTCGGCGAGCTGGCGACCATACTCGACGGCAACGTCAAGCGCGTGTTGTGCCGCCACTTCGGGATCGAGGGATACCCCGGTCAGGTCGCCGTAGATCGCGAGTTGTGGGCGCTGGCCGAACGCCTGCTCCCGGAAGCCGATATCGAAGCCTACACGCAGGGCCTGATGGATCTCGGTGCTACCTTGTGCACGCGTAGCCGGCCGCGCTGCGCAATTTGTCCGGTGGCTTCGGGCTGTCAGGCGCAACTGAGCGGTCGCCAGGCAGAGCTGCCGACCGCGCGTCCGCGACCAAAGCTTCCCGAGCGGCGGACAGGATTTGTCTTCATCAGCGACGGCGCGCGCCTGTTGCTCGAGCGCCGACCGCCGAGCGGCCTGTGGGGCGGATTGCTGGTTCCGCCGGAAGGAGAAGCGTCGGCCGTACTTGCCCGCCTCGGCCTGAATGGCGAAAGTCGGCGTGATCTGAAACCGCTCAAACATTCATTCACGCATTTCCGGCTGACGCTCGACCCGGTGCTTTGCTTCGTCAAACCAGCACCCGGAGTGGCCGCGCCCGGACTGCAATGGGTAGCAATCGACACCGCCGCACGCGCCGGCGTACCGACACCCATCAGGAAGCTGATCGAACAGATCGCTGGCGACGCCGGCTGAGGCTCAAGGCTTGGCCGGCGCGCTCTCGGCTGCCTTCGCCTTGGCGGCGGATTTTTCCATCTTCTCGGCAACCCGCGCATCATGTTCCGCCTGCTTCTTGCGCAGGCGCTCGGCTTCCTCGGCCTTGCGCCGGGCGCCCTCCTCGGCCTTGCGCGCCTTGTCGGCCCGCGTGGTAGCTTCTTCAAGTTCCGCCTCGGTGCGTGCCGCAGCCGTTTCCACCTCCAGCGCCTTGAGCTTTTCCTCGCGCTCCGGCGCCCTTGCCGCCGCCTCGACATCACGCGCGCTGAATTGCTCCTTCTTGACCTGGCGCTCAATGGCCTTGCCCTCGTTCTCGAGGCGCTTCGCTTCCCTGCTCGATTCGGTCAATTCCCGAAAGGCATTGTCGCGACAACGATTGACCAGAAATTTCTTGTAGCAGGCCGGCTCCTGCGCTTCGTAAAGTCGGTCGGCTGCCGCCTGGCGATCGGCCGCCTCACGCCGCAACTCGGCGGCACGCATCAGGCGCTGTTCCCAATCGGCATTCTGCTCGGCCGTCGGCGATGCCTGAGCGACCGATGCGAGGCCCGCCAGCAAGCCGATGCAAAGTACCCAGCCAGGTCCCGACAAGCTTTTCAGGAAATGGCGATGACCAGACAACGCGTTTGGGAAACGATCGATCATTGTGGCAAAGGGAAACGAGTTGGCAGGATTTTAGCAGCCCGCCGCTATAATCGGCCGCCTCATGATTGCTCTGCGCCAAGTCACCTTCGCCCGCGCCGGCCGCCCGCTGGTCATCGACGCCTCCGTCCAGATCCACCCCGGCTGGAAGGTCGGCGTCGTCGGCGCCAACGGCTGCGGCAAATCCAGCCTGTTTGCCCTGCTTGGCGGCGAATTGCACGCCGAATCGGGCGACGTCGAACTACCGGCCAGCTGGCACATCGCACGCGTCGCGCAGGAAACCCCGGCCCTGCCCGACAGCGCACTCGACTTCGTGCTCGATGGCGATGCCGAACTGCGCCGCATCGAACGCGAACTGGTGGATGCCGAAGCGCGTAACGACGGCGAAGCTATCGGTCACCTTCATGATCGTTACGGCGAAATCGGCGGCTACTCGGCCAAGGCCCGCGTTGCCGAAGTGCTGCACGGCCTGGGCTTTACCGACGCCGACTTTCGCCGTTCGGTATCCGAGTTCTCCGGCGGCTGGCGGGTCCGCCTCAACCTCGCCCGCGCCCTGTCCTGCCGCGCCGACCTGCTGCTCCTCGACGAGCCAACCAACCACCTCGACCTCGACGCCGTCTTCTGGCTGGAGCAGTGGCTAAAAAACACGCCGGCGACCCTGCTGCTCATATCGCACGACCGCGATTTTCTCGACGCCGTGGTCGGCCAGATTCTGGCCATCGATCTGCAGCGCCTGACGCTGACCAGCGGCGGCTACTCCGACTATGAACGGGCGCGCGCCGCCCGCCTGGCTACCCAGCAATCGAGTTTCGAAGCCCAGCAACGCGAAATTGCCCACCTGACGCGCTTCGTCGAACGCTTCAAGGCCAAGGCGACCAAGGCCCGCCAGGCGCAAAGCCGGGTCAAGATGCTCGAACGCATGGAAATCGTCGCCGCCGCGCACGTCGATTCGCCTTTCCATTTCACTTTCCGCAAACCGGCCGCCCTGCCCGACCCGCTGCTCAGCATCGAAAAAGCCTCCGCTGGATATGTCGACCGCAGCATCCTCGACAACATCAGCATGACGCTGCGCCCGGGCTGCCGCATCGGCCTGCTCGGCCGCAATGGTGCCGGCAAATCGACGCTGATCAAGCTGCTGGCTGGCGCCATCGCCCAGCAGGGTGGCCAGCGCAAGGAAGCCAAGGCGCTGAACATCGGCTATTTCGCCCAGCACCAGCTCGAACAACTACGCCTGGACGAATCGCCGCTGCAACACCTGGCACGCCTCGAACCGACGACGCCGGAACAGGAGTTGCGCGACTACATCGGCGGCTTCGACTTCCGTGGCGACATGGCCACCCGCGCCATCGAACCCTTCTCCGGCGGCGAAAAATCGCGCCTGGCCCTGGCGCTCCTGATCCGCACCCGGCCCAACCTGTTGCTGCTCGACGAACCGACCAACCACCTTGACCTCGAAATGCGCGAAGCCCTCACCTTTGCGCTGCAGGATTACGAAGGCGGCATGGTCTTCGTCTCGCACGACCGCCACCTGCTGCGCACCTGCGCCGACGAACTGCTGCTCGTCGCCGATGGCAAGGTCACCGAGTTTGATGGCGATCTCGACGACTACGCCGCCTGGCTGGCCAGCCAGCGCAATACCGAAAAGGCGCCGGAACCGGAGGTCGCCGCCGAAAAGAACGGGCGCCTGCAACAACGGGCCGACGCCAAAGCCAACCGGCAGGCGCTACTCGCGCAACGCCGGCCGCTTGTCAAGGAAATCGAGCAACTGGAGCGCAAACTGGCCAAGTGGAACGAGGAAAGAGCTGCGCTGGAAGCCCAGTTCGCCAATCCCGACTTCTATGCTGCGGTCGACCGGCTGAAAAGCGAGGAAATGCACCGGCAGGCCGGGGTTCTCGGCGAGCAGATCGATGCGGCGGAAATGCGCTGGCTGGAGGTGCATGAGGCGCTGGAGGCGCTGCCTGCGGTCGATTGACTCCGGCAGACTTGGCCGCTTGATTGACTGCTGCTTTCCGCCCTGAGGGCGTCTCACTATCTTTTGCTTTGCCAAAAGAAAGCAGCCCGCCCCGCAAGGGAGGACTCCGACGCCAACCGCTCACCTCCCAAAACACCCCGAAACCCACCCCGCATCGGGTAAAATCAGCTTTTTTAGAACCCGCCGCTGGAGCCAAACCGTGCAAATCGTCTGCCTGGACCTCGAAGGAGTCCTCGTCCCCGAAATCTGGATCGAATTTGCCAAACGCACCGGCATTCCGGAACTCAAGCGCACGACGCGCGACGAGCCGGATTACGACAAGCTGATGACCTATCGCCTGAATATCCTGCGCGAGCACAAGCTCGGCCTGCCGGACATCCAGAAGGTGATCGCCGAAATGGGCCCGATGCCGGGCGCCCGCGTTTTCCTCGACAAGTTGCGCGAGGCTTACCAGGTCGTCATCCTGTCCGACACCTTCTACGAATTCGCCCACCCGCTGATGCGCCAGCTCGGCTGGCCGACGCTGTTCTGCCATTCACTGGAGGACGACGCCGACGGCATGCTGGTCGATTACCACCTGCGCATGCCGGACCAGAAGCGTGAAGCGGTGAAGCGCTTCAAGGAACTGAATTTCAAGATCGTCGCTGCCGGCGACTCCTACAACGACACGGCGATGCTCGGCGAAGCCCATGGCGGCATCCTGTTCCACCCGCCGGAAAAGGTCATCCGCGAATTCCCGCAGTATCCGGTCGTGCTGAATTATGACGATCTGCGCAGCGAGATCGACAAGGCTTTCGCCAAGGTTGGCTGAACCCGAAGCCATGCACCGCGACCGTTTCTACACACTCTCCGCCTCCTGCCCCGACCAGGTCGGCATCATCGCCAGGGTTTCCGGTTTCATCGCCGGCAACGGCGGCTGGATTCTCGAATCGAGTTTCCACTCCGACGTGTTGACTGGTCGCTATTTCATGCGCATCGAGATCAAGGCCGATTCGTTGTCCTTCCTGCTTGCCGAATTCCGCGAGCGGTTCCGCGCCGAGGTCGCCGAACCGCTGCAGATGGACTGGCGAATCAATGACAGCGCGGTCAAGAAGCGCGTCGTCGTCCTCGTTTCCAAACAGGAACATTGCCTCTACGATCTGCTGGCGCGCTGGCAGGCCAAGGAACTCGACATCGAGATCCCGTGCGTCATCTCCAACCACGATACTTTTCGCGGTTTCGTCGAGTGGCATGGCATCCCCTTCCATCACGTGCCGGTTTCCGCCGACAACAAGCAGGCTGCCTACGCTGAAATCCAGCGCATTTTCGAGGATGTGCGCGGCGATTCGATGGTCCTCGCCCGCTACATGCAGATCCTGTCGCCGGAACTATGCGCGGCGCTGTGCGGCAGGATCATCAACATCCATCACAGCTTCCTGCCCAGTTTCGCCGGCGCCAAGCCCTACCACCAGGCGCACCAGCGCGGCGTCAAGCTGATCGGCGCGACCTGCCACTACGTCACCTCGGAACTCGACGCCGGCCCGATCATCGAGCAGGACGTGATCCGCATCGACCATGCCGATTCTCCGGAAGACATGGTGCGCTACGGCAAGGACATCGAAAAGACCGTCCTCGCGCGCGGCCTGCGCTACCACCTGGAAGACCGGGTGCTGGTCCATGGCAACAAGACGGTCGTTTTTCGCTAGTCGCACCCCAACACTTGATTTTATGTCCCCGCACCGGGGACGGTATCCTTTTCGGATGCGGTACGGTCAACCGGTTTTCCGGGCCGAAAACTGCCCGGCAGGGAAAAGAGCGGGGCGGCCCAGCCCGGCCCGCAACTATTCACGGCAAACCGAGAAATATTTCACGGCAAGGAGCCATATCGCCAGCATGACAGCCGGCAAGTGAGGAATATTTCCTGTTGCGGCGGATCATCAGCTTCTAATATGCAACCAGCTAAAACTGGAATAAATCCATGTCGGACAACCCGCTACCACCCCGCCTTCTGCTCCTCGACTTGCGTCTCGGCAAGCGCGCGGCGCTGCCGGCATTGGCCGGGCTGGCGGTGGTCAATCCCAACCCGTGCAGCGGCAGCGGCAGCGGCGGTTGCCAGGAGGCCAATACGGCGCTGGCCGTGCTGGTGGCGATCGACGGGGAAGCGGCCTATACGGACTGGCAGCAACGTTTTCATCCGATGTGCCCGAGCGGCTTCCCGCACATCGTGTTGCTCGACCCCTGGGACCCGGAATTGGCGCGCCGCATCATCCGGAGCGATGCGGCGGACTGTTGCGCCATGGATGATCTCGAGCGCATCGAACTGATCGTCGCCCGCCTCGAGTACCAGCCGCGCACGGCCTGCGGAGAAACGCCGTCCGACCGGCTTGCTCACCTGCTGCGCCTGCAGGCGACCGTGGATACCCTGCCGATCCCCATATTCATCAAGGATCGCGAGCGCCGCTATATCTCGTGCAACAAGGCATTCGAGGACCATCTCGGCCTGGCGGCCGCCGAGATCATCGGCAAGACGGTGTACGACGTCGCTTCGGAGGAGATGGCCGCCATCCACGACCGTTCGGATGTCGAGCATCTGGCCCAGGGCGGATCACAAACTTATGAGTCGCGGGTCCGCCATGCCGACGGCAGTATCCATGACGTGGTTTTCCACAAGGCGGTCTTCCTCGATGTGGATGGCCAGCCGGACGGCATCGTTGGCGCAATGCTGGACATATCGGAACGCAAGGCGCTCGAGCGCCGTCTGGAACTTCTCGCTGCAACCGATTTCCTGACCGGCACCTACAACCTTCGTACCTTCTACGATCTGGGTCGCCACGAATTGTCCCGGCTGGCGCGCAATGATGGGGAACTGGCGCTGGTCGTCATCGACCTCGACCACTTCAAGGAAATCAACGACCGCCTTGGTCACGCGGCCGGCGACGATGCGCTACGCCAGTTCGTCGCCGTCGCTACCGAGAACCTGCGCGAACAGGACATCTTCGCGCGCGCCGGGGGCGACGAGTTCCGCCTGCTCCTGCCGGACACCTCGCCATCCGGCGCCCACCTCGTCGCCGAACGGATTCGCAGCGCAGTCAACCAGATCACGATATGCAGCCCGCGCGGCGAGATCAGGTTGTCGATCAGTTGCGGCATCGCCCGCTGCCATCCCGGCGACGAAAGCCTCGACCAGGCCACCATGATGGCCGACGATGCGCTGTATCAGGCCAAGGCAGCCGGGCGCAACTGCATCCATCCGGCGCCCGAGCAGGGATGGTTCCCGGCCTTTTCGACGTAGGCCGGGGTAGCGCCTAGGCGCGTCCCAGCTAGGCGGCGCGACTAGTGCCAGCCTTTGAATTTATGGTGTTAGAGTCCGTCGCTCAACGCGACGCCGGCGCCAATGGTGGTCTGGTTCCAGTTGTAGTCGATCAGACTTTCCCCATACCCCGAGAAGAGCTGCACATAGCCGCGCAGCGGGCCAATCAGCGGCGGCGAGAACCAGTTGGCTTCGACTGCGCCCTTGCCGGTACTCAGGTTGCCGCGGACCGAAGCCGAGAAGGTGTTGCCGCGCCAACGGTAAAGAGCGCTGAGCTTGCCATAGCCGTAGTAATCCGAGATGTCCGAATTGTCGTCCTTGTTCGAATCCTCCGGCAGGCGATACCAGAGCGTTCCGAACAACGCGAGATTCTCGCGCTCGACGCCGAATTCGGCGAAGAGCCTGTCCCAGCTGCGCGACAGTCCGTTGTCGGTGCCATTGGAAAGGATATCGGAACGGCCGTTCGACTGGTGGTTGTAGCCGGCATTCAGAAGCTTCCATTTGAAGCCGCCGCCGAGATCGACGTCCGGCCGGTAACTGACGAACAGTTCCGGCATGTAGTTGTTCTCGCGGAACGGGCGTGAGGTGTCGCCGTTGTAAACCTGCCACTGGCTCTGCTGGGTATAGGCGGCCCACAGGCCCCAGCGCCGGTCATCCGTCGTCCACAGGCGCGCCTTGAAGCTGAACTGGAATTTCGCCTCGGTGCTGCTGAGGTCCTGCTGGGGTTGCCCAGTACCCTGGAACAAGGGCGAGAACGGTGAATTGTTGACGTTGTCTGTATAGCGCCCGAACAGCAAGTAGTTCGCATTGTGGAAACGGACGTCGAACGGCGCCGAGGCAGGATCGAAACCCCACGCATTGTCAATCATCGAGATCGTCGTCGCTGGCGCCGTCCCGCCGCTTTCGGCTTGCTTTGTTGCGTCGACTGGAGCAGCCGGCGCCGCACCGGCGGTCGCGGCGGTGGCGGCGCTGGCTGCGGGCGCCCCTAGGGGCGCCTCCCCGGCACGTCCGCTGACTGCGTCATAGCAGGCCAGGCGCTCCATGCTTGCCGCGATGGCATGACATTCGGCGGCGCTGTTGGGGGCTGCCTGAACCAGCGTGGCACTGGCGCTGCCCGCGGCGGCGAGGAAGAGCACACCGATGCGCGCCCGGGGTTTGGTCATGTCCATTCATTTCTCCAATTTAATGCGAGGCTTGTCACGGACAGCCGGCAAAAACAAGTCGCCGATTATGACACAGGGCCCCCGGCGATTCGGGAAAGTCGGGTTTCGTTCACCTGGACAACGGACAAAAAAAGGGCACCCGAAGGTGCCCCGAAGGAGAGAGATTCCTGATTCCGCGAACCAGAAGGCAGGCACCGGGGCCAGCCTTCGGTTTCATGGTCCTAGTGGTGATAGGCAGTCTCGCCGTGCGACGTGACATCGAGGCCTTCGCGCTCTTCGTCTTCCGGTACCCGCAGGCCGATCACGATATCCACCAGCTTGAAGGCGACGAGGGAGACCACGCCCGACCAGACAATGACGGTACCTACGCCCCACAACTGAGCGATCACCTGCGTTGCCATGTCGAAGTCGCCGACCTTGTTGGCCACGTAGTCATAGACACCCGTGCCACCAAGGGCCGGATCGACGAAGACGCCGGTCAGGATGGCCCCGAGGATGCCGCCGACACCGTGGATACCGAAGACGTCGAGCGAGTCGTCGGCGCCGAGCAGCTTCTTCAGGCCATTGACGCCCCACAGGCAGATGATGCCGGCCAGCAGGCCGATCACGATTGCACCCATGACGCCGACGAAACCGGCCGCCGGGGTGATCGCCACCAGACCTGCAACCGCGCCGGAAGCAGCACCCAGCATCGAGGGCTTGCCCTTGATCATCCATTCGGCGAACATCCAGGACAGTGCGGCGCAAGCCGTAGCAACCCAGGTATTCACCATCGCCAGTGCGGCACCGCCGGAAGCCTCGAGCGCGGAACCGGCGTTGAAGCCGAACCAGCCGAACCACAGCAGGGAAGCACCGATCATCGTGAAGGTCAGGGAGTGCGGGGCCATGGCGACATTGCCCAGACCACTGCGCTTGCCGATCATGTAGGCGCCGACCAGGCCAGCCATTGCAGCGTTTATATGGACCACGGTACCGCCGGCGAAGTCGAGCGCGCCCTTCTGGAACAGGAAGCCTGCTGTCTTGCCGGCCGCTTCACCGGCTGCGGCGTCGATGTAGGCATCCGGACCCGCCCAGTACCAGACCATGTGGGCCATCGGGATGTAGGACAGCGTGAACCAGATCACCATGAACAACAGGATGGCGGAGAACCTCGCGCGTTCGGCCAAGGCACCGACGATCAGGCCGCAGGTGATGGCCGCGAAGGCGCCCTGAAAGATCACGAAGGCCAGTTCGGAGATGACCACGCCCTTGGAGAAAGTGGCGCCGACGGATTCCGGCGTCACACCCTTCAGGAAGAGCTTGTCCAACGTCCCGATAAACTCGTTGCCTTCGGTGAATGCCGCCGAGTAGCCATAGACCACCCAGAGCACGGTAATCAGCGAGAAGATCGTGAATACCTGCATCAGCACCGACAGCATGTTCTTCGTGCGGACCAGGCCGCCGTAGAACAATGCCAGACCCGGGATCGACATCAGGATGACGAGTGCCGCACTGGTCATCACCCAGGCGTTGTCACCTTTATTGACGACCGGCGCCGGTGCTGCAGCAGCGGCTGGTGCAGCTTCGGCCGCCATGCCGCTCATTCCGGACATACCACTCATTCCGGACATACCCGCCGGTGCTTCGGCAGTTGCGGTCGCCGCCGGAGCAGCCACCTTTTCTTCGGCCCAGGCCGGCGCGCCGATAGCGACGGCCCCGACAAGTGCCAGCAATGCGAAAACGCGTTTCATGATTCGCTCCTTAAAGGGCATCGGTACCGG
>Ga0209450_10002079_pt1 | contig 10091 bp, 8 predicted proteins | sample FrelakmetLWP11LW_FD_187149 | JGI IMG/M metagenome (GOLD analysis project Ga0209450, IMG submission 187149) | Freshwater lake sediment microbial communities from the University of Notre Dame, USA, for methane emissions studies - LWP11 LW (SPAdes)... | ecosystem: Environmental > Aquatic >...
GTTTTTTTTAAGGTACGGTTCCCGTCTGTCCGGCATACCTGTAATTTGCACACCAGCAGGGAACACCCACGTTGGAAATTCAATTACTATGGCATTTGGGTCAGCAAAATCATGGGTATTTCATATTCAAAAGTAAAAAAAAGCCGTTTAACATAAACATGTCAAACGGCTTTTACAATTTTTGGAAAAAATCAGAATATATACCTTAAACCAAATTGCATTTGCCACCTCGAATTAAGGCTGGTATCATAGCCAAAGGTTTTCTGCAACTGCCCGTCAAAAGAATAGGTAGGTACTTTTGTTACCGCATCAACAGTAACACCGATAGGCTGTATAGAATTTGGCTGCTGGACTACTCCCCAGTCGGAATTTAACAAATTGCCAAAATTCAGTAAATCAATACTAAACTGAACAGTTTGGGATTTATCTCCAATCAAAAAATTATAATCCTGAATAAACTTCATATCAATCCTTCCTCTCCAGGGTGAAAGTGCTCCATATCTTTCTGCATAGTCACCCCTTCTTTCACTCAAATAATCATCCTGATCAATAAAGGAGTCAAAAGCAGCACCCATGCCGGGAGAAGCAAATTTCATAATAGCGATTTCAGCGCTTGTTGGAACATAGATCAGGTCATTCAAGCCAGAACCATCAAAATTTATATCACCTCCATATGTGTATGAAAATCTTCCGCCTTGGGCATATTCAAAGAAAGATGAGAGCGTGCTGGCCCATTTCTTATTGCCATAGGTCCACTTTTTTGCGAAGACCCCGATGAATCTGTGGTCATCACCGTATTTTGAGTGCGCCAGTACATCGTCGTTCACATTACCCAATGCAGGATTACCTGCAAAGGCATCTCCTGTAATTTCAGCCTCGATGGAGTTAACATCTTTGGAATTTAAATAATTGTAGGCAAAACTGAGATAAAGTTCATTAGCAAATCTCTTTTCCACTTTTGCAGACCAGTTGAAAATACTTCCTTTATCAGAGTTTGTAAATACATAGGCTCCGTTCTTGAATGAATTTTTATCAGCGTCGGTATAGATCGGCCTGTTGTCAACCCCGGCAAGTGTACCAGTAGGTTGGTTCAAACCCCAGTTCTGTACATGTGCTCCATTGATATCTTTGGAATAAATAAAATCTGTAGACACAATGATATCATTTTCAAACTTGTAATCCAGTCCCAGATTGCTTCTCCAAACTGAAGGCCATTTGAAATCCGGATCAATTACCTGATAGAAAAAGAAGTTAGGAGATCCGATCTGGTTGCCTAGCCAAACAAACGGGAATCGTCCTGTAAATACTCCTGATCCTCCTCTTACCTGTAACCTGCCATCTCCAAGGGCATCCCAGTTGAAACCGAATCGCGGTGAAACCATTACACTTTCTGTTGGCATTTCAGTACTGTCAAAAAATACTTCCTCCCCTGTTTCTGGGTCAAAGTACTCAATAGTAGGTATATAACAGCATTGTGTTTCAATAAATTCTTCAGCGTATTCAGAAGTATCAAAATACATGGGTTTATCAAATCTGATACCTAAGGTCAATCTAAAATTATCATTGATATGCCATTCATCCTGCAGATAAAAAGCGAGCTGACCAACATCGGTTTTATACCAATTGAAGCCACCCGGATTTCCTTCACCCGCAGCGGATAAATTTTTATCAGCCTCAATGGCCGCAGCAAGGTCTACCGCAATACTCGGGTCATTAATAAATTCATTAACAGATCCCGAAGTAGGGAAAAATACACCACGTGCACCATAAGCTCCCAGATTAAAGGAATTTCCAAACTTGAATTTTTCGAATGAAATACCTGCCGTTAACGTATGATTATTTAAAAAATAGGTCAGGTTATCCGAAAATTGAAACACATCCTGTTCCAATTTGTTATTGATAGAAAAAGGCTCATGTCCTGCAATGATATAAGGCGCACCATTCTCCAAAATAGTAAAGCTGGGAGCAGGAGTTGACAGTGGATTTCTGAAATCATTAAAAACCGAGTAACCTATTTGAAACTTGTTGGTCAAATTGTCGCTAAAGTTTGAGTTCAGTTCAACTAAGAAAGAATTGAGTTCATTGTTGATCTCATAACCTGAATTCTCAAACTGAAGTGTTGTCGCACTGGGACCCCTGAAGGCCAGCGCACTTGGGTGAGCAGGCTGTTCTCTGGAAGCATCCAGAAAATTGTATATAAAAGCCACCCTGTGTTTCTCAGAAATATTCCAGTCCAGTTTAAAAATACCCTTGATTGATTCTGTCCCATAAACAAAACCCGTATAGGCTCCGGTATCATATCCCAGTCCGGATAAGAAATTCTGCACAGCGATCATATCGGATTCTGTTACCCTGGATTCATTGATATTACCGCTACCTGTGTTGGGAACCCAGGCAGATCCGTCATCAGTCCTGTCATCTTTTTCAAAATTGGCAAAAAAGAACAGCTTATTTTTGATTACAGGTCCCCCAACACTGAATCCATACTGTTTTTGCTCCAGGCCGGGCACAAAAATATCATCCCCCTTCACTTTGTCCCCGGTCATGTCCTCATTTCTGAAATAACCGTAAGCTGTACCATGAAATTCATTGGAACCACTCTTGGTCACTGCGTTGACTGCAGCACCGGTAAATCCTGCCTGCGTAACATCATAAGGCGCGATTGAAACAGAGATCTGCTCGATGGCATCCAGAGAAACCGGTTGAGAATTAGTTTGACCACCCGGTGTTGGAGAATCGAGACCAAAAGGATTGTTAAAGATCGATCCGTCCAGTGAAAAATTATTGTACTGGTCATTTCTTCCTCCGAATGAGAGTCCGGATGCCGATGGCTCAAGTCTGGTAAAATCCGAAGCACCCCTTGTAATGGTAGGCAGCGTACTTAATGCCTGTCTGCTGATATTGGTTTCAGCTCCGGTTCTGTCATTTCCAAAGACATTGTCCCCTACCTTTGCCTGCACTACAACCTCTTCCAACTGGTTATCCGCTTGTAAACTGACATTAAAGTCATATGATTTGCCCAGTACCAACTGCACATTTTTAAGCTCCTCAGTTCTATAACCAACAAAACTGATCGTGATGGTATAGGGACCACCGATACGCATATTGCGCAAATTCACTGTACCATCAATATTCGTGGTACTGCCATAGGAAGTTCCGGTTGGCACATGCAAGGCAACCACACTGGCATCCGGCAAGGGCACATTCTCTGCATCAACCACGGTCCCACGCATGGAAGAAGTGGTAACTTGAGCAAAACTCTGAATTGCAAAGAGCAGGACAAAAATTACCATTAATTTGTAAGTATTCTTCATAATTATTTGAGTTAAAAATTCTGGTGAATTTACAAAATTAAAAACCCGATCGGATAGATCGGGTTTAACTTTTTATTAACAATTGGGGATTACTTTTCAGCAACCACTTCAAATGGTAAGTCGATGATCAGATCCCTGTGCAGTCTTACTTTTGCACTGTATTTTCCTGTTCTTTTCACAGAACCACCGGCAATCTCAATAAATTTCTTATCAATTTCATGCCCGTTGCCGCTTATTGCCTCGGCCAGGTTCGCATTGCTGATAGAACCGAAAAGCTTATCTCCTTCCCCTACTTTCGCGGAAAGTTTAAGTTCCAATCCTTTTAATTCCTCTCCAAACTTCTGGGCTTCTTTGATAATACTGGCTTCTTTATAAGCTCTTTGCTTCAAAGTTTCCTGTAAAACCTTTTTTGCTGAAGGGGTAGCCAATATGGCCATTCCCTGAGGGATCAAAAAATTTCTTCCAAAGCCGTTCTTTACGGTTACAATATCATCTGCAAATCCTAAGTTAGCAACGTCTTTTTTTAATATAAGTTCCATAATAAAATCCTGATTTAAATTATTTTAACATATCACCTACATAAGGCATTAAAGCCAAATGACGTGCTCTTTTGATTGCCTGTGCTACTTTTCTCTGATACTTTAGTGATGTACCTGTTAAACGACGTGGTAAAATCTTACCCTGCTCATTTACAAGATACATTAAAAAATCTGCATCTTTAAAATCGATATACTTTATACCATTCTTTTTAAAACGACAGTATTTTACCTTTACTTTCGTGTCAATTTCTAAAGGAGTAAGATATCTAACAGCCCCTTTATTACCTCCTTGTGCTTGTTGTTCAATAGTTGACATAAATTACTTTTTAGATGATTTAACTCTTTCTCTCCTTTTTTCAGCCCATGCTTGTGCATGTTTATCAAGTTTTACCGTGATGTAACGCATAATGCTGTCATCTCTTCTGAATTCAAGTTCATAGGGAGCAATCGCTTCTCCCGGGGCTTGAAATTCAAATAAATGGTAAAAACCGGTTTTTTTCTTCTGGATTGGGTAAGCTAATTTCTTCAGGCCCCAATCTTCTTTCCAAATCATCTCGGCACCTTTAGAAACCAAGTAATCTTCAAACTTTTTAACTGTTTCCTTTACCTGAGACTCAGATAAAACGGGATTCAAAATGAAAACAGATTCGTAATGATTCATAGTTTATTAAATTTAATTGTTATTTTCGGGGTGCAAATATACGATTTTATTTAATTTAGTCATACTGAAAGGAATAAATATATCACACTGATTTTTAGGATTTAACTTTTATGCCTTATGGAAATACCGGAAATTCCAAACCTGATTCATTACGCCATACCATTTTTTGTCTTGTCGCTTGTAATAGAAATTATTCTGACTTCAAAACGACATATGGACACCTATGAGCTTAAAGACGCCTCCTCTTCCATCGCCATGGGACTTGGCAATGTTTTTATAGGCTTACTGAGCAAGTTTATTGTGGTAGGCGCCCTGATGTTTGTCTATTACAATTACCGGATTTTCACTATTCCTTTCAGCTGGTGGGCCTGGATTCTGGTCTTTTTTGCAGATGATTTTTCCTATTACTGGATGCACCGAATGAGCCATGAATGCAGGTTTTTCTGGGCCTCACACATTGTGCACCACTCTTCTCAAAAATATAACCTCGCCACTGCCCTGCGACAAACGTGGACAGGTTCTTTTTTTTCTTTTGTTTTCTGGTTGTGGATGGCCTTGATTGGCTTTCATCCATTGATGATCCTCACCCAAATGTCTGTTAGCTTGTTGTATCAGTTCTGGATACACACAGAAACCATAGATAAAATGCCTAAGTGGTTTGAATCAGTATTCAACACACCTTCCCATCACAGGGTTCATCATGCCACAAATCCTCAATATCTGGACAGAAATCACGCGGGAATCCTGATCATCTGGGACAAGCTGTTTGGTACCTTCGAGCCTGAAGTCGAAAAACCAGCCTATGGCCTGACCAAAAATATCGAATCTTATAACCCTGTCAAAATCGCCTTTCACGAATGGATCACTTTGATTCATGACGCCATATTGACTAAAGCCAACATGAGTAACAGGCTTAAATTTCTCTATATGCCTCCAGGCTGGAAGCCTGATGGCAAAGGAGTACTTTCCAGTGACCTGCGCAAACAGTGGGAAACCGAAAATAAAGTTTAAAGGATAAAGCCTGCTACAGCATGCAAGGACAAAGTATAAAGGATAAAGGATAAAGGACAAAGGTTTCAAGTTCTGGGTTCTGGGTCCTGATTCTCAATCCATTCATTCTCAAATCTCAAATCTAATATCTCAATTCTAATTCTTTGGATCCGTTATAAAAACACCACGCGAAGCATCGCGTGGCTACTTTTTCTTTGATCTTTTATCATTTTCCTTGTCTCCTGTCTCCTGATTCCTGGTTCTCAATCCATTCATTCTCAATCTCACATCTCAAATCTCACATCTCAATACTAAATACTAAATACTCAATACTTTTTAAATCAATTAAAGGGATCTACATCGATAATAAACCTGACAGGACGAAATTCTGCTATCGATTCAAAACTGTTCCTGATTTTCTGAATGATGTCTTTAGAGCTGGCCAGTGCTATATCCTTTGGTAGTTTGATCAAAATATTCTTAATGTAGAGATTTCTGATTCTGGCAATCATCGGATTGGCCGGACCCAATACCATTGTTCCAAAATTATTTCTCAGTGATAATGCTAGCCAATCACCTGCTTTATTTACCAGATGCTGGTCTTTGTGTTTTAAACTGATTTTAATCATCCTCACAAAAGGCGGATACTGGAACTGGTGTCGTTCATTAATCTGATCCCGGTACATTCCGGAATAATCATAGTTGCTAATCTGTTGAAGAATTTGGTGGAAAGGATTAAATGTCTGAATGATTACTTTTCCCTTTTTATTGCTCCTGCCAGCCCTGCCTGCTACCTGTGTCATCAATTGAAAACTTCGCTCATGTGCCCTGAAATCGGGAAAATTCAGGAGGTTATCGGCATTCATGATGCCCACAAGAGAGACGTGGTCAAAATCAAGCCCCTTGCTCAGCATCTGAGTTCCTACGAGAATATCGATCTCCCGGTCCTCAAAAGCACTTATTATTTTATAAAAACCATGTTTTCCTCTCGTTGTGTCCAGGTCAAGCCTTGCTACCCTGGCATTTGGAAAAAGTCCGCTGATCTCCGTTTCTATTTGCTCTGTGCCAAATCCTTTCGTTTCCAAGCCGGGATTACCACAGGACGGGCAAGTTATTGGAAGAGGCTGGTGGTAACCACAATAATGGCAGCGCAATTCAGTATTGTACATATGGTAGGTCAGACTCACATCACAATGGGGGCATTGGGGCGAGTTTCCGCAGCTGTTGCATTCAACAACCGGCGAATAGCCCCTTCTGTTCTGAAACAGGATTACCTGTTCCTTTAAGGAAAGTGCCTGCCCTATCTCCTCCATCAACCTATCTGAAAAATGCCCCTGCATAAGTTTTCTTTTGTGCTTATCCTTGATATCAGTCAACTCAATATCAGGCAACTGGATGTCGCCAAACCTTTTATTCAGTTCAACAAGACCGTATTTATTATGTGTTGCATTAAAATAAGTTTCAATGGAAGGTGTAGCGCTACCGAGCAGGTTTTTTGCATGATGGATCCTGGCAAGAACAATAGATGCATCACGGGCATGGTACCGCGGCGCTGGATCAAATTGTTTGTAGGAGGTCTCATGCTCTTCATCTACAATGATCAGCCCCAGATTGCCAAAAGGTAAAAGTACAGCCGATCTGGCACCCAATACAACCTGTGCTTTCCCGGTATTCTTAAGTACATTGTTCCATACCTCCACGCGTTCATTCACTGAAAATCTTGAATGGTAAACGACCATTTTGTTTCCAAAATGCTTCTGTAAGCGGTTGATTATTTGTGTCGTCAAAGCTATCTCAGGAAGCAAATACAATACTTGTTTTCCTTCACTGAGGGTTTGCGAGATTAGTTTGCTGTAGATCTCTGTTTTACCACTTGAGGTGATTCCATGGAGTAAGGTAACCTCATGATTTGAAAAAGATGCCTGAATTTGTTCGAAAGCCTCCTGCTGCAGGCTGTTCAATTCTTTCAGTGGCAATTCACCATGATCGTGAGTAATTCGGTCAATGGATTTGGAATAAATCTCAAAAACCCCGGCATCTGCGAGGGACTTTATTATATTGCCTGAAATGCCCGTCACATCCTTAAATTCCTTCAGTTTTAAATGTTCTTTTTGTTTTATTACGCTGAAATAACCCATTACTGCTTCACTTTTTCTTTTAGCTCTTTTCAGCTCCTCCATCAGTGCGCGAAGTGCTTCGGGTTCCTTATAATTTTCATGGAGGCGTATGTACTTTTCCAGTTTTGGCTTGAACAATTCATAGATCTCTTCCTGTACATCAATAAGGCCCAGTTTCAGGAGATTATTGATAACTGGCAAAACATTTTGTCTGTTCAAAATACTTACAGCATCCTCTATTTTTATGGCAGTCTGGTGCTGCACCGCATTGATAATGGCAATTTCGTCCCCGGTTAGATCTGTATTGGGAAAAGTAAGGTCGTTTTTTCGAATAACAGTTTCACTTTCCAGTAAAAAGTAGGAAGGCAGGGAAGCCCGCATCACTTCACCCAAAGAGCACATATAATAAGAAGTAATCCACTCCCAGAATTTTAACTGAGATTGAGTGATCAAAGGAGTTTCATCAAGGATCTGGTGGATCTCTTTTGCCTGATAAGCTGTGGGTGGATTGTTGTGTTTCTCGTATACCAGGGCCGTGAATATCTTGGATTTTCCGAAAGGGACGGCCACGCGCATACCCGGACTTATAAAATCTGACTCTGCCCTGTTAATTTTATAGGTAAACTGTTTTTGCAGGGGAATTGGCAATATGACGTCAATAAAATAGATATAAACCCTTTTTTAATACTTTTTTTCAAGCTTATCCTTAAAAACAAACATCAGAATTATAGGAACAGCCAATATAAATACCATAAATGTATGCTCGGATAAAACCGAAGGATACATAATAATAGTCAAAAGGTAACCTCCTATAGCCCCGCCGATATGGGCACTATGGCCAATATTTCCCCATTGGTTCTTCATACCGAACATAGAATACAGCAAATAGCCCACGCCAAAAATATATGCCGGTATCGGTATGGGTATAAAAAACAAATAAAGACTCATGGTTGGGTTTAACAAAATGGCCGAATAAACTACACCCATTACGGCTCCTGATGCCCCTACTGCAGAATAATAGGGCTCCTTCTTATGAAAACTTAAGGCAAAAAGACTGCCGGCAAGCAGGCTGCCAAAATATACCGCTAAAAACTTCGGAACACCCAGAGAATCGATCACAGGATCGGCAAAGAAATACAAGGTCAACATATTAAATAACAAATGGCTGACATCCACATGAAGAAAACCTGATGTAAGCATTGGAATTTTGTCTCCTTTGAGAACAGGTCCTACCTGAAATTTATATCGTTCAAAAAAGGCTCTGTCCTTAAATCCTTTCATAGATATCAATACATTTGCAAGAATAAGTAACAATACTATTTTATCCATATTTATTTTTTTCTCAAAGATAAAATTATATCCGATATTTGTTTTCATTATGCTGCAATTCATCTCTTTTATTCTCATCTATCCACTCCTTTATTTGATTTCGAGACTGCCATTTCGAATTTTATACCTGGTTTCTGACCTCCTTTTTTATATTTTGTTTTACCTGGTTCGTTACAGAAAAAAAATGGTGCTAAATAATTTAGAAATTGCTTTTCCTGAAAAATCACCTAAAGAACGTCTAAGGATAAGAAAAGAATTCTACCGTCATTTTGTGGATATTTTTATGGAAATGATCAAGACCTCTTCAATCACGGGGGATGAACTGCTGCGACGAATGCATCCGACCAATGAACTGGAATTTTCAGAATTTCTCAAAGAGAATCCAACAACCATTTTAATGACCTCACATCATGCCAATTATGAATGGCTGTTGGGTTTAAACCAAATATTGCCTAATCCGGCATACGTAATCTATAAAAAGGTTCAAAACAAATACTTAGATAACTTTGTGAAGAAAACCCGGGCCAAATTTAACTGTATCCTCATCCCAACCAAAGAAATTATAGACCTGATCGAAAAAAATCATATAGATAAGATTCCCGGACTTTACGGATTTGCTAGCGATCAATCACCAAAGAGAAGCAAGATTTATCACTATTCACCTTTTTTTGGCCATATGGTGCCGGTGTACACAGGTGCAGAAATGATCGCCAAAAAATTCAATTATCCGATCGTTATCTTAAACACAATAAAAATCAAAAGGGGCTTTTATGAAACAACCTTTGAAGTGCTTGCAAAAGATCCAAGATCATTTCCGGATTATCAGATTACTGACCTTTTTATGCAGAAACTGGAAAAACAAATTATAGACCAACCTGATTATTATTTCTGGACCCACAACCGCTTCAAATATGTTAAACAAAATGAAAATACTTGACAATCAGTATTTTTAGCCATTTCTCATCAGCCAAACCACTGCCTTACCAGATCATTCTCTACCGGAGCAAAATTTTTGTGATTAAACTCATTGGTTTGCGCATTATAGGAATAATCATTTTTCCAGTTTTCAAAGTTTTCTGCGAGGTGTGCGATGCTGTCACAAATAAAATAGACCTCCTCGTTTGTCATTGTAGGATGAATA
>Ga0209450_10002080_pt1 | contig 10091 bp, 8 predicted proteins | sample FrelakmetLWP11LW_FD_187149 | JGI IMG/M metagenome (GOLD analysis project Ga0209450, IMG submission 187149) | Freshwater lake sediment microbial communities from the University of Notre Dame, USA, for methane emissions studies - LWP11 LW (SPAdes)... | ecosystem: Environmental > Aquatic >...
TCTTTCCTGTGGGCATGCAATGTCTTTTTTGCCCATTCAGGAAAACCCTCAACGGTATCATAATAGGGATTATAAAAGCAGAAATTATCAGCCAGCTCTCTGCGGACAATCAATTCCTCCAGATACGCTTCTCTCGCGTTCTTACTGACGGGAGCCCCGGATACTTCCATCGCAATCCTCTGGGCCGAAATCTGGCCAAAATGCATATAAGGGGAAAGATTGGACTGTCCATCTGCTGCCGGGTCATTTCGCTGAACAGGGTACGACGAAAGTTTTCTTAGAATAAAATCCGTGAGTTGACCGTGAGCTGCACGCTCGCCCGGTTCAATCCATGCCGGATCCGGGATATCTTCAACCCTGAGGATTAGGAGACTGCTATCCCAGTCAGTTTGGGGGAAGGCACCCGGCCATGGCACAGCATGTTTTCTAACCCGCGGATATGTATCAAGAAATTCCGGGAGTAACCTGCTGATTTTCGGTCTGAGAGTATATGCACCGAATTCCTGCTTTTGAGATGCTATCCAGCAGGGGATGATATTATGTGCGTCTACTTCATAGGCAGGGATATCAATCTTTTTGAGAACATCGCTCGTCCATTTATTCTTAATCCGCAGCGGATCGAAATCCTTGACCAGAGCAGACACTTTGTAATCGGAGACGAATTTTGGTATTGCCCTTTCAGGGTGACCGGTAAGGAGGAAGAAGGGGATCTTTTTTTTAACAAGACTGCCCTCAACCTCCCGCAGTCCCCGCAGCATGAAACGATACTGACGGGTTGTTGCGCCGAGGAAATCAGGCACAAGACAGAAGATCACGCAGAGGGGGACATGCTGTTTCATTGCCAGATTCTGACCGAATAAGAGCGCCCAGTTATCCCGTACCCGCTGGTCACGACTCATCCATAGGGCAACAGGGCCCCCTTTCGGCACTCCGTCCCGCAGAACCCTGACACGCTTACTGTTTATCATGATATTTCTTCACAGAAGGGGTATGATTTGATGCTATATTATACGGTATCCCCTGAATGAATTTGGCAGAAGAAAATGTGTGCCGATAAGCGACCGAACGCAAAGGCCGTAATAGAAAACCTGAAAGTCCGGATGCCTCTTTTCCGGAAGCTCTGGCTTGTCATGAAAAATTCTGTACTAAAAATAAAGAAAGTCCAGAACTGCTGTGGCAATCCTGGAGAACCCGGCTGCTGAATCAGATAATTGTCTCACCGGTTGGTGAGATCAGCGCGATTATTCCCGGGCAGTTTGCCGGCATCCTTGAATAAATTCAATAGATTACCGCAAAACAGACGATTGAAAAAATACGTAAGAACGGTTAATATTACTATTCAGATATGAGAGGGGAAAACAGCGGGGTTCCTGATCTGGAATTTTAATCAGGAAGTTTTGCTGGACAATCGCATGCATAACGTTGAAGAATTCCGGAAAGCGATCGACAAAATTGACAATCAAATCCTCACCCTCCTGAACGAACGTTCAAATATTGTTCTCGAAATAGCCCATATCAAACGGAATGAAAATGCGAAATTCTATTCACCTGAGCGTGAAAGGCAGATATTAGAGCGTCTTATATCGATCAATCAGGGGCCATTCCCGAATGAAACGCTGAGAGTTATTTACCGGGAGATACTATCTGCCTCTCTTTCCCTTGAAGAACCGCTCACGGTTGCCTGTTTAGGACCCTTGGCTACATTCACCCATCTTGCAGCCCTGCGGCATTTTGGTTCATCGGCACAGCTCATCCCTGTTGACAGTATCAAGGATGTCTTCGATGTTGTTGAGAAGGGGAAGGCAGAATTCGGAGTTGTCCCGATAGAGAACTCAAATGAAGGGGTAATCAGCTATACCCTTGATCTGTTTATTGATTCCGAGCTCAAGGTCTCTGCTGAAGTGATGCTCGAAATAACCCATAACCTCCTTTCACGCAGTGGTGACAAAGCGAAGATCAGAAAAGTGTATTCTTTTTCGCCGGCTACCGCCCAATGCAGACGCTGGATTCAGCAGAACCTTCCGGGCATTCCGATTGTCGAGGCCACGAGCACAGCCAATGCTGCAGAACTTGCCTCAGGGGATGATGAAGCTGCTGCTGTGGCGAGTGATCTTGCCGCAAAGATCTATAACCTGCAGTTCGTGGAGGCGCATATCGAAGACAGCAGGCAAAATTATACTCGTTTTCTCGTTATCTCAAAGGAATTCCCGAAACAGTCTGGTCGTGACAAGACATCAATCATGTTCACGCTGAAAAATAAACCGGGAAGCCTTTATAACAGCCTGGAGCCATTCAAAAAAGCCCGGATCAATTTGACGAAAATTGAATCGAGACCGTCGAAGAGAAAGGCATGGGAGTATATATTCTTTGCAGACATGGATGGCCATATCGAAGATAAAAAGCTGAGAAAGGCAATCGACGCGGTCAAGGACAACTGTCTCTTTCTGAAAATTCTCGGTTCATATCCTTATGGAGGGTTATAATGATTAAAGCTCCTCACTATGTGTCCAGCATAAAACCCTATGTCCCCGGGAAACCGGTGGAGGAACTCGAGCGTGAACTGGGAATCAGGGATTCTGTCAAGCTTGCATCGAATGAAAATCCTCTGGGTCCTTCTTCACGGGTAGTGAAGAAGATTATTGATGATCTGAGCAGCGCGAAGAATTCGGTCAGTTTGAACCGTTACCCGGATGGAAACGGTTACTATCTCAAGCAGGCTTTATCCGAAAAACTGTCTGTATCCGAAGAAGAGATAATCCTCGGGAATGGGTCTAACGAGATTATCGATATTGCTGTACGGACGTTTCTTCAGCCGGGGGATGACGCTGTGATGGCTCACCCGTCATTTGTCGTGTATCCTATGTCAACCCAGGCGCAGGGAGCCAATGCGATACAGGTACCCCTGCAGAGGTATACGCATGATTGTGAAGCGATGGCGGATGCGGTAACCCCGGATACAAAAATCGTTTTTGTAGCAAATCCAAACAACCCAACGGGAACAATGAATACGCAGCAGGAATTCGACCGGCTCATGAAAAGGCTTCCCGAAGGGGTATTAGTCGTGGTTGATGAAGCGTATTGTGAATACGTGACAGGCCCCGCATATCCCGACAGCATGCACTATCTCAGGGAAGGGAGAGATATCCTGATACTGAGAACGTTCTCAAAAATATACGGACTTGCCGGACTCAGGATCGGATACGGGATCGGACAAAAAGATCTCATCGTTGAACTGAATAAACTCCGACCTCCTTTCAATACGAGTTCCCTTGCTCAGAAAGCAGCACTCTGGGCGTTGCAGGATGAGGATCATATCCGGAAGACCAGAGAAATCAATGCACTGGGCAAACAATATCTCTATAAGGAACTTGATGCCATCGGCGTGAACTATGTGCCGACAGAAGCGAACTTTATTTACGTGCCTCTGAAGCAGGATGCACATGCCCTTTATACCGCATTGCTCAAGCAGGGCGTGATTGTAAGGCCTGTAGGACAGCATGAGATCAGAGTTACCATCGGTTTGCAGGAAGAAAATAAACGATTTATTGATGCCCTGAAAACGGTTATGGGTTAGCAGTCTTTCTGATCAAGATATTTCATCCAGCGATTAAAACGATTGACCAGTAAACGGAGGATTATATGGATATTATTGTCTTAAAGCCGGGCGCGACTGAAAAGGAGCTGAAACATATCGTCAAGAAACTCGAGGGAAAAGGACTTCAGGTCAATATTTCCAAGGGGACCGAGAGAACAATTATCGGAGTTATCGGCGATACCTCGAAGATCACAGAAGACGAAGAAAATTCCATACGGGTAATGCAGGGTGTTGAAGATGTGATGAGGATCCTGAAGCCATTCAAGCTTGCGAGCAGGGAATTTAAGGGAAAAGACACAATCATTAATGTTCATGGCAGGCTGATCGGCGGAAAGAAAATACAGGTTATTGCAGGGCCATGCGCTGTCGAAAATAAAACTGTCCTCATGGCGATTGCAGCAAAAGTGAAAGAGGCTGGCGCCGGGTTCATTCGAGGAGGCGCCTTCAAACCCCGTACTTCCCCTTATACATTCCAGGGGCTCGGTGAGGAAGGACTGAAATATTTGGCAGATGCAAGGACAAAAACAGGGCTTCCTGTTGTTACCGAGATTATGGACCCCAGGGATATGGAGATACTTACCCAGTATGCGGATATCATACAGATCGGAACAAGGAACATGCAGAATTTCAGGCTGCTCCTCGAGGTCGGTATATCCGCAAAACCGGTATTGTTGAAACGGGGGTTGTCGGCGACGATCAAGGAATGGCTTATGGCAGCTGAATATATTATGTCCAGAGGGAACCAAAATGTGATCCTCTGCGAGCGGGGAATAAGAACGTTCGAAACTGCGACGCGGAATACTCTGGATTTGAGTGCTGTTGCTGTACTCAAGAAGCTTACGCATCTTCCCGTTTTTGTTGATCCGAGTCATGGAGTGGGGAAATGGGATCTTGTTGCCCCTATGGCAAAGGCAGCTGTGGCAGCGGGAGCAGACGGGCTTATCATCGAGGTTCACACGAACCCCGAAGAGGCGTTATCTGATGGTGAGCAGTCCTTGCGCCCCAATGACTTCAAGAAACTGATGAAGGAGTTGCAGCCTGTTGCCCTCGCTGTCGGGAGAGAAATATAGGAAGCATAAAAGGTATGCAGGAACGTCTGATGGGTACTTCTCAGGATGTTTTTTCATAAGGCAGCCATACTTGGTGTAGGGCTTATCGGAGCATCCCTTGCTCTCGCCCTTAAAAAATATCATATTGCCGGAACGGTCGTCGGATATGGCCGAACACAGGGGAACCTGGTGCGGGCACGTGAGCAATCGATCATTGATTCCTTCGAGTCTGATGCCGCGAAAGCGTGTGAGAACGCTGATCTGGTTGTATTCGCAACTCCGGTGGGAGCATTCGTAGATATTGCGCAACAGATATCTCCTGTGTTGAAAAAAGGGGGGATCGTTACCGATGTCGGCAGTGTGAAGGGAAGCCTTGTGCGGGAAATGGAGAGATTACTTTCTCCCCGCGGCCTGTTTATCGGAGGACACCCGATAGCAGGGAGCGACCGCTCGGGTATAGAAACCGCATCGGCGGACCTTTTCATGCGGGCGCAGTGCATTGTTACCCCCACCCGGAATTCTGACAAAGAGGCTCTTGAGAAGATTGTCTGGATGTGGCGAGAGATCGGATGCTCTGTCGCCATTATGAAACCTGAAGAACATGATCGGATCTATGCCGCCGTAAGCCATCTGCCTCACCTCCTGGCATATGAACTCATGCATATGGTTGCAGATATAAATGTCTCCTATCTTGCGTTTACCGGCCAGGGGTTTAAGGACACTACCCGGATAGCATCGAGCCATCCGGAGCTCTGGAGAGATATCTGTATTCAGAATCGGGAGAATCTTATTGCCTGTATCGAAGTATTGAAACATAACCTCGACAGGGTTGCCGATTATCTCAGGGAAGACGATGGCGAATCCCTTCTCGCGGATTTCCAAAGAGCCCGGACACTGAGAGAGCGCATTGGACAGGATTGAACTCCACAAGGCAGACCATCTGCAGGGGGAATTTTCTCCCACTCCTGACAAATCCATATCTCATCGGGCAATAATATTCTCCTCCCTTGCAAAAGGGGAAAGCATTATACGGAATTTTCTCAAAGCAGAGGATCCGTTGAGTACCCTCCATGCATTCAGGACTTTGGGAGTGGCGATCGATGACAGGGGGGATGATATCATCGTAAGAGGGAGTGGCATTTATGGTCTCACTGAACCTTCCAATGTAATCGATTGCGGCAACTCCGGAACAACGATCAGGCTTCTTGCCGGGCTGCTTTCGGGCAACCCCTTTTTCTCGGTACTTACCGGAGATTCATCGTTGAGAAAAAGACCCATGGCCAGAGTTATCGAACCATTAAGCATGATGGGAGCGAATATTCTGGGGCGTGCGGGCAACCGGTATCCGCCTGTTGCGATAAAAGGCGGATCTTTGCAAGGGATATCGTATTCGATGCCGGTGGCGAGCGCCCAGGTAAAATCATCCCTCATCCTTGCAGGGCTTTACGCATCGGGTGAGACTGAAATTACCGAACCGGTGAAATCAAGAGACCATACAGAACGGATGCTGCATGCATTCGGGGCAGATATCCAGGCGAACGGACTGCGTGTATCCGTAAGAGGCGGCTCAGAGTTGCAGGGGACGGACACCTATGTCCCGGGTGATTTTTCGTCAGCTGCTTTTTTTATCGTCGCCGCTTTGCTGATAAAAAATGCTGATATAACCATAACAGGAGTCGGAATAAATCCGACAAGGACGGGACTCCTTGATGTCCTCAGGGAGATGGGAGCTGCAATAGAGATATCACCTATACGGGAGTTGTCCGGGGAGCCAGTTGCAGATATCCATTGCAGCGACGGTTCAGATCTTCAAGCAATAGACATAACAAGAGAAAAAATTCCTGCACTGATTGACGAATTTCCGATACTCTGTGTGGCTGCAACACAAGTTTCGGGAACAACGACAATCAGAGGTGCTGAAGAATTAAGGGTGAAGGAATCCGACAGAATCAGGAGCATGGTAACCGAACTCAGGAAGATGGGGGCAGATATCGAAGAATTCGAAGACGGACTGAGCATCAAGGGAGGGAGCCGGCTCACGGGCGCTGCCATTGAAAGCTATGGCGATCACAGGATTGCGATGGCAATGGCAGTGGCAGGGCTTATTGCAGACGGAACAACAACGATCCACGGCATATCTTCCGTGAATATATCATCACCCGGGTTTTTTCAGCTCCTTCGCAAGCTGACATCATGAGGCAGGTTATTGCCATTGATGGCCCCTCAGGTTCAGGAAAAACAACGATCGCAAAGCTTATCGCGAAGGAGCTTGGCTACCGATACCTTGATACCGGTGCCCTGTACAGGGCTGTCGCCTTTTCTCTGAGAAAACATATGGTACAACCTCATGACGATGATGAAAGGCTTGGCAGTATTCTCGGAATGACCGTAGTGATATTCAGAGCCGGAAGGGTGATCCTGAATGGTGAGGATGTGACGGATGAAATCAGAGCGAAGGATATTGACCACTTCTCATCTGTGTTTTCGGCGAGGAAAGTTGTCAGAGATTTCCTCCTCGGTCCCCAGAAGGAAGCTTCGTTGCATGACGACCTTGTTATTGAAGGAAGGGATACAGGTAGTGTTGTCTTTCCGGGTGCACAAAAGAAAATATTCCTTGACGCCTCAGTGGAAGTGCGTGCTGCAAGGCGGTTCTATCAATACAAGGATAAGGGGATTGCGATAACCCTGGAAGAGGCAAAGGATTCTATCATAGAAAGGGACAGAAGGGATGCATACCGGGATATAGCGCCACTGGCGAAAGCGCCTGATGCTCTCCTGATTGATTCGTCCAACCTCTCGATAGAGGAGGTTAAGAATAAAATCCTCGATTTTGTCAGGAGAGATCTGTGAGTGTGATGCACCACATCGTTCAGGCATTTTTTCCCGGATAGAATGCAGATGGAGATAATCATTACAAAGAAGGCCGGATTCTGTTTCGGAGTAAAAAGGGCTATAAACATAGCCTTCAGGATAGCGAGGGAGAAGAGAAAAGGTGTATTTACCTTCGGCCCGATCATTCATAATCCCCAGGTTGTGGAGCAGCTTGCAGCAAAGGGTATTGTTCCCATTGATGATATCAAGGCAAGGAAAGATATCGGCGCACTCATCGTAAGAACCCATGGGATACCCCTTCACATCTCTCAGAAGCTGGAAAAGAAGGGATGCGAAATTATCGACGCGACCTGTCCATTTGTAAAAAAGGCCCAGTATTATGCTAAACTCCTTAGTGAAGAAGGGTATCAGGTCGTTATCCTGGGAGAAAAAAACCATCCAGAGGTAATAAGTCTTATGAGTTACGCCGGCAGGAATGCAATCGTGGTAAACGCTCAATCTCCTCTCCCCCGACTGAAAAGCAGAATTGGTGTTGTTGTGCAGACAACGCAACCACTCGATGCATTAAAGCAAGTTATCTCTGAAGCCACAGGGCACGCAAAAGAGATAAAGGTATATAATACAATCTGTAATTCGACCGCCCAGAGATTGAAGGAAACTGCAGATGCTGCCTCACAGGTCGACGTAATGTTTGTCGTTGGGGGGAAAAATAGTGCCAATACAACGCAGTTAACGAAGCTCTGCACGTCTCTTTCTGTGCCGACATATCACATAGAAACTTCTTCGGAAATCAAGAAAGCATGGCTCACGAGGGCGAACAAGATTGGCATCACGGCAGGGGCTTCAACGCCCGCTTGGATTATCAGAGACGTTGAACTGAGAATAAGAGATATAGGAGGATAATGGTTGCGTGGAACTGAAAAACGACGAAATGGAAAAACTGTATGCTGAGACTTTTCACAGTATTCAGGAAGGTTCGATACTGAAAGGAAAAGTTTTATCACTTCGGCAGGATGGTGTGATTATCGACATCGGCTACAAGTCTGAAGGGTTTATTCCGATTGAGGAATTTTCCGGAGAAGAAATCCGGAACCTTCAGGTTGGTGCTGATTTAGATGTGTTTGTGGAGAAAATAGAGGATGCTGAAGGGATGCTTACTCTCTCCAAAGAACGTGCCACAAAGATAAAGGTCTGGGAAATGCTCGAAAATGCGCTGCGGGACGGGAGTCCCGTAGAAGGCAAGATTGTCGGAAAGACAAAAGGTGGGGTTACCGTTGACATATCCGGCGTTACCGCTTTTCTGCCTGGCTCCCAGGTCGATATAAAACCATTGAAGGATATTGACACCCTTATCGGAAAAAAACTGCCTTTCCGGGTATTAAAGCTGAACAATAAGCTTTCGAATGTCATCGTTTCGAGAAGGACAATCCTCGAAGAAGAGATGCGGAAAAAGAAAGCAGAGACGCTTGAACATCTGAAGGAAGAACAGATCATGAACGGGTTCATCAAGAATATTACCGATTACGGTGTATTTGTTGACCTCGGTGGCATAGACGGACTCCTGCATATATCTGATATCTCCTGGGGAAGAATCAATCATCCGTCAGAGTTTTTTGTGATCGGTGATGAAATAAGCGTCATTATCCTGAAATATGATGAGACAAACGAGAAGGTCACTCTCGGGTACAAACAGAAAAAACCTGATCCCTGGACCCTTGTTGATGAAAAATATCCCGTCGGCAGGCGGATCAAAGGAAAGGTTGTCAGTATTACCGATTACGGGGCATTCATTGAACTTGAGGAAGGACTGGAGGGACTTGTACATATTTCCGAAATAGACTGGCTATCGAGGTTGAAGCATCCTTCAAAGTATTTATCCATTGGCGAGACTGTTGAGGCACTTGTTTTAAAGGTTGATAAAGAGGAGCGGCGGCTTTCCCTGAGCATAAAGCAGATCAAACCAAGTCCCTGGTCGCTGGTCTCGCAAAGATATAGTGTTGGTCAGCGGGTTTCAGGAAAGGTCAAGACGATAACTGATTTCGGGGTTTTTGTCGGTCTGCCTGAAGGTATCGATGCCCTTATTCATATATCTGACCTTTCATGGACAAAGCACATCAAGCACCCATCCGAGGTGCTGAAAAAAGGGCAGAAAGTTGACGCTGTTGTCCTCAGCATCGACCCGGAAGCAGAAAAAATGGCACTCGGCCTCAAACAACTGGAACAGGATCCATGGGTCCATGATATTCCTGAAAAGTTTAAACTCGGCTCCGAGGTGATGGGCAAGGTTCTCACGATTACCGATTTCGGCATATTTGTTGAGCTCGAAGGCGGTGGCGAGGGCCTTATTTATTCATCCGAGATAGTGAAACCGGACTCTGGAAAAGTTGAAGAAACAATCAAGCCTGGCGATACCCTACCCGTTCGGATCATCAAAATAGACTGTGAGGAGCGCAAAATCGGATTGAGCATGAAGAATCTGAAAAGGGCAGAAAATTGAAGAAGTTCATCATCTTTTTTGCTGTACTGATGGGGATCGCTGTTATCGTAAGCCTCATTTTTGCCCTGCTCCATAAGAATCTGCCGATCGGTGATAAGGTGGCACTTATCCGCATCGA
>Ga0209450_10002081_pt1 | contig 10089 bp, 8 predicted proteins | sample FrelakmetLWP11LW_FD_187149 | JGI IMG/M metagenome (GOLD analysis project Ga0209450, IMG submission 187149) | Freshwater lake sediment microbial communities from the University of Notre Dame, USA, for methane emissions studies - LWP11 LW (SPAdes)... | ecosystem: Environmental > Aquatic >...
TCCTGTCAGCGGGAGCCCCATACCCTGTAGAGCTTCAGCTTTTGCTTCAGAAGCGACCATAATGGATTCAAGCAGCGCAGCATCTCCCAACCCTTCACGGCTGCACAGGATAATATTAATCGTGCCAGCATTTGCCGGAGGTTCCCGGCGGATTCCCGCAGTAATAAACGCGGTGACGGAATCGTACTGGAGTACGCAGCAGTGTTGAACCGGAACTGCGGTAAGCAACCCAAAAAAATCCTGGCCGAAACCGGCGCCCGCCGCTACAAATTCCAGTTCCTTTTTTGGATCCTCATGGTTCCAGACGGGAGAAACGGTATGGTTTATCAGTGTAGAAACGGAACGGATTCCCCCGGAAATGCCGGTGCTTGCAGCGCGAAATGCCCCGCAGATAAAAAGAGAGCTTGTATTAAAAAAGTATCTCATGCGACCAGATAGCGCACGCGGTCTTTGAGTTCCTGCTGTTTACTGGCATTCCAGCCCGATACGTCCTGAAGGTATCCAGTGACCCTGCTGATCTGGGTGACATCATGAGATCCGCACTCCGGACATACGGCTTTTCCGCATAACGGGCAGTATTCGATCCCTGAAATGATCTCGTGGGTGCAGTGACAGTGGTCAAGCGGGCACATGACCTCCAGGTGCGTCTCCCCGCATTTCGGGCATGGCTTTTCGTCAACAATGAGGTGACATGTATGGCACTTGTATTTGCGCTCCTTTTCCGGAATATCGTCCGTCCGCTTATATTTTTGAGCCAATGTTCGTTGTTCTGCAGTCCAATCCATACTATATCATCGCAGAAGTCCTTAATAAATTTTTAGACCCTTCTGGTTCAACGAACCGGCCATATCTTGATAAAAAACCGCGCAGACAGAGATCTGGCCGCAAAATGGAGGCTATTTATATATGTTCACTTCATACAGGTGCGTGAAAAGGCCTGAGCCACGACACCCGGTGTATCTGCTTCATAGATAGCACGACCCACAATTATTCCATCCACGAGCCCGGTGACGAGATCCGGATCCCCCCCCTGAGCTCCGATGCCTGGAGAGAGGATCTTCCTGTTGCCGACAATGTCTCGCAGAGCCCTGACTCTTTCCGGACGGGTAGCCGGGGCAATTATCCCATCTGCACCGCATTCGATAGCAAGGTGCGCGATACGTTCAGCGGTTCCTTCGTGAAAGAAACCGGCAGCTCCCGGATGGCTCATCTCTGCAACAACAAAACAAGAACCCCCGTAATCAGATGAAACGTCAACGCACGCCTGTACGGCATCTTTTCCCGTAAAACCGTGGCAGATTATGGATGAGAACCCTGCGTCAAAAACCTGTTCTGCGATGAGTCGGTTTGTATTTGGGATATCAGCTACCTTAAAATCGGCAATGAGTGGAAGGTTTTCCCTCTCAAGATCTTCTGCTATCGACATCCCGCATGACAGGATGAGCGGATAACCGAGTTTGATTGCGTCAAGATAGGGCGCACATTCATGGGAAATTGCGAGTGCTTTCTTCTTCTCAGTAACATCCAGTGCGAGTATCAGTTCAGTCATTATGCATCCGCTCCATAACCGCTGCTATGATGACCGGAAGGGTAATTGTGGCATCACCATAGACAGTAACTGCCTGCGCAGCTTCCGTTATCTTTCCCCACGACCGGGCCTCATCCAGTGTTGCACCCGAAAGTCCGCCGAGATCCGGGCGGTCTCCGGTAAGCTGTATGGCATAGTCAAATCCGTTGGGGGTCATAAGCATGCTCTGGAGGATGAAGTTTTTCGGTACACCCCCCCCGACAAGAAATGCCCCGGCTTTTTTTGAGGTGAAGCACGTATCCATGAGAGCAGGCATGTCAGCAAAAGCATCGACAGTCACCGTGTTTGTCTGGGAAAAAAGCCAGTACTGGAGTCCAACCATGGAGTCCTGTACTGCAGGACAATAAACAGGCACCTTTTTTTTCGCAGCAGTGTGGAGAATCCCTGATTTCAGATTTTTCCCTAAATGCTCAAGGAGCCCGGAAATTGAGATAGTGCTCCCGGGTTCGAGTTTACCAAAGACGTTCTGCATGAATTCCTCGAAGTGCTCAAATGCTTCGTTGGGGAGGTATACGTCATATATCCGATTAATTTCATCATGACGAAGTTCCACGTCATTGCAGAATGCAGTACCATGAAAGTGTCTGCACCCGATCGCCTCGATAATATCATGGGTGAGGTTCGCACCAGTGGATACTAGGACGTCAATATACCCGTTTTTCACCAGATCTGATACAATACCGCCCATACCGGCCGGTACCATTGCACCCGCAAGACCAAAGAATTTCGTCGTCTGCTCGTCCCGCAGCATATCGGTATAAATGTCAACGGCGCGAGATAGCGATCCACCATTGTATGCCCCGGCCTTACCCATTGCCGTGACCAGATCATTGACGGTCATTTTTGGTTTTACATGGATCTGGGTGACCGGTTCATCGCACTGGTTTGCCATTTTTTTCCTCACGGTTATTGCAGGGATATTGGTTTGCCATGATGATAACTGTGTTTCAGAGCAGTGGAGGATTAAAACAGGCATCCGCCGCTCATGTATTCATCAACACGGTTATTTTCAGGAGGAACGGAATACTACAACAATGGTGCAACGGCTTTCAATTCCCGGAGATAATGACTCTCCTCCCCCCAAAAAACACGCTGATGCAGCTTTTTTTACCGATCTTACCCGCTGGCGCGAACAGCTGGCCAGGAGCATTGCGAGGAACAATTTCGGCATGCGAAGCGAGCCGATTGAAACAGCGGTGAACCGGATCCTCTTCTCCCTTATGTTTCTGCGGATTGCTGAAGACCGGGGCATTATCAGTAAAGGGATACTCCAGAATATCCAGAACACATATCAGGGTAATCATGACCTTGAGCCGATACTTCGTCCATCACTCGTTCTCTACCTTGGTAATCCCAGCAATGGTTTTGAGTCAGAAGACGATTGGGGTGATCTTGTTGTCGAAAGTCGTGTGCTCATGGAAATTTTTTCTGCGCTCACATCTGAAGACAGACAATACAACCTCGCTGCAACCCCTCTCGAGATCCTGTCACAGGTCTTTTCCCGGTATCTGAAAAAGACTATCCGAAGATCAGCCACGCACCAGGTTGACATTGTTGATACTGAAACGATACCGTCAGATGGAACTCCGGTTTACCCGCTCCCTTCGCTTGAATACATGGCAATCAGTTCCCTTGTGGCTGTACAGGAACGTCGATCTGCCCGCGAGATCTTCCCGATCCGACTTCTCGATCCTGCCTGCGGGTCAGGAGTCATCCTTCTCATTTCGTACCGCTGGCTTCTTGAGAAAACGTATGGCGGTATTCCGACGATTGAAGAGTGCAGGGAGGTCCTTACCGGCTCCATTCACGGACTTGACCTGAGCCGTCATGCTGTTGCAGTGACACGAATGCTCCTGTTATTCCGGCTCCTGGAGAAAAATTCACAACCGCAGTCTTTTGATTTCTTTGCGTTTTCGGAGCAGGTTTTGGGGGATCTTGCGCATACCATACAATGCGGGAATGCCCTGATCAGCCCAGAGATCACCCGGGATGAGTCATGGATGTTTTGTCCTCCGCGCGAGCGATATGCATTCAATACATTCAAGTGGCACGATAGTTTTCCCGAGATTTTTGCGACCGGAGGGTTCGATGCGATAATCAGCAACCCCCCGGAAGGTGCACTGGAGGACCGTGAATGGATACAGCAGTATTTTCAGCGGCATTACCAGGTTTTCCATCCCCTTGCGGACCGATCAGTATATTTTATTGAAAAGGGAATTTCTCTCCTCAAATCGGGAGGGACTCTCTCCTGCATCCTAAGCAACCGCTGGTTCCGGGGATCGCAGGGATCGCCATTTCGTAGGTTCCTGAAAACAAAGCAGATCGAAGAAATTGTGGATTCTTCTCTCATGGGCACAAAGAAAGCCGGTTTCACTCCCTGTGCTCCCTGTATTCTCAGGTTAAGCAACTGTTCCCCGACACATCCATTAAGTGTCATACTCGCTGATGTCCGGTCCTCCTTAAAACCAGATGATTTCAGCTGTGCACGCAGATTTCCCGTGAATCAGATCCTCTTAGACGATGGTGGCTGGAGCCTTACTGATACGAGGGTAGAGAATCTCTTAAAAAAAGTGGACAGGAACTGTCTGCCGCTTTCTGATTTTGTTATGGGTCAGGTTCACCCGGGTATTGAAACCGGACCCTGTGAAGGATTTGTGATTGGAGCAGATGACCGGAAAAACCTGGTCAAAAAAGATTCGCGGAATAAAAAACTTATACGAAATCTGGTAAACACCCGTGACATTAGCAGGTACCATGCAGGAAGTACCGTGAATTACCTCATTTTTATCCCGGAGGGCTGGACGAAAATGCATACGGGCGCTGAGAATCATCCCTGGCATTGGCTCAGGCAAAAGTATCCCCTTGTTGCGAGGCACCTGAAAAAATTATCAGAGCACACGGCAATCCCGGGAGACAGAGATCTCTGGTGGGAGATTGCCGGAAACTATGATTTCTGGCAGGTAAACAAACCCAAGATTTTATTCCGGCACCACTTTACAAAACCGGTATTTGCCTTTGATGAAGGACTTGCGATTGCTGATTCAACAGTGTGCACGATTGCTTCGTCAAGCCTGTACTTGCTGGGTCTCCTGAACAGCCGGCTGCTTTTGTTTGTGTTTGAAAAGTCCGTGCAGATGCGATCAGAAGACCTGCAGGTATTTTCCTGGAATGATATCAGGACGCTCCCCATCTATACCCCGGACTTCGATAATCCCATAGACAAAGCCGGGCACGATCGCATGATCTCGCTCGTAACAGAAATGCGTGACCTGTACAGGCACCTCAGCTCAGCAAAATCCGAACGGGAGAAGCGACTTATCACGCAGGAGATCGCGTCCACCGACAAGCAGATCGATTCGCTGGTGTATGGACTCTACGGGCTGACCGCAGATGAGATCGCAGTGGTGGAAGAGAGTGTTGGGAAATGAATTGTATTCATTTCATCCGTTTTCTCATTGATTTTTGTTAAACTATGAATAAAAAAGACAGTCCGCTGTGGACTGCATGATATTTGCATCCGTACAAGCATACAATCTAAAGGTTCGGAGAATGAGAAAGGCACTTCAACGGCTTTGAGGAGATATTCCTCGTATGGAATTTTTATAAAATTATGGATATATCACACTCGCCGCGGTCGCCAGGAGTCGTTAATTCTTCTCCATGCAATTATATATCTTCCCAAAAAAGGGGCTGCTGGAAGACCGCTATTTTAACAGGCCTTATTCAGATTAAAACGGCTATTTTTTAAAAACAAGGAATTATATCGATATTTTCCATAGGGGTTGACGCATTTCCGCTGGAGCCGGAAATGACCTTTGTCCGATTGGCAATCGGGGCTTAAATTGGGCTTATTTACTTTCATCCCCATGGATTGTCGGGAGGTTCAGAGGTTCGCTCCATAATTTGACACGTTTCTGGAAAACCGGTTTTTCACGGTCGATCATGCTAATCTCATATAACCTGTCTTCGTGTACCCGGTACCGCTGGAAGGCACGGCTCCAGACATATCGTACCCAGAGCTCGCGGCCGATCTCTTCTGGCATCGGCAGCATTTTAAGAATCTCAAAATCCTCTCGGAAGAAGTCCTCCCACATGTCGAACTCGCCCGGAGAGTTCCGGCTCGTCCGAACCCGGATCGCAATCGCATCATGGTCCCGGTAGGCAAGGGAATCATAGGGTAGATCTGTATCGGGATTAGGTACCCAGCAATAACCCTGCCGTTCCGCAAATTTTTTTGCTGATTCTATGGTAACAACCGGACGTGCGCCCCGCATCTTTGTAACCCCATTTTTCTTTCCGGATTGTTACCCGGAATGATTCTTCTCAAAAGAGATGCAGGGTAAGATGATACGCTTTGTTGTAGGAAGGGTCTCCTTTTCATTGCGCGGGGCACCCATTCGGTTGTCAATGAAGGAATCAATATTCCGGCTCGCCCCGGCACAGCGGTTTTGCCAGATGCCTCCGGGCTGTAGGGGGCACTTCAAACCATCCGGGTTTCAGCGTGCGGGATATTTTTAGCATCTCTGGGTCATTTGCATGAAGCCCGCACTTTTTACACTTGTAGCCTTTTCCTGTACCATCACTGGTCATCCGCTTGTTACAGGTCATGCATAAAGGTGGTCGTGAGACTATCGGTTCGGCCAGTTTCACAACTCTGATTTTTTCGAGATTGATGCTCCCTTTTTTGTAACTCCCGTATACCGTTATCTCGTCGCCCTGCACGAGCTGCCGTATGATATGACGGAAATTTTTTGTCGGCTCGTACGCCATGCACCGCACGGAATGATTGTTATCTTCGATAGTGAACGAGACGTGTCCTCCTGTCATGGTTGAGGGAGCATCCCTGACAATGCCCCGGACCCGATAGGAAAGACCTTCTTTAAGTTCTCCGATTCTGCCAACAAGGATGTGGGCATCCGTTCCCTGGTTTGTGACCCAGATCTGTTCAATTCCCGTTTTTTCGGACTGGATCATCTGGCGTCCAATCATCACCCATGAGGGACTCTCACCCCTTATGCCAAATAACACCGGATCCGGTGTGTGCGGGACGCATACCACCACATCATTTGTTTTGTCTACAGTGTCCCAGGTGTGGGGGAATGTAGCTTCTTCTGCGGCAAACAGACTCGAACGGTCAACATCCCGTGCAGTCCCCAAACGTTCCCGTTGGCGGTACACTAGAATTTCTGAAGTAGTATCCGTAAGTTCGCTGGCGACAGCTGCAGTAGCACCAATAAGGCCACGCCAATTTTTATATCCATGGTAGAGGGCACCGGCGTTATTGAGAACTGCAATCGCCTCGTCGATCTGGCAGAAATCTGTCACCGCCTTCCGGTAAAACGCCGGGTCGGGCTGACAACCGGTAACAACAACACCGGGATTGGTATTCTCGCAGGAGAAATCAGCAAGCTCTTCCACGGTCGCACACGCAATTCTGAACGCGGTCTTTTCATCACCTTCGACATGAAGTGATACTGCTGCATTGCCCCGGGTCTTCCATGTGACATTCGGGTTGAGCCGGACGAGTCGTGCTTCGTGAACCCGCATATGCTCGCGGACAAGCCTGCGGATAAGGACTGCCCCGAGGTACGTGGTGCACATGCCCCGAGGCGAGTCCGTGTCATCAATTCCGATAAACATGCCTATATTAATATATCCGCAGGCTATATCCATTCTTTACGGCAATGTCTCAGGATCGCCAGCTCCAGCTGGTCACCAGTGTAATGATCACCGCAGGGTTCGAAGTTTCCGAGAGATTTTCCATCCGTCCGCGGAGCTTTGACCTTATTGCCCGCAAGAACGGGACGCTGCTCATCATCAAGGTTGTTGCCCACATTGACAGCGTCAGCGAAGATGTTGCATTTGATCTTGAGGTGATCTCCCGCCACTTGGGGGGAGTCCCTCTTATCGTCGGAGAACGAGCCCGCGATGCAGAGCTGGAACGCGGCGCGGTGTATGTCCGGTATGGCATTTATGCGATCAGTCCTTCAACGCTCTATGACTATTTTGTAGATTTGACACCCCCGCTGGTCTATGCCTCCCCTGGTGGATTGTACGTAAACATCGATGGTGAGGTGCTCCGGGATCTTCGCGAGAAACGCAGTATGTCCTTAGGGGATCTCGGACAGGTGCTTGGAGTATCACGACGAACTATCAGCAAATATGAGGGCGGTATGGGCACTACTCTTGATGTAGCGATTCGCATTGAGGAATTTTTTAATACCGGTGTCGTAAAATCCATCAACCTGATCCTGCATGAGCCACCAAAAGCGATGGAACCGGAGGCGAGGGATACGCCAACAGGAAATCTGACGCCAATAGAATTTTTTAAGCAGATTGGGATGCAGCTGCATACACTTCATGGCGCCCCTTTCCAGGCACTCCTCACATTTGAGAAACATACAATCCTCACCGGGTATGGACCGGCAGATAAGGTTATCAAACGCGCCGCTCTGATTGGCAATATCTCCCAGATTGCTAAGAAGCATGCGATGTGTGTAATCACGGATCATTACAAGCAGAACAAACAGAAAAAAATCGGAAAAACTCTCGTTATCGGGGAAGATCGGCTTCGCAGGATTACTGATGGTTTTGAGCTTCTCGATATGATCGGGGAGTGATTTTAGAGGTTCTGACAAGTTCGCGTTGATTGAAAACGCTGGCGTCTGAAAAAATTATTGAGTTTTATAAAGAAGCTAACTGCAAGAGCAGGAAATAAAAATGTCGAAAATATGAAGGGTGTTTAGGAAGATCCGGAGAAATGGATGCTCATTTCCGTCTCTATAAAACAGGCCTTGTTTTCAAATTGACCTTGCTGTATCCTGCTGTTCCTCGAGTTTTGCCTCCCATAAGCGTACAAAGACGTTTTACAGCTCCAATCACTCCGTTTGCCCCGAATATCACGTAAACGGTGTGGCTTAGAAAAATCTCTTGGAAATCAGTCATTTCTGCACATAATGATCCTGAATATCATCAAAACAGGACAATATGAGCCCGTCATTGGCCCGGATTGTAAGGCAGGAAATCTAATCCTCTAAGGGACCTGGTTAGATGAGCTAACTACCTGCGAGGTATGAATTTGTATAGATCTTCTGCATCACTATTTGAGCATGACTCCGCACGTTGTTTTTATCGGGTGGCTGGCGGTAATGGTTATTGTAAGTGTATCTTTTATTATTGGCCTGATCCGAGAATGGATGAAAGCATTCAGTTTTCGGCATTCAAGAAAGCAGGTGGCAGAGAGAAAGAATACCACATAGGGACTAATGAGGAGTGCGAGTGTACTCAAAATCCTGTTTTGTTATAGCATGTTTGCTTGTGTATACGACATTTTCTGTTGGCTGTATTAATGACTCACCTGCTGTTAATACTGAGATCACTCTTTCTCCGACAATCGATATAAACAAATTCGGGGAACCTTTGGTAAAAACTGCAATAAATATCGAAAAAAAACCCACAATAATTACAACAATTGTACAACCAAGTTCAACGGAGACCCCGCCTCCATTTCAATCAGGACATCCCTCCAGGGTTCAAATACTTATAACATATTATGGGGCTGGGGCCTGGTCCGGAGCATATTATAATGATGCAACGCCGGTATCGGTAAATGGGACTGGTTCTACAATTATCACTGTTATTAATCCAGGCAGCAATGTTTCGACATCAATCCAGAAAAGAGATGGTACTACTGAAAAATTAAAGGTTGAGATTTTGAAAAATGGCAATCAGTTAACCGTGGGAAGTACCTCTGCAGCATACGGGGTTATTGAAATTTCAGCAATAGTGTAACCATTTTTAATTTCCTGAATAATTAGAGTATTAGATCTATTTTATGCGTGATAATCAGCGGATTTAAGAGGTGTATTCCACGAATTAAAAAATAGGACGCGGTGTCACTTTACACAACAATTAAGATTTAAGTCCCGACTACGTATCACAATAAATTTAGATAAGCTTTATATAGAACCACAAACCAATTTTAGTGCTAAAAGTGGTGATTTTTAATGTCACAGCAACTAGGTGGACAGCAGATACTTATTCTTAAAGAAGGCAGCACCCGTACCCGGGGCCGCGACGCTCAGGGTATGAACATCACCGCCGCAAAGGCAGTGGCAAGTGCAGTCAGGACCACACTCGGTCCCAAGGGAATGGACAAGATGCTCGTCGACACAATCGGCGATGTCGTGATAACGAATGATGGTGTCACTATCCTCAAGGAAATGGACATCGAGCACCCGGCCGCAAAGATGATGGTCGAGGTAGCGAAGACCCAGGACGATGAAGTAGGCGACGGCACGACAACCGCTGTCGTCATTGCCGGAGAGCTTCTCAAGAAAGCGGAGGACCTCCTTGAGCAGGATGTTCACCCGACAATTATTGCAGCCGGCTACCGCCAGGCAGCTGAAAAGGCTCAGGCGCTCCTGAAGGATTTGGCATTCGATGTGAAAGCGACCGACAAAGTGATGCTTAAAAATATTGCAGGCACCGCTATGACCGGC
>Ga0209450_10002082_pt1 | contig 10087 bp, 7 predicted proteins | sample FrelakmetLWP11LW_FD_187149 | JGI IMG/M metagenome (GOLD analysis project Ga0209450, IMG submission 187149) | Freshwater lake sediment microbial communities from the University of Notre Dame, USA, for methane emissions studies - LWP11 LW (SPAdes)... | ecosystem: Environmental > Aquatic >...
CCGCCAAGACGGGTATGCATTTTACGGCCCTGGCCCCCAAGGAGCTCTGGCCCAACGAGGCCCTGACCGGGGAGATGAGGAAGGTAGCGGCCGGGACCGGCGGAAAGATCGAGTTCTTCGACATATCCAAGGCCGACGAGGCCCTGAAAGGCGCCGACGTCCTCTACACCGACGTCTGGGTGTCCATGGGCGAGGAGGCCAAATTCGCCGAGCGCATCGCCCAGCTTCAGAAGTACCGGGTGACCATGGACTTTGTCCGCAAGACCGGCAACCCGGACTGCATTTTCTTGCACTGCCTGCCGGCCTTCCACGACCTGGAGACCCAGGTGGGCCGGGATGTCCAGAAGGAACACGGCCTTTCGGAGATGGAGGTCTCCGACGAGGTATACCGCAGCAGACATTCCGTGGTCTTCGACGAGGCCGAGAACCGGCTGCATACAATTAAGGCTGTTATGGTCGCTACTATCGGAGATCTGTAGACCGGATCGATTCCGCGGCGGCGCCTCCCGGTGCTGCCGCGGCCCTTCCCCCCTTCCCTCCCCCGTCGGTCAAGTCTTCGATCCCTCATGAATTGACTGGACACCTCTCCCAAGCGGGTTTACTGTATCCGGGCTGCGGCACGCGCCGCATCGAAAGACGGGCGAACGGGATGGACAAGGTGGACGACCGGATCCTGGCCTCGATGATCGACCTTAGCTGCGTCCAGGCGAATCACGACGAGGCGGAGATAGCCGCCATGGCGGATGCAGCCCGGACGTACGGAGTGTTCGCGGTCTTCGCCCTGCCCGCCCACACGGGGTACCTCAAGGATCTGATCGTCGGAACCGGCATCAAGCTCGGCGGCACCGTCGGGTTCCCTTCCGGTTCGGTCACCACGGAGACCAAGCTGGGCGAGGTCGCCCAGTTCAAGCGGATCGGCGTCGACGAACTGGACATGGTCGTGAACGTCACCTGGCTCAGGTCGGGCCGGTATGCCCGGGTCCTCGAGGATGTCCGGGCCGTCGTCGACGCGGCCGGGGGAATCCCCGTCAAGCTGATCCTGGAAGTCACCTACCTGGACGAGGAGCGGATACGCCGGGGCTGCGAGATCGGTCTGGATGCGGGAGTGGAGTTCGTGAAGAGCGGGACGGGCTGGTCGAGTTCCCCCACCACCCTCGAGCATATCCGGATCATGGCGGACGCGGTCGGCGGGCGCTGCAGGCTCAAGGCGGCCGGCGGAGTCCGAGACCGCGAAACCCTCCTTGCCATGCATGCCCTGGGGGTTACCCGGTTCGGAATCGGTACCCGCGCCGCCCGGGGCATCTTCGCGGGGAACGGGAGCGACAGCGATGGGAGCTGACAGGATCCTCGCCTTCGACCTGGGTACGGGGGGCTGCAAAGCTTCCTTATACGACCCTTCGGGAACCTGCCTGGGAAGCGACTTCCGGGCTTATCCTACCCGCTATCCCAGGCCGGGATTCCATGAGCAGCGGCCCGAGGATTGGTGGGCTGCGGTGGTCGAGAGTTCCCGGGCCCTGACGGGATCGGGGCTCTGCGATCCGGAGTCGGTGAAGAGCATCGGGATATCCGGCTTCAGCCTGGGCATGGTACCGATCGGAGCGGACGGGGAGCTTCTGCTCGACGTGGTTCCGATCTGGTCGGACTCCCGCCCCGGGCCGAGGGAGCTGGAGCCCTTTTTCCGGCTGATCCCGGAGGCGGATTGGTACGCCGTCACGGGGAACGGGTTCCCGGCTTCCCTATACACGGTCTTCAAGATCCTCTGGATGCGCAACGAGGATCCGCCCCTGTTTTCCCGGGTCCGGGCCGTCCTGGGATCGAAGGATTTCATCAACCTGCGGCTTACCGGCGTGGCCGTCACGGACCACTCCTACGCCTCCGGCAGCGGGGTCTACGACCTGGCGGCCCGGGGATATTCGGATCGCCTGATCGCCGCGTCCGGCCTGCCCCGATCCATTTTCCCCGAAGTGGTTCCGTCCACCCGCGTCCTGGGAACCCTCCTTCCCGCCGCCGCCCAGGCCCTCGGACTACACCGGGACGTCCAGGTTGTCGCCGGGGGGGTGGACAATTCCTGCATGGCCCTGGGGGCGAGAAACCTCGACGAGGGTTCGGTCTACAACTCCCTCGGCTCCTCCAGCTGGATAGCCGTCACCTCCTCCCGCCCCCTCATCGACCGTACCTTCCGTCCCTACGTGTTCGAGCACGTGGTGCCGGGGATGTACAACTCGGCGACGGCCATCTTCTCCGCCGGAACCAGCCACAACTGGGTGCTCCGGGAACTCTGCCGGGATCTGGCGGATCCCGGCGACCCCGGAGCGATCTACGCGCGGACGGAAGCCCTGGCCCGTCAGGTTCCCCCGGGCTCGAGGGGCTTGATGTTCAATCCCTCCCTGGCCGGAGGAAGCAGCCTGGACGACAGCCAGAAGGTGCGCGGGGCCTTCCTGGGACTCACCCTCGAGCATACCCGGGCGGACATGGTGCGCGCGACCCTCGAGGGCGTCTGCATGGGGTTGAAGACGGCGCTGGACGTGCTGGCCTCGATGACCGGGATTCAGGATGAGATGATCCTGGTCGGCGGCGGCGCGAAGAGCGCTTTCTGGCGCCAGATGCTGGCCGATGTCTATGGAATGCGGGTCCTCAAGACCACCGTAGACCAGCAGGCCGCCGCTCTGGGCGCCGCCGCCCTGGCGGCGGTGGGTACCGGAGCGTGGAGCGACTTTTCCCGGATCGCGGAGCTCCACGAGATCGTGGACCACCACGAACCCGAACCCTCCGCGGAGCGGACCTACGCGGGTCTCATGCCCGTCTTCCGGGAGGCTTCGAAATTCCTGAGCAAATACGGAGAGGCGATCCAGCCGTCGGTCTGAAGCAGGATCCGGCCGGGGCTTCCCGGAAACGCGTCGCATCGAACCTGCCGAGAGCGGGCAGCCTCTTCCCCCGGCTGACCGATACTCAACTCATTTATCGATGGGTGACGGTTTTTTTAAGTTGACAAGTGTCAATTCATCCCGTACAATTCCAACAGATGTAATTCCTTCGTCTAAGAGACTAATCTACGTCGAAGCAATTACATATGTAACTCCGAAGGGAACCTTCCTTCGATAGTCCGTCGGGTTCTTGAACCGCGGAATCCCGGGCTCCGGGGCTTCCGGTTCGGGGGCGGCGGGAGAGCGGCACCGGTTTAGCGCAAATTCCGGCGAACGAGCCGGTAAACAAGTAGAAGAAGAAGGAGTTTTCGATGAAGAAGCTCACGACACTATTTCTGATCGCCTGTCTCGTGGTGACAATGGGGTGCGCCCCTGCGAGCAAGACGGCGGGAACCTTCGGGCACGTCGTCTATGATCTTAAGCACCAGTATCACCAGGCCGTCGCCAAGGAAATCGTTGACTACGGCAATAAGATGTACGGGGCCAAGGTTATCGTCCTGGACGGCAAGGCCGATTCCGGGGAGATCCTCAAAGCCGTGGAAAACCTGATCGCCCAGAAGGTGAAGGCCATCTCCGTCCACAGCCCCGACCAGGCAATGACCCTGGCGGCGATCAAGATGGCCCGCGCAAAGGGCATCCCCGTCGTCACCACCCTCGTCTGGCCGGCCGAGAAGATCGCCCCCCACGTCCAGCCCCTCGAGACGCCCAGCTCCTTCCTGATGGGACAGCGCGCAGCCCAGCAGTGGCTCGCCGCAAATCCGGGGAAACCGAGCCGTGTGGCCATCCTCGACTTCGGCAAGTTCCCCCCCGTGGAAGTCCTGCGCACCACTCCTTTCTGGGAAGGCGTCAAGGCTGCCGACCCGAACGCCGTGCTGGTGACCCAGCTCAACGGCCAGGGCGACACCACCAAGTCCATGGAGATCACCCTGGACATCCTCCAGGCCCATCCCGAGGTGAATATCATCTTCGGCGCCAACGACGAGATGGCCCTGGGCGCCCTGGCCGCCTGCGAGCAGATCGGCCGCGGCAAGATGGCCAACGGCAAGCCCCTGACCGAGGTCATCGCGGGCCTGGACGGCAACGTTTCGGCCATGCTCAAGATCTTCGATCCGAACAGCTCTTTCAAGCTGACCCACGGCGCCGTCCGGGACGTGGCCCGCGCCGAGATGGATACCATGATCGGCATGCTCAGCGGCAAGATCGATCCCAACAAGTGGTCCGAGACCCAGGTGCTCAGCAAGGTCACCGACTACTGGAACAGCACGGTCGATGAAGCCCAGGTTTTCCTTCAGGACAACTTCCTGTACACCGGTAGCCTGAAAGACGACATAGCCAAAGCCAAGAAGTAATAATCCGGAGCCCGCTCCGAAAAAACGAGAAAAGCCCGGTCTTTTCTCGTTTTTTTTCGGGCGCGGTCCCGGCCGCTGCGGCCGGCGGGTTTCACTGGTTAGAATACATCCAGAGGATGGTTTAGATGGGTGCAACCTCGAAATCGATCCAGGTCGACCGCCAGAAAATCGTGCTTCTCTCGATCCTTGCCGCGATCGTGGCGGTGATGAGCTTCCTCTCCCCCAAGTTCCTGCACATCAGCAACTTCCAGAACATACTTCTCCAGCTGGCTCCCCTGATCATCATCGCCTCAGCGGCCAACCTTCTCATGATCACCGGCAACTTCGACCTCTCGATCGGGAGCGTCCTGGCCTTCAGCGCCATCACGCACGCCTTCCTATCCAAGCAGGGCGTACCCATCTGGCTTTCGATCATCGTCTGCTGCGTCCTGGCCGTCTGTTGGGGCATCTCCAACGGGATCATGGTCGGGATCCTCAACGTCAATCCCGTCATCGCGACGATGGGCACGATGTACGCCTCCCGGGGTTTTGCCTTCCTGATCGCCCGCTGGGACGGGGGGGCAAACATCTCCGCCGGGCTGCCCGCAGACTTCAGCGACTTCGGCCGCACCAACCTGTTCGGATTCCTGCCCATCATCATCGTCTTCATGGTGGCCGTCGTGGCCGTCTTCATATTCGTGGAGAAAAAAACGGTTCTGGGCCGCTACAGCTTCGCCATCGGCGGCAACCGCCGGGCTTCTGTCCTTTCGGGGATCAACGTACCCGGCGTCACGATCGCGCTCTACTCCCTGGTGGGGCTGTTGGCGGGATTTTGCGGGGTGGTTCAAGTCTCCCGGGTAGGATCGGGCTTCCCCAACATCGCGGAGGGTATGGAGTTCGACGTCGTGGTGGCCATCGTCCTGGGCGGCACGAGCATGCTGGGCGGTTCGGGCTCAACGGCGGGCATGATCCTCGGGGCCTTCATAGTCGGAATCGCGGCCAACGGGCTCAATCTGCTCAACGTGCCGTATTTCTACCAGACGATCACGAAAGGCCTGTTGCTGATCATCTCGGTCTTCACGGACCAGGCGATCCGGAGGCGTGGATGAGCGGGAGGCAGGAAATGAAGGATGGCGAAAATCCGGTGCTGATGACCGTCCGGGGCCTGTGCAAACGGTTTCCGGGGACCTTGGCCCTCGACGAGGTCGGTTTCGAGGTCCGCAAGAATACGGTCCATTGTGTGATCGGCGAGAACGGCTCCGGCAAGTCCACGATGATCAAGATCCTCACGGGCGCCCTGGAGCGGACGAAGGGGGATATCCTCTTCGAAGGCAGGCCCTTCGAGCCCCGGAGCATCCGGGATGCCATGACCCGGGGCGTTACCGCCCTGTACCAGGAACTCAACGTGGTGGACGACCTCACGGTCGGGGATAACCTCACCCTCGGCCGGGAGACCTGCCGCTTCGGGATTATACGGAAGAGCGAAGCCCTTCCGACCCTGCTCGAGAACCTCCGGAGCCTCGACGACTCCATCGAGCTGTCCGATCGGGTCGGGGACCTCAGCGTCGCCCAGCGGCAGGTCATCGAGATCGCCCGGGCCATCTCGTCGGACTGCAAGATGCTGGTCATGGACGAACCGACCGCGGCCCTCAGCGCGGAGGAGACCCAGCGCTTGTTCAAGGTGGTCCGAAAACTGGTGGCCAAGGGGATCACGATCGTCTACATCTCCCACAAGCTCAGCGAGGTCTTCGAGATCGGCGACTGCGTGACAGTCCTGAGGGACGGGAAGATCGTCGGGAACCGGACCATCGAAGAGATCCGGAATCAGACGGGCTGCGATTCCGAGTCCGAGGCCTGCCTGGAGCTTATCCGGATGATGCTGGGCAAGGTTGTCCTCGAGGAGTACGTTCCCAGCGAAAACATCCGGGAGGAGACGCTCCTGGAAGCCCGGAACGTGAATACCCGGAAACTCAGGAACGTGAGCTTCGCCCTCCGGAGGGGGGAGATCCTGGGATTTTACGGCCTGGTCGGGGCCGGCAAGTCGGAAATCGCCCAGGTGCTGTACGGCATCGATCCCTACCGGGGCGAGATCCTCCTGGAAGGCAAGCCCATCCGGCTGCACGGCGTCTCGAAAGCCCTCAAGGCCGGGATCACCCTGATCCCCGAGGAGCGGAGGGTGGACGGCATCTTCGGTGAACTTTCGATCCGCGAGAACATCCCCATGATGCGGATGGAAAAGGTCCTGCGGAACGGGATCATCCATCGGGCCCGGGAAAACCAACTGGCCGACGGCTACATCAAGAGCTTGTCCCTGGCCACGAACAGCCGCGAAAAGAAAGTGGCCCAGTTGAGCGGAGGGAACCAGCAGAAGGTGGTCATCTCGAAATGCCTGAACCGCGAGAGCGGTGTGCTCCTGATGGACGAGCCCACCCGCGGCGTCGACGTGGGGGCCAAGCAGGAGATCCACGATATCATCCGAGGTCTGGCGAACCAGGGCAAGGGCGTAATCGTCCTGTCGTCGGAGCTTCCGGAGATCCTGCAGCTTTGCGACCGGATCGTACTCCTGTACGAAGGGACCGTGCGCACCGTGCTGGAGAACGGTCCTGGAATCGACGGCGACAGGATCATGGCCCTGGTGGCCGGCAGGGAGGTGGGCGCATGAATTCGACCCGGGATTTCCACAGGATCGTACGGGACCCGAAATTCCTTATGCTCGTACTGCTTATCCTGCTGAACCTGTTCTTCGCCCTCAATTCCGAGGCCTTTTTCTCCCTTGAAAATTACTTCAACATGCTCAAGCAATCGGCCATGATCATCATCGTCGCCTCGGCGGCCACGATCCTGATGATGACCGGCAGCTTCGATCTCTCCACCGGAAGCAACCTGGCCCTGACGGGAGTGATCTATACCCTTCTGCTCTCCGGCGGAATGCCGCTCCTCCCGGCGGCCGGCATCGCGGTCCTCTGCGGATCCGTGATCGGCGTCGTCAACGGAACCCTTGTGGCCAAGATCGAGTTCCCCCCCTTCATCGCCACCCTGGGTACCATGTACGTCGCCCGGGGCCTGGCGCTGATCCTGGCCAAGGGCTCCCCGGTCCGGGGTGAGAAGATCCCGGAAAGTGTCACCATACTGGCCCGGGGCGATTGGCTGGGGGTGCCCATCCCCGTCTACTTCCTGGTCCTGTTCGTCCTGGTTTTCCGGGTCGTGGAGCGGAAGTCCCTCTTCGCCAAGTACGCCATGACCATCGGCGGCAACCGGAGCGCGGCGTTCTACTCCGGAATCCCGGTGGGGCAGATCGTGTTCTGGAACTACCTGATCGTGGGGGTGCTGGCTTCCTTTTCGGGGATCCTGACCGCCTCCCGTCTGGCCGCCGGGGACCCGCGCATCGGGGTCGGCTTCGAGTTCGATGTGATTCTGGCCATACTGCTGGGGGGCACCAGCCTCAGGGGGGGGAAGGGTTCGGTGGTCGGAACCCTGATCGGCGCCCTGATCGTGGCCGTGCTCGGGAACGGCCTGGACATGATGAACATCCTGACCTTCTGGCAGAGCATCCTAAAGGGCGTGATCTTCGTCCTGGCCATCGTGGTGAACGAGAAGATCCTCAAGAACGTCGGGAAAGAAAAGCTGCAGGCCGCCTGAGCCGGGACTGAAACGGGGAAGCCCCCCGGAGCGGCGCCGGCGCGCCGTTCCGGGGGGCTTCGGTCAGCCGGCCGGGGTCGAGAACCTCATCCCTGCTTCTTCTGGAGGGCGGCGATTCGCCCGAAGGCCCCGGAACCGGAAAGCCCTTCGTAAACCGAAAGCCAGGCCCCGTACTGCTCGGCATAGTACGCGGCGTTCTTAGCGTCGGGTTCGTAGCTGCGGTCCACCCGCGCCATGGCACGGGCTCCCTCCGCTACGGAGCCGAAGATCCCCGCGCCCACCCCTCCCAGGATTGCCGCGCCCAGGACCGTGGCGTCCCCGATCTTCAGGGTCTGCACGGTCGCCCCGTAGATGTCCGCCTGCATCTGGTTCCAGAACTCGGACTTAGTCGGTCCGCCCAGGAGCCGCACGGTGTCGACTCCCGCCCCCGCCGCCTGGATGGCCAGGATCATGTCCCGCATGTCCATCGTGATCCCTTCCATGAAGGCCCGGGCAAGACAGGAACGGTCGTGGGCGAAGGTGAGGCCGCAAAGCACGCCCCGGGCGTCGGGGTCGTACCGGGGCGTGCCGGCGCTGGCGAAATACGGAAGGAACACCAGGCCCTTCGCTCCCGGGGGAGCCGACGCGGCCCGTTCGCCGATGAGGTCGTAGGGATCCCGGCCGCTCCGGGCCGCCTCGGCGGATTCGACGCCGGCGATCTCCTCCTTGAACCAACGGAAGACGCTGGCGGCGGCCGCCTGGTAGCCTTCCAGGAGCCACTTACCCTTCTCCGAGTGGTTGGTGATCATGATCCGCCCGTGGGGATCCCGGTAGGGGCTCTCCAGGAGGGCCGTCACGGCTCCGGCGGTGCCCATGGATATGGACAGGGTTCCCCGGGTCACGACCCCCGCGCCGAGGGATCCGGCGCACTGGTCCCCCGCCCCGATCGCGATCCGGGTGCCGGCGGCCAACCCCGATCTCTCCGCCCCGCGGGGGGACACCTTGCCCGCGGAGCTCCCCGAAGCCCGGGGTATCGGCAGGATCCCCTCGGGGATGCCGAAGACGGACAGCATGTCCCGGTTCCATTCGCAGGCCGTGGAATCGAAGAACCCGAAGAACCCGGCGTCGTTGAAGTCGACGAAGTACTCCTCCGCGCCCAGGGCTTTCAGGAAGTAATCGTGCATCTGGACGATACGGGCGGTCCGTTTCCAGGTGTCGGGCTCATTTTTCCTCACCCAGAGCATCTTTCCCAGAAGCCAGGTCGTGCTGTTCGGGAAGCCTGTTTTCCTGTAGTACTCCGCTTCGGGGACGATCCGGGCGATCTCGGCGACCTCGTCCACCGACCGATTGTCCTGCCAGGAAATCATCGGCCGGATCAGGCGGCCGTCCCCGTCCAGGAAGATACCGCAGCAGCGCTGGGCGGAGAGGGAAATGGAGACTATGCGGTCCGGAGACGCGCCGGACTGGACGACAGCCTCCCGCATCGATCTCATGGCGCTTTCCACGATCAAGTCGGCGTCCTGTTCCACCCAGTTGGGCCGGGGATAGGTCGATCCGTACTCATGGTACGCGGACGCCAGGGGCTTGCCCTCCAGGTCGAACACGATGGCCTTTGCGCCGCTCGTCCCGATGTCGATCCCGGCCAGGTAGGTCGTTTCCATGCTGTGCCTCCGGAACACGATGCTGTTTGTTGCACAATCTTATCATGGGTCAAAGGAAAAGAAAACCATAAATATTGTATGTCAATTATACAAATGTATTTCCAGATTCATTGCTATAACATTTGTATTGACAGGGTTCATCCACATGCTATACTCCAGCAACGATCTTGACTCGTCGATCCTTGAGGAGCCCGGAATGGATACATCGAAGATGCGGGTGGAGCTGATTGTTGCGGCCGGAGCGGTCTGCGGGGAGTCGCCGATCTGGGATCCCGATGCCGGACTCCTCCTATGGACGGATACCGCCTCGCCCTATGTGCACTCCTGGGATCCCGCCGCAGGCGTCGCCGGCTCCCGGAAAACCGACCGCACGGTCCGCTCCGTCGCCCGGGCTCGGGACGGAGCCCTGGTCCTGATCTGCGCCGACGGCGTCTATACCCTGGAGGCAAGCAAATCCGCCGCGCGGCTCCTCTGCGACCCGGAACGGGGCCGGGCCGGGATGATGCCCGACGACGGTACCGTCGATCCCGCGGGCCGCCTGGTCTTCGACACCTAC
>Ga0209450_10002083_pt1 | contig 10085 bp, 8 predicted proteins | sample FrelakmetLWP11LW_FD_187149 | JGI IMG/M metagenome (GOLD analysis project Ga0209450, IMG submission 187149) | Freshwater lake sediment microbial communities from the University of Notre Dame, USA, for methane emissions studies - LWP11 LW (SPAdes)... | ecosystem: Environmental > Aquatic >...
GGGGCAGCGCGCGGCGAAGCGGCAGCCTTCGGGCATCGCCGTGGCGGCGGGCACCATGCCGTCGATCGCGGCCAGCCGCGCGCGCGACGCGGCCAGCGCCGGCATCGCACCCATCAGGCCGACCGTGTAGGGATGCTGCGGCATCGCGAAGATCGCTGCTACCGGTCCTTCCTCGACCACCTGCCCCGCGTACATCACCAGCACCCGGTCCGCCATCTCGGCCACGACGCCAAGATCGTGCGTGATCAGCATGACCGCGGTGCCGAGCTCGGCGCGCAGCGCCCGGATCAGGTCGAGCACCTGCGCCTGGATCGTGACGTCCAGCGCCGTGGTCGGTTCGTCGGCGATCAGGAGCCGCGGGCCGCACAACAGCGCCATGGCGATCATCACGCGCTGGCGCATGCCGCCCGACATCCGGTGCGGGAACTCGTCGATCCGCTTCTCGGGCGCCGGGATGCGCACATGCCGCAGCATCTGCAGCACCTGCTCGCGCGCCTCGTGCGGTTTCGCGCCGCGATGGCGGACCAGCACTTCGCCAAGCTGCGAGCCGATCGTGAAGGCCGGATTCAGCGAGGTCATCGGCTCCTGGAAGATCATCGCCAGCCGGTCGCCGCGCAGGTCCGCCATCGAGCGAGGGTCGAGCGCCAGGAGGCTCCGGCCCTCGAAGGCGATGCGTCCGCTGACCTGCGCCGAGGCGCGCGGCAGCAGCCCCATCAGCGCCAGCGCCGTCACGCTCTTGCCGCAGCCCGACTCGCCGACCACGCACAGCGTCTCGCCGGCGGCGAGGCTGAAGTTCACGCCATCGACCGCGCGCGCGGGACCGTGGTCGGTCCGGAACAGCACGCGCAGCTCCTCGACGTCGAGCAGGGGTTTCATCTGGCCGCGGTGGCGCGCTCGATCTCGGCGTTGATGAATTCGCGGTCCCAGACGCCGCCGGGCGAGCTGCGGGTGGCGAAGAACTTCGCGAAGTGCACGAAGCGCTCCCGGCTCACGGCCTCGAGCCGCGCCAGCTCGGCCAGCGGATCAGCGTGGTCGTCGACCCGCAGGTCCAGCGCCGGGTACTCCTCGGCTCCGTAGATCTTCAGCGCCGCCGATTGCCTGCCGCGCTTGTCGCCGCCGGCCGCTTCGCCGGCCATCAGCGCGGCGATCAGCCGGCGTGGGAAGGGAAGATCAACCGCGGAAGCAAAGGCGCGCGCGGTCTCCTCGATCACCTCGGGGCCGGTCAGCATGTTGCCGGCGACCGAAAAACCCTCGTGGATTGCGTGACCGCACCAGGGCACGCAGGACTCGCCGGTGAAGGCGGCGATGCGGCCGGTGGCGTCCTGCACGTGCAGCTGGCGCGCGGCGCGGCCGGGATCGGATTGCGTGAGCACCTCCACCACGGCCTGCGCGGGCACGCCCTCGCGCAGCAGCCGCAGGCCGCGCGGCCCGTAGGTCGGGTTCATAAGCGCCTGCGTGCAAAGGGCGCCGACACCACCGTCACCGTGCGGGCACAGTGCTCCAACCGCGAAGAAGCGGGTGGCCACGGCAATGCCGAAGGCGCCCGTGGCGGGGTCCCGCGCAACGAGCGACCACGTCATGCGGTGGTCCAGCAGGAATTGCAGTGCATGTCAGCGGATGCAGACGGATCGCGGAAGACCCGTGAGGCAGGCAGACAAGTCTAGCGGCTGCCCGACGTCGACAACGCAGATGTCGGAACTTGACGCTGAAGAGCAACCTCGGTGGTAAGGGATAAGTGAATTCTGAAGCGAATTCATGCTCATCCCTACTCGTCGAGCAGGGCGACGAAATCGAATCGCGCAGTCCGTTGAGACGGTTTCGGGTTGAAGCCGGTCTGTGCTGAAGCCCCGGAAGGTCTGCTCACCCGCCCGCGCATGCCGCGGTGCTGCCGGACGCAACGAATTCCGCGAGTTCCGCGACGAAGCGCTTCGGGTCCATGAGGTGGGGCGAGTGGTTGCCCTCCTCGTGGATCGAGAGCCTGGCCCCGGGCGTATGCCTTTGCACCCAGTGTGCGGTCTCCAAGGAGTAGAAGTTGCTGCGCCCGCCGTAGATCAGCAGGCAGCGGCGGTCGATGCCCGGCAGTACGCCGCGCAGGTCCAGGCTCGCCAGGTCTTGCCAGCAGGCGATGAGCGGTTCCGGGGCAATGGCGCGCAGCGCCTCGCGCACCCGCTGCCAGCCGCGGCCGTTGGCGGCGTAGCCGGCGCGCGCCGCGTCGTTCAGGCCGTGGGCGGCGAGGCGCAGCACGCCCTCGGCGAAGTCTTCCCGCAGTTCGGCGATGAAGCGCGCCGAGCGCGCGGCGTCGAAGTCGCCGTAGATGCCGAGCTTCCATTGGTCATCGGTGACGAGCTTGGGCGACTGGTCGATGATGCACAGCGAGCCGATGCGGGCGGCTCCGAAGTCGCGCAGGTACTGCCACAGTGTGAGCGCTCCCATGGAATGGCCGACGAAGCAGGCGCCGGCGAGATCGAAGACCTCGATCATCTGATTCAGGTCGCGCGCCATGCGCACGGCGGTAGCCACCGTCGACGTGCGCGCCGCGTGGCCGCCGTGGGCGCGGGCATCCCAGCGGAACACGCGGAAGTGCGCTGCCAAGTCGTGGATGAACGGCGACCATTCGAGGTGGCTGGCGGTCCAGCCGTGCAGGAAGACGATGGCCGGTCCGGATTCCCCGTGGCGCCAGACATGCAGCAGTTCGCCGTCAGCGGCGGTAAAGGTCAGCGGGTGCAAGGAGGTGTTATGGGCAGGATGGCGTCGTTGAAATCGTAGTGTGAATTCGACAAGTGGAGTCCGTCGGGGCCGGCCCGCATGAGCCGTTGAAATCTGGCGACCTCCTTGGCGGAGCGAAGTCCGTCGGAGAGTCATTCCCTGAGCGGTCACTCGCAGCGCGTGCTGTCGACCCTGAGCGGCACTTCGCGATCAGGCAAAGCAGGCGTTGCAAGACGTTCCGCCCGGTACCGCTTATCCAGCGATCCGGCGGCGCGCGCTTAGCGGTTGATGTGGGTGTACGCGAATCGAAGCGGATCGGGTGAGACCCGGAGCAATCCGTCGAACGGCCCATCCATCTCCAGTACCAGGAACAGGGCGCCGCCGATCGACAGCGCGCAGACGAACAGGACCGTGATTGCCGTGCGGTTGGGCGCAAACATTCCGAAGGCGGCGAAGGTTAGCGTGATCCAGAACAACAGGACCACGAGGAACGGCACCGGCACGCTGGCCCCGGTACCGGCCATTGCCAGCCACCGGGCTTGCAGCAGGCCTTCCGCCAGGTCGACCGCCCGGGTCTGAAGGGCGCGCTGCAGTTCGTCGTGCGGCTTGAGCGAACGAATCGCATCGGCGAGCGCCTCGACGCGGGTTGCCATACCCGCCGTCGTCGGATCGATGCTGGCGGGCCGGGACGAATCGTTTGGCCAGATCATGTCGATGCGCTCGCCTACCGCCTGCTTCAATCCCTTGCGGGTCTCCCCGGTCTCCGGGCCGTAACGCGCAAGGACGCGATCCATGGCGAGCAGCTGCACCGCCGTCTCCTTGACAGCGCCGTCGACTGCATCGAACGAGTTCTTGGCGGAGGCCGTGACGAGCCCGAGGACAAGCGCGGTCATCGTGGCGATCAGCCCGATGCCGAGCTTGATCACGTCTTTGGACTCGCCCTCGAGGTGGTGTCTCGGCAAGGCGGTGCGCAGCCATGTTCCGAACAGCACGCCTCCGAAGGCAAATGCGAACGCGATGACGCCGATCAATGTGGGATTCATGCCGTGGCTTCGTCTATCGCGGGTTGTTGACGAGATCTGTTAGCGGCATCGGTTCTCTCGCTTCGACGTGGGTGATCACGAAGCACGCCCTTCAATGGCCATTTCGCCACCGGCAGCCGAGCGATCACCAAGTCAAGCGGGCCTGATTGTTGTGGGGTCGGTGGTGCGGGTCAAGCGTCGATGCTCAGCGGGCAATGGGCTGCTCCGCACGCTTGTCGTCGCACTTTCGCGCGCGGTGCCAACGCCAGGGTGGCGGCGCGCACACGCAGGTGCCCGAGCCTGCGGTCATTGTTGGCACGACTCGCCCCTTGCGAAACTCGGCGCTGCGACCGCAGTTGGCCGTACTCGGGCCCAAGTGGGGCGCCTCAAAGCGGTCGTCGTCCCGCGTCGGCGGGCTTGCTGCAACAGCGCGTTTGTAGACTATATTACGTAAGTGTCATATTTGTTACTTATCTTGTCGCTTCCCACCGACAACGGCACGGCGCGGATGCGCGCCTGGCGGGCCCTGAAGAGCGCGGGGGCCGCGGTGCTGCGGGACGGCGTCTACGCCTTGCCGTCGGCTGACGAGCACCGTCGGACGCTGGAAGCCGTGGCTGCCGACGTCAATGCCAGCGGAGGACGGGCGCGGCTGTGGGCCCGTGCACAGTGCGAAGAAGACCTCCGTCCGCTGTTCGACCGCAGCGAGGGCTATGCGGCCTGGCTGACCGAAGCGCAGCGACTGCGCGCCGCGCTCGCTGCCGCAGGTCCGCCCGACGCTTCGCGCAGGGTGCAGCGCCTTCGTCGGGCATTCGAGCAACTGGTCGCCATCGACTTCTTCCCGGGCGAGGCGCAACGCCAGGCGGCGCAGGTCTTGCAGGCGACGGAGGAAGCCCTGCAGCGGGCCCTGGCGCCGGGCGAGCCGCAACCCGTGTCCGGTGCGATTCTTCGGCAGGACCGGCAGCGCTTCCGCGGCCGCACCTGGGCCACGCGCGCCCGCCCGTGGGTGGACCGGATGGCAAGTGCCTGGCTGATCCGGCGCTTCATCGACCCGCAGGCGCGCTTCGTCTGGCTGGCCTCGCCGGCGGACTGCCCCAAGCGTGCCGTCGGTTTCGACTTCGATGGCGCGACCTTCACGCACGTCGGCGCGCGCGTGACCTTCGAGACCCTGCTGGCGGCCTTCGACCTGGAGACTTCTTCCCTGCAGCGCCTCGGCATGATCGTGCACGCCCTCGATGCCGGTGGAGTCAGGCCCCCCGAAGCCGCCGGGGTGGAGCGGGTGCTCGCCGGCATGCGGGAAGCCATCCCGAAGGACGACCAGCTGCTGCAGGCGGCTGCAGGCGTGTTCGAAGGCCTGTACATCGCCTTCGAGAAAGAGCGGACCGAGTGAGCGGCACCACCGAGCCGACACGGCCCGCTGCGGTCGGCTTCGGCGAAGCCTTCCGCTTCTGGCTGAAGCTGGGGTTCATCAGCTTCGGCGGACCGGCCGGGCAGATCGCGATCATGCATGCCGAGCTGGTCGAGCGCCGACGCTGGATCAGCGAGAAGCGCTTCCTGCACGCGCTGAACTACTGCATGCTGCTGCCCGGGCCGGAGGCGCAGCAGCTCGCGACCTACATCGGCTGGTTGATGCACCGCACCTGGGGCGGCATCGTCGCCGGCGGGCTGTTCGTCCTGCCGTCGCTCTTCCTGCTGATCTTCCTGAGCTGGATCTACGTGGCCTACGGCAACGCGCCGCTGGTGGCAGGCCTGTTCTACGGCATCAAGCCGGCGGTGACGGTCATCGTCCTGCACGCGGCTTGGCGCATTGGCGGTCGGGTGCTGAAGAACAGCTGGCTGTGGGCGATCGCCGGCGCCGCCTTCGTCGCCATCTTCGCCTTGCAGGTCCCGTTCCCGCTGATCGTCCTGGCCGCCGGTGTCGCCGGCTACGTCGGCGGACGGATCGCCCCGGGCCGATTCAAGGCGGGCGGCGCGCACGGCACATCGAACGCGTCGTTCGGTCCCGCCGTGATCGACGACGACACGCCCACCCCGATCCACGCCCGGTTCAGCCGCGCCAGGCTGACAGGGGTTGTCGCGGCGGGCCTTGCCCTCTGGGCGCTGCCGATGGCGCTGCTTGTCGCCTGGGGCGGCCTGCACGGCACCTACACGCAGATGGGCTGGTTCTTCACCAAGGCGGCACTGCTCACCTTCGGCGGCGCTTACGCCGTGCTGCCGTACGTGTACCAGGGCGCGGTGATCACCCACGGGTGGCTCACGCCGACGCAGATGATCGACGGACTGGCGCTTGGCGAGACCACACCGGGGCCGCTGATCATGGTGGTGGCCTTCGTCGGCTTCGTCGGCGGCTGGCAGAGCAGCGAACTGGCTGCGCTGCTGGGCGCGGAGCATCGCTTTCTCGCCGGCGCCATCGCCGCGTGCCTGGTCACCTGGTTCACGTTCCTGCCGTCGTTCGTCTTCATCCTGGCCGGGGGGCCGTTGGTCGAGTCGACACACGACGACCTGAAGTTCACCGCACCCCTGACCGCGATCAGCGCGGCCGTGGTCGGCGTCATCGTCAACCTGGCGCTGTTCTTCGGCTATCACGTGCTGTGGCCGGAGGCGACCGCCCGCACCTTCGACTGGCAGGCTGCAGCCGTGGCCCTGCTGGCGGCCGCGGCACTGTTCCGCTTCAAGCGAGGGGTGATCGAGGTGATCCTGGGCAGTGCGTTGATGGGGCTGGCGATCCAGTGGTTGCGATAGGAGACGACCGATGAGCACCTTGACGATCCCCGAGCTGGTGCTGTGGCAGCGCGCCGGCTTCGACTTCACGCTGCTGGACGTGCGGCGTGGCGCCAAGCGCAAAGAGGAAGGCGACGAGATCCCGGGCAGCCGGTGGCTCGATCCGGCCGCCTGGCTGGACTGGAAGGACGAGGTCCCGAAAGATCGGCCGGCGGCGGTGTACTGCGCCTATGGTCACGAGATCAGCCAGGGGCTGGCGGCAGCGCTGCGGGCGCTCGGCGTCGATGCGCGCCATCTGGACGGTGGCATCGATGCCTGGCGGCGGGCACGACTCGAGGTTGTGCGGCTGCCGGCGGTCTCGCCCTGAACAGCGCCGGGGACTGCAAGATCCCACCTCGCGGATTCGATCGATTGCGCCTTGCCGCCTCGAGGTCGTCCGCGCGAGCGCGGATGTAGCCGGAGAGTGAGTCGCTCGGCGGAACGGCTCGATCTCATCCCGGCAGCAACAGGCTCGCTCATGGCCGCTGGCGCAGGGGACAACGGGCTTCGCCCGACGGGTACCGCCCGCCGGTGAGGGGCGGTTATTGTCAGTTGACTGTCTCAATGGTATTTTCTGTCAAATGAAACCAGCGATCGCCGCCGCCGCCCAGGCGGACGCCGTGCTCACGCAAGCCGCATTGCGGGCGGCCGACCTGCTCGGACTGAGCAACGTCGAACTGGGTCGCGTCCTCGGCATCTCGGAATCCTCGGTGTCGCGTCTGGCTGGGCGCACCCGCCTCATCGACCCCGCCTCGAAGGAGGGCGAACTGGCCTTGCTGCTGGTCCGGGTCTATCGATCGCTCGATGCGCTGGTTGGCGGCGACGCCGCGCAACGACATGCCTGGTTGCGGTCCAGGATTCGTTCCCTCAACGGCCGTCCGGTCGACCTGCTCGCCACTGCAACCGGGCTGGTGAACACGGTGGCGTACCTCGACAGCGCCAGGGCACGGCTCTGAGCCGCTGGAGCGCTCGCTGGTTCGAGTCCGCGGCCACGCGTCGCGTCAACCTGTGGCGCGCCGTGGAGGCGCAGCACCGGGTCGCCACGATGCGGCTCGTGGACACCGCGGCCGAGCAGGCGCTGCTCGAGCAGATGCTTGAAGCGAGCAAGCCGCCGCTGCCCGAGAGCGCCGGCGCCCGTGGATACCTTCTCAGCACGCCCTTCCGCTACGTTTCGCCGTGGCCCAGCCGATTTCGTCCAACCGGCCACGCTGGCGTCTGGTACGGCGCCGAGCAAGTCGCGACGGCCTGCGCCGAGGTCGGCTACTGGCGCTGGCGCTTCCTGACCGACAGCGATGCATTGCGCGATCAGGTCCTGCACGTCGAGTTCACGGTGTTCGAGGCGCGGGTGACAGGACGGTCGATCGACCTGACCGCCCCGCCATGGTCCCGCAGCCGCGCGCTTTGGCTTGATCCGGTGGACTACACCGCCTGCCATGCGTTGGCCGCGGCGGCCCGCCAGCGCGGCATCCAGTGGATACGCTACGCGTCGGTCCGCGACTCGTCCCACGGACCCTGCGGCGCGGTCTTCGACGTCGATGCCCTCTCGCTTCCGCGCCCCGCCATGCAGCAGACCTGGGCCGCGCGCGTGCGGCGCGAACGCGTGACCTTCAGCCGCGATAGCCTGTCCCTGGAACTCGATCCCGCGGACTGGGAGCGAGGCTAGGCGGCAGACTTCATGAATGATCGATTTCCGCGCGCCGGCAGAGCCATAACACTCACCGCGGGAGCGGCCGCATCACTCGACGGTGACGCTCTTCGCCAGGTCTCTTGGCTTGTGGCCTCCACTCACGCGCCTGCGGCGCATGAGTTCCTCCCCAAACCCCGCGCAAAGTCGGTCACTCGACCGTGACCGACTTCGCAAGATTGCGGGGCTTGTCCACATCCGTGCCCCTCGCCACTGCCGTGTGATACGCGAGCAGCTGCAGCGGCACCACGTGCAGGATCGGCGACAGGTCGCCGTAGTGCTCGGGCAGGCGGATGACGTGCACGCCGTCGCTGGACTCGATATGCGTGTCGGCGTCGGCGAAGACGTACAGCTGCCCGCCGCGGGCGCGCACTTCCTGCATGTTGCTCTTCAGCTTCTCCAGCAGCGCGTCGTTCGGCGCCACGGTGACCACCGGCATCGCCTCGGTGACCAGCGCCAGCGGTCCGTGCTTCAGTTCGCCGGCCGGATAGGCCTCGGCGTGGATGTAGCTGATCTCCTTGAGCTTCAGCGCGCCTTCCAGCGCGATCGGGTAATGCAGCCCGCGGCCGAGGAACAGCGCGTTTTCCTTGCGGGCGAAGGTCTCGGCCACCGCCATGATGTGCGGCTCCAGCGCCAACACGCTTTGCACCGCCACCGGCAGGTGGCGCAGCCGGCGGATCGCCGCGTGCTCGCGCTCGGGGCTCAGGCGTCCCTGCGCCTTGGCGATCGCGTTGGCCAGCAGGTACAGCGCCGCCAGCTGGGTGGTGAAGGCCTTGGTCGAGGCCACGCCGATCTCCACACCGGCGCGGGTGATGAACTGCATCGCCGTCTCGCGCACCATGGCGCTGGTGGCGACGTTGCAGATCGCCAGCGTGCGATGCATGTCGAGGCTCTTGGCGTGCTTCAGCGCCGCCAGCGTGTCGGCGGTCTCGCCCGACTGCGACACCACCACCACCAGCGCATTCGGGTTCGGCACTGAGGTGCGGTAGCGGTACTCGCTGGCGATCTCCACCGTGCACGGCACGCCGGCGATCGACTCGATCCAGTAGCGGGCGGTGGAGCCGGCGTAGTAGCTGGTGCCGCAGGCGAGGATCAGCACGCTGTCCACCCGCGGCAGCACCTCGGCGGCGGCATCGCCGAACAGCTCCGGCGTGATCTCGGTGATGTCGTCGATGGTGTCGGCCAGGGCGCGCGGCTGCTCGAAGATCTCCTTCTGCATGAAGTGCCGGTACGGCCCGAGTTCCACGGCGTTCGAGTGCCCGGAGACCGTGCGCGCCGGCCGCTCGACCGGGCGCCCGTCGGTGTCGACGATCCACACGCGCGCCAGTTGCAGGTCGACGACGTCGCCTTCTTCCAGGTAGATGATGCGATCGGTGGTGCCGGCCAGCGCCAGCGCGTCGGAGGCCAGGAAGTTCTCGTTGCGGCCCAGGCCCACGACCAGCGGCGAGCCCTTGCGCGCGCCGACCACGCGGTGCGGCTCGTCGCGACAGAACACGGCGATCGCGTAGGCGCCCTGCAGCTCGCGCACCGCGCGCTGCACCGCCTCGAACAGGTCGCCCTCGTAGAGCTGGTCGACCAGGTGGGCGATGACCTCGGTGTCGGTCTGGCTGTCGAAGACGTAGCCGGCGGCGATCAGCTTCCGGCGCAGCTCCTCGTAGTTCTCGATGATGCCGTTGTGCACCAGCGCGATCCGCGCGCCCTTGTGGCCCGTGCCCGGCCCGGCGGAAAAGTGCGGGTGCGCATTGAGCGTGGTCGGTGCGCCGTGCGTGGCCCAGCGGGTATGGGCGATGCCGGTGAAGCCGGGCAGCTGGGCAGTCTGCGCGTCGAGTTCCGCCACCCGCGAGACGCTGCGCGCGCGCTTCAGCTCGCCATCGGCATGGACCGCCACGCCGCAGGAGTCATAGCCGCGGTATTCC
>Ga0209450_10002084_pt1 | contig 10085 bp, 7 predicted proteins | sample FrelakmetLWP11LW_FD_187149 | JGI IMG/M metagenome (GOLD analysis project Ga0209450, IMG submission 187149) | Freshwater lake sediment microbial communities from the University of Notre Dame, USA, for methane emissions studies - LWP11 LW (SPAdes)... | ecosystem: Environmental > Aquatic >...
ACTTGCATGATCGGAGAAATGAACAATTTCCTGAAAATTCAGAAACACTGGTTACAAATAAAAAAGGAAAGACTTGATGAGCCCCGGTGATGGGCCAGCCCTTCCTTTAATTGATTATACGTCGTGAGTAATAATCAATTCTTCCTTAATGTTAAAAGATTACCTTTCTTAACCCTTTAACATATGAATTCTTTTCGCTAATTGCGGGACTGAAGTAATATCAATATTTTGTCATCAGAATACCGTCCAGCAGGTATGCGGACATAAATACAATCATAAAAATTGCTACTTCCATTTTAACCCCCGTTTTTAAAGATTGATTTTGTTTGTCGTAAGCAAAATCTATCAGCGTTAATTATATTTTTTTCCTCGTTGTACTTTTTATCCCCCAAAGTACTTTACGTTCCCCAAATTACCCTTAACTTAAATCTTTAAGATTAACCCCTCTATCATTCCGGGATTAATACATTGCCCTGAAGAACCCGTCAAGCAGGTATGCGGACATAAATACAACCATAAAAATTGCTACTTCCATTTTAACCCCCGTTTTTAAAGATTGATTTTGTTTGTCGTAAGCAAAATCTATCAGCGTTAATAATATTTTTTCCTCTTTGTACTTTTTATCCCCCAAAGTACTTTTCGTTCCCCAAATAACCCTTAACTCAAATCTTTTTGATTAACCCCGCTTTAACTGAGGGATTAATACTTTGCCCTAAAGAGCCCGTCCAGAAGATATACTGACATGAACGCCATTAAAAAGATCGTGATTTCCATTTTAACCCCCGTTTTTTAAGATTGATTAAATTTGTCGGAAGTAAAATCAATCCTCCCTTATCCACGGAGTTCGCGGAATTACCCTTTACTTACTTAAACCTTCCGGTTTGAAGTAGTTATTAAAATCACGCAATCTTGTAAAAGAACTTTAGAAATCAGCGGATGCATGCCCGCTGATTTCAGATTATATTAATTATTTAATAAGCATTAACTTTTTTACGTCAGAGTACTGGCCTGCCTGCAGCTTGTAGAAATATACTCCGCTTGACAGTCCCGATGCGTTCCATTGATGTTCATATATACCGGATGTTAATACGCCGTTAATCAGCGATGCAACTTCCCTTCCTGTTAAATCATAAATTCTGAGAGTTACATTACCCTTGAAATTATCAGGAAGCGTAAACTTTATGTTTGTAACCGGGTTGAACGGATTCGGATAATTCTGGTTCAGGCTGAAAGACAATGCGGTTGAATTATCGACTGTTATTTCCGAAGGATTTGACACAGGCGCACCTGATAAAGGTATATTAATAAACGAATTGCTGCTGTAATAAATCCTGTGTGTGCCGTTTGTCATAACCGGAAGGACATAAGGATTGGTACCCAGAAAACTATAGTTCCGTCTCGTATCAAGATTCGTCAGCACTATTCTGAGCCTGCTTCCCGGCTGGAATATATGCGCATGCGAATTGCCGTTTATCAGTTTCTGTTTTCTTGTTCCTTTTGAATATTTCCTGTCAGTATAATTCACACTTGTTACAAATTTTGTGCTTCCGTTGCTGAATTGCTCGTATATCTGAAAATTAAACTGGCATATTGTTGCATTTGAATAATAATCCAGGTTCAGAGTAGGAGTACCGAGCATCTTTGTACTTGTTGTAAACGGATTGGAAACAAATACCGCAGAATCCTTTTTAAAATTGGTATTGAATCTCGTTCCGGTAAACTCGTCGTCAACTATCTGCGTCATAGTATAACCGTTTTTAACAACATTGGGCAGCTGCTTGTATGAATTCGGAGTGCTGCTTGCAGTCGTTTTCAGTGTATTGTTTGGATTGAAATACAACTTTAAATTGCTTCCTCCCTGAGGCGGCCAGACTGCAGAACTGTCATGGACAAACGACCACATATACGGATTATGTTCCGGTGCGGTTGTATATGCAATATGGTATTTAGGCCTTGTCAGAATATTGTTTTCATATCCGAACAGCCAGTAATAAAACCATTCATTGAAAAAATTCATGTGCCACTGGTCTTCAGTGTATGATGTATCCCCCCCGTGTCCCATAACTGCTCCGAAGTAATATCTTGAAGGAGCTGTCATCTTCGGTATTCCGTTAATGTTGCCGAGCGCATTGAAGAACATGTCCTGCCATGAATTTTCGAGTACAACCGGAACCTTATTGTTCTGAATTATATTTGAGAAATCCCTGTCTTTAGGAAGCCAGTATGCAAGGCTGTCCCAGTACCTGTTCTGGTTTGAATAAATCCAGTTTGACATTCTGTCAACCTGAGGCGCATACCTGGCAGTATCAGGTGTATATTCAACCGTCCATAAAAGTGTCATCTTTATGCATCCGTTCTCTATCCAGCTTGTTGCAAAATCAGGAGAGGCGACTGCAGAAATAATCGCCCGTACATTCATTCCCATGCTGGCTGCCATATAAGGAACCATTCCGCCCTGCGAGCCGCCCATGATTAATACTTTGCTTGTATCCGAGCCGGTTATCTGTTTATCGGCTTTGATATAATTTACAAATTCAATTAAGTCCTGAGCTTCTGTCCGGCTTATTAAATTGGACAAACCGGTTGAATTTCCCTGACCCCTGACGCTGTACGTATAGACTACGTATCCGTACTGTGCCTGAGCCCAGGCAAAATTTTCAAGCGTTTCCTTCCTGTCGCCGTATCCGTGCACCATAATAACAACGGGATAACCGTCGGGCAGATAGGGATTGGGTTCCGAAGGGAAAAACTTTGATGCATCCATTTGTGCATTATCCCTCAGGTTAAGAAAGAAATCATGTTTAATGACAGTATACATTCCGTCTTTCGGATTTTCTATCATCGGCAGTTTTGGCAGTTTATAATTTTCAGTCCTGCTTCTTTTCACGAAATCCTGTGAATAACCGAGCGCGCTGAATATTACGAGCAGTACAAAAACTGCAATTAAATTTTTTACGAAGTTTTTCATATATCCCCTTTACTTATAAAATGTTTTTAATAATCTGTATATTTTAATGCTTGTATCGCCGTGCCCGAAAGTATAATCGAATTCATTCGTTGAATTACTGTTATAATATTCAGAATAATCTATAAAACTGCTAACATCGGTGAAGTCAAAATTCAGTAATTTTGCATTTTTATCGAGTACTTCGGGCCTCTCTGTAACTTTTCTCATTATGCCGCAGGGAATGTTGAAGAATAATGATTCTTCCTGCAGTCCGCCTGAGTCTGAAATAATCGTATGTGCGTTCCTGACCATCCCGAGCATCTGGAAATAATCATTAACGGGTGATGTTATGATCATATTTTCATGCGCGCTGCAGTTAAGGCCTTTCATAAAACTGTCCTTGATTGCAGGGTTCGGATGGAGCAGGTGTATGATTTTCCTGTTTGTTTTGTTTTCCCTCAGCAGTTTGTTCAGTATGGAGGAATATTCCGCGACTTTATCCCAGTTTTCCCTCCTGTGCAGAGTGCTCAGGATATAATCTTCGCCTGAATAATTTTTTATTTTCTTTTCCTTAATAAGCGTGATAATGGCGTCATTTATCGTATTGCCGACAATAAAACACTTGTCCATGCTGATTCCTTCCCTGACAAGATTGCCGAAACTGATTTCTGTAGGCGAGAAATTCAGTGAAGCAACTCTTCCGATTGATTCTCTGAAGAATTCTTCCGGAAACGGATTCTGTTGGTCAAACGTCCTTAATCCGGCCTCAACATGAAATACGGGGATATTGTTCAGAAATGCCCATATTGCACCCGTATAAGCTGATGCCGTATCACCCTGAACGATAACACCGTGAACGTCTTTTACGGAAAGTCCGGATTCGCCTTTTACGAACTGCCTGTTAAGGTCATTCAAAAGGTGCGCTATAAATATTTCGAGGTCAGCGCTGCGGTTTTTAATTTCTTCAGCGTGCATGTCAAATTTCAGGTCGAGATAGGATAATATATCATCGGATATTGTCTGCTGTGATGAATTTAACATTATAGGATTAAATTCATCCGATTTTTTCAGTTCCCTGTATAGAACGAATAATTTTATTATTTCAGGCCTCGTACCGAGAATAAATACTATGTTCTTTTTGTCTGCCATTTTATACTTTCTGTAATTTAATCTTAAATTATCTTAATATTTTTTTAATAGTGTGATGTTGAATCCCATACAACTTTTTCCTGGCGTCTTGTTTTCTTGTACACATTAAGCGACCTTGCTATAGCAAAGAAATTAATTATAGTGTCAAGCGGAAGCCTGAACATGCTGAAGAATGCATATTTAAAACCGTACCAGTTATATGTAAACACGAACCTGTGCGACAGCCTTGAAATCATGAAAATAAGATTCGCTATCATCAGGTACCACAGCACGGAACTGTTTCCTACCAGGGAGAACGGTTTGGACCAACCGAAAATATTGCTTAAAACTGCATATATGAAATATAATATAACGATATTCGACAGGAATGCACTGAAAAAGCTGAATATTGATTTTCTGTCCCTGAAAAGGAAATATTTTGTCGAAAGATTACCTGCCCATTTATGCGCTTTCCAGTTCTGGAAAACAATTCCTGCCACCCATCTTGACCTCTGTTTTACAGAAGCCCAGAAAGTATTCGGAAAAAATTCCGCTGTTGCAATCCGTGATGCTTCATCATCCCTGTCAAGTTTAACATTGAAGAATCCGGTCCTGAAACCCAGCTGATAAAATCTGAAACCGAGTTCATAATCTTCAGTCAGGTTCACGTCGTTGAAAAGACCTTCTTTTTTCTTTTTCGGCCTGATTGTAATAGGTCCGTGCAGGACCTGCCCTGGCTTTTTCGTTTTATCACCGGTTATTTTATCCTCGATGCTTTTCAGCCTTTCTTCGACAGCTGAAGAAGGCGCGGCACTGCTGGTAGAATAAAAATCCGTTATGCTGTCTTTGATATCCTTTATTTGTTTATCAATCGCTTCCAGTTTATCCTTAACATCCGATTCCCCGGATTCTGTGATTTTACCGTTTTTGAATATGTTATCGGTCCCGGCAGATGTATCACCGGCTTTAAGGTCGTATGAAAAGTCCCTGAACTTTTTGCCGATAAACTCATCAATATTTCTTTTCTCCCGGACGGATTCGGACGTAGAAGTTATATCGTCAATGTTTTCGATTTTTTTCTCAATTTCTGATAGTTTCTGCCTGAGGCTTGCATCTGAGATTGCAGTTTTTTTATCCTCTGATACGGAATTATAAATCTTACCGGCTTCCGGAACCTTTGTTTTAAGGTCGTCGGAGAGCTGACGGATATTATTTTTTACGCCTATAAGTTTTTCCCGGATATGATGTTCATCTTCTTTTATGAAAGAATTATTTCCCAGAAAACTGGGAATGTTCTTCTCGGATAAATTTTTAATTCTTTCTTCAATTTCCCTTATTTTATCATCAATGGACTTTGAGTTTATGAACTTTCGTTCAATTTCGTCGCCGTTGAAGATATTTTGTCCCTTTGATTGAGTCATCCCCATAACCCTTTCCTGATTTATTTTTAATTAACCGGTTTTTTAATTCTTATAATATCTTCCCTTGCATCGTCTATATTGTCGTAGGTTGATATTATTACCCTGAACAGAATAGTACCGTTATATTTAATGCTTTGAATGTCAAAATCTTTATTGCTGAAAATTCCGGTATTTTTAAGTACTTCGATACGGTTTTTGGAAGCAATTTCGGAAGTCCATGTAGATTCCTGAATTTCAATCCCGTTTTTGGTTTTAATGTAAAGTACACCGTATTTTTCATCCGAAAAACCGTTGCTCAGCATTATGATTCCGTCTTTAATTTCGTTAGCTTGATTAATCTCATTTTTGATAAATTCTTCCGTCATACCGTATTCATTATCTCTTGCTTCTGCATCATTCTGGCTAAAATTTATTTTGTCAACCAGTTCCGAGTTCGTCAGTATATGCTGGCTGGCGTCCGTATTGCCCGAATAAATTAGAAACGCAACCCAGCCTATAACCATTGAAGTAAAAAGGAATGTATATCCTTTTATTGAATCGGGCACTTTTTTTCCGCTCTCGAGATAGTCAATATTGAGGCTGTTAAACGGATCTTCGTTGTACTTTGTATCGTTAATATAAATCCCGCCTCTGTGAGTTTCGTCGTTGTTAAATGCGAAATCCTCTTCTGAAAACTTGGTCTCGACTTGTTTTATTTCATCCTTTTTGACGTCTTTGTTAATACCCGTATCGAACGGATCATCTATCTCATCCTTATGCATTTTTGCAATTTCAAGGTCAAAATTATATTTTTCCAGGTAATTGAATGTCTTCCTGTGAAAGCCCATTCCCGTACCGGCAAAAGGAATAAAAGTACCCATAGCCTGACGGACAATCATGTCCTTCGTATGTACTTCGGCAAATGCGTCGCAGTATGTTCTGTGGAAGAGTTTTCCGAATTTACTCTTTATCGGAATAACGGGAATTTGTACGGCATGATAACCTTTGTACCCGAGCAGGAAATTATACAGCCTGAGAGAGTTCGGGTGTATAAAATCTTCGGCATCATGAACGAGAATAATCTCAAAATTTCCGAATTTTTTCTCGTATTCAAGCACCGCTGCATACAGATTATTAAGATTATCCGCCTTTGTCGTCGGCCCGTTCTGGCTGTTTACAACGGGTATTATTCTCGCATCTTTTCTTGAGATTTCCTGCACGACTCTGATAGTTTCCGGGTCGTTCGGATAAACTCCCACGAAAAACCTGTAATTTGAATAACTCAGGTTCCTGGTTGCATAACTGAGAGTTCTTCCGATTACAGTGGATTCGCGCCATGCACCGAGGAATATTGCAATTGGTTTTTCCTCTTTTTCAAACATTTCCGAAAAATCCGGAAGTTTCTTCTTATACTTTCTTCTCTGCAGCCAGTAAAGAAGGTCAAGGTATAAATCGTCTATACCGCTTATAAACAGCATTATAGCTGTTATCCATAAAAGAACCTGAAAGATTGCGTAAATCATAATTTTGTTGTGTAATTAATTAAGAAACCTACTCTAACTGTGAAAAAAGTTTTCATATCTCCTGTAAAATAATCATAACTGCCGTCCGGATTCTGTCCTACAAAGAAGCTCCTGTTGATAGCTTCAACAAACAGGACAGGGAAATTCAGCATATTCGGTTTAAAAGAGACACCTGCTCCGATATCCACATAGTTATTGTAATCAAGTTTTTTTGAGTCGATTGAAAATTCCTGCTTTGCATAAAACTCCATGTATGAATAGCCTCCGAACAACAGCCTCAGCACTTCTTTAGTCTGAAGCATTCCAAAAACATTCCTGAACTTATAGTCATATAATCCGACAGAGTAAACGTCAAAATAAAAGTTTTCCGTTTTATTTGATTTCCTGTCTTTGTAGAAAGTAGCTTCGCCGACTCTTTTTCCCATTGAAAGAATCGGTTTTAAGCTGAAGCTGTTCTTTTTAAAATCAATTTCTCTTACATAACCCATTCTTAATTCAAAGTTCATCCACTCTGTTATATTGAATTTCGAGAATCCTCCGATTTCAAAGTAACGGTCATTGATTATATTTTCGGGTTTTGACCTGGAGTCCATGTAAATATCAAGATAAGGTCCGACATAAATCCCCTTTGTTAACCTTACATTCATGTGAGTCAGGAGATTCGCAACATAGTTTGAATAGTAACTGTCGTAATAGTTGTAGAAATAGAAATCTAAAGAAACAGGTGAATTCTGTACCATCATATCCCGCATGTAATAAGCGGAGACCCTTGCTCTGTCGGTTAAACCGGGATCTGTGGAATTGTTGGCTACGTAATTAAAGGAATTGTAAGCATTCTTGTACTTTTTGGTTTTATCATACAAATATGCTACCTGCATCTGGACATTCATATCGTCAGGATTGCTTTTCAGGTATGTAGTAAACGCAGAAATTGCTTCGTTATACATTTTCTGGTTTATGTAATTATAACCTTTGTTAAGCAATTCGATATCTTGCGGACTTTTTGGTTTTACCGAGTCCGGAAGTATTGAATAATTAACAAAGCCGTTTTTTAGAGAGATTTTATTATCGTCGTGGTATAATGATAGGCATCTGTCTGATGCTGAAATCTGAGAATAAGTTGTATTTGATAACCCCAATATTATCAACACAACTATAAACGATATATATCGAATATAGTGACCCAAAATTACCCCTTCTTTACTTAAGTTTCAAGAAAGAGTAATACAATTATCATGCCATGTCAAGATTTTTACACCTGACATACACTAAATTCCTATATATCAATAATTTAAAAATGAACAGTGATTAACAGCGATATCGATATTTGGAACCAGATTGCAGAAAATTGATAGTATGCTTACTACTTTTTAAGCGGTGATACTATGTTTTTCTTTTACTTCTCTAATTTATTCCTTTTCTTTTAATGTTCTCGATGGTTATAATGTTTTCATTATAATCTGCACTTTTCGTGCCAAAGAAATATTGGAATTTTTGCGAATTTTAAATATTTCTAAAAAATTGATTTTTGAGATGCAATGTTTTAACTACAAACAAAGCAAGCATACTATACATTTAACTGCTCATTAATTGAATATTCTTCATTTAAGTCATAAAATTATAATGGTATAATTATTGCATAGTGTGTAGAAAGCAATATAAATTTAATGGATATGAACCCTAATATTACTAAGAAATTATTTAACGAATTCAGCAATCTTGTTAACCTGGATCTGGAAACACAAATAAGGAATAATGAGAAATCATTAAGGCATTTTGAAGATGACTATTATACTATTCTGGGAAAGGAATACATGAATAATATAGAAAACATGATGGTCAGGTTTTATTCTTCCATTTCTAATATGGTTAATATCCATAATTCAACAACTGATTCGAATCTGAATGATTATAATCACAGCAAATTAAAAGAGACTTTAGAAAGAATAATTACAACTTTCAGCCCGAACGATACAACAAGGATTTAATCCCCCTGCTCATTTAAAAATTGCATGGCCCGGATTACCCGTGGCCCCGGCCTTGAAAAGATGCTTTCGTCCAGATAAATTATTTTATTATCCCTGACAGATTTTAAGCTGCCGAATCTTTTAATTATCTCCTCATTAAGTTTTTCTTTCAGTCCCGGAGAAGAATTAATCATTATCATTAAATAATCCGGATTTTTAATATTCAAATCCTCGTCTGATACCGAAGGATAATCGAGCTTTTCACTGCCGTAAACGTTAATAAAACCACAGCCTGAGAAAATATCATTTATGAAAGTGTTTGAATTAAACGTAATCAGCGGTTTTACAGATATGAATCCGGCAAAAGTTCTGTCTCTGCTTTTTTTAAACGCCAGGCTGTCTGAAAATCTCCTGAGGGTTTCACTCCCCTTTTCAGGCCTGAAGATTTCATTCAGCTTCTCCAGCATCCTGTATATATCATTTACGGTTTTTGGATTAAACACGAACACCCTGTAACCTAATTCTTTTAGATTCTTATACGTTAACTGTGAATTGCCCTCTGTGGTGATAAAGATTAAATCCGGGTTTAGGCGGGCTATCAGCTCTGTATTCGGGTCAATCATTCCTCCGACTCTCACTTTTTTCTCAACTCCCTGCGGATAATCGCAATAATCTGTTATCCCTTTAAGATTATTTTCAGCATTAATATAAAAAATGCATTCTGTAATGCTTGGAGCAAGAGAAATTACTCTCACAGGGATTTCGCTGAATAGAAATACATTTCCGAGGTCATCGGTCACCGAATGCTCAATTGTTTTATCCCGCGTGTCCCTGCAGGATGAGAACAATAAGAGTAGAATAAAAAACTGTAATGTTCTGTTCATGTCTTCAGCTTCTTCTTTTTAGCGGCAGGAAACAGTACGTTATTGAGAATCAGCCTGTAACCAGGCGATGTAGGATGAAGTTCCAGCTCAGTTGCAGGAGCTCCGACAAGATGCGCATAGTCTTCCGGGTCGTGCCCGCCGAAAAAAGTAAAAGTACCTTTACCGTAATTCCCGTGAATATACTTTACCAGTTCAGAACCTTCATTCATACCGAGAACAGTTACATTTTTTTTCAG
>Ga0209450_10002085_pt1 | contig 10085 bp, 9 predicted proteins | sample FrelakmetLWP11LW_FD_187149 | JGI IMG/M metagenome (GOLD analysis project Ga0209450, IMG submission 187149) | Freshwater lake sediment microbial communities from the University of Notre Dame, USA, for methane emissions studies - LWP11 LW (SPAdes)... | ecosystem: Environmental > Aquatic >...
CTCCCCAAGGTGGCGACGAGCCACATGAAGTTCGATGATCCGCTGCAGTTCTGGTCCATCTGCTCGGCGGCCATGAACGAGAACCCGCCGCCCAGGAACGAGATCGAAGCCGTCCTACCGCAGTTCAAGTACTTGGGATTGGAACTCGGCAAGCAGTGGAAGGCGGATGCCGTAAACCCTCTGATCCTCGCGCAGATGAAGAAGGCGTCCGCGGAGATCGGCGACCTGGCGCTCGGCACAATGCCGCTCGCCGGTCGGCTCGCCAAAGACCCGGCGGAACATCTCGTTGGCCTTGACCACGCGGTAGTCGCGGTTGATCACGGCGACGTAGCACGGCACCTTCTCGAAGAGGGTCTGGTACTCGCGCTGCAGCCTCTTGGTGGCGCTGAGGTCGGCCGCCGTGGCCGCGACGAACTCCACCTCCCCAGACGGCTCCACGATCGGGGTGATCTGCATGAGGTGGTGACTGGGGCGACCGTCGACGTCCAGGCCGGTCTGCTCGCGGACCCGCGGCTGGGCATCGGCGAAGGTCTTCTCGGCCGGGCAGTCCTGGCACGGCGCGGTCCGCCCGCGGATCGCCGCGTAGCACTGGCGTCCGCGCGCCTCGCCGAAGACCTGCGCGAAGGCGTGGTTGTGGTCGACGACCTTGAGCAAGCGGTCGATGACCACGATGCCGCAGGGAATCTCCTCGAACAGGCGTCCCCTCTGGGCATGACTCCACTTCTGCGGTCCCTTCATCGACGTGGCCTCGTCGCCGGTCCGGCCAACTCGCTGACGGCACTCAGGAACGCAGCCAGATCGACGGGTTTTTCCAGGTAGCGCTCGGGCGGGCGCACCTTACTCCCGGGGCCGCTCACCCGGGCCAACGCGTCGCGGGCGTTGAGCCCGGTGAGGATCACGACCGGGACCTCGGCGAGCCGCGAATCCGAGCGGATCTCGAGGAACAACGAGGATCCCATCTGCTCCGGCATCAGCAGGTCGAGGCAGATGACATCGGGCTCGAAGCCGCGGAGCTGCTCCAGTGCCGTCAGGGGCCGATCGGACGCGAGCACCTCGAACCCCTGATCCTCCAGGGCGAGGCGCAGGAAGGTCAGGACGTCCTGCTCGTCGTCCACGACGGCCACCCGCAAGCGCACTGCGTCAGCCGGACCGCTCATCTCATCGCTCCCCCACGATGACCCGGCCCTCGCGCAGGCGGAGGTCGTCGCCGTCCGGCGAGGCCTCGCGGTGGCAGGCGGGGCAGCGGCTCAGGTACGGGTCGCGGACCGGCCGCACCGCCTCCTCGACCCGGTGGCACGGGATGCACAGACCGTGCATCGCGGCGCGGTATCCGGGCGCAACGCCTTGCGGCAGCAGCGACCTCGGCAGCTCGACAGGGAACGCGAACGTCTCGCGAGCGTGGCACTCGGCGCACGGGGTCGAGCGCTCCCGTGTCTTGGCCACCCGGGTGTCGGCGTGGCAGCGGCGGCACGACTCGTTCGCCCCGAGCGCGGCGGCATGACCCTGGTGGTCGAACGTGTCGGTCGGCGAGTACATGTCGCGGTGGCACCCGGAGCACGTCGTGGCGACCGCGAGGGGGAAGTTCTTGTGGTGGCAGCGCCGGCAGGACTCGCGGCCGCCGAGGCGCTGCTGGTGTCGATCGTGCTCGAAGAGGACATGGCGGCCCTGCCGATCGCCGTCGATCAGGAGCGCGCCGCCGACCTGGCCGGGTGCGCCGTCGTGCGGGTCATGGACGGTGGCGAGCGTGAGCCGGTGGAGAAGTCCGTCCGGCGAGACCGTCCGGGCCACCTCGACGGCGCGCGGCGACTCGACGGGTTGCGGCCGCATCGCGGCACGCCGTGAGACCTCGTGCTCGACGATCGCGACGCCGGCGATGGCGCCCAGCACCCAGGCCAGCGCCACCCGCTGCACGCCTCCGAACCACGGGCCGCGGATGCGCACGGATGAGATCGGGTCGATGGCCGCCGGCCGGAAGTGACCGGGCTTCTCCGGCGGGTGCTCCCAGACCTTGAGGTGCTCGACGAAGAAGAGGAACACCAGCGCCATGGCCGAGATCACCCCGAAGCTCATGACGAACTCGGTCGGCGCCGGGAAATAGGCGTCTCCGGTCCTGGCCATGTGGCTGATGCCGCCGACGTTGGCGCGGTGGAGGATGAAACCGAACACTGCCAGGAACGCCCCTGACGCGAGCGCGGCGCCGCTCCGGCGCGTTGCCGGAAGCGAGAACAGGACGAGCGGCACGACCGTGCTGACGAGCAGCTCGGCGATGAACCACCCGCTTGCCCACGAGCCTTCGACGGCGTACCGCAGTTGACCGCGCCACGCGAGGTCGCCGAGCCGGAGAGCCAGGTACAGGCCCAGGACGATGGCGGCGGCTCGCGTCAGGCCGTGCAGGAGCGGCCACTCCGGCTCGCGGTGGAACAGCCAGGAGCTGGCCAGGCTCTCCGCGGTCACCATGGCCAGGCCCAGCCCGATCGCGGAGACCAGGAAGATGATCGGCAGGATCGGCGAGTACCACAGCGGGTGGAGGCGGTCCGGGGCGATGACGAGGAGCGTCCCGAGCGACGACTGGTGGAGCGTCGACAGGGCGATCCCGACCACCACGAGCGGGAGCGTGAACCGCCGCACGAAGACGAACGCGCGGTTCCAGCGCAGCCCTTCGAACACGACCGGTGCGAACTCGAGCGTGAGCACGGTGAGGTAGAGCATCACGCACCAGCCGACCTCGAACAGCGCGGACGTCGGCTGCCAGTAGAGCATCATGCGCCAGATGTTCCAGGGCCGGCCGAGATCGACGAGGAGGCCGAGGACCACCGCGGTGTAGCCCAGGAACGCGGTGAGCACCGCCGGCCGGAGCAGCGCGTGGTAGCGGTCGAGGTGGAAGACGTGCACCGCGGCGGCGATGACGAAGCCGCCTGCCGCGACCGCGACACCGGCCATGACGTCGAGGCCGATCCACAGCCCCCACGGGGTGAGATCGGTGAGAGCCGTCGTCAGGCCGAGCCCGAGGGCGTAGCGGACCGCACCGACCGAGGTGGCGACCCCGACGAGCAGCCACAGCACCATCTTGGTCGTCGCCAGCCGGAGGTTGAGTGGCGTGTTCACGGCTCCACCTCTTCGCTCGTGCCGGGCCGCTCGTTCGCCGGGTCGGCCGGCTCTCCCTCGGACGCGAGCTTGCGCCGCCGGCCGATCACCCACGACAGGCCGAACATGGCGGCGCCGACCGTCAGGAACGTCGGCGGCACCGCGTGCATGGCCGTCCGGGTCAGGGCCGGGTACGACGCGTCGCGCAGGTACTCGGGCCAGCCGGCAGCCCCCAGGTCGACGTCGGAGATGTACAGCACCGACGTGCCGCCGACCTCGTGCTCGCCCCAGACGTGGTCGATGTAGCGCTCCGGGTTTGCCCGGATGCGCTCCCTGGCGATGCGCAACAGCTCGTCCCGATCGCCGAAGATGGTGGCCTGCGTCGGGCACGCCTTCGTGCACGCCGGCTCGGCCAGCTCCCCGGACTTGACGCGCTCGTAGCACAGGATGCACTTCCGCACCCGCGGTGCCGCCGACTCCCACTCGTAGCGGGTCATCCGGAACGGACAGGCGATCATGCAGTACCGGCAGCCCATGCAGATGGAGGCATCGTAGGCGACCGGCCCCTCGGGCGTGCGGCGCAGCGCGCCGACCGGGCACGCCGAAGCGCAGGCGGGCTCCAGGCAGTGCCGGCAATGGAGACGGACCGAGCGGCCCTTGCTCGCCTTGACGATGGTCGTCCAGCGCGTCGAGGACAGGTCGGCGGGGTCTTTCTGCCACGCCCACGGCGCGTCAGTGCCGGTCCCGTTGCTCTCCTGGCATGCGGTGACGCACTCCTCGCAGCCGATGCAGCGTGTGACGTCGGTGAGAATCGCCCAGGAGCTCATACCTTCTCGTCCTCCTTGGCAAGGGCAACGGCAACGTGACGGCCGGTCTCGGCCGGGAAGTGCCAGCCGACTTCGAAGAGAAGCTGCATGAACGGGAAGACGATGCAGTGCGCGATCTTGGTCGTCGGCGTCAGCACCAGGGTGAGGTTCGCCAGGAGAAGGTGGGCAAGAAGCATCGCCCGAGCATCGACGGGACACCAGCCTGGATGCGCGGACAGGAGGCCCGACGCCGTGACGGCGAGCAGCACGAGCAGGACCCCCTGGTCGTGGGCCGAGGTCAGGCTCCGGGCGGTGCGCGCCCCGACCCGAATCGCGATCAGCATGACCAGGGCCGCAGCGGCGACGACCGCGAGCCAGGTGGCAAGGGCCGGCACCAGCGTGGGCCACCAGATCGGGAGATCGGCCTGCCACAGAGCGACGTGTCCGATCGAGAAGAGCGGCACCAGGAGGATCCCGGCGTGGAACGCCACCGACGCCGCGCTGTAGACCGGACGGGCGCGCAGCAGGCGGAACGGCAGGACCCAGGAGAGCGTGGCGCGGACGATGCCGCGGATGGGGAGCGAGCGGTCACCCGCCGCCCGCCAGGACGTGACGATGTGGTAGACGGTGGTCCCGGCGCGGTAGGCGAGGCCGAGCAGGCAGATGACCAGGGCGACTCGGAAGAGCGGCCCGCGGGCGAAGTCGATCCAGGCATCCATCTCGCGGTCTCCCCTATCCTTCCTTCGCCTCGTCCGTGGCCGCGGCGGGCCGCATGAACTCCGGCACTTCGATCGCCTTGAGCACGAGATCGTGCAGGCCTACCACCTTGACGTGGCCGAGCCCGTTGTCGTCGCACACCTCGCGGAGCTGCTTCTTGCAGTTGGCGCACGGGGCGACGAGGATCGTCGCCTCGGTGCGACGGATCTGCTCCGCCTTGGTCGCCCCGCCGACCCGGGTCCGGAATGGCCTGATCTCGTCGATCGAGACCGAGCCGCCGCCGCCGCCGCAGCAGTAGTTGTCCCGTCCATTGGGCGTCATGTCGACGAAGTCCTCGCAGATCGCCCGCAGGATCTCCCTGGGCTGGTCGACGATCCAGCCCGACCGCGCGATGTTGCACGGATCGTGGTAGGTCACCCGCTCGTTGATCGAGTCCGGCCGCAGCCGCAGCTTCCCGTCACGGAGCGCCCGCAGGGTGTACTCCATGATGTTCACCACCTCGGGGGCGTCTTCCCCGCCGCAGAACGTCTTGATGAAGAACTTGGCGGACCGTGAGGCGTGGCCGCACTCGCCGATCAGGACCTTCTTCGCCTTCAGCCGACGGACCTCGTCGGCCTCCTTGCTGACGATCCGGTCGAGCATGCGGTCCGAGTAGAAGAGCCCGTAGTTGATCCCGTCGAAGTACTGCGTGCCGATCGTCCACGACGCGCCGGTGGCGGTCAGGACGGCGGCGTTGCCCATCAGGGTGTCCGGCTCGAGCAGGTAGTCGCTCACGGCCGGGAAAAAGACGTACTCGGCGCCCTCGCGGTCGATCGGGAAGGAGATGTTGAAGCCGTAGGTGTCGCGGCAGTCCTCGGCGAGGAACTCGCAGGTGTCGATCATCGCGGCGGCCGGGATCGCCGACGTGTTGTGCGTCTTCCCGTCGAGCTGCTCGCGGACCGCGACCTTCAGCGCCTTGGGGATGATGTTCACCTCGGCCAGGACCCAGCGCGCCAGGTGCGTGACCATGCCGTGGTCGATGCCCAGCGGGCACTCGTTCTTGCACCTCCGGCACGCGGTGCACCGGTAGACATCCTCGGCCAGCATGTTGATGTGCGCCTCGGTGAGGGTGAAGGGCGCGCCGAACCGGGCCCTGATCGCCCCGGCCGCCGTGAAGTAGCGTCGGTAGACCTTCAGCAGCAGCTCCGACCGGTGACACGGAATGTCGCGTTCTTCACCGCTCGCTTCGTAGACCGGGCAGGTCACGGCGCACCGTCCGCAGTGGGCGCTGACCCGCGAGAGGACGTCGAGCACCGGGGCGTAGTTCGAGTGCGCGAGGATGGCGGCGAACGCCTCGAGAAAACGTCGCGGGAGGTCGCCGGTGTCGACCGGTTCGAGGTAGTAGCTGCAGGAGATTGGCATTCGGGAACTCCCCTCGCGGCGCCCGGGCCGCGCAGTTCTTTAAGGCAAGCCCCGTGCCACGCCTCGCCTGCAAAGCCACGTGTCTCAAAATAAAAGAGTTCTGAATCCAGGAGGGGACCCAGAGGGCCTCGATCGCACATCCTTGCTATGGCAGGAATGCAACATGACTGGAACATATGTTGCATTCCTGAGACGCGAATGGGAGACTGAGCCATGCGACGCGGCCTCGTCCTGCGCTATGCCGAGCTGCTCTTCCAGTCGATCCCCCATGCCGTCTTCACCGTCGACGAGCACTGCCGGATCACCGCGATCAACCGGTCGGCCGAGGACATCACAGGGTGGAAGCGCGAGGAGGTCCTGGGCCGTTACTGCGCCGAAATCCTGCGCAGCGACGGGTGCGAGACTCACTGCCTGCTGAAGAACAGCATGAGGAAGGGCGAAACGCATCGCGACAGCGAGATGACGATCCTCCGTCGCGACGACAAGGAGATCCCGATCGCGGTCTCGACTGCGGCGCTGGTCGACGGCTCCGGCCGCGTGATCGGTGGCGTCGAGATGTTCCGCGACCTCACCGAGGTGACCGAGCTGCGCCGCGCGCTGCGCGCCACCTACACCTGCGAGGACATCGTCTCGAAGAGCTCGGCCATGCGCAGCGTGCGGGAGCTGCTGCCGCTGGTCGCCCGCAGCGACAGCACGGTGCTCATCGAGGGCGAGCCGGGAACCGGCAAGGAGCTCGTGGCGCGAGCCATCCACAATCTCGGACCGCGCCGTGAGCACCCCTTCGTCGCGCTGAACTGCGGCGCCATCCCGGACACCCTGGTCGAGTCCGAGCTGTTCGGCTACGTGCAGGGGGCGTTCACCGACGCCAAGAAGGACAAGCCCGGACGATTCGCCATGGCTGAGGGCGGGACGCTGCTCCTCGACGAGGTCGGCGAGCTCTCTCCGGCCGTCCAGGTCAAGCTCCTGCGTGTGCTGCAGGAGCGCGAGTTCATGCCGCTCGGCGCGCTCAAACCCGTGAAGGCAGACGTCCGGATCCTGGCCGCCACCAATCGTGACCTGAGCGTCGAGGTCATGAACCAGCGCTTCCGCCAGGACCTCTACTTCCGCCTCAACATCGTGCGCATGACGATCCCGCCCCTGCGCAGCCGGCCGGAGGACATCCCACTGCTGATCGACCACTTCATCACGCGATTCAATGCCCTACAGGGGCGGCGCATCACCGGGATCTCGGTCCACGCCATCGGCCGGTTGCTCGCCTACTCGTTCCCGGGCAACGTCCGCGAGTTGGAGAACGCGATCGAGCACGCCTTCGTCATCTGCTGCGGCAACGTGATCGAGATCGACGACCTCCCGCCGCACATCGTCGGCGACCGCCTTTCCGGGGCGCGGATCCCGAAGGCCGACATCGGACCCCTCGATCGCGCGGAGTCCGCCGCGATCCGCGATGCCCTCGCGCGCCACCAGGGTCACCGGGGCCGGGCCGCGCTCGAGCTCGGGCTCTCCCGGAACACGCTGTGGCGGAAGATGAAGAAGTACGGGCTGGGCTGAGGCCGCCCAACCCCGGGGAGTCCCCGGAAACCGGCGGCGGCCTGGCGTTCCGGTACAGCACGTTCTTGTCGATCGGTGCCCATGGTTGCATAATGCAGTGGTGCGCCGGTCGACCCTCAAACCCACGACCCACCGTCAGGACAACACGGGCGGCCTCGATGTCGAGACCGGCTTCAAGACCATCCTGGACTCCATCAACGACGGCGTCTTCACGGTGGACAGCGAGTTCCGGGTCACCTCGTTCAACCGGGCTGCTGCAGCCATCACCGGCACCAGTGAGGGAGAGGCGGTGGGCAAGCCTTGTTGCGAGGTGTTCAAGGCGGACATCTGCGAGGGTGCCTGTGCCCTGAAGCGAACCCTCACGACCGGCCGTCCCGTCAGCAACCAGTCGGTCCACATACTCGGCCGGAACGGCGCGACGATCCCCATCAGCGTGAGCACCGCGCTGTTGCGGGACAGGGACAACCGGGTCGTCGGAGGCGTCGAGACGTTCCGGGACCTATCCCTCGTCGAGGACCTCCGACGCGAGGTGGAGCGCCGTTTCACCTTCCAGGACATGCTGTCAACAAACCACACGATGCGCGAGATCTTCGCACTCCTGCCCGAGGTGGCGGAGAGCGACTGCACCGTCCTCATCACCGGCGAGAGCGGCACGGGCAAGGAGCTGATGGCCAGGGCCATCCATCACCTGGGCCGACGGAAACGGAAGCCGCTGATCACGGTCAACTGCGGCGCCCTTCCGGACACCCTGCTCGAGTCGGAGCTCTTCGGCTACGTCGCGGGGGCGTTCACCGACGCCCGGCGCGACAGGCCCGGACGCCTGGCTGCGGCCCACGGCGGAACGCTCTTCCTCGACGAGGTCGGGGACGTCTCGCCGGCCATGCAGGCTCGGCTCCTCCGGGTCCTCCAGGAGAAGACCTACGAGCCGCTCGGCTCCAACCGCGCAGTCCAGGCCGACGTGCGGTTCCTCGCCGCGACGCACCGCGACCTCCTTGCCGAGGTGCGCGCGGGCCGTTTCCGCGAGGACCTCTACTACCGGTTGAACGTGATGCAGATCGCCGTACCGCCTCTGAGAGACCGCCGCGAGGACATCCCACTTCTCGCCCGCCACCTCCTCGAGAAGCTCAACGCGCTCCGCGGAAGGGACATCCAGGGGTTCGCGCCCGAAACCACGGCGTGTCTCTTCCGACATGCCTGGCCGGGGAACGTCCGGGAGTTGGAAAACGCCATCGAGCATGCCTTCATCCTCTGCCGCACCGGGTTCATCCTTCCCAGGCACCTGCCAGAGTCGATCCGCGGTGATGCCGGGGCGGGCGCCAACGGCGAACGGTCGTTGGGTGTCGGGGCGCTCCGCAACGTCGAGGACTCGCACATCCTCGCCGTGCTCGCCCGCCATGCGGGGAATCGCAGCGCGGCCGCTCGCGAGTTGGGCATCCACAAGACCACCCTGTGGAGGCGGCTGCGGCGCACCGTCGCGGATCCCCCCTCCGACTGATCGACACTACTGCAAAACGCATCGTGTTGATCCAGGTCTACTGCATTGTGCAACTATCCTGGCGTAACCACCCAGCTTCAACGGTCGTGCCGACCTATCGATCACGCAGGTGATACAAGCCGGATCGCCGCTTGGCACGCCCCCTGCTTTGGCGGCGGTTGGAGGACGCCATGCTGCTGGCTGTGCCGGAATTCCGGGGCCGAGTCTCCCCGGCCTTCGACTTCTGCCATCGGGTGACGCTGTGGCGGCTCGACGACCGGGGCGTCCGGCAGGTTGGACAGCGGCGGTGCAAGAACCTCGGACCGCACGAGCGCCCCCGAGCGCTGCACGCACTGGGCGTGCAGGTGCTCCTGTGCGGCGCGATCGGCCGCGAACTCGAGCGGGACATCCTCTCGCTCGGCATCGAGGTTCACTCGGGATTGGCGGGCAAGGTCGCCGAGGTGGTCGAAGCCTACGGGTGCCAGGCTCTGGACCAGCCACGCTTCAGGCTGGTCGGGACGAACCTTCCACCCGAGCTTCCCGGGGGTGAGCCGAGGGCTGCACGCGAGTGCGGCACGACGACAAGGAGAAACCGACATGATTGACGAATGGGGCTTTGCCCGTCCCGGGCGGGCAAGGCTGGCAGACGCCGCGCCTCGACTGGTTGCATGGGCAGCCGTCGTGATCGCGACCTCGGCGACCCTGGCCGGCGAGATCGCGACGTCGACGGGACAGCGTCCCGCGCCGACCAGCACGTCCCTCCCCCGGCTCCCGCACCCAGCCATCCCGCTCCTCGACGAACGCGGCGCCAACGTCGTCGAGTCCCGCGCCCCCATCTCCACCAGGAAGAGCTGCGGAGGCTGTCACGACGTGGACTTCATCACGGACAGCCTTCACTTCCAGCAGGGAATGAACGAGATGGACCCAGGGCTGCTCGCGGCGCACGGGATCGCCTCGTTCAACACCTCGCCGGGGATGTTCGGCAAGTTCTCGATCATCCCCAACCGCCAGCTCACCCGCCGGGGAGTCACGAGCGAGTCGGACTACGACCTGAG
>Ga0209450_10002086_pt1 | contig 10084 bp, 8 predicted proteins | sample FrelakmetLWP11LW_FD_187149 | JGI IMG/M metagenome (GOLD analysis project Ga0209450, IMG submission 187149) | Freshwater lake sediment microbial communities from the University of Notre Dame, USA, for methane emissions studies - LWP11 LW (SPAdes)... | ecosystem: Environmental > Aquatic >...
CGCCAGCGCACTTCAGTGCTCGCGTCGGCCGTGCGGATCTCGCCGACCATGCGGCCGTTGACGCTGACTCGCCCGCCGGTGGAGGCATTCGACAGCAGCACCGCCCATGCCTGGGTCGGCGGCGCCTCGAGCGTGGTCCGCAGGCGCAGCGTCAGGCCGCGCAACGGCTCGCCCGGCCGCGACGTCCAGCGCAGCGGCAGGTCGTAGGCCTGCCATTGGGCGTCGTCCGCCGGAACCGCGCCGATCTCGGTCAGCGTCCAGTCGACCGAGCGCAGCGTCGTCGCCGACGCGGGAACCGAAAGGATCAGGGCGGCGGCCGCCGCCAGCAAGATCAGGAGCGTGCGCAGGGTCCGCAACGGTGCCAGCTCAACTGCGCAGCAGGCCCATCTGCGTGGCCTCGTAGACCGCCTCGCCGCGCGAGTGCACCGCCAGCTTGCGATAGATCTTCTTGATGTGCGCGGTGACGGTGTGCGGCGAGATGCCGAGGATCTCGCCGATCTCGTTGAAGCTCATGCCCTTGGCGAGCAGTCGCAGGATCTCGGTCTCGCGCGCCGACAGCGGATTGTTGTCCGGCGAGGCGCCGCCCGGGCGGGTCGTGCCGACGCCCGCGCCGCCCATCCGGTTGCGGATGGCGCGCAGCACGCTGCGGGCGACCACCGGGCTCACCGGCGAGCCGCCGGCACGCAGCAGGCGGATGCAGGAGACCACGTCGGCGGCGGTCGAGTCCTTCAGGATGTAGCCGGTGGCGCCGGCCTCGATGGCCGAAACCACGTGCTGCTCGTCGCCGAAGACCGTCACCACCATGATGTCGACGTCGGGCCGCTTGGCGCTGACCTGGCGGATCAGGTCGGTGCCGTTGCCGTCGGGTAGCCCCAGGTCGATCAGCATCACGTCGAACTTCGTGCGGTCGATCAGCTCCTGCGCCTCGCGCTTGCTGGCGGCGACGCCGACCAACTCGAGCGTCGGTTCGCTCTCGACGATCTGCTTGAAGCGCATCCGGAATTCCGGTTCGTCTTCGACGATCAGTACGGTGGTCTTCTCGCTACTCATGGGGCGCTCGCTCGCAGGAGTTTGCTGGCAGGGTTGCCGCGTTAATTCAGGGACTTGCCGCGCGGCATCGCAGCTTCACGCCATTCTAACCACGCCACCCATTTGCGTCATTGCGCACGCCGGCCTACCGGGAACGCAGTAAACGAGGTCACGTATCAGGGGGACAGCCGCGCGCGTGCCCAGCCCGAGACTCCGAGTGTGTACAGCAGGCGGTCGTGCAGCCGCGAGGGCCGCCCCTGCCAGAACTCGAAGGACTCGGGCGCCACGCGATAGCCGCCCCAGTGCGGCGGCCGTTTCGGGTTCAGGCCGTGACGCAGGCCCATCTCCGCCGCCTGCGCCATCAGCCACGCCTTGCCGGGGATCGGCTGGCTCTGCGGCGAGGCCCAGGCGCCGATCCGGCTGGCCAGCGGCCGGCTGGCGAAGTAGGCATCGGATTCCGCCTCGCCGACCCGCTGCACGCTGCCCTCGATGCGGACCTGTCGCTCCAGTTCGGGCCAGAAGAAGAGCAGGGCGGCGCGCGGGTTGTCCGCCAGTTCGCGCCCCTTGCGGCTGTCGTAGTTGGTGTAGAAGACGAAGCCGGCGTGGTCGAAGCCCTTGAGCAGCACCACGCGCGCCGACGGCCGCCCCTCGGCATCGGCGGTGGCCAGCGTCATCGCGTTCGGTTCCGGCAGCTTCGAGGCGATCGCCTCGTCCCACCAGCGCGAGAACTGGCGGACCGGATCGGCGTCGGTGTGCGCCTCGTCGAGTGCCTCGCGCTTGTAGTCGGTGCGCAGGTGCGAAATATCCATGGCGGCGCCCGCAGTGTACGTTCAGCCTGCGGCCGCGCAGCGCTGCGCCTTGTGCGCCAGCCGCTCCAGATGCGGATCACGCAAGCCGGCCTCTTGCAGTGCCGTCACCGTGCGCTGCAGGTAGTCGAGGCTGGTGCCCCTGACGCCGCAGGCCTTGACCAGGATTTCGACGACTTCGTCTTCCGACAGGTCGCCGCAGTAGTTGAACGCGTCGCGCCGGACGATGAAGGCAAGCGCCTCGGCGTGCGATCCGCGCCGCAGCTGCGCCCGCGTCCAGGTCGGCCGGTACGAGCCAAGGAACATCTCGCGTTCCCACAACTGCCGGAACACCCGGGGCACGTCGGCGGCGCCGATGCGATAGGCCATGCCGAGGCAGGAGCCGCCGCGGTCGAGCCCGGCGACGATGCCGGGGCGCTCGTGCGTGCCGCGATACAGCACCGAGCGCAGGCACAGCCGCCGGTGGTAACCGTGGATGCGCGCCGGCTCGCGCGCCTCGAAGTCGAACTCCGGCTTCCAGATCAGGGAGCCATAGCCGAACACCCACAGCGGTGCGCGCCCGTCCCAGCGCGCCAGCGACTCGGCGAGCGAGGCCTGCATCTGCGCCTCGGTCCAGCGGGCAGGGATCGGCTCGCTCATGTTGGCGGTTGGTTCAGCCGGCGCGTACTGACACCGGCGATGAAGAGCACTGCCGCCATCAGCAGGAAGACGACCCGCGCGCCGAGCACGCTGCCGGCGGCGCCGAAGACCAGCGGCAGCAGCACGTGGCTGCCGTTCATGATCAGGTGGCGCAGCCCGAGCGCCTCGCCGACCCGGCCCGGCGGCGACTTGGCGTGCAGCAGCGACATCACGTTCGGGTAGGCGGCGCCGAGTCCCAGGCCGAGCAGGAACGCACAGCCGGCCAGCGGCAGGAACGAGCGGAACCACGGCATCAGTGCGAAGGCCAGCGCTGCGGTGAACAGCGTGAAGGTCAGCACCTGCCACTCGCGCAGGCGGCGCGACAGCGCCGGCATCGCCAGTCGGATCGTGAAGGTGGCCACGGCAAAGGCGCCGAGCACCAGGCCGATCTCGGAGGCCGACAGGCCGACGGCGGTACCGTGCACCGGCATCATGAAGGTCTGCAGGTCCCACGACATCGAAATCAGCGCGACGGCGATCAACACGTTGCGCACGTCGTTGAAGGACAGCAGGTCGAACGTCGGCCGCGGCTCGGCCGCCACCGGCGGTGCGTTGCGCGACGGCAGGTGCGCGCGGTGAACGTACAGCAGCACGCCATTGGCCAGCGTCAGCAGGGTGAGCGCGGCAAACGCCGCGCGGTGGCCGGCGAGGTCGATCAGCAGCCCACTTACCACCGGCCCGACCAGGCCGGCGACTGATGCGCCCACCGCCATCCACGAGAAGTCGGCGGCGCGCCGGCCCGGCTCGGCGCGGCTGCCGACGATGTGGATCGTCGTCTGCTGGATCAGCATCGAGCCGGTGCCGACCAGGCAGGCGCCGACCAGCAGCGGCGCGATGTCGGCCACCGGGTAGGGAAAGAGCGCCGGCATGACCGCACCCACGCCCAGCAACGCCGCGCCGGCGGCGAGCGGCTTGCGCGGCCCGACCGCGTCGAGCCAGCGGCCGGCCCGCACAGCGATGAGCATTGGCACCAGCGCGAACAGCGCCATCAGCACGCCGACGGTGAAGGTCGAGGCGCCGTTGGCCAGCGCATAAAGCGAGCCGATCATGCGCGCCGACGTGAAGACCGTGTGCGCCAGCACACTTAGCGTGATGATGGTCAGCAGCGTCATGCGGCGAATGCACGTGCCATGTTCAGTCCTGCCGCGGCCGCCACGCCACCAGCGCCACGCCGGCGCAGGTCACCACCACGCCGAGCACGGTGAGTGGCGTCGGCACCACCGCGAACAGCCACCACTCGAGGGCCACGGCGATGATCGGCGTCAGGTACAGCAGGCTGGTCACGCGGGTGGCCTCGCCCCGGCGCATCAGCGTGTGCAGCGCGTTGACGGCGAGGATCGATGAGAAGACGACCAGGAAGCCAATGGAGCCGGCCAGCGCCCAGGTCGGCCGCACCTCGAAGCCTTCCACCGAGAACGCCAGCGGCAGCAGCACCAGCAAGGTGGCGCCGAACTGCACCAGCGCGGCGGCGCGCAGGTCGACGGTCGGGCAGAACGCGCGCTGGTACAGCGTGCCGACGGTGATCGCCGCCAGCGCGAACAGCACGCAGGCCAGCGCGCCGAAACTTAGCGCGCGCACGTCGACCTTGTGCCAGACGACCAGCGCCACGCCGGCCAGTCCGACCAGCACGCCGAGCCACTGCCAGTTGCGCAGCCGCTCGTGCAGCAGCGAGGCGGCGATGATCGCGGTGGCCAGCGGCTGCACCGACAGCACCAGCGCTGCAACGCCGGCCGACATGCCTAGGTACTGCGCGTAATGGCTGCCGCCGAGGTTGGCGGCGTGCATCAGCAGGCCGGCGATGACGACGTGCGCCCACTGGGCGGGTGTGGCCGGCCAGCGCAGCGGCTCGCGGCGATGCCACCACAGGGCCAGCGGCAGCAGCAACAGCACGCCGGTGGCGAAGCGCAGGACCAGGAAGGTGAAGGGCGGCGCGTACTGCAGGCCGGCCTTGGTCGCCAAATAACCGGAGCCCCAGGCGGTGACGAAGAACCAGGCCAGCACCGGCGAGGCGAGCCAGCGCGCGTCGGCGGGCGGGTGCAGTGGAGCTGCGTCGGAGGTCATCGGCGAAGGCGCGATTGTCGCCGATCGCCGATGCAGGCCAGCGCTTGCCGCCGCCGCCGCGTCAGGCCTCGCGAATCAGCAGCAGCGGGGTGGCGCAGTGGGCGGCGACGCGCTGCGCCACCGAGCCGAGCACGGCGGCCTTCACGGCGCCGTAGCCGTGCGAGCCCAGCACCAGCAGGTCGAGCTTTCTCTTCTTCGCGTAGGCGGCAATCTCGTCGCCGGCCGGGCCGGTCAGGCAGACGGTGTCGACGGCGATGCCGGCGTCGTCGAACAGCTGGCGCACCGGTTCGACCGCCTTGTCGAAGGCCTGCTGCTGCATCGCCTTGATCTCCTCGGCCGAGTACGCCGGCAGCGCGATGCCGGCCATGTCGGGCATCGCCGCGCCGCCGAACTCGGGCACCGCGTGGATGACGGTGAACTTCGGCTGCCCACCGAACAGCGCGCGATGCTTCAGCACGTACTTCGCCGCGGCAATGCCGTAGTCGCTGCCGTCGATCGCGATGCCGACCTTCAGCGAATCGCCCGGCGCCGGCCCATGGCCGCGCAGGAGCAGCAGCGGCTTCTTCGTGCGCCCGAGCACACCGAGCGTCACCGAGCCGAACAGCAGGCTGGCCAGCGCGCCGTGCCCGTGCGAGCCCATCGTGATCAGGTCGACATCGGTTTGGTCGGCGCGCTGCGCAATCGCGTCCGCAGGATGGCCGATGGCGTAGTCGGAGGTCGCGGTCAGGCCGGCACGTTTCAGCGCCGAAAGCGCGCCCTTCAGCGCCTTCTTCGACTCGTCCTCGTAATAGGCGGTGACCGCTGCCTTGCCGATCAGCCGCGCCGCGCGCACTGGCACCTCGAGCTGGACGTTGAGCAGTTGCACGTCGGGGCTGGCGCCGATCAGCGTGGCGCGCGAGGCAATGAACTCGATCGCCGCCCGGCTGTACTTGCTGCCGTCGACCGGCACCAGGATCTTCATGGTCGTGCCCCCAACGTTTTGTCGTCCTCTTTGGTGCGGCGCAGTCTACGTGAGCGCGGCAGCCCTCGCTGGCCTTGCATAATCGCCGGCGGAGCACATGTCGATGTCCCCGCTGCTGCACCATGCGCTGCATTCCGTGCGCGAGTTCCTGCTCGCCGCCAGCCCGTTCGTGCTGATCGGCGCCGTGCTGCTGTGGGTCGCGTACGTGCTGCTCGATCCGACGCCGCCGAAGCGCGTGGTGCTGGCCACCGGGCCGGCGCAGGGCGCCTATTCCGAGTTTGGCCGGGCCTATGCGAAGGCACTTGCCCGCCACGGCATCGAGGTCGAACTGCGCGCCACCGAAGGTTCGGCGGAGAACCTCCGCCTGCTGCGCGATGCGGGCGAGCGCGTCGACCTGGCCTTCATGCAGGGCGGTGCCAGCGAGGCGCTCCGCGCCGCCGACGAAGACCGCAGCGGCGTGCCGCTGGTCTCGCTCGGCACCCTCTTCTACGAGCCGGTGTGGATCTTCTATCGCAGCGCCCTGCGCACGGGACCGGCCGGCCCGGTGCCGCTGGCGCAGGTCGGCGATCTGACCGGGCTGCGTCTGAACCTCGGCCCGTCCGGCTCGGGTGGCCGCAACCTGATGCTGAAGCTGCTGCACGCCAACCGCATCGACCTGTCGTCCGTGCAGGTGCTCGAGCTGGCGCCGACCGCCGCGGTGGTGGCGCTGCTCGCCGGCGAACTCGATGCGATCGTGCTGGTGTCGGCACCGGAGTCGCCGCTGGTGCAGATGCTGCTGATCACGCCGGGGATCCGGTTGTTCGAGTTCGCCCAGGCGGAGGCCTATTCGCGGCGCTTCGGCTTCGTCAGCAGCCTCGCGCTGCCGCGTGGCGTGGTCGACCTCGCCCGCGACCTGCCGCCGAACGACGTCGCGCTGGTGGCCGCGACGGCGACCATCGCGGCGCGCGAAAAGACCCACCCGGCGATCGTGCAGCTCGCCGTGCAGGCGGCGCGCGAGATCCACGGCGGCCCGGGCTGGTTCGCGCGCGCCGGCGAGTTCCCGCGCGCCGAGTCGCCCGAGCTGCCGCTGGCCAGCGAGGCGGCGCGCTTCTATCGCAGCGGGCCGCCGCTGCTGCAGCGCTATCTGCCGTTCTGGCTGGCCAACCTGATCGATCGGATGTGGGTGGCGATGCTGTCGATCATCGCCGTGCTGATTCCCGCCTCGCGGGTCGTGCCGCCGCTGTACGAATTCCGCATCCGCTCCCGGGTCTTCCGCTGGTACGCGCAGCTGCGGCACATCGAGGAGCAGGTCGAGGCGCCGGCGGAAGACGCCGCGAGCCTGCTGCGCGAACTCGACGCGCTCGAGCGGCGGGTAGAGCGGATCAAGGTGCCGCTGTCGCATGCCGACGAGCTGTATTCGCTGCGCAGCCACATCGAGCTCGTCCGCGCACGGCTGCGCGCCGCCGGGGAAGGTGAAGGGCAATGAACGCGGATTCGGTGCTGCTGGTGGTCGACGTGCAGAACGACTTCCTGCCCGGCGGCGCGCTTGCCGTGCCGCGCGGCGACGAGGTGGTGCCGGTCGTCAACCGCCTCGCGGCGCAGTTCGCCAACGTGATCCTGACGCAGGACTGGCACCCGGCGAACCACATCTCGTTCGCCTCCCGCCATGCCGGCCGCAAGCCGTTCGAGACGATCGAGCTGCCGTACGGCACGCAGGTGCTGTGGCCCGATCATTGCGTGCAGGGCAGCCGCGGCGCCGACTTTGCCGCCGCGCTGGCGGTGGCCCATGCGCAGGCGGTGATCCGCAAGGGCTATCACGCGCACACCGACAGCTACTCGGCGCTGCTCGAAGCCGACCGCGTCACGCCCACGGGCCTGAAGGGCATGCTGCGCGAGCGGGGCATCCGCCGCGTCTACTGCTGCGGCCTGGCCACCGATTTCTGCGTCGCATGGAGCGCACTCGACGCGCAGGCGGCCGGTTTCGAGACGTTCGTCATCGAGGACGCCTGCCGCGCCATCGACACCGGCGGGTCGCTCGCCGCCGCCCGGCGCGATCTCGCCGCCGCCGGGGTGCGCATGGTCCCCGCCGACCGGCTGTAGGCGCCGCGCGGTACCCTTCGGCTGCTGCCGAACCCTTTGCCACCGAACCACCATCTTCCCGTGCTGAACAAGATCCTTTCCCGCACGCCGCTGCATGAACACGCCGATCCGGCGCAGCGCGTGCTCGGCATCGCCGACCTGCCGCCGGAGTCCGCCGAACTCCTCCAGTTGCTGCGCGCCGATCCGGCGCCCGAAGTGCGGGCTGCCGCCGCGCGCCGCTGCGGCGACGGCGCGGCGCTCGCCGCCGGCTGGCAGGCCGATGGCGAGCCGCAGGTGCGCGCGGCGATCGTCGAGTCGCTCGGCCGCTGGCTGGACGGTGTCGACGGCGAGCGGCTGCGTGCCGCGGTCGAGGACATCGGCGAGCAGGGACTGCTGGTCGAGATCGCGCTGTCTGCTCCACACGCACCGGTGCGGCTGGCTGCTGCCGAACGGGTGGTCGACGAGCGCGCGCTGCGCCGGCTTGCCGACGGCGCCAAGGACAAGGACCGCGGCGTCGCTCGGCTGGCAAAGCAGCGCGTCGAGGCGATCGAGCGCCGCGTGACGCAGGCCGAGCAGGCCGATGCGCTGCTGGCGCAGGCCGAGGCGCTGGTCGATCAGCCCGGCGCAGTGGTGATGGCCGCCGTCGAACTGGAGCGGCGCTGGAAGGCGCTGGACCTGAAGGACGACGCCGGGCGGCAGGCGCGCTGGGATGCCGCGGGGGCGGCGCTGCAGGCGCGCTTCGAGCGTGAGCGCGAGCAACAGCGGGCCAAGGCGGCCTTCGAGCAGCGGCTCGCCGAGTGGCTGGCCGGGCATTCGGCGACGCCGCACGCCGAAGCGCTGCCGCAGCTTCGCGCGGAACTGGAGGCACTGCGGGCGCAGGCGCAGGAACTGGATAACACCGGCGCGCTCGCCAAGCTGGCGCAGGCCGAGCAGTCGATCGCGCAATGGGAGAAGGCCGCGCCGGCGCTCGCCGCCGCCGAGGCGCTGGTCGACGAAGCGGAGCGGCTGGCCGCCGACACCGGCATCGACAACGCGCAGCTGCCGCTGCGCTGGCAGGCGCTCGACCTGGCGGTGCGCACGCCGGACCTGACGCGCCGCTTCGAGGCGGCGATCATGGTGATCGAGAGCCGCCGGCTGGCGCAGATGCGCGCCACCCAGCAGGAGGAGAGCGCGGCGCGGCACCAGCTGCACTCGCTGCTGCACGAGGCCGAACAGGCACTCGCGGCAGGACAGGTGCAGGCCGCGCGCGAGGCCGCCGACCAGACGCGGGCGCTGAAGGTGGCCGCCGGCACGCTGCCCAAGCCGACGATCCAGCGCCTGAGCCGCGTGGTGCAGCAGCTCGGCGAGCTGGAGCGATGGATGAGCTTCGGCCAGCACAACGCGCGCGTGCAGCTTTGCGAGCGCGCCGAGGCGCTTGCGACGGAGACCCATCCGCCGGCGCAGCTGGCGAAGGACGTGCAGAAGCTGCGCGCCGAGTGGAAGGCGCTCGACGAGCAGCACGCCGGCGTGCCGAAGTCGCTTTGGGAGCGCTTCGACGGCGCCTGTGAGAAGGCCTATGCGCCGGCGGCGAGGCACTTCGCCGAGCTGCACGCGCAGCGCAAGCAGGCGCGCAAGCAGCGCGACGAGTTCATCGCCGCCGCGTCGGCCAGCGCGCAGGAACTGCTCGGCTCCGAACCGCAGGACCTGCGGGCGATCGAGCGCTGGCTGCGCGAAACCGACCACGCCTGGCACGGGGGCGAACTGGGCAGTGTCGAGCCCGACGCGTGGAAGAAGCTCGACGCGCGCATGAAGCAGGCGCTGGCGCCGCTGCGCGAACTGCTCGGGCAGGCGCGGGGCGAGGCCAGGTCCGGCCGCCAGACGCTGATCGCCGAGGCCGAGGCGCTGGTTGCGAAGGCGCAGGAGCGCGATGCGCCGGCGCAGGCGCGCTCGCTGCAGGCGCGCTGGACCGAGCACGCCAAGGCGCATCCGCTGGCCGGCCGCGACGAGCGCGTGCTGTGGGAACGCTTCCGCGCCGCCTGCAACGCCGTGTTCGAGGCGCGTGACAGCCAGCGCAAGGAAGTGGACAGCCTCCGGCGCGAGCAGCGCCGCGCCTTCGATCAGCTGTGCGAGGAGGCCGAGCAGCTGTCGCGCGCCGCCGAGACCGAGGAAGCCGAGATCCGCCGCCAGCTGCGCGAGCTGCAGAACCGCTGGAAGGACGCGGTGGCCGCCAATCCGGTGCCGCCGGCGCTCGATTCGCGCTTCCGCGCCGCCCGCAGCGCCGTCGAGGGCATGCTCGGCGCGCGCAGTCGCGGCAAGGAGGCCGCGGTGTGGCAGGCGCTGCTGGCCAAGGCCGGACTGTGCGAGGAACTCGACGCGGCGCTGACGGCCGAGCCGCCGGCGCCGGCCGATGCGGAATCGTTGCGCAGCCGCTGGGACGCGCTGCCGGCGCTGCCCGCCGCATGGGAGCAGAAGATGGCGGCCCGTCGCGACCAGGTGCTCGCCGCCTTCGACA
>Ga0209450_10002087_pt1 | contig 10082 bp, 10 predicted proteins | sample FrelakmetLWP11LW_FD_187149 | JGI IMG/M metagenome (GOLD analysis project Ga0209450, IMG submission 187149) | Freshwater lake sediment microbial communities from the University of Notre Dame, USA, for methane emissions studies - LWP11 LW (SPAdes)... | ecosystem: Environmental > Aquatic >...
GCACCAGAGAAGCAGGAATGCGGGGCATCTCAATGTAAAACTCATTCAGAGAGCTCTTGGCAGTATCCATTATCTCATCAAGCTGCCACAGCAACTTCACAATGTCACTTCGCTGCTGGGGCAGAATAGAGTGGATGATCATGTCATTCTCTATTCCCCTCTGAAGTTTATCTGCCTTGCTCTCATGCTCGTCAATCTTTCTGAGGTGATTCTGGAAAGCATCCTGGTCACCGTTGACATATGCTTTTACACCTTCCTTGAATATTAATACCCCGATCTCTATCGTGTCAAAGAATTCGTCAACTCTTGCAGCTAACTCATTGGTGGTGCGGGTAAAAAGCGACATATGCTTTCTGTGGTGTTGGTTTAAACAAATATATTAAGAAAAAGTGTCTGTAACAGCGCTGTCAGAAGTCAATTATTCTCTCCACCCTGTGGTTTCTGAGATAACCTTTGATGATGATCTGGATGTCGCGGTTATCAGCTGCACCTTTAATGCAGTCATGAATGGCAGCCAGTCCGAAACCGACATCGTTGATATTGAAATAGCCGTAGCCAGAGTACTTTCCGTTAACGATCTTTACGGCGCATCTCTCCTCCGGATCACGTCCGCTGTCAATGATAAAGAAATTCCGTCCCGTGAAGATAAACTCGTCAAGAGCCTGCATGGCTCTCTCGTTGTATGATGACGGCTTCTCCTCTCCGGAACAGGCGCCGTGGCACAGGCTTACCTGCCTGTGAAAACAGGGGCCGTCTGTATCATACATGCCGCAGAGCTTCTGGCATAGCTCATATTCATGTATGATCTGCTCCAGCTTTGCCCTGACTTTTTCCCTGGATGTAAAGAGAGACAATGGCACTGCATCATCCCTGACGTTCCTGTACTCAAACCTGATATATCCCTGTTCATCTGTGTGGCTATATATACCCCACCTGAAGCCTGTGCGACGCTGAGCCCTGTTGAACAGAGGTTTTTTTGCCTTTATCTCTGCTGATTCGAGCAGCAGTGCAATGAGTTCGCTGCCTGTATGCTCCCAACTGATGTCAGCAATCAATGAACGCATCTCCATGGCTCTGGATGAGCTGTTGTTTGACAGATGAGTGTTGACCCTCTGAAAGAGGTTGCGGCTCTTCCCCACATAGATTATTTCACCAGTGTCATTATAAAAATAATAGATACCTGGTAACTCCGGTATTTCAGCAATCTTTGCCGGTTCAAGTGCCGGATGCAGCCTCGATGTTTTGCGGTTTCTGATGACACTGCCGTTTTTAAGCTCCCTGTCCTTCTCAAGAAGGAGCTCCATCAGCTTTACCGTGGCAAGAGCATCACCTGATGCCCGGTGCCTTCCGCTAATCTCAATACCCAGATCCTTGCACAGGTTACCCAGACTGTATGACCTGTGGCCGGGCAGCAGCTTCCTGCTAAGAGCTACCGTGTCGAGCAGCGGACGTTTGAAATTATATCCCAGCATGCTGAACTCCTGCCTGATAAATGAATAATCAAACCGTGCATTGTGTGCCACAAATACCCTTCCTTCGGTAATCTCAACAATCTTTTTCGCAACCTCAAAGAACCGGGGTGCGTCTTCAACCATCTCATTGGTGATACCGGTGAGGCTGGTGATAAAATAGGGTATGTTGCGCTCCGGATTTATCAGTGTCGAGAATTCCTCAACCACCCTCGTCCCGTCATGAATGTAAACGGCTATCTCGGTAATCCTTTCCAGCCTCGCGCTTCCTCCCGTGGTCTCTATGTCAACTACTGCGTACAATGCTGAATCTATAACACGAAGATAACTACTTTTGAAGCGTTATCAGTTATTTGATAACTTTGTGACTGCAATTGATCTGATGGATATTTACGGTACCTATTATTACCTTGACGGGGTCATTCATTCTGCCGGAAGTGAGACCGGAGAAGCGGAGGGCGAACTCTCTTTCTATGAGGTCATCCGCACAAGGAACGGCACCCCGGTATTCTTTGACGATCATATGAAACGCCTTACGGCCGGGATTGCCACCAGATACAGCCTGTCTGAAGATATTCCTGCTGCTGTCAGAAAAGGGATAGGGGCACTTGTAAATGCGGAGCGGTTTCCTGAGATTAATGTTAAGGTGACAGTTTCCTTTACAGGGCAGGAACATTCAGTTTCCATATACTATATTAAATCCTCTTACCCGGCCGTGGAGATGTACCGCCGGGGAGTGGACCTTGTCTTTTACCGTGCCGAAAGGTTTGACCCCGGGGTTAAGCTGCTGAATAACAGGATGCGACTTGCCGTCAATGAAGTCATTGCAAAGAAAAAGGCTTATGAAGCCCTGCTTGTGAACAGCCAGGGATTTATCACCGAGGGGAGCAGATCGAATGTCTTCTTCCTCGATAAGGATGACAGGGTTTATACGGCACCTGACCCGATGGTCCTTCAGGGAATTACACGGAAATATGTTATTGAAATCTGCAGGAAAGAAGGTATCAGGCTTATTTACGAAGCTGTAAGAGCAATCGATATAGCACGTTTTTCTGCGGTTTTCATTACCGGCACCTCCCCCATGGTGCTATCGGCAAGGCGTATTGACAACGTTGATTTCAGCGCAGAAAAAAAGATCGTGGAAGAGCTCAGGATAAAATATGAGAAATTGATGAATGAGAGCATAGGGGAATATGAACGTCATAACGAAGCAGATTAATCTGTATCTTTGCAGCAAAAGCAGTAATTATGGCAAGTGTACAAAACCTGAAGAAGGACATAGACTTTCTCTTTTTTGAATTCATTTCTGATTGTTTCATGTTTACCAGCCTTCATACAGGTGAAAAGAGGACTGAAGTCCAGAACCTCATTGAGGAGGCTGTCAGTATGCGTAACGAATTCATTCAGAGGGTTAATCACCCGGATGGCAAGGATAACCCGGCACTTGTGAGGGCTTATTACAAATCGGTTCGGAAGGATCTGCTTGAAAAGGTCGACGAGTTTTTTGAGAAGCTCAGTGCCATTTCAAAATCAAAGTGAATTGCCAACCTGCCTTAGTTTATCGGTACTTAACGATCAGTTCACTGCATTTCAGGCATCTGCCATCATCTGACAGGCCCGTTACTGCCGTGCGGTAACCTGAACGTCTGATAACCGTCGTCTTGCATTGCGGACATATTGTGTCAGATCCGGCAGACGGTTCAGCCATATTTCCGGTGTAGACAAAATCAAGGTACTCTGAGGCTGCTTCTTTTAATTTCCATATTGTCTCTGAGGGGGTCGGAGGATCATCTCTTTTATACATCGGGTAATAGCGGCTGAGGTGCAAAGGGACGCCGGCCCCGGCATTGATGGCAATCCACTCTGCCTCGCGCCTCATCTCGTCGGCAGAGTCATTCAGCCCCGGTATTATTAACGTTGTGATCTCGAGGTGTCTCCCTGATGCAGCCACCTCTTTTATTGAGTCAAGCACCGGCTTGAGCGTGGCGCCGGTGAACTTCCTGTAAAACTGGTTGTCAAAAGACTTAAGGTCTATATTGAAAGCATCAATAAGTTCAATCAGCTGCAAGAGTGGCTGACGGTTGACATAGCCGTTGGTAACCATGACGTTTTTAAGGCCTTCTCCGGCTGCCAGCCTTGCGCAGTCAGTTACATATTCATACCAAATGACAGGTTCATTATATGTATAAGCAATACCTATGTTGTCTTCAGCCTCAAGGGCCCTGGAGACTAGCTCTCCGGGAGATAACCTGTGGCCGGCGCCGGCGTCTGTATTCTGTGATATGTGGTAATTCTGGCAGAAGTCACATTTAAGGTTGCATCCGTAAGATCCGGCAGATATGATATTCTTTCCCGGGAAAAAGTGATAGAGTGGTTTTTTCTCAATGGGGTCGAGGGCAAAACCGGAGATGACGCCGTATGTATTGAGTCTTATCCCTCCACCAATGTTCTCCCTTACCCCGCACAGTCCTCTCTCCCCCCTGGAAATCAGGCATGAATGAGGACAAAGAAGACATCTGACATGATCGTCATCGTTCTGTTTTTCAGCCAGCTTCACAATGTTGAGTTTTGATCTTATAAATTTAATTCTAATTTTGCTATGCTTTGTTTGTTTGATCAACATGTTTCTGATCAGCATTTGTGAACCAAATAGTAACCCACATGACCTCCAGGAGAATCTTTATCAAGCGTTCAGCCTTAGTTATAGCAGCAGTACCTGTGGTAAAAAGTGATCTTTTTGCGGTGTCCGGTCCGTCCAAAAAGACAGGCCTTGCACTTTATACTGTACGTGATGAAATGGCCAAAGACCCTGCTGCAACTCTGGCAGCGGTCGCGGCGAAAGGCTTTAACTGGGTTGAGGCTGCCAGCCACAGCAACAGGGCGTTTTACGGTCTCAAACCAAAAGAATACGGTAAGCTGGTAAAAAAGAACGGGATGGACCCTTTGAGCACGCACAGTTCTGTGAGGCCTGAAAATGAGGATCAGATGATCGAGGATGCAGCAGAGGCAGGAATGAAATACCTCATCCTTCCCTCTTTACCGGAAGAATGGAGCAATTCCCTGGCTGCTTATCAGAAGACTGCAGATTATTTCAATAAAGTCGGGGAGAAGTGCCGGAAAGCAGGGCTGACCTTTGCATTTCACAATCATCAGGTCGAGTTTACGGAGATGGAAGGCAAGGTGCCTTTCGACATCCTTGCCGGGAATACTGATCCCAGGCTTGTCACCTTCGAGCTCGACCTTGCCTGGATTACTGCTGCAGGGAAAGATCCGGTAGCCTATTTCAGGAAATACCCCGGACGGTTTGAAGTATGGCACTTCAAGGATCTCAGTCCTGAGAAACAGGATGCCACACTGGGCGAAGGTATCATCGATTTCAAGCCCATTATGGAGAAGGCGAAGCTGGCAGGGATGAGATACTGGTTCATAGAGCAGGATAACTGCCGGACTCATACCCCGATGGAGAGCATTGAAATCAGCCGCAACTATTACCTCAACTACATTCTGAAGTAGGGTCAGAGCGCTGTTCTGACCGAGTTATTCCGTGCTGAGGAAACTACAGCCTCAAGGAATTTCATCCCCCTGACTCCTTCATAGATGCCCGGATAGTCGTGCAACAGATCATGTTGCCTTCCTTCCCGTACTGCCAATATATTCATTGCGAAGTTGCGGTACAGATTGGCAAAGGCCTCAATGAACCCTTCTGGATGACCTGCAGGAATCCTTGCATGAAGCGGGGCAGACATCCCGGCCTCTGAAAACGGTGCCGCAGTCCTGTAAATCTGCAGCGGCTTGTCAGGCCACATTACCTTCAGGCTGTTCGGTTCCATCTGCCTCCAGCTGATGCTTCCCTTGTCACCATACACCCTGATTGACAGGTTATTCTCTTCTCCGAGGGCTATCTGGCTGGCCAGCAGCGTGCCGCAGATGCCATTGCCGAACATCAGGAAGACACTCCCGTCGTCGTCGAGCAATCTGCCGGGCAGGACTGAATGCAGGTCAGCCGATAAGGCTACGGTCTCCAGTCCTGTAACATACTCTGCCAGGTTGAACCCATGCGTGCCAATGTCAGCCATTGTCCCGGCTATGCCTGCCCTTCGCGGGTCTGCACGCCATTCAGCCTGCCTGTTGCCTGTGGTCTCAACAGGGGAGGAGAGCCATCCCTGAAAATACTCAACAGCAACCTTGCGTATCTCACCTATCTCACCTCCAAGAACCATCTCCCTGGCTCTCTTGATCATCGGATACCCTGTATAGTTGTGCGTCAGGCAGAACAGCCTCCCGGTATGCTCTACCGTCTCATACAGGTCGATGGCCTCAGCCACACTGAGACACAGCGGCTTGTCGCAGAGGACATCGAAGCCTGCTTCCATTGCCATTCTCGCCGGACCATAATGAAGGTGATTGGGTGTGACAATGGCAATAAAATCAGGCCGTTCACTCACAGGGAGCTGGCACTCGCCTTTAATCATCTCCTGCCATGTGTCATAAATCCTTTCTTTTGCAAGCCCTTCCTTCAATCCTGCTGCCTCTGAAACGGCGGGGTCGCTGCTGAAGGCTCCGCTGACAAGTTCGATCATGCCGTCAAGCCGTGCTGCCATACGGTGTACAGGCCCTATGAACGAGCCTTCACCGCCGCCAATCATACCCATTCTGACTTTCATAATTATTCGCTTTATATTCCTGTCTCCGTGAGTGTAATTTCAATATTGTTCCTTGAGCAGAACTCCTCCACAGCTTCCATTATAGCTGCAGAATGTTCAGGATAGTATGTCCCAAGTTTCAGTGACAGCTTCCCCGCTTCTGAGAAGAAAATGACAGACAGCGGCATCAGTTCGACACGCTTGAGATTCTCTGCCGTAAAGATTGCGGGTGAGGCTATTCTGTTCTTTCTTAACGTAATCTGTTGTTCCGCTATGATTATATACCTGTCGGTGTAGCCCAGTCCTGATGCAATCAGCCAAAGCGAAACAAGGAACAGGAATATTACGGCAATCCATGCTGAGGATGTGGAGGCCTCGGATCCGCTGATATTAACTGCAAACCACCCGGTGGCAACTATGAACAGTGCACCGAGAGTGACCCTGAGTATCCTCCCGGTCCTGGAGGTCTCATACAGGTCAATATTAAACCTTCTTTCATTCATCCCTTAACCTTTTATGCAAGTTACCAATTTTTTGAATGAATTTGAGGGTTTTAATCTGGTGACACTGCCATGTTTTACAGATGAATTATTTATTTTTAGGGTTTCTATTGAATACTAACCATCGTAAATATGAAAGAAGAATCAAAAAAAGTTAGCAGACGTTCATTTGTGGGCACCACTGGTGCAGCACTGGCTGGTCTGACAATCATTCCAAGCAATGTTGTCAGCGGATTTGGCTACAGGGCACCGAGCGATAAACTGAATATTGCAGGTATCGGTATTGGCGGCGTCGGCGCCACCAACATCAGAAATGTGGCGGGGTCAGAAAACATCGTAGCACTCTGCGACGTTGACTGGGGCTATTCAAAGAGGGTATTTGATGCCTATCCTGCTGCGGCCAAATACTGGGACTTCAGGAAGATGTATGATGAGATGGGCAAGTCTATCGATGCCGTTGTCATTGCCACGGCTGACCATACTCACGCCATCTCAGCAGCACAGGCCATGACAATGGGCAAGCACGTTTACCTTCAGAAGCCGCTCACACACAGTGTGTACGAGTCAAGGCTCCTGATGAAGCTTGCGGCCAAACACAAAGTGGCAACACAAATGGGTAATCAGGGATCATCTGCCATTGGAGTGGATCTTGTCCAGGAATGGATCCAGAACGGAGAGATAGGTGATGTGAAAAAGGTAGAGGCATTTACTGACAGGCCGATATGGCCCCAGGGGCTCAACAGACCGGCCAAGGGTGAATGGGTACCTGAAACGCTGAACTGGGACCTCTTCATTGGCCCGGCACCGATGCGGCCATTCCACAGCATCTATACACCATGGAACTGGCGAGGATGGTGGGATTTCGGAACAGGAGCCCTAGGAGATATGGCTTGCCATATTCTCCATCCCGTGTTCAAGGGGCTTAAACTGAACTATCCCACCAGGGTAGAGGGCAGCTCGACTCTGCTTCTCACTGACTGCGCACCCAATGCCGAGATGGTAAAGATGATTTTCCCTGAAAGACCGGCACCCAAAGGATCAAAGGTTAAATATCCTGAGGTAGAGGTGACATGGTATGACGGTGGCCTCCAGCCCATGAAACCTGAGGGATGGCCAGCCGGCAAGGATATGAATGACCAGGGCGGGGGAGTTATATTCCATGGTACAAAGGATAAGCTCATATGCGGTTGCTATGGAATAAATCCATGGCTTCTCTCAGGCAGGGTGCCGAATGCACCTCAGACTGAAAGACGCGTAGAGAATGCCACGAGCGGCGGACATGAGATGGATTGGGTACGCGCATGCAAGGAATCTCCCGAATCAAGGGTGATGACCAAGTCAGACTTCATGGAAGCAGGACCGTTCAATGAAATGGTTGTGATGGGTGTCATGGCTGTAAGACTCCAGGGACTTAATAAAACGCTCGAATGGAACGGTGATAAAATGGAATTCACCAATATTAATGATACTGAGACAGTGAAGATATGTGTTGAAGATCATTTCAGCATCACTGACGGTCACCCAACTTTTAACAGGAAGTTTACTGACCCGATGAACGCAAAACAGTTTGCACAGGAAATGATTAAGCACAAATACCGTGATGGATGGAACCTTCCCGAGATGCCGGTATGAGTCTGATACACTGAATATTAACACTAAACTTAAAAACATATGAAAATAGTAAACGTAGTACTTGTTATGGTGATTGCGGCCTCTCTTATCTCATGCGGAACCGGAAAAGGGAAAAAGGCAAAGGTTGAAGATGAAGGATGGGTAACCCTCTTTGACGGAACCTCCACGGAAGGATGGCGCGGCTACAACAAACCTGCCTTCCCGGAATTGGGATGGGAAATCGTCGATGGTACCCTTCACTGTCAGGGATCCGGAATGGGCGAAGCAGGAGGTGGCGGAGGTGACATCCTGTATGATAAGAAATTCACCAATTTCCATCTTAAGCTGGAATGGAAGATATCAGAAGGGGGCAACAGCGGTATATTCTACCTTGCACAGGAGAGCCCTGACTTTGATTTTATCTGGAAAACAGCACCCGAGATGCAGGTGCTTGACAATGAGCGTCATCCTGATGCCGAGGCCGGCAAGGACGGCAACCGCAAGGCAGGAGCGCTTTATGACCTGATCCCCGCCGTGCCGCAGAATGCAAAACCTGCCGGAGAATGGAACTCAGCTGAGATAAAGGTCTACAAGGGTTCGGTATGGCATATCCAGAACGGAGCAACGGTTCTTGAATATCACCTCTGGACTCCTGACTGGAATGCACTGGTGGCCGGCAGCAAGTTCCCGGGACTCAATCCTGACTGGGCGAAGGTTGCCGCAGAGGGCTACATAGGCCTCCAGGATCACGGCGATGATGTATGGTACAGGAATATCAAGATTAAAGAGCTTTAAATCAGGCTTGCGCAATTAAGAAAGGGCGTCTCCGGTATCTTACGGGGAGGCCCTTTTTATTTGCGATTTGCGATTTGCGATTTGCGATTTGCGATTTAAGTGCCATTCAGAGTTATGACACAAGAAAACAGATAACAGACAACCGACAACAGACAACCGACAACTGTGAATCAATCGCACATCGCACATTGCAAATCGCAACTCATACTCCTTTCAATCCAATCTCCTCCGCCACCTCTCTCATGCCGGCGATTGCATCTGCTACCAGGTCTTTCAACTCAACACCCAGATCGGCTGCACCTTTTTCGATCACGCTCCTGTCAACACCGGCGGCAAACTTGCGGTCATTCCATTTCTTGAGCACTGACTTTGCCTCCATGTCCAGAACGCTTCTTGACGGCCGTACAAGAGCGCTGGTGGTGACCAGGCCTGTCAGTTCATCGATGGCGTAAAGAGTCTTCTCAAGAAGAGTCTGTGGCTGTGCATCTGAACAGATGCCATAGCCATGGCTTATGACAGCCCTGATATATTCCTCGGGCCATCCCTCTTCCCTCATTATCACTTCGGTCATCCTGCAGTGCTGTTCCGGATACATCTCGTAGTCAAGATCATGTATGAGTCCTATGACACCCCACATCTCCTCGTCTTCACCGTTTTTCCGTGCCATATAACGCATCACGGCCTCTACCGAGAGTGCATGCCTGTAGAGGCTCTCTGACTTGTTGTACTTCCTGAAAAGTTCCAGCCCTTCTTCACGCGTTGGCTTAGTCTTTGACATACATCCTGATTTTGCCCGTTATTTACTCGCTGAGATCCTATTATACTACAACCTTAAATTATTAATTATTAATTCTTAATTACTAGTGATGCGTTAACTTACAAATATTCTTAATATTTCATTGATAATAAATATATTACAGGCGTTCTTTGATTTTTTGATTTGACTCATAGTTTTGCACTAGGTTAAGTGCAAGATTATGAACTCAGGTAAGTATGTGTCTGCTCAGATATTGCAGTTTGTCAATAAATATGAGTTTAAAAAGTGTGTTGAAAGGTATAAAGGC
>Ga0209450_10002088_pt1 | contig 10081 bp, 10 predicted proteins | sample FrelakmetLWP11LW_FD_187149 | JGI IMG/M metagenome (GOLD analysis project Ga0209450, IMG submission 187149) | Freshwater lake sediment microbial communities from the University of Notre Dame, USA, for methane emissions studies - LWP11 LW (SPAdes)... | ecosystem: Environmental > Aquatic >...
ACACGCTGAAGCTCCAGCGGGAAAGCCTCTCCGTATGTTTGTGGTTTGTATGTGCCTGCTTCGGCGGCTTCCTCCTGCGCCCCCTCACCTTCCCAAGGGGCGATTTCGTAAAGACGATCCGCACCTAGCGTACTGCCAAGTGGACTCGCCTCGGTTCCGCCTTCCTGCTCCGCCTTTTCCATTTGTTTAAGATAGGCGACATTGATGAAATGATTGGTAAAGTTCTGCATTCGCGTCACTAGCTGTAACTCCTCACGTTTTACATTCAAATTTTCCAGCGCTTTTTCGTCGAGCTGGCGGACCCAGTTTTGGGTAATTCGTAATTCGGTATGCTGATATTCGGACGTCAGGGCAAGTATCTTTTCCCAAAGAACGAAATCCACACCGCGCAAACCTTCGAGTACCCCAAGCTGACGGATGCGAATTTTGTCTTCGAGGTCTGACGGATTTTCCAGGACCTTGATAATGGCATCAATGGACTCCGCCTTCTCAGGATCTTCTGCGGCTTTCTGTTTTAGAGAAGCAATCCATTCCTTGGCATCGGCGGCAAGTTTTGGGCCCGCTGTTACACGCCAGGCACGGTTTGCCGCGCTTCGCGCTTCGTCAAAAAAATGATCCGCGGAATGTAACTCCCGAGGCACCTCTGGTGATGATCCGGGTTTGAGCACTGAACTCAGCATACTACGGGTATCGTGTACCACATTGCTATAAGCCTGCGCCGCCTCACGAACTTCGGGCGGCACATTTGGCGAATCTTTGTCGAAATCAATCGGACCGCGTTTTAAACGGTTAGCTTTATCAGGGCCAAAATCCCCTTTTGCGAACTTCGGCGCGGGTGCTTCCACCAGCGTCGAATCCACTTCATCACGTGTTTCTTCCACGACTTCGGTTTCTTCCTGAACGAGTTCGCGAGCCTCGGGGGTCACGGCAGGTGACTGCGCATCAACTTTGTCGGGCTCTAAATCTGTGTTTGCGGAGCTTGTTTTGTTAGGTTGGCTCATGGTTTAAATGGATTTATATAATCTTTTTATTATACCCAAAAATAAGCCGTAAAACAAGGGGTGGCGTGCAAAAAGTAAATTTGATTTGTTTACAAATCCGAATTGATCGTCTTTGATATTTTGGCGCGCCTTTCGGGAATTCCGAAAAACGTAATCTCGGTGGCCGCGAGTTTTTCTAATCTCTCAATTTCTTTTGGGAAAAGAACTGACAGAACAATTGAAGATATTAGAGCGAACATAATGACCGCGAATGAAACAAAAATGGATATGTGCAGTCCGAATATTCCCGAAAGCATTTTTGCACCGATAAACAATAAAATAAATGCCAGTCCTTTTTGCAGATGGTGAAAACGGTGGAGAATGTTTTCGATTAAAAAGAACAAGGCCCTTAGCCCCATGATCGCGAAGATGTTGGACGTGAACACGACGAACAAATTTTGTGAAATCGAGAAAACAGCCGGTATGGAATCAACGGCAAAAATAATGTCCGTTCCTTCTACCATAAGCATAATCAGAAACAGGGAAGTAAACATGAATTTGCCATTTTCACGGCAGAAAAATTTACCGTTGTGATGATTGGCAGTAAAAGGGAGATACTTGTGAGCGGCTTTATAAATTCTATTGTGACGGAAGTCGACGTGCTCCTCTTTTTTGTCACCCAATAATTTGACACCCGTATAAAGAAGAATCGCACCAAAAATATAGAGCACCCAGAAGAACTGATGGATGATGTAGGCACCGGCCCCAATAAAAATTCCGCGGAAAATGATAGCCCCTAAAATCCCCCAGAACAAAACCCGATGATGATACTGTTCTTCCAGCTTGAAAAAACTGAAGATCAGCATGATGACGAACAGATTGTCGACGGATAACATTTTTTCGGTCACATAGGCACTCAGAAATTCAACCGCTGTTTCTTTGCTTACATAAATAAAAATCAGCAGGCCAAAAACCAGTGATATGGCTACCCAAAATAGTGATTGATAAAGGGCGGGCTTGAAGTCGATCCTATGGCTTCTTTTATTAAAGAAACCGAGGTCGGCAACCAAAAAACCCACTATGATCAGAATGAATAAAATAACCAAATTGGTTTGTGCGTCCATAGAATGCAAATATTTTTATAAAAAAACCGGTAAATACCGGTTCTAATTAATGCTGATTCATTGCTCCAAAGCGCTTTCTGTACAAAAGACCTATCGCTTTTTTGCTCCTCAACATTCAAGGCGAAAGGAGTTTAACAGTTATTCAGCGAATACAGAAGTTGCCGATTGAAACAAAATGATGTATAATAAACAGATTAAAAAAAATAAATAATGCAAAACGTAATCCAGCTTATAGCAGAATGTATTGGTTACATCGGAGTGGCCATTGTCGTCATCGGCGTCGTTGATATGACAATCCGGTTTGTTTTTTCTTTCGCCAAATTCAACACCAATTCGGACCGACTTAGGTACAGTCTGATGCGCTATCTGGAACTGAGTCTGGACTTCTTTATCGCCAAAGACATTATTAATCTGTCGATGGACAACACCGACTATTCAACCATTATCCGCATCGCCATTACCATCGGAATCCGCATTCTCCTTAGTTACTTCATCCACTTTCAGGAAAATGCGATTCATAAGTCAGGCAAACTATCATAAGCCCGTAGACGAATCTCCAGGCTACATTAAGGTGGTGACTATTCTCTCAAAAAGTACCTCGTCCACTCCTTCGGATATAATCGAAACACCATCGGCATAAGGTGGAAGAATGATGGTTTCTTTGTCCGGTGTCGAGAAATCTACCCATTGGTCATTAAGCAAAGTTGCATAGTGAAATGTCGTATAAGGCTCACCTGGCTTATCGATCGTTCCGCCCTGGTGTTCTTCTTCATATTTGAGAAAACGGTTCTCTCCCAGCGTGACATACTCCGCCGAGATAAGTTTGGGGCAGCCTTCCGTCTCGGAACACAAATTCTTAATACCCAGTTCAACAAATTCTTTGAGTTTTCCCTGCTGAAGCAGGGGTTTGGAATCAAACCTAAAGTTGCTGGAGTAAATGAATTTTTTACTGTCCGAAGAAATAAAGCTGCCGGCTTCACCCACGCCAATGCCTGAGTAGTCAGAAGGTAGTAAAACGGAAAATTCAGACTGCGTGTAACACCACCAGCCAGAGGGAATCGTGGCAATGGAACATGGAAGAACTGAGACGTCTTGTTTGGGGGTATTTGGGATAGACATTTGCTGTCCCTCCGGAGGAGTACTTGATCCACACCCCGTAATCACGAATGACGCGAAAAGCATTACGAGAATTTTTTTGATAGTCATATTCTTAGTAGTTAGAAACTCATTAATAATCTCCGTAAAGCAGTATTATTTTACCGCATATTTGCTAGCTTATCCTAGTTGTTATTAAAGTGAAACAGGAGTACGATGAAACATGATATCAATTCTCGAGAAAAATTTTATTTTTTTATTCTTAAAATTATGAGGAATCTTCTCTCCTTTTTTGTTTTGCCCTTCCTCGTCTCCACAATTCTTCTGGCTCTCTTTATTTCTCCGACCCCTGTCAACGCCGCAGAGACCTATCCACCAGCTATTACCCTGTCGGGCAGGGTTTTTAATACCAGTAGCACCAATCTGTCGTGGAACCGTAACAGCCAATACGATTTTAAGGAATATTTCCTTATGAGGAGTACCCAAAATATGCTCCCCACTTACCCTCAGGATGAACCTGCCTGGTCAACCAACGACCGAAGCATTGTTACTTTTTCGGACACCCTTAATTCGCAGGGGGAAACGTATTACCGTGTATGCTCTCTAAATACGAGTAATAATTCCACATGCAGCAACGTCATCATGGTTAGCCCTGATGGTTCAGTAAAAAGTCTACCGTACTATACTGACATCGCACGCGACTCTTGGTACGAAACATTCGTACAAATTCTTTTTGGCAAAGGAATTATCTCGGCTGATTCCAACCTCAAGTTCCAACCCAGTCATCTGGTGACCCGCGGTGAACTGGCCGAAATGGTCGTTAAGGCCTACGTGGACAAGCCGTCCAGTCTGGATTCTGTTCAGGCCTTTTGTGACGTGGAAGCGACCAACCCACAAGCCAAATACATCAGCTATCTGAAGATTTCCAAGGTTGTGGAAGGTGTGCCTGTAACCACCTGCGCGATCGGAGCCGACTTCAAGCCAAATAAGCCGGTCAATCGTGCTGAAGCCCTAAAAATAATTCTTCTCGCTTTTGAGATCAGCAAGGATCCGAACTATGTGGAACCCGGAACATACCCCTATCAAAACAGCGACCTTTATCTTGATGTCCACCAGTCAGACTGGTTTGCCGGCTGGGTTATGAAGGCCAAAGACCTTGGAATTATTACCGGCTACCCCGATGATACTTTCGGTCCGGGCAACGTAATCAATAAGGCTGAAATGGTTAAGATTATTTATGGGGCTTTGAAAACCTACAAGTCTATCTAGTATCTGATGATGTTCAAAAAACAGGCGAGCCTTATAAAAAGAGGCTTGCTTGTTTTGAGTGACAATTGAAGTGGCAGGCCCAGAAGGATTCGAACCCTCATCAACGGTTTTGGAGACCGGTATGCTAACCCTTGCACCATGGGCCTATATCAGCGTTCACCAGCTTAAAGTTTGCCTTCATTAGTGTCAAGAAGCGATGAATGGGTTTTCTTTTTTACCATCCGGTTTTACAATAGTTACGTTCTAGAAATATCAACTTTTTACTGACCCATGTTTAATTCCTCAAAATTCAGCCGTATCGGCTTGCTTGCAATCACCATATTGTTTCTTAGTGCCTGCGGATCCTCCAACTCCGAGCCTTCCGACTCTTCGGGCAAGACCGGAAAACTTGAGCGTTCTGATACGATGGATGATGAAGCGAACAGGCCTGAAGATTTTAACTGGACCATTTATGTGAAGGACAGTTCCACGGTCAATGTCGGTCCTATGAAGATGGATATTTCGATCGATCTGACAGCGGTTAATACATCCGGCAAAATTGATGGCGCCTACACCGGCAGTGCCACAACCAAGGCAGTCAGTCATATGGAAGATGGCCGTGGATCTATTAACGCTCCCGTGGAGGGAACAAGTACCGCCCTCGCGTTTAACATCAGCCCATATGTTGCCGATGAAGATAAATTGGCACCGCTGACTCCGCCCGACCCCAACGATGACAAGCTCGCTCCTTTGGTTCCCAGTGATGATGACAAACTCGCTCCGCTGACAGACCCCAATGATCCCCCTCAGTATGAAGGTGAGGGAACTATGACCCTTCAGTCGGGTGGCTCAGGAACAGTCACGGCACGGGGGGTTTCAATTACTAAGGGAATCCGCACCAACACCTCTGTGAACCCGCTTCACATTACAATCAAAGGCACTCAGGTCCGATTAGAAGTTCAGATTCCCGAGATAGGCGCCGTCTATTTTGATGGCTATATTAAGGGGGAAGGGAAAAAGTAAGCCCGCAATCCGATTGAGGAAATATGGCTATTGCCAAGCCCGCGACGCCTAGCTAAGATGTCAAAGGTAAGAAAAAATATAAGCCCACCCCCATGCTTTTTGTATCCCACCTTCTTGGCGCGGACATCATGGATAGCGCCGACATGATGATGGGTAAAGTATCGGATCTTATTTGTCACCCAAATGGTGATAAGTTCCCTTCGATTGTCGGAGTGGCATATAAGGAAAAAGGGGAACTGCGGGCATTTGATTATGGTGCCGTTGAAAATATGAGTAAGGGGGAATTATCTCTGAGTGTTAGGGCCGAAAAAGTCACACCCTATACGATCAAGCCTTCCGATATGCTGCTTTCGCGCGATATTCTGGATAAACAAATTGTCGATCTGCAAGGCACGCGTGTAGTGCGAGTGAATGATTTGCGAATCGGGATTGTGAGTGGTGATTTAAAGGTGCTGGGCATCGATGTGAGTAACCGCGGCCTTTTGCGCCGACTGGGGTTCGATCGGATTCCACCATTTTCTTGGATGAAACCGGTCTTCATTGATTGGGAAAAAGTGCAAGTAGTTGGCAACTCTTTAAAGCTGTCAAAAATTTCTGAGGAGCTGGTTAAGCTCCATCCAGCCGACCTGGCCAACATCGTGGAGGATCTTAATCCTCATCAGTCCCATCGTCTGGTTCAGGCGCTGGAACCAAGAGTGGCAGCCGAAGTGTTCGGAGAACTTGAACCGGAAGCAAAAAAAGATGTGCTGACCAGTCTTGAGGGTGAAAAACTCTCCGGCATTATGACGCACATTCCCGTGGATGAACTGGTGGACTATCTGAAAACCCTTAAAACAAATGACCACCGGAAAATCATGGCCAGCCTTTCGGAGAAGAAGAAGAAAACGGTGCGCCAGTTTTTGAAATACGAAGACGATACGGCTGGAGGACTAATGACGATGGAATTTATTAAGGCGGGACCGAATTTTACGGTGACGGAAGCACGCGAACATATCCGCGATATATCGGAGGGATTCCGGTCCATCAATTTTATTTACGTGGTGAATGACCAGGGACTTTTACTCGGCATTGTCTCGATGCGAGCATTGATTATTTTTCCGGCCGCGAAAAAATTGCGCAGTATCATGAAGAAGGTCCGCACTCATCAGACAGTGCATGTGGAATCCGACATTGAACATATTGCCAGAATTATGACCAAATACAACCTGCATACCGTGGCTGTGCTGGGTGATAAAAAGGAACTGCTCGGTCTTGTAACAGTAGATGATATTCTGCGTCATTTTGTCCCCAAAGCTTAAATGGTTAAAGAAAAAATAAAACAATTCTGGCCCCGCGTATTATTCTTTTTTAGTGTGATTGGGCCTGGTATCATCGCGGCCAATGCCGATAACGACGCCGGTGGCATCAGTACATATTCGATTGTGGGTGCCCATTTTGGACTCAAGATGCTTTGGGTACTTTTGTTGATTACTTTTTCACTCGCCATCACTCAGGAAATGGGCGTGCGCATTGGCCTCGTGACCCGTCAGGGGCTCGGAGGAATCATCCGGGAAGTTTATGGTGTCAAATGGGTAGCTTTCGCCATGCTGACCATGCTGATCGCCAACCTTGGCACCATGACCGCTGAATTTTCTGGTATCGCCGCCTCGTTCGGGATTTTTGGAATCAGTAAGTATCTGGTCGTCCCCCTGTGTGCTCTGATTGTGTGGTTTATTCTGTACAAGGGGTCATTCAAAACCACTCAAAAAATCTTTCTGGTTTTCTCGGCCTTCTACATCGTCTACATCATCAACGGGTTTTTAGTGAAGCCCGATTTTGTGGAGGCGACCAAGGCACTGATCACACCGACGATGGAATGGACGGTCCCCTTTTTGATCACCATGATTGCCATGATCGGTACCACGATTACCCCCTGGGGTCAGTTTTTTATTCAGTCGTATGTGGTGGACAAGGGGCTTGAAATGAAGCATTTTGGAGCAGAACGTTTAGAGGTATATGCGGGCGCCTTCATTACCGATATCGTGAGCTTCTTTATTATCATCAGCACGTCTTACACGCTTTATAAGAGCGGTATTCATATTACGAGTGCCGCTGACGCGGCTCAGGCCCTTAGACCTTTGGCCGGCAACGCGGCTCAGTTTCTTTTTGCCTTCGGCCTCTTTGCTTCTTCGATGCTTGGAGCTTTTATTCTGCCGGCCGCCACGGGCTATGCCATGTGTGAAGCGTTCGGGTGGGAATATGGATTTGATACGGACTGGAAACGAGGGAAATATTTTTATACGATCATTCTCATTTCAATCTTTCTTCCTGCCGCGCTGGTTCTGATTCCAAAAATCCCGCTGATCAAAGTCATGATTCTTTCACAGGATGTGAACGGAATGCTGCTACCGATTATTCTGATTTTCGTGATGAAAATCATCAACAATAAATCGATCATGGGCGAGTATACCAACCGCTGGTGGTCTAACGTCATCGCCTGGCTGACGATCGGAGGAATCATCGGTGCGACGATTATTCTGGTGGGTGCCTCCATCCTGGGAATCAACGCTTAAGAACCCCGATGTACATCGGGGTCGGATTAAGCTATTTTTACCTTTGCAGTTATTTACCGCAGCAGCATCCACCGTGACCGGATTTCATGACCGGTTTCTTGGCAGTCTTCTTCACGACTTTCTTCGCGGTAGCCTTCACGACTTTCTTCACGACTTTCTTGACCGCTTTTTTAGCAGTAGCCATAGTTTTTGTGTTAGTTATTAAATTGCAAGCATCATAGCATCTTCAAAACTTTTCCGGAAGCGGATCTACGAAATATTCCGAATTCAATATGCTCCAGGGCACGTTTGCCGGCGAGCACCGGACCTTCTTTGCATAGGCGTATACCCGAATCATCCATACAACATTGCCCACAGATGCCGAACCCGCACTTCATGTAACGTTCCAGACTGACCTGACAGTCCACACCGTATTTTTCGGCCATCTGAGCAACCTTGACCATCATGACTTCGGGGCCGCAGGTATAGACGCAGACCTTTTTACCTTTCACCGATTCCAGCTTTTCGGTCAGCAGATCAGTGCAGTAGCCCTTATATCCAAATGACCCGTCGTTGGTCGCGCATTGCATTTCTTCGACACCGATTTCTTTGAAGAGGTCTTCATATATTAGGTGCTCTTTACTTCGGCCCCCCTGAATCATGGTCACCTTAACCCCATCAGCGTGAGCCCGTTGAGCCAGATGAAGCATAGGCGGAGTTCCCGCACCGCCTCCGACCAGAATAAGTTCTTCGTAGCCTTTGTATTCAAAATTCGTTCCGTACGGCCCACGGATTCCGAGTTTGTCACCGACTTTGATTTGCTCATGGATGGCGTGGGTACAATCGCCCGCGTCCGCGATTCCCAGATAAAATTCTTTGTCTGTCTGCCAGCCAACGGACATAGGCACTTCGTCGACCCCCGGCATCCAAACCATTACAAACTGACCGGGTTTGGCATGAAGAGCGTGCTCGAAAACATAGGTTTTAAGGTTGGGCGCGTCCTGGCGGATTTCTTTGACTTTAAGAGTGGGCATAAGGTAGTTCTTAGTTCTTAGTTCTTAGTTTTTAGATTAGCTTTTGTGAGCGAGACCGACGAGTTCGCTGATATCCTTAAATCCTTCCTGTTCCATAAACTCAGATATCTTTTCGGTGATCAGGGTGAAGCATTTTAGATCGTGAGCAGCAATGGCGGAACCGATTCCCAAAAGCGTACCACCGGCCATCAGCATTTCGATCGCGTCCCGGCCGCTCACTATTCCCCCCGTGGCAATGATGGGAATTTTGACGGCTTTGTAAATGTCCCACACACAGCGTATGGCGATGGGTTTGAGGGCCTGACCGGAAACGCCACCGACCTTGTTGGCCAAAATCGGTCGACGCAGATCGATGTCGATCAGCATGCCCGGCCCCATGGTGTTGACGGCTGTGATGGCGTCCGCGCCCTCGGCCTCGGCCTGCTTGGCGATGAGAGCAATATTAGAAACGTTGGGGGATAGTTTTACGGAAATCGGCTTTTTGATCGCTTTGCGGACGGCCTTGGTGGCCTGAGCGGTGAGTGCTGGGTCACAGGCAATCGGTTTGCCCATCTCGCCTTCCACATTGGGACATGAGAAGTTGAGTTCCAGCATGTCGACAGGATAGGACTCCATAATGCGGGCGACTTCGACCAGTTCATCAAGATTCTTTCCCCCGATGCTTCCGATAATAGGATTATTGGGCGCCAGTTTCCGATAATTTTCGAATTCATGCTGAGCCTCTTTAATGCCCTCTCCGCAAAGGCCAACCGCGTTGATCAACCCCCCGGGGAAAGAAATGACGGTGGGGTTGGGGTGTCCGAGACGCTCGTCCATAAATAATGTCTTTCCGGTTACGCCGCCCGCCCCACTTGCAATGCAGTTGGCCAGACTGGCACCGGTGACCCCCAAATAACCCGAGGCCACTACTGTGGGATTCGGGAAGGTGATGCCGCAGAATTTAACGTTTAGGTTCATATCGTTGGATTTTTACTGAAAGGAAGTATAACGAAAGAGCGAGAGTTTTTACAATTGATTCATTGGGTAATGTAAAGCAGATGGAACAG
>Ga0209450_10002089_pt1 | contig 10074 bp, 9 predicted proteins | sample FrelakmetLWP11LW_FD_187149 | JGI IMG/M metagenome (GOLD analysis project Ga0209450, IMG submission 187149) | Freshwater lake sediment microbial communities from the University of Notre Dame, USA, for methane emissions studies - LWP11 LW (SPAdes)... | ecosystem: Environmental > Aquatic >...
GCTGCCCTTGTACGGCACCATGCCCTCGATGCCCTCGGGGACGAACTTGTCGACGTTGGCGTCGTTGTCCTGGAAGTAGCGCTCGGCCGAACCCTGCTGCATCGCCCCCAGGCTGCCCATGCCGCGATAGCTCTTGTACGAGCGGCCCTGGTACAGGATCACCTCACCGGGCGCTTCCTCTGTGCCGGCAAACATGCTGCCGAGCATGACGCTCCACGCGCCGGCGGCGAGCGCCTTGGCCACATCGCCGGAGTAGCGGATGCCGCCGTCGGCTACCAGCGGCACACCGGTGCCGGCCAGCGCCTTCGACACATTGGCCACCGCAGTGATCTGTGGCACGCCGACACCGGTGACCACGCGCGTGGTGCAGATCGAGCCGGGGCCGATGCCGACCTTGACGCCGTCGGCGCCGGCATCGAGCAGCGCCCTGGCCGCCGCGGCGGTGGCGATGTTGCCGCCGATCACGTCGACCTGCGGGAAGTTCTTCTTGACCCAGGCCACGCGGTCGAGCACGCCCTGGCTGTGGCCGTGCGCGGTGTCGACCACCAGCACGTCCACACCCGCCTTCACCAGCAGTTCGGCGCGCTCCTCGGAATCGGCGCCGGTGCTGATCGCCGCGCCGACACGCAGCTTGCCCAGTTCGTCCTTGGCGGCGTTCGGATGCTCGGTAGCCTTGGTGATGTCCTTCACGGTGATCAGGCCGCGCAGATTGAACCCGTCGTCGACCACCAGCACGCGTTCGAGCCGGTGCCGATGCATCAGCGCCTTGGCCTCCTCCAGGCTGGCGCCCTCGTGCACCGTAACCAGCTTCTCGCGCGGAGTCATGATCTCGGACACCCGTGCGTCGAGCCGATCCTCGAAGCGCAGGTCGCGATTGGTGACGATGCCCACCACCCGCCTGCCCTGGACCACGGGCAGGCCGGAGATCCGGTTCGTCCGCTGCAGCTCGATCGCCTCGCGCACGCTCATCTCGGGCGAAATGGTGATCGGGTCGCGCAGCACGCCAGCCTCGAAGCGCTTGACCCTGGCAACCTCGGCGGCCTGCTTCTGCGGGCTGAGGTTCTTGTGGATGATGCCGATGCCGCCCTCCTGGGCCAGGGCGATGGCCAGCCCAGCTTCGGTCACCGTGTCCATGGCGGCGGACACGAGCGGCAGGTTCAGCGCAATGTTGCGCGTGAGGCGGGTGGCAAGCTGGGTGTCGCGGGGCAGGACGGCCGAATAGGCCGGCAGAAGGAGAACGTCATCGAAGGTCAGCGCTTTTTCGCTCAACCGCATAGCAAATCCTCATGACGCAAAAGCGGATTATACGCAGGCACCCTACGGGCCGGCCTAGGCTGCATGGGCGAACGCGATGCGATTGCCAGCGCACCGTGTGCTCAATGACAATCCCCCTTGCATCCGGAGGATTCGCGATGAACCTGGCCCACACGCTGCTGCTGGCCGCCGTTTCGGCCGCGGCGCTCACCTGCTCGATGCCTGCTGCGGCGCAGTGGGCGTGGCGCGATGCAGCCGGCAAGATGGTCTATTCAGACCAGCCGCCGCCCAAGTCGATTCCAGCCAAGGACATCGTTCGCCAGCCGGCAACGCCGTCTGCTTCCCGGCAGCGAGCCGCGGCCGAAGCGCAGGGTGAAGCCCCCGCCGAGGCGAAGGCCAAGGCGGAGCCCTCGCGTCCTCCCGCCCCGCCCGCCGCCCCGACCGTTGCCGAGCGCGAGATCGAGTCGAAGCGGCGCCAGCAGCTGCTGGCCGAAGCCGAGAAGAAGGCCGCCGATGAAGAGGCGCGGCAGGCACAGTCTGCCGAGAACTGCGAGCGGCTGCGCGCCTATCAGCGCGCGCTTGAAGCCGGCCACCGCATCGCCCGCGTCAACGCCGCCGGCGAGAAGGAAATCCTCGGCGACGCACAGCGCGCGGCCGAAATGGAACGCACGCGGTCGCAGATCGAGCAGCAATGCCGCTGAGCCGATGCGCGCCTACGCCGCCGCTGCCCTGCCCTCCCTGCGCCGGCGCCGTACCGCCACCCTGAGCCTGCGCGCCTCCTTCGGGTCGATCGTCAGCGGACGGTAGATCTCGACGCGGTCGCCGTCGTGCAGAAGATCGGCCAGGGTCCGTCGCTGGCTGAACACTCCCACCTCAAGTTCCGCGCCCGCCAGTTCGGGCACCTGGTGGCGGACTTCGCTTGCCTCGATCGCCTCGCGCAGCGTGGCCGGCGCGGGCAGCAGCAACGTCCGCTCGAACGCAAGGTCGGGCCGCAAGTAGACGACGCTGACTCGCAGGCGCGTGGGTTCAGCGGATTTCATAGAGCGCCTCGGCCCGCCGGGTGAACGAATCGACCAGCGAGCCGGCAATGCCCTCGAACACCGGCGCAATCGCCCGGCCCAGCAGGCCCGGCGCGAAGTCGTAGTGCAGGTCTAGGTGCACCTTGCACGCGTCCTCGCGCAGCGGCCGGAAATGCCAGTCGCCCGACAGGCGCCTGAATGGCCCGTCGACCAGCGCCATGTGGATGCTTTCCGGCGCCCGGTTGTCATTGCAGGTGGTGAAGCGGCTGCGCACGCCGCGATAGTGGATCTCGATCGTCGCGTCGATCAGGCCGTCACGCCGCGGGCGCACATGCGTGCCCGCGCACCAGGGGAGGAAGCTCGGGTAGTCCGCGACCGCGGCGACGAGCTCGAACATCTGCCCGGCGGTGTACGGAACGAGGACGCTGCGTTCGACGCGATGCATGATTGATAAGATCAAATCATAGCGGCGGGTCTGCCGCAGGATCTGCATCAGGGCCGCCGATGTCCATCGTCCAGAACAAGAAGGCCTTCTTCGACTACACGGTCGAAGAGCGCTTCGAGGCCGGCCTGGTGCTCGAGGGTTGGGAGGTCAAGGCCATTCGCGCCGGGCAGGTGCAGCTCAAGGAAGCCTATGTCATCGTGCGCGGCGGCGCGATATTCCTGCTCAACGCCCACATCACGCCGCTGAAGACCGCTTCCACGCACATCCAGCCCGAGCCGACGCGAACGCGCAAGCTGCTGCTCAATGCCGCCGAGATCCGCAAGCTGATCGGCAAGGTGGAGCGGTCGGGATACACGCTGGTGCCAATCGACCTGCATTACAGCAAGGGCCGCATCAAGCTGGAGATCGGCCTGGCCAAGGGCAAGCGGCAATTCGAGAAGCGCGATGCGACGCGCGAGAAGGACTGGAAGCGCGAGCAGCAGCGGCTGATGAAGCAGTCGAGGCGCTGACCGCGGGCGGGCGTGCCGGCGATTCGATCTGGCGCAAGAAGGACTCCGTCGGAAGCACTTAACGTGGCGCCAAAAGGGGAGTACGCATGAGCGGACTGCGGAAGGTGCTGATCGTCGACGACGAGCCCAACATCCTGATGGCGCTCGAGTTCCTGTTCAAGCGCAGCGGCTACGACGTGCGGCTGGCACGCGACGGCGGCGAGGCGCTGAAGGAGGTCGATGCCTGGCGGCCCGATGTGATGCTGCTGGACATCATGATGCCGGTGAAGAACGGCTACGAGGTCTGCCAGACGGTACGAGAAAGGCCGGAGCTCGCGGCCATGAAAATCGTCATGCTGTCGGCCAAGGGCGGCGAGGCGGAGATCAGCAAGGGTCTGTCGCTCGGCGCCGACCGCTACGTGACTAAACCGTTCTCGACGCAGGAACTGCTGGCCACCATCGACCAGGTGCTCCAGCCGGGCGCGGCAGGCAGGCAATGAGAGCACCCAAGGGGATCGCGCTGTGGGTGGGCGCCGCCAGCGCCAGCGTGCTGCTGGTGATCGGCATCGGCGCGGTGTTGCAGTACATGGCCGCCGGATCCGAGAACCGGCCGCACTTGATCGAGGTGGTGAGCGACGGCCTGCCGGCGGTGTTCTTCGGCACGGCGATCCTGATGGTCGCGGCCGGCATGGGGGCCAGCTGGCTTTTCCGCCGCCATCCGCACGCGGCCCGGCAGCTCGCCGAGCAGTCGCGCAGCCTGCTGGCCGCCGAAAAGGGGTTCCGCGTTTCCACCGCTGGCGCGCCGCCGCTGGCGGAGCTCGCCAGCGTGATCAATCAGCTCGCCGACGCCTATCACCGCATCGAGCACGACCTCGAGACCCGCAGCGCCGAGACGCGCGCCCGCGTCGAGGAGGAGCGCGACCGCTTCGTGGCGCTGATGTCGGAGCTGTCGCAGGGCGTCGTGGTCTGCAACGCCGACGGCCGCATCCTGCTGTACAACCCGCGCGCCGCGGCGCTGCTGGCCCCCTCCAGGCCCGACCGCCACGGCGACTACACGCCGCTGGGCCTCGGCCGCTCGGTGCTGGCGCTGCTCGACCGCAACCAGGTCGCCCATGCGCTGGACATGCTGCAGCACCAGGTCGGTCATGTCGACCGGCCGCAGGCGCGCTTCGTCGCCTCGGCGGCCAACGGCGCCCTGCTGCGCGTGCAGGTGGCGCCCTTCCTCGGCGCAGGGCGGAAGCTCGCCGGGATGGTTTTCACGCTCGACGACGTCGGCCAGTTGATGGGTCGCGAGAGCCAGCGGCTGCGCCTGCTGCAGTCGCTTGCCACCGGCGTGCGTGGACCGGTGGCCAACCTGCGCGCCGCGACCGAGAACCTGGTCTCTTTCCCCGACATGCCGGCTGACCGGCGCGAGCAGTTCGTCGAGATCGCCGCGTCCGAGGCGCGGGTGCTGACCGAGAGGCTTAACACCGCCCTGCTCGCCTATGCCGACGCGCTGAAGGGCAGCCTGACGCTGGAAGACATGCGCGCCGCCGACCTGCTGGCGGTGGCCCAGCGGCGCATTGCCGAGGCGCTGCAGTTGCCGGTGGCGATCGAGGAAGCCGATCCCGAGCTGTGGCTGCGCGTCGACAGCTATGCGATTGCGCACGCGATGACGTTCCTGGCGGCACGACTGGCCAGCGACTATGAGCTGCACGGCTTCCGCCTGCGCGCCGGCAGCGGTGGCAACCTCGGCGAGGTCGACCTGATCTGGACCGGTGCCATCGTCGGCTCGGATGCGCTGTCGCTCTGGGAAGGCGAGCCGATGCGCGTCGGGCACGAGGAGACGCCGCTCACGCTGCGCGACGTGCTCGAGCGCCACGGAAGCGAAGCCTGGCTGCAGGTCGACAAGATCCGCCAGATCTCGCGCTTCCGCCTGCTGCTTCCGCGCGGGCAGGCGGTTGCACCGATGCCTTATCGCGGCACTGCCGCCGAGAGCCGGCCGGAGTATTACGACTTCGATCTTTTCGAACGCATCGACATGACCGGCGCGTTGGCCGAGCGCAAGCTCTCCGAACTGTCGTACACCGTCTTCGACACCGAGACGACCGGGCTGGAACCCTCCGCCGGCGACGAGATCATCTCGATCGGCGCCGTGCGCATCGTCAACGGTCGCGTGCTCAAGCAGGAGATCTTCGAGCAGCTGGTCAATCCGTGCCGGCCGATCAGCCGCGAGTCGACCGCCGTGCACGGCATCGACGCCAGGCAGCTCGCCAACGAACCCACCATCGACCAGGTGCTGCCGCGCTTGCACCGCTTCTGCGAGGACACCGTGCTGGTAGCGCACAACGCCGCCTTTGACATGCGGTTTCTCGAACTGAAGGAAGCGGCCACCGGCGTGCGCTTCGGCCAGCCGGTGCTCGACACCCTGCTGCTGTCGGCGGTGGTGCACCCGAGCGTCGACAACCATCACCTCGACATGATCGCCGAGCGCGTCGGCGTGCGCGTGATCGGCCGCCATACTGCGCTCGGCGACGCGCTGCTCACCGGCGAGGTCTTCATGCGTCTCGTGCCGCTGCTGGCCGAGCGCGGCATCGTCACGCTGGGGCAGGCACTCGAGGCCTCGCGCGCCACCTACCATTCGCGTCTGCAGTACTGACAAGCCGGCCCAACCCGATGTCCCGCCCTGCTGCTGTCTCCGATGCCATGCTCGAGCGTCGCCTGGTCGCCGAGCAGCAGACCCTTGCCCAACCGCTGCGCAGCCTGCTGCGCCGCGAACCCATCGTCTGCGCCGAAGGCGAGACGCTGCGCACCGCCCTGCAACGCATGCACGAAGCGCATGTCGGTGCAATCGTCGTTGTCGACGCGCGGAACCGGCCGAGCGGCATCTTCACCGAGCGAGACCTGCTGCGCGCCATGCCGGACGCGCCGCTGGATGCGCCGATCACCGATGTGATGGTGCGCGAGCCGCTGGCGCTGCCCGATCACACGCCGTCGTACGAGGCGGCACTGCTGATGATGGAGCACCGCATCCGCCATGTGCTGGTGACCGAGGAGGAGCGGCTGATCGGCGTCGTGTCGGAGCGCGACCTGTTCTCGCTGCAGCGGCTGGGGCTCGGCGAACTGACCATGGAGATCCGCCTGGCGCGCGACATCGACACGCTGGCCGCACTGGCCGGCCGTGTGCGCCGGCTGACGCGCATGCTGGTCGAGGAAGGCGTGGCCGCGGAGCGGCTTACGCTGTTCGTCTCGGTGCTCAACGACCGCGTCAGTGAACGGATCATCGAACTGGTGCGCAAGCGCCACAGCTGGGACCGCATCGGCTGGTGCTGGCTCGCCTTCGGCAGCGAAGGGCGCCTGGAGCAGACCTTTGCCACCGACCAGGACAATGGCCTTCTGTTCGTCGCCCACGACGGCGCGCCTGCGGCAACCGTGCGCGAGTCGCTGCTGCCGTTCGCCCGCGAGGTCAACGAGGCGCTCGATGCCTGCGGCTTCCCGCTGTGTAAGGGCAACGTCATGGCTTCCAACCCGGAGCTGTGCCTTTCCTTCGAGGAGTGGCAGGCGAAGCTTTCCGGCTGGCTCGACAACTCCCAGCCCAAGGCGCTGCTCGACGCCGCCATCTGCTTCGACTTCCGCGCCGTTTCCGGCGATTCGCGGCTGGCCGCCGACCTGCGCCAGTGGTTCCTCGGCGTGACGCGAAAGCGGCCGAACTTCCTGCGCCTGCTGGCCGAGACGGCCCTGCAGGCCAAGCCGCCGCTGGCGCGCTGGAAGGATTTCGTGACCGAGGACGCGCCAGGCGCGCCGGGCACCATCAACCTGAAGATGTACGGTGTGCGGCCGTTCGTCGACGCGGCGCGGGTCTACTCGTTGGCGCACGCGCTGCCGCAGACGAACACTGCCGACCGACTGCGCGCCGCTGGCGCTGCCGGCAAGCTGCCCGCTGCGGAGGTGGAGTCGATGCTCGCCGCCTTCTTCATGCTGCAGCGAATCCGCCTCGGCTACCAGGCGACGCTGGACACATTCGCCGCCAATGACGGCGCGAACCGCATCGATCCGGCGAAGCTGAACGAACTCGACCGCCGCACGCTCAAGGAAGCATTCAAGATATCGCGCGATCTTCAGTCGCGCCTGGCCATGGACTACCAGCTGTGAGCTGACCGGCACCGCTGACGGCTACTGGCCAGGCGGTTTGTCCGGCGGTTCATCGCGGTGACGCTTGGCCGCTGAAAGAATCATCCAGACAGCAACGGCGAGGCCGACGGCAGCAAGGAGGAACTCCATCGCGCTAGCCCTTCTGTGCCTGCTGGCTCTTAACCACGCTCATCGCCGAGGCGATGAGGCCGCCGACGTCGGCAAGGTTGGCCGGCAGGATCAGCGTATTGCCGGCCTTGGCCAGGCCGGCGAATGCCTCGACGTAGCGCTCGGCCACTTTGAGGTTCACCGCCTCCATGCCGCCAGGCGCCTGTATCGATGCGGCGACCTTGCGGATCGCCTCGGCGGTGGCCTCGGCGATGGCCAGCACGGCGCCGGCCTCGCCCTGCGCGATGTTGATCTGCGCCTGCTTCTGGCCCTCCGAGCGGGCGATCGCACCTTCGCGCTCGCCAGTGGCGATGTTGATCTGCTCCTGCTTGCGGCCCTCGGATGAGGCGATCAGCGCGCGCTTCTCTCGCTCGGCGGTGATCTGCTGCTGCATGGCATGCAGGATCACCTGCGGCGGGGTGAGGTCCTTGATCTCGTAGCGCAGCACCTTGACGCCCCAGTTCATCGCCGCCTCGTCGATCGATGAGACGACGCTGTGGTTGATGAACTCGCGCTCCTCGAAGGTCTTGTCCAGCTCGAGCTTGCCGATCACCGAGCGCAGCGTCGTCTGCGCCAGCTGGGTGATGGCGACGATGTAGTTGCTGGAGCCGTAGCTGGCGCGCTGCGGATCGGTCACCTGGAAGTACAGCACGCCGTCGACCGACAGCTGCGTGTTGTCCCTCGTGATGCAGACCTGGCTCGGGGTGTCGAGCGGAATCTCCTTCAGGCTGTGCTTGTAGGCGATGCGGTCGATGAAGGGGATGACGATCTTCAGCCCCGGGCCGAGCGTGGCGTGGAACTTGCCGAGCCGCTCGACCACCCAGGCGTGCTGCTGCGGCACGATGGTGACCGACTTGACGATGAAGGTGATGACGAGCGCCAGGACGACCAGCATCACGATTGCCGTGCCTTCGAGCACCATTTCCTGTTCCCCTGTCAGTTTGGCCTGCGTGCCACTACAAGCCGGCTGCCCTGCACGGACCGGATCACAAAATCCCCCGTGCCCGCGGACTCGCCCGGGGCCAGCAGCACGTCCCACTCCGCGCCGCGATACTGGGCCCGGGCCGTGTTGCCGGCACTCCAGCTTTCGATGCGGACGATCTGGCCGACGTCGAGGTTCTGCAGGTCATCGCCTGCGGTCTTCTGGCGTCCGAAACGGGAACGGCGCAGCCACAGTGCACCGCCGAAGCCGATCGCTGCTGCCACCACCAGTTGCACAGTGAAGGGCGCTCCGGCCAGATTTGCCAACCCGCCCGCCGCCGCCGCCACCGCGATCACCAGCAGGTAGAACGTGCTGGTGACAAGTTCGAGGATCAGCAGGCCGAAGGCCAGCACCATCCACCAGATCCAGGCGCTCATCGCCTCTCCCATCGGAGCCTCAGCCCGCCTTCGCGAGGCCGCGCCAGGTCTCGATCACCGTGTCCGGGTTAAGCGATATCGACTCGATGCCGCGCTCCATCAGCCAGTGGGCGAAGTCCGGGTGGTCCGACGGCCCCTGGCCGCAGATGCCGACGTACTTGCCGCGCGCGCGGCAGGCCTTGATCGCCATGTCGAGCAGCGCGGTGACGGCGGGATCGCGCTCGTCGAAGCCCTCGGCCACCAGCCCGGAGTCGCGGTCGATCCCGAGCGTGAGCTGGGTCAGGTCGTTGGAGCCGATCGAGAAGCCGTCGAAGTAGTCGAGGAACCGATCGGCAAGCAAGGCGTTCGACGGCACTTCACACATCATGATCAGCCGCAGACCCTTCTCGCCGCGCGCCAGCCCGTTGGCCGCCAGCAGTTCGGTGACGCGCTTCGCCTCCTTCAGCGTGCGTACGAACGGAACCATGATCTCGACGTTTGTGAGGCCCATCGTCTCGCGCACCGACTTGAGCGCCGCGCACTCCATCCGGAAGCACTCGACGAAGCTCTCTGCGATGTAGCGCGCCGCGCCGCGGAAGCCCAGCATCGGGTTCTCCTCGTCGGGCTCGTAGCGGGTGCCGCCGATCAGCTTCTTGTATTCGTTGCTCTTGAAGTCCGACATGCGCACGATCACCGGCTTCGGCCAGAAGGCGGCGGCGATGGTGGCGATGCCCTCGGCAAGGCGCGATTCGAAGAACTGCCGCGGGCTGGCATAGCCGTGCGCCAGTGCCTCGACCGCCTTTTTCAGTTCGGCGTCGATGCGCGGGTAATCGAGCACGGCCTTCGGGTGCACGCCGATGTTGTTGTTGATGATGAACTCGAGCCGCGCCAGGCCGACGCCGTTATTCGGCAGCGACTGGAACTCGAAGGCCAGCTGCGGGTTGCCGACGTTCATCATGATCTTCACCGGCAAGTCGGGCAGCCTGCCGTGCTCGACCGTCTCGACCTCGGTCTCCAGTTCGCCCTCGTAGATGTAGCCGGTGTCGCCCTCGGCGCAGGAGACGGTGACCATCGCCCCGTCAGTCAGCGTGTCGGTGGCATTGCCGCAGCCGACCACCGCCGGGATACCGAGCTCGCGGGCGATGATGGCCGCATGGCAGGTGCGGCCGCCGCGGTTGGTGACGATCGCCGCCGCCCGCTTCATCACCGGCTCCCAGTTCGGGTCGGTCATGTCGGTGACCAGCACGTCGCC
>Ga0209450_10002090_pt1 | contig 10073 bp, 8 predicted proteins | sample FrelakmetLWP11LW_FD_187149 | JGI IMG/M metagenome (GOLD analysis project Ga0209450, IMG submission 187149) | Freshwater lake sediment microbial communities from the University of Notre Dame, USA, for methane emissions studies - LWP11 LW (SPAdes)... | ecosystem: Environmental > Aquatic >...
CCTAATTTTTAATCAGAACGACTTGAACCACAGGAGCACGTCCTTGAAACAGGGCAATGCCGCGCTGTCATGGGTCAGTCCGGCCAACGGCCGGTAGGTGACGGCGGGGGCGCCGGCGCTTATGAAAGCGGCGGCCGCGTCGCTGGCGTTGAAGGGCGGCACGATGGTATCGGCCGTCCCCTGGTACAGCCGGGTGGGACAGGACGGGAACCAGCCCTGGTACACGCTGTTTTCGATCAAGGCGTTCTTCAGCACCTGCTCGCCGCCGCCAAAATAATCGGCCAGGAAAACAGGCTGGAACAACGCTTGCGTCTGTGACGTCAGCTGGCCGGAGATATAATCCTCGCTGTAGCTGCCGTTGAACAATCCCGCCGCGATGCGGTCGCAGTACGGATTTTTGAAGATCTCGCACAGCGAGCGGGTCCAGCCGTACACATCCTTGTAAGCGGTAAAAACGAAGGCCAGGAAGGCCGGGCCGCTGAGGATCGGCTGCTGCAGGTACCAGGTGATGGTGCTGCTGAAGTTGTAGGCCCCGGAACCCGCCGCGCAGGCGGTCACCGGGATCTGGCCGGAGTAGCTTTCCTGCAGTTTCTTCAAGGTGGCCAGGGTGGCGTAGCCTCCCTCCGAGTAGCCGAAAAGAAAATATCTTTCCTGGAAGTTCACATTCAATTCCTGACACATTTCCTTCACCGCCCGCAGCATGTCCACACAGGCTGCGGCGGTCGATTCCCGGTGATGGTAGGGATGGAGGATATCGCCGCTGGCGCCGAAACCGATGTAATCGGGCACCGCGCAGATGAAGCCGCAGGCAGAGAGCACCTGGGGAATCAGCATTTCCGCGGCGTTGAGATCGAAGATGTTGGTGAAATTCGAAGGGGCTTTTTTTTCATCGAAAATAGTGCCGTGCTGGTAGCTGGCGATGGGCAGCGCCGCCCCGTTGCTTTCCGGGATGACGCATGCCCCGGAGGCCTGGATCTCCGCGCCCCGAAAGGTGGTTTTATATACCACCTTGTAGATAGCGACGTTGTACTGGGTCAGGTTCTGGATGACCTGGTCGTTGAATTCCGGAGTCAACGAAAGCAGTTGGTCAAGGACGCTCTGCAGGATCGCGGCCGTGACGATCTTATTGTACGAAACCAGGACCACACGGTCTTCCCCGCCCGGATCGTCGTCGCCGCTCTGGCAGCCCTGAAGGAGCAGGATCAACAGGAGCGCAACCAGCGCCGGTTTTATTTTTATCATGTGGAAATTGTACAATCAGACGCGTGCGCCTGTCAAGCAGCACAAATCATCCGCCATCAAGCACCTATTCGTCAGTTTCGGGGATTTGCGCGTCTTCTTCGGCCTGACGCAGCTCGTCCGTTTCCAGGCCTTCGTTGCCTTTGAGCAGGAAGCGGGCCGGGCCCCTGAGCTCGACCTCGGTCAGGAGCGTGTCATGTTCCTCCTGGCTGATCATCCCCCGCTGCAGCATTTTCCCGGAAACATTCCGGTAATAGGCATCCAGCCATGGCCGCAGCCGCTGGTCGGCGTCGAATGAAACCATGAAACGCTTGGGGCGCGGGATGATGCTGGCCATGAAGAGCGACTCGGCCAGGGTCAGGTCGGCCACATCTTTGGCAAAATAATAACGCGCCGCCTCGCTGGCGCCATAAACGCGCGGGCCCCATTCAATGATGTTCAGGTAGATCTCATACATGCGTTCCTTGGCGATCAGCCGGTTGGCTTCGATCAGCCAAGTGATGAGCATTTCCTCGAACTTGCGGGCGACGGTCTTGTGCCTTTTGAGGTACAGGTTCTTGACCAGCTGCATGGAGATGGTGCTGGCTCCCCTGACAAATCGATTGGCCTTGATATTGGTGCTGATGGAATCTTTTATCGGGCCCAGCAAAAAACCCTGATGCCCGAAAAAAGCCCCGTCTTCCGAAATCATGACGGCGTCCTTCAGAAAGGACGGGAACTGGTCGAGGCTGCGGAAATCGGGGTTTTCGGGCCCGACCGTGAACGAACGCAGCGCCCAGTCTTTTTCATACGCCGTGTAAACGAAAGGTGCATTAACCACCCTGAAATCGACCCGGCCGAAACGTTTGATGCGGAAAGCCGATTTTTTCAGGTCGGCCTGGAGGCGGAGCTGATCGGGGTTGCTGAAATCGATGAAAAAATCAAATTCATAAGCGAGTTCCCCACTGGTCTGAATGCCGGCCAGCCGGGTGAACAGGCCGGCCGGCAGCGAACTGAAAAGATCGTCGGCCTTGAACCGGGTCGGAGCGAGTTTCAGGGTCAATTGCCGGGTCGGCCTGGTTTTCAGCTTGACATACGGATGAAAACGCAGCTTGTTGAAACTCACCAGCGTCGTCCGGTCGAGCTCGAAATAATCGGTGCCGACATTCACCACATAGTCGAACGAAGCCGTTTCCAGGTTGACGTCGTCGGCGGCGATGCGCGGGTGGTTGATCGTCAAGCCCATGACGCCCAGAGACCCTTCGAGACGCAGCACGCCGGAACGGCGCCCGCCGCTATGCAGGCCGATGGTCACCGAATCGAAGCTGATGCGCAATCCCCACTGCCGGTCGATGAACGGCAGCGTCACCGCCCCGCCCAGGCGCACAGGCAGCACATGGATGGCCAGCTGTTTGTTGCCGCGGTCGATCTTTCCCGTCAGATAATAGGACCGTTTTTTCTCCAGATCATTGACCTCGACCACGGTGGCGAAGGCCGGGCCCTCGATGGCCAGTGAGGGGATCTCCAGGGTCTGCTGGACATGGTCGATATCGGAATGGACCCGCAGGCGGCTGATGCGGAACGAACCGGGGATGCGCCTGAAAAAAAGGTCAAGCAGGGAAGCGGTCCGGGAGGCAAAATCAGTTCCCGTTGCCCTGGCCCGGGCCGCGGGCGCCGGAGCAGACTTCCGAACCGGAGCAGGCAAAGGGACGCTGTTCTGCTGCAGGCCAAGCTGCAGCCCATCCAGCTCGAGATGCTCAAGCCGCACCCGGCCGATGAGCATGTTCCAGAAGGAAAACCTGACCGCGCCTGAGCCCAGGTCCAAGGCGATGGTTTTATCTGCGGAACGCAAGCGGACGCCCTCGAACACCAGGCGATCCAGGCCGGCGAACCTGGCCGTGCCGACATTCAGGACATCACCGGGGTTCCGGCTCAGATAGGAACCGATCTTATGGTGCAAAACGGAGGTCAGAACGACATTGCGCAACGAAAAGAACAAGGCGGCCAGGAGCAGCAGAATGCCGGCCATGGCCAGCGCGGCGATCTTCAAGGTTCTCCAGGTCCGGGCATCGATGTCCAAGCGGGGAATCCCCTTGAACCATCCGGGCAATCGCATTCTCCCTCCTGACGAAAACCAGATTATGGCGCAGCTACATTAAAAAATCAATCGCGACGGTAAAAGACGCCTATGGGTCCCTGCGCAGCAATGGTATAATCGAGTTCGGAGCAGACACCATGAACATGTTCTCCGGAAAACGGAAAATCGTTCTGATTCAGCTGGTCATGGCCGCGGCCATTTTGGCGGCGGCTGCGCACAACGCGTTCCGCGAGCAACAGGACCGCTATCCGCGGGTGCGGGCGGCCCGCGACCATGCCCAGCCGCGCCTGGAGGAACTTTTTAAAAAAGCGGGGCTGACATATCCGCCGCGACGGATTTTCCTGCGCCTGTTCAAGCTCGAAGGCGAGTGTGAGCTTTGGGCCGCCAACCAGGCCAATGGCCAATTAACCAAAATCAAAACCTATGCCATCTGCGCCGCATCGGGAGAGCTTGGCCCCAAGCGTCGCCAGGGCGACCTGCAGGTGCCCGAGGGCTTCTACCAAATCAGCGTTTTTAATCCCTGGAGCAATTTTCATTTGTCATTGAAGATCGATTATCCCAATACCTCGGACCGGATATTGAGCGACCATCGCGACCCGGGCGGTGATATTTTCATTCACGGATCCTGCGTGACAATTGGATGCATCCCGCTGCGGGACGATCCGATCGAGGAAGTCTACCTGGCGGCCGTTGACGCCCGCGCCAACGGCCAGGCCCGCATCCCGGTGCATATTTTCCCCTGCCGCCTGCAGGACCCGCAGCCGGAAGCCATTCGCCTGGCTTCAGCCAACCCTGGTTTGCAGGCCTTCTGGGAGAACCTGCGCATGGGGTTTGCTTATTTCGAAACCAGGCACCTTTTGCCCAGGATCACGGTCGATGGCAAAGGCCGCTATCATTTCCACGACCCCATGTAGCCGGTCGGCCCCTTGGGGCGACGGCAAAAACCGCGATCCGGCTTACTTTCTGACCTTGCCTTTGACGTTGCTGATTTCGACGCCGCCGCTGCCGGCTTCATCGATGGTCACGTCTTTTTCCACGCCGTCGATCACGATGTCGCCCGAGCCGTCGTCGATCGTCACCGAGCCGAGGATATGCCGCAGGCTGATCTGCCCCGACCCGTCGTCGATTTCGACATCGCCGCCGGCGTCAGCCAACACGATATCACCGGAGCCATCATCGATCCGCACTGCGCCATTGATCTGGGCGAGGTCGATTTCTCCGGAACCGTCCTCAATGTCCACCGATCCCTTGAACCGGGCCAAACGGATATCACCTGAGCCATCATTGATCTTCACGCTGCCATCACAGTCATGGATGTCCATATCACCGGAACCGTCGTCGATATCCAACGCCAGCCGGCGCGGCAGCCGGATATCGAGGTCGATCCTGACTTCGGGGTTTCCGCTGAACAGCTTGTCCAAAATAGCATCCGAATTGACTGTGGCGATCAATTCGGCCTGGCCGTCATTGTTTTTCAGCGTCAGCTTGATATATTCTTTTTTAAATGCGGCCAGTTCACCGTCGGCAATGCCGCGGACATCCACGACCGCCGTGACCTCGATCTGCGCCAAACCTTCTACACCCTGCACCTTCAGATAGCCGGCGCCGCAATCGATGGCCAGGGCCTTCACATCGGCTGCGGCCAGGGTGAGCGATTCCCGGCTCTGGGCGGCGTGGGCAGCGGCCAATCCGGCAATGAAGATCAACAGGATCATCAGGATAGTTTTTTTCATAGTTCCTCCTCAAGTTACTATAACGCAGCAGCAACCAAAAAGTTCCCAGGCCGCGAATCTCCGAAAAAAAAACAGCCCCAAGCCGATTACGCCACGCAGGCCGCCTTGGCTTTTTCCTTTTCTTTCTGGTAACTGACGATCCAGCGCAGTTCGTTGGCATCGACCGTCCGGCCATGACGGCCGACATCCTTCACCTTGGCCAGGATGCTTTCCAGCAGGTCGAGCTCCAGGTCGGTCATGCCGAGCTGTTCCAGGGAAAACTGCAGGGCGGCCATCCCGGACATATGATCGAGGGAAATGCGCGAAGTCAGGCCAAATGGCTCGGGGGCCAGGCTTTGGTAATGCAAAGGGTTCTTCAGCGCCGCCTGGATATGGACCCCGGCGCAATGGGTGAAGGCGTTGCGTCCGCAGACGGGGTGGTTGACCGGAATGGGCACAGCGGCATAACGGCTGACCAGTTCATACAACCCCGGCAGCTCGGCCAATTGCCAATGGTGCTGCACCGGGAAATCCTGGCTTAGTACCGCCAGCAAGGAGGCCAGGTCGGTGATACCGGCCCGCTCGCCCAGGCCCAGGACCGAGGCGTCGATGATATCGGCCCCGGCCTGGTAACCGTCCAGGGCATTGGCCAATGCCAGACCGCGGTCATTATGGCAATGGACGGCGATGCGTGCTGCCAATCCGTCATGGTCGAGATTGGCGCGCAACCGGCGCACCCACTCCGACATGGTCCGGGCCGAGCCGGGAATCAGGTGGCCCGTCGTGTCGGCGATGCTGATGATGTCGGCGCCGGCCCGCACCGCCTCCCGCGACACGCTCAGAACATTTTCCAGGGGCGAACGCACCGTGTCCTCGGGCGTAAAGCGGATCAGGATGTCGGGCTTGCAGGCGCGGGCGTAAGCGATGGTTTCACTGATCAAGTAGATGGCCTGGCTCAGGGAGCTGGAACAATCGCGAAGCCTGGCCTCGCCGACGCAATAGAATATCCCCAGGAACCCGACGCCGCACTCCAGGGCCAGGTCCACGTCCCGTTTCAGGGAACGGGCATGAGCGCCGATCTTGGCCCGCAACGAACAGGAAACGATCCGCCGCAAACCGGTGGCGATCTCCGCGCCGACGGCGGGATGGCCGGCCTCGATGATATCGACGCCCAGCCGGTCCAGTTTTTCAGCAATGGCCATTTTGACATGGGAATCAAAAAAGACGCCCGGGGTCTGCTCGCCCTCGCGCAAGGTGGAATCGAGTATGGCGATCATGGCCGGCCTCCCAGGCTTCCGGCCGTGCATTGATTTGAAATGGTCATGAAACACCTCCGCAAAATCGGTGTCATCCTACGGCTCGTTTCAACGCGAGTCAAATTTTATAACAATTTTGTTTTTTTTATTATCTTTTGTTATAATTGTAACATGAAATCAATCAGTGACGCTGTCAAACAAAAAGTGCTTCATTCGCCTTTCCTGGAAGCCGGGCTGGCATCGGGCATCATCAACCTTTCGGCATTGGCGCGCCAGATCAAGCCCGAGATCGAATCGCGGCTGATCAAGGCCACCAGCGATGGGGCCATGATCATGGCGCTGAAGCGCCTGGCCGACGAACTGCGCAATGATTCGCTGCTCAACCAGGACCTGTCCCGTTTTTTCGGCGACATCACCATCCGCTCGCAGATCAGCGAATTTACCTTCCAGAAGTCAAAAACGATCGTAGCCAGGCAGATCAAGCTGCTGCAGGAAATGGAGCATCACCCCGACGCCTTCATCACCTTTACCAGCGGTGTTTTCGAGATCACCATCCTGGTCAGCGGCGATATGAAGGGTAAAGTGGCCAAGACCTTCCGTTCTGAAACCATGGTTTCCTCGTTCGAGCGCCTTTCAGCGGTGATCCTGCGCCTGTCGGATGATACGGTGCTGACTCCGGGGATTTACTATTTGATCCTGAAACAACTGGCCTGGGAAAATATCAACCTGATGGAAGTCGTTTCCACTTTCAGGGAATTCATCATCATCATCCAGAACAGCCAGGTCGACCGGGCCTTTTCCATTCTCAAGGCGCTGATCTGGAAATAAGAGGAAATTCAGCGGATCAAGTCCAGCGCCTCGCGGGGAACAAAAAAAGCCGCGCCGTTGTGAACGATCAACGAGCGCAAAAGTACCGTCCGGCCGTTCACATCCACCCGGTTCGTATTGGCCGGTAAACGTAAAATCTGCCCCCCCTTGCTGACGGTCAGCACCAGGTTCCCGGGAGAGGCTTCCTCGACGGCCGCCACGGCTCCCCTGGCGGCGAACATCTTTTCCGCCGGCAAGTAGAGGGACTTGTTCCATTCGGCAAGTTCAAGATCCAGAATTTCGTCGATATACCAGGCGATGGCCGTATTCTGCACGACCCCGGACAAGCGATAGCCGTGCGGATGAAAAATGGCCAGCGGCACATCCTCGCCGGTGTGGCCGTCGGTCGTCCAGCCCAGGTGGGCGCTGCGGCTGAGAAGCGGGCCAATGATCGCAGCCAGACCGAATTGATCGGGGCGGCGCCTGGCAAAATAGCCGTGCACTCGCGTCAGGTCCTGCGGATCGAGATCCACGCCGTATTCACTGCCCACCCGGGCCCGGATGGCTTCACGGCTCAGATCGCCAGCCGCCAGCAGTTCTTTTTCCACGCCTTCCGCGCTGCGCCTGGCCCGGCGCAACGGATCGACGAAAACCGGGAGGCCCGGCTTCTCCTTCCAGGAATTCACTTCCTGGTCGCCGAAGGACAAACCGCCGCAGCCATGGTCGGAGACGACGATCACCGCCGTATGATTGTCCCGGCGGGCAAATTTGAGCGCAATCGCCACCGCCCGGTCAAACGCCAGGACCTCACTGACCACTCCGACCGGTTCGTTGTCGTGCGCCGCCCAGTCGATCTTGCTGCCTTCGACCATCAGAAAAAAACCTTTTTTATTGCTGCTCAAGATCGCGATGGCCTTGGCGGTCATTTCAGCGAGGCTCGGTTCCGAGGCCGCGCGGTCAATGTCATAGGCCATGTCTTCCCTGGCGAATAATCCCCAAACCCGGCCGGACACGGACGCGAGCATTTCGTCGCGATTGCGCAGCAGCTGGTAGCCGCTGCGGCGCAGCACGGCCATCAGGTCCTCTTTGTCCTTGCGGCTCCGGGCCTCGAAATACATGGCGCCGCCGGCCAGCACGACATCGATGCCGTTGTATACCTGCTGTTCGGCAATGGCCTCGAAATCCTTGCGCCGGTTCTGGTGCGCCGAAAACGCGGCCGGCGTGGCATGCGAAATTTCGCAGGTCACAACCAGGCCGGTGGCCTTGCCTTTCAGCCTGGCGGCTTCCAGCACCGTGACCAGCGGCCTTTCATCGGCAGCGGTTTGCGTTTGCGGGTCAAGGCCCCACATGGAAGCCGCAGGCGGCAACAGCCCGATGAAACCGGTGGTCGTCTTGAAGCCGGTCGCAAAAGCGGTGGCCGCCTGGGCCGAATCGGTCAGCGGCGTATTGGCGCCGTAGGTACGCACCAATCCGCAGATCCATTCATCCAGGGCCAGCGGCCCGCCGCCTTGGGCCCAGCGCGCCAGGGTATAGTGGCTGACGCTGGTCCCGTCGGCGATCAGCAGGATGACATTTCTGACCTGCTTTTCGCCCTGGCCGGGCAGGGCGGCCAGCGCATGAAAAGCGGACAGCCACAGCACGAGAATCGCCGGCCAGATGCTGCGGAAACAGCGTCCTTGGATCATGTGTTTATCTCCTTGCTCAAGTCGGTTTTTCTTCAAGAGCCGGCCAGCGTCGCATCCAAATAAAGCATGGCAACGATCCGTGCCAGCTGCCTTGAATCCACTTCGTCGAATTGTGCCAGGCGGTCGCTGTCCACATCCAATACTCCGGCAATTTTCCCCAAGTTGTCGCGAAAGGGCACGACGATTTCGGAGCGCGAGCGCGAATCACAGGCGATGTGCCCGGAAAACTGCTGCACGTCGGGAACAATGATCGTTTTTTCCTCATTGATCCCGGTCCAGCATACGCCCTTGTTTTTGGCCAGCACCTGGCAAGCCAGCGGCCCCTGATATGGGCCGACGACCAGTTCGCCCTGCAGCAAGCGGTAGAACCCGCACCAGAAAAAATAGTCCATTTTATGGAATAGCAGGGCGGCGATCGTGGCCATGCGGGCCAGCGGATCGCTGGTTTTTTTCATCAGCTCCGCCAGCTGCGCATGCAGCCGCTGGTAACGGTCAGCTTTTTTATTCATGTCCATAGCAACCCTCCGCTCATAATTTTTTTGCCGGTGCCGGACCGTAATGAAAGTGCATCCCGGAACGCCTGTGGTGGATGATCACGAAAACCCGCTCGGCCACCAGCCGGGGCGCCACCGGTTTTGCGCCTGCAGGCAAAAGCGCCGCCCCCTTGAGGCTGGGCGGGGAAAAGAGGTTGAAGCGCACGGCCGGAAAAGCAACCGCCAGTGAGCGAGTGAGCAGCAGCAGCGCGTTCTTGGCCATGGCGTAACCGAGAATCCGTTGATAGGCGCGGCAACGGCCGGTGAATTCAAAGCCGATGTTCAGCACCGCCTGCAACGGGGCGCGGGCGATCAGAAAACGGCTGATATCGAGCGCCGGGGCCACCTGCAGTTCGAAATCCGCGCAAAGATCCTTTCCGCGCGCCGCAGCGGTCGGCCGTTGGCTGAGCGGTCCGAAATTGTTGATCAGGTAGCGGCACGTGGAAAGCTTTTCCTGATGGCGGCGTAAAAATTCCCGGACGCCCCGTTCATTGGAAAAATCGCCGGCGATCCAGGTGACCGTTTTGGAATCACGGCCGCGGTGCTGATGGCAATGGGCCAAGACATGGAAACCGGCCCGGGAAAACTTCGTGACCAGTGCCCGGCCCAGCAAGCCCGATGCGCCGGTGATCAGGATCATTTCAGGCATATTTCGTGACACGTGACGCGTGACGCGTAACGCGGAAGATTGAAAATCCAAATTCCAAGCAACAAGCACCAAATAAGCACCAAGTTCCACCCCCTTTGGGGGTTGTCTCACTAAA
>Ga0209450_10002091_pt1 | contig 10071 bp, 6 predicted proteins | sample FrelakmetLWP11LW_FD_187149 | JGI IMG/M metagenome (GOLD analysis project Ga0209450, IMG submission 187149) | Freshwater lake sediment microbial communities from the University of Notre Dame, USA, for methane emissions studies - LWP11 LW (SPAdes)... | ecosystem: Environmental > Aquatic >...
CTTCTGCCTTCTGCCCTCTATAAATCATTATCTGACACCATCTTAACCCATCCAAACTAAATTATCTCTTTTTCCAATAGGGTAAACCACCTTTCTGACGTCTTTAAATTGTAATTACAAAAAGAATAATGGAAGAAAACAACAGGATCGTTATACTGATAACGAGATATCTTTCAGGAGAAGCTAATATTGAGGAGCTTAAGGAGCTGAAAGAATGGACTGAAAGATCAAAAGATAACAGAATGATTTTTCAGAATTACAAAAATATATGGGCTGGTTCAGGTGATAGTGAAAAGGGAAATATGATTAATGCAGAGAAATCATTTAATCTTATTAAGAAAAGAATTACATTCAAATCACCCGCAAAAAACCTCTGGCAATATTGGAAGAATGTTGCTGCAGTTTTATTGGTGCCATTAATTGCAGGAAATATATTATACTATTTGTTGAGAACCGACAGCTCCTCTCCTGCCACGGAACCTGTTTACAATGAGATATTTGCAGCATTCGGAACAAGGTCTGCAATCAAGCTTTCAGATGGATCTTCATTATGGCTCAATTCAGGCAGCAGCATAAAATATCCTGACAGGTTTACCGGAAATGACCGGACGGTATATCTAAACGGGGAGGCATATTTCGAGGTAGAGAGCAATCCCGAAAAACCATTTATTGTTGAAACATCCTCTGTAAAAGTAAAAGCGACAGGTACAAAATTCAATGTTACAGGATATGATTATGAAAAGGAGGCTGAAGTTACCCTGGTATCAGGCAAAGTTGAAGTATGTATGACGGATGAGAATAACAAATTTAATAAGTCCTTTCTTAATCTAAACCAGCATCTTTTATTCAATAGTGCAGATGGAACCACAATAATAAAAACTGTAGATGTATATAAATATATAGCCTGGAAAGACGGTAAACTCATATTCCGTGATGATCCATTAAGCAGTGTTGTGAAAAAGATCGGACAGATTTTTAATGTTGATATTGAGCTTAGAGGCGAAGAAATTCAGAATTACTCATACAGAGCCACATTCGAGGAGGAGTCACTTGAAGAGATCCTGAAATTATTAAAGATCTCATCGCCAATTGACTACTTGGAAGTAAAACGGGCCCCTCTGCCTGATAATTCATTCCCCAGGAAAAAAGTAATAATATATGAGTCAGGAAAAAGACCCATTTAAAATATTCAAAACTTCAAAATAACAATATTAAAAACCTCATAATTAATGCCTATGAAAATAACCTGAAACTAAACAAGGTTGACCTCAAAAAAAAGAGGGAAAAGTGCTGTAACACCTTTCCCCGCAGTCAGAGGTCAATTAAACAATTTCTGATTTCACAAACAAAAATCTTTTTAATAACCCTAACACTTCAAAAGTATGAAAAATTATTTGGATTACGATGGTTTGTTAAAGCCATATTGTAATTGTCACAAATTACTGCTAACCATGAAAATTACCATCCTTCTTCTGTTTTGTAGTCTTGTGAATCTTATTGCTTCTCCAACCTATTCACAGAATACAAAGATCTCTCTCTCCCTTAAAAATGCTACAATTGAGGAAGTACTTAATAAGATTGAAGATGAGAGTGAGTTTTACTTTCTCTTCAATCAGAAACTGGTTAATGTCCAGCAAAAAGTTGATATTGAAGCTGATAATGAACCAATTAAGAATATCCTCGATAAAATTTTAGATTATGAAATCAAATATGTGGTTTCAGACCGTCAAATTATATTGACACCTAAGACTTTTTTGGTAAATAATGATCTGCCTCAGCAACTTAAGAAAATTACCGGAACTGTAACCGATAGTAAAGGTGAAGCCATAATCGGGGCAAATGTAATTGTAAGCTTTACAACAATAGGAACAATTACTGATATTTCTGGCAAGTACACAATCGAAGTTCCCCGGGAATCGAAAAGCCTTACTTTCTCATTTATCGGCATGCAACCACAGGATGTTAATATTGGAACATTAACAGAGATCAATGTGATTTTAGAAGAAGCTGTAACCGGCTTGGATGAAGTGGTTGTTGTTGGTTATGGCACACAAAGGAGATCGGACCTGACCGGATCAATTGCTTCTGTTAAATCAGAAGATATCCAGAACTTGCCTGTTCGCTCTATAACTGAGGCAATTCAAGGTCGTGTGGCAGGCGTGCAGGTCAGCAAAAGCAGCGGAAGACCTGGTGCTTCTTCTGAAATAATAATTCGAGGTGTCGGTTCGATTAATGGATTAGATCCTCTTTTCATTATCGACGGTGTGGCTCGTGGAAATAATGTCAATTATAATCCAAAAGATGTTGCATCGATCGAGATCATTAAAGATGCCAGTGCCGCAGCTATTTATGGGGCACAGGCTGCTGGTGGGGTTGTGTTGATAACAACTAAATCCGGGACCTATAATCAAAAAGCCCAATTTAATTTTTCCGGCAATTATGGTGTCAGGCAGATTACAAATACTTATGATATGCTTGAAACTATACCTTACATCAAGGCAAAACAAGAGGCGGGTGATAATTATGCTTTATGGAATGATCCAAGCAGTCTGCCTAACACTGACTGGTTTAATGCATTGTTTCAAACCGGGATTGAACAAACATATAATTTATCGGCCACAGGTGGTACCGAAAACCTTTCTTATTTTATTTCCGGTGGATATGAAAGTGAAGAAGGTCTGCAGAAGAATAATAGGTGGGAAAGGTATTCTCTTAGGTCGACCACCGATTATAAATTTAGCAATCGTTTCAAAGTTGGAGCCAAGTTGTATGCAATTAAGATCCTTGAGAATCCTGCTACTGTGGATATTCCCTGGAGGACATTGCCTTATATGAACATTTATAATGAAGATGGCACCTTTGCTAAAGTTCCTCCGGAAGTGGAATTTTCCGGAGGAAATCCGGTAGCTGCTTTGGCATACTCACACCAAAAAAACGGATCAGGCGCCTTTTCCGGTGACTTATCTGCTGACTGGGAAATTTTTAATGGATTTCATTTGAATGTTTTAGGATCCGCTAACATTTCTTCAGGCTATACAGATAATTTTACTGAAGCAAACAATCTATTACGGACTGCAAGTCCAAATAATTATACCAAAAGTCAAACATATGGTGAATATTACACCCTAACCTCAATATTAAATTATACTAAAACTTTTGCTCTTAAGCATGAAATTAAAGCTCTGGCAGGTTATGAAATCAAAAACTCCAATAGTGCAAATTTGTCAGCAAATGCCAATCAATTTCCTGTTGATGTGGCAGAATCATTTGCTCTTTCTACTAATGTAAACAAAACAGCATCCGGAAGTTTAGGTTATGGTAGATTTCTTTCACAATTTGCAAGGTTAAATTATTCGTACGCGAACCGATATTTGCTTACAGCCAATGTCAGACGTGATGGTTCGCCTAAATTCGGTCCAAACAATAGATGGGGCGTTTTCCCTTCCGTTTCTGTTGGATGGAAAATTTCAGAAGAATCATTTTTCAAAAATTTAGGGCTCAATTGGGTATCTATGATTAAACCCCGGCTTAGTTGGGGCATTTTAGGAAATGATGCTGCGCTGCCTGACTTTTCATATCAGAAATCCTATAAAACAGCGACTCTTCATTCGTTCGACGAAGTTAATTCTGTGGCAGGTTATAACTCGGTTTTTGTTATAAACAGGGATATCAAATGGGAGGAAATACATACAATTAATGGCGGTATTGATTTTTCTTTATTGCAAGGTGCACTTACCGCCTCAGCCGAGTATTACAACCGTAATACTAAGGACATGATTTATAACCTTCCTATTCCATGGTCGGCAGGTATAGGCGAGAATAACAACGCCACAGCCACAGCACCTGTAAATATCGGCAGTATTGTTAATAAAGGATGGGAACTAAGTATCTCTTACAACAACAAAGTTGGAGATTTTACCTATAACATTTCCGGAAATTTGTCACACAATGAAAACAAGGTGATCAATCTGGGATTGGACAATGCTTTTATTTACTCTGGGGCAGGATCATTCCCATTCGGAGGGATTTCTCCATTCAAAACAGTAAATGGCATGCCTGTAGGTCAAGTGTATGGTTTTCAAACAGATGGGTTAATAAAGGATCAGGCTCAAATTGATGCATTGAACCAGGTTGCAAAAGAAAAATATACGGCTGAAACTGGTAAGTCTGCTAGCAGTATCTATTATTTTAAAAGCCTTACAGGGCCTGGAGACCTTTTGTTCCGGGACAATGATGGGAATGGAAGAATAACCGATGCCGACCGGACATTTCTTGGCAATCCCTGGCCTAAGTTTCAATACGGCCTCAATCTGTATTTAGAGTGGAAGAACATTGACTTCTCAATGGATATGGTTGGTCTGTCAGGTAGAGACGTCTTTAACTGCGCAAAATCGTCCATGGAATTTATTGCCCAGGATTTCCAGGCAACTGATAAGATATTTAATGCCTCATATAACTTTGGTAATGGGTTGACAAGCCAACCTAGTATAGGAAGGATAAATCCTGCCACCAATAAATTTGTAAAGGATCCAAACCTTAATTATTCCTCTTATTCTGACTATTTTGTTGAAGACGGATCGTACCTGAAAATCAAGGGTCTCAATCTGGGATATACTCTCCCGAAAAATTTGTCAAGTAAGTTAAATATTGCTAAACTGAGGATTTACCTGACCGGTCAAAACCTGATTACGTTTACTAAATTTACCGGGCTTGATCCTGAATTTTCCAATAATACGAAAAACCATGGGCTATATGGGGCTTATACCTATCCACAAACAAAACTGTATTCATTTGGGATAGATTTGAGTTTTTAACCATGTAAAGTGAAAATCATTAAAAAAAAAGATTATGAAGAAGTTAATTAGAACAATAAGATATAGTCTTATAATTGCTATTGTCTTACTTAGTACAACTAAGTGCAGTGAGTCCTATCTTGAACTTGATAACCCTAATGCTATTTCTGAGTCCATTTTCCCTACATCGATAAATCAAGTAGGTCTTCTTGTAGCATCCGTATACGGAGTACAACATCATTGGGGTTTCTATGGGCATTACTGGTTAGGGTATGGAATTTATTGTTTAGACCACACTATTGATTTGCAGTGGCGCGGAGACGATTCCTGGATAGGGATTTGCACAGGTCTGGCACAGGGAACTGATGGTAAATTACAGAGACAATGGTTAGCTCTTTACAGAGGTATCTATTATGCAAATAGTGCATTAGAGGGTATAAAGAAATACAGGGCAATTGCACTATCCACAGAAAAGGGAAAGCTTGATTATTATGAAGGAGAAGTTATTTTCCTTCGGGCATATTATTTGTGGCATTTACAAACGTTTTACGGACAGCCCAATTTAGATGGAATGGGAGTGCCAATTATTACTTCTCTGACACAAACAATGGGAGAAATGTCGGTTCCAAGGGCGACAACCCGAAACACATATCAGGCTATTATTAATGATTTTAAGAAAGCTGCCACACTTTTAAAAGGACAAACAGATATTCATAGGGCAACAGAATGGTCAGCAAAAGCCGGATTAGCAAAGGTTTATTTGTTTGCAGAGAAAAAGGACAGCGCCAAAATTTATCTGGAAGATTGTATTAATAATAGTGGAAAATCGTTGGTCTCTTTCAATGCGTATAGACACATGTTCAACGCGAATCCTCAATATGAATACAATTCCGAATCATTTTATGAGATTGGAAACATGGCTGATCCTGTTAATGGAAGTGCTTATGGCAGTCCTATGACAGGATCCACAACATCTATGTTGTATTCTCAGTTTTATATTGATGCAGCCGGAAACAGATCGGCAACCAGTTATAGTAATCAATATATGCACGATAGGAATCTTACCCGGTTTGGATACAATGATCCCCCACCACTTACCCAACTCAATGCTTCAAAAACGGGTCTACTGCAATCCTATATAGATCAACAGAAGGAGCGCAGAGCTCAAGCTGGTAGGCAAGTTGATGGACCCGATCCCCGCCTTTGGGTAAGCGCACTGCAGCCATTTTTTGATTCGTGTAAAGTGGCAGGTGTTTACTACAAGATAGCTCAGGGTGAGTTTGGAAACCAGTATGTAATGGATCCTGCAACAGGGAATAATGCAAATACTTTTTATGGCTGGAATTTGCGTAAATATCAATATCTTGATGGAAAATTGGCTGAAACCAGAAATGTTGCAGGATATAATTTCTATTTCATCCGTTTGCCCGATATTTACCTGATGTATGCAGAAATATTAAAAAGCTCCAATCCGGCATTAGCTCTTGAATACATTAATAAAGTGCATCGTCGTGCTTATGGTTATTTACCGAATGTTGCCTCTCCTGTAGATTATACAAGTCTCACCGATCGCACTAAAGCTCCTGCTGACGACCACCTTGCCAACAATCCTCTTTTGTACGAACGGTGGGCTGAATTTTTTGGTGAAGCAAAGTGGTGGGAAGATATTCGCCGTTTGAACCTTGGACCAAATGAATCATCTTTCTATAAAGAAGTAGCTGGCGGAAAAGGGAAAATTGTCTGGAGGGCTGAACACTATGCTATGCCTATCCCTTCAATTGAATTTGAATCTAATTCCAATCCGGGTATGATTCAAAATCCCGGCTATTAATCAGAGAACTTAGTTAATTTAACTGGTTTATTATATTTAAATAAGATCAGCTTCATTCGTGAGGCTGATCTTAAATTAAAATATGCTACTCAATATTTAGTAATATTGGAAATACAGGAAGCTGAATATAAGTGAAGATTAGACTCGGATCATACCAGTTAAAACAATATATTCTAAATCATATTATAATGATAAGAGTATTAATAATTCTGTTCTTTATTCTTTTTACTTCATGCGACATAAACTCGAGGAAGCAAGTTCCTAAAATTAATATCAATCGATTTCAGTTGATAGACATGCTGTGGGACCTGGAATCATTGAGTTCCCCTCCGGCTTTTGCATGGATCGACTCTTCGTCTTCTGTACGATCTCTAGTTTACGAAAGTGTACCTTTCAAGGGGGCCCCAACAAAGGTATTTGCTTATTATTCAAATCCTGATCTGTTAATGGAAATAAAATCAAAGAAATCCTTTCCGGGAGTTGTTTTAATTCATGGGGGAGGAGGTAAAGCTTTTAAGGAATGGGTTGAAAAGTGGGCTTCTGATGGATATGCTGCTATTGCGATGGATCTGGGAGGAAAAGATGGCTCTGCAAATTTGTTGCCAATGGCAGGTCCCGGACAAACTCACGATTATAAGTTTTCAATGATTGAGAAAGGTGATTTGCGAAACGTGTGGAGCTATCATGCAGTTGCAAGTGTAATTCTGGCACACTCCCTTTTACTTAGTATGCCTGAAATCGATACCGGAAAAACCTGCGTGACGGGTGTTAGTTGGGGTGGCTACCTGACCTGTATTGTGGCAGGCCTCGATAATCGGTTTAAATCAGCAGTACCTGTTTATGGATGCGGATACTACAATGAATCTGATGCTTTCAGAGTACCTCTTTCAGAGCTAGATTCTCTCAACAGAGAATTGTGGATAAAATATTTTGACCCATCGGTTTACCTGCCTTATGCAACAACCTCACTTTTGTTTATCAACGGGAACAAAGATTATTTCTACAATATTTTACCTTATTACGAAACATACGATCTGCCTGAGAAATGCGAAAAAAATATTTGCATTAAACCCGGGATGAACCATGGTCACGTAGAAGGTTGGCAACCGGTAGAAATCCGATATTTTTTTGAATCGATTGTGAATTCAGGAGTTCCTTTACCAATGGTTAAGAAAGTGGAACCTGACGATTCAACAGTTATTGCACAGTTTTCATCAGTTGTGGAATTACGTTCTGCCCGTTTCTATTATTCTTCAGATACAATATCTACCAATGCAAACAGAGCTTGGTTGGATGTTGAAGCTAAAATTAATCCGGTTCAGAAAATAATTAGCTGCAAAGTTCCAAATGTTAATTTTGAATACGCTTTCTTTTATGTAACAGATTACCGGGAAGTATCTGTTTCAAGCCCGATTTTTGTAAAATCTCAAACTACCATTTAAATTAAATACAATTTTAAAATATACCTTATGAGACTTTTAAATATCCTATTGCTAATTCTTGCTTCCCAAATACTCCTGGCACAGGAAAATCCTTTTTCGCAGGAACGTGCCGAATTGACTGCATTGCAGAAATATGAGCAGATACATCCTCCCCGCCAATCAATGCCGTTGCCTGCTCCTGCAGAAAATGAAGCATTGTTTGGCGCACGGTTGACTCGTTCTGCAACATTGCTGGCAACAAGTTGTCGCGAACGTCGTTGGCCTGTGAAAATTTTAATTTACGGACAATCTATTGTAGGAAGTCAGGTGTTTACTGAACAATTATCTGCATGCCTGAAAGAACAATTTCCGTATGCCGATATTTCGCTAGAGAACAGATCGATTGGCGGATTTGGCGGCGATCAATTAATCCGGACAGCTGTGCATGACGTGTACCCGATTTATCCTGATTTAATAATTTTTCATGTTTACGGAGGAGAGAAACATGGTGAACTGGAACAGCTATTTACTAATATCCGCAGGTACACTACTGCCGATATTTTGCTGATGAACCATCATCTGAATGGCAACCAGAAAGAAGTTGACGAAACTTCATACCAATATCTTCGGTACCTTTCCAATAAATACAATTGTGAATTAGCCGATATTTCCACCGAATGGGTCAGATACTTGTCAGACAATAACCTGAAACCGACCGACCTGCTTCGCGATAATGTTCATCCTAACAGAAATGGTAATTGGCTACTGGTACACCTGATTTGCCGGCACATCAGATACAACACCCTAATCTCAAGTCAATGGCAGAACATGGTGCAAACCTGTTTTGTGAAAAGTGCCTACGACAAAAACAGCACTAACTCACTTGTGTTTCGGGGGACACCCTGGAATGTAATAGATGGCGTTCCGGTAGGAGATTCAGAAAAAGACACCTTAAAAGTTACATTCTACGGGAACCGTTTGGATATCATTGCCGGTCAGCTTTCGGATGTAACAAAAACCGGTAGTGCCCGAATTTTGATTGATGGAGCCCCGGTTTCTGACAAAAACATGGTTTATAGAATTTCAAGGCCTGGTCCGGGACCTGGAACCTGGTTTCCAGCCATCCGGCGTATAAATCACAAAAGTTTGTTGGTTGCCGAAGACTGGACTTTGAAAATTGATAAAATAAATGCCGATTCAACTGTTTGGTTTTTTAACGTAAGCGGTTCAAAAACTGGTTTTGATGGCTCGGGAAACAGCGCTGAACCTTTTATCTCGAAATCAGGAAGAGTCGTGATTGATCAATCTGATTACATGTTTGCACAAATTAAAAAGACTTTCAAAGTATCAACGCCATTAGGATTTGAGGTTAAATGGTCGGTTTTACCACTATTTCAAAACATTTATCAGGCACCTGAAATTTCTGACAAGACTAAAGTATATAAAACTACTCTGGTACAAGGTATTGAGAATGGGCAACATACATTAGAGCTAATCCCTGTTGGTGATGGCCAATTGCCTGTCGAAGCATTTGAAATTCACCGGCCATTATTATAATAAACCTGGATTTGTCTGATTTTGTAAAGAAAACCATGCACCAGTCTGGAAGCCCCGGAGGATATTGAAATGACTATTAAGGTGGGGCATAACGATGCCTGTACAATATGGATCAATGGGCAAGTAGTTTACCAAAACAATAAAGAACAAATATTTAAACCTATTTACGAATGTTAATTTCAAGAAAGTCACTAAATTATTCATATATGAAATCATTAAAATCGAAATTCTCTTTTAACATAATTAGTGTCTTAATGATGGTCCGGGTTACTTTTCTCATTGCTGTCTTCTTTGTTCTGGCAGGAGCAGGCAACAAAACAATTTCCGGATGTCCGGCACAAGAGAAAAAATCTATCCCGAGCTTAGTTAAATCTGATACCAATCCGGTCTTCAGGGTTGGCAAGTTAGAGGTGAAGGCCTCAGCCCGGACGTTATTCGTGTCGGTTGATGGTAGAACCATTTTCGAACT
>Ga0209450_10002092_pt1 | contig 10067 bp, 9 predicted proteins | sample FrelakmetLWP11LW_FD_187149 | JGI IMG/M metagenome (GOLD analysis project Ga0209450, IMG submission 187149) | Freshwater lake sediment microbial communities from the University of Notre Dame, USA, for methane emissions studies - LWP11 LW (SPAdes)... | ecosystem: Environmental > Aquatic >...
ATCTTTCCTTTTCAGCGTGTTAGTAATTCAAGATTTCTCGCTTCGCTCGAAATGACATGAAAATGGGACTTTTTACGAACGCATTAAGAATCATTGTGTATCAAAACGGAGGGCATCGCCCTGGTCAAATCATGACAAATAAAAATCGAGATATAGAAACAAGATCACAAGGGAGGTACCAAGAGCCACAATACCTGTGACGATCCCCCCAGTTCTTTTCTCATCGAGACTGGTGAATATGGCTACTCCCCCTCCTAGCACAGCCGTCGCAAAGGCGATCAGGCAAGCCCCTTGCAGAATCAATCTCGCCTCCTTGTCTACATTTATGAAAAAGGAGATCAGAAAAGAGATTGCTACGATCGTCGCCATGGTTTGTCTATCCCTGTGTGCGCTAAACATGGCAGCCATGCCACCAATTACAGCCATAATGAATGAAACGACTGAAATAAGATTTCTCACTTGTCCAAATCTCCTCTATCTTTCATTAAGAGATTTTTGATCGACTATGCCAGAAATCAATGAGATATGCATCACCAATCTCCCCCATTACCCTCAGAATCACCAAAGGAGGAAGCCACAGCTTTTATGAGAACCTTCGTGAGGAAGGGACAACCAGGGAGGATCGAATTTGATGTCGAGACCAGGGAGGGGTCAAACGATTTCGTTTGCTAATCGATCGCTGAGAAAGACCCGTTCCGACTTTCCACTACGAAGAACTCAATCGCCAGTTAGGTTCCCTCCCAGGGTTGACCAGGGAGGTCTCGGTCCCCTCCGCAGCGGGGAAATGCTAAACGTTGACAGTTGTTCGCAAGAGCAGTAGAATCCCGTCCAACTTCACCATCCGTTACGACCAGTTACCGTTGACACCTTAAATTCACTGGTGGACATGGCCTATTTCGATGAAAAGGAGGCTGCATTAAACAGCGATGGATAGAGACCCCATTTCTCAGGCTCAGGGATGGGGTTTTCATTTAAGTTGGAGGCGAATGGGGTAATTTAACTATTGTGTGATGCCACAGCCCGACCCGCGCGGCAGGAGTTCACATGAATACCGTGACTGCACCCAAAGAGTACAAGCTGTCCAAATTCAGCACCTATTATATTTTCACCCTGCTGTTTCTGCTGTATTTCTTCGATTATGTAGACCGGATGATCGTCACCTCCCTTTTTCCTTACATTCAGAAAGAATGGGGGCTCACGGATACCCAATCCGGCCTACTCGTATCAGTCGTCTACTGGTCCATCGTCGCGTTCGTCTTTCCCGTTTCGATCCTCGTGGACCGCTGGAGTCGGAAAAAAACTATCGGGATCATGGCCCTGATCTGGAGTCTGGCCACGGCGCTTTGTGCCTTCACCAAGAGCTTCCCCCAGCTGCTTATGACCCGCTCCGGCATCGGTATTGGCGAAGCCGGGTATGCCCCCGCAGGGACAGCAATGCTCTCCGGCCTCTTTCCGCCGGAAAAACGCTCCCGCATGATGGGTCTCTGGAATATGTCTATTCCCCTCGGTATCGCCGTCGGTATCGCCGTCGGCGGATTTGTTGCCCAGCATTGGGGATGGCGGCATGCCTTTGGCCTGGTGGCTCTTCCTGGGGCGATTGCGGCTATTCTATTCTTCTTCGTCAAAGATTATAAGACAGTGGATCTGGTCAAAACCGTGGGATCCTCAGGTGCGGGGAGCACCAAGGCCAGGATGAGCAAGAGGGATATCTTTCGGGAATTTATCCATACGCCATCCCTGATGTTGACCAATCTGGGTTTTATCGGCTGCATCTTCGTCAACAACGCCATTATTGTCTGGCTTCCCACCTATCTTCACCGCGTGGAAGGCCTCTCCATCAGCGAGGCGGGAATGAAGGTGGGGCTGATCATGTTACTGGCCATCATCGGTCTTCCCGTGGGGGGATGGTTGGCCGATCTGTGGTTTAAGAAGAATGTGAGTTCACGAATGGTATTCCCTGCGATGACAATAGCCCTGAATGCGGTCGTCATCTTTGCCGCTTTTTCCTTCCTTGATGGAAAGACACGTTACATGATGCTCCTGCTCATGGGCGTCTTGGCCAGCATGTTCGCTCCGGCGGCCATCACCGTCACCCAGGAGGTTATCCACCCCGGCCTTCGGGCCATCTCCTACTCCGTCTGCGTCGTTATTCAGAATCTTTTCGGGGCGTCCATGGCGCCGATAGTCATAGGGGCACTTTCCGATGCTTATGGCATCAAAGTGGCCATGTCTATTCTGCCCGTCTTCCTTCTTATTTCTGCCCTCCTGTTTTTTGCCGGCTCCTTTTCTTACAAGAAGGATCTGGACAAAGTGGAAAAAATCGCTCTGGAGTGCGAAGATTAAAGGATGAACTCTTCGCTGGAAGGTAAAGTGATAGCGGTGACGGGAGGTGCCAGCGGAATCGGCCTGGCCATCTGCCGGCGTTTCGGCCGCGAAGGCGGCCGGGTGGCCGTCATCGACATGAACGGGGAGGAGGCATCGCGCCAGGTCAAGGCCTTACAGGGATCGGGTGTTGAAGCTACAGCCTTCCCCTGTGATGTGAGCCGGGAAGAGGAATGTTTACAGACCATTCAGGCTGTTATTGACGTTTACGGAGGGATTGACATCCTTGTCAATAATGCCGGCCTGACTCAGCGCAGCGCCTTTGTCGATACGCAAACCGCTGTTTATCAAAAGATCATGGCCGTGAACTTCTTCGGAGCCCTCTACTGTACCAAGGCGGCGATAAAGAGCCTGATTGAACGGCGGGGTGTCATTGTCGTAACCTCCAGCCATGCCGGATATGCACCGCTGCTGGGACGGACGGGGTATAGCGCCAGTAAGCACGCCCTCCATGGTCTCTTTGAAAGTTTGCGTACGGAAGTTAAGAATATGGGCGTGCATGTCATGATGCTCTGTCCCGGATTTACTCGAACGAACCTGCAGGAGAGGGCTCTGGATGGTGATGGCAGCATTACTCGTCATCCGCAATCTAAAGTCGGGGCAGAAGATACACCGGAACATGTTGCCCAGGCTGTGTTCCAGGGAGTCCTTCAGAGGAAGCGTATGCTGATTCTGACACCGACGGGGAAAATGACTTACTGGCTCAGTCGCCTGGCTCCGGGACTGTATGAGAAGATCATGGCCAACCAGTTAAAGCAGGAATTAATACGCCAGCCTTAGTGCTTTGCTGCTTCTCGCTTCCGGATTGGCAGGGCTTGCAGTATGGAGGAGGAAGTGGAGCAGAAACGGATTAAGGATAGCAAGTTGATACGAAAGGCGGGGTGGCTCATCGCTTCGCCTTCTTGTTTGAAGCGAGGTTCTGACTTGAGTTGCTAGAACTCAACCGCTTCGCAGCAGTCTGCCGAGGAACGTCGGGAAGAGTGGCTCCCACTTACGATTTCGATACGCTAGTCCTTGCTCGAAGCACCTTATGCGGGGCCATTTGCCCAACGGATAGTCTGAATCAGTCTAAGTGAACCCCATATCTGTCTGCTTAACTGCGGGCAAATTCAGTTGATGAAACGAACAAAAAAGGCATGACCCTTTTCCCAGAGGATCATGCCTTTTCTAATGAGCATTAATAGGCCCACTACTTTGTCTTCGGCGCCGCGGGTTTCTTCACTGCGATCACGGTAATAGAAGTCGCAGTCGTCTTGCCGCCTTCCTTCTTGTAGGCCACTGTCACTTTCGCATCTTTTTTTACTTCGCCTGTGATCTTAGTATCTGGAAGGACATCAAAGGCCCAAATCTTGTCCTTCGCATCTTTCACAGAGATCGTGCCTGCGGCCTTATCAGCTTGGCTGGCGGCGATATAGGTTGTGACTGTGCCTGAAACTTTGCCCGCGTGCGATGCGGTTGCCTTTTTCTCGGCGGCCACAGCCCCACTGGCAAAAGCAAACGCCGTAAGAAGAGCGATCAGAACAAACAAAAACTTTTTCATTCGCTTTTCACCTCCTTTCCCATGTGATCTTTAGCCAAACTCTATATGGGTAATTTTGGCAGAGAGTTCCCTTATATGTCAATAAAATCCTTTATTTGTTTGATCCGACAATGCATTGAAGACTTGGATTGTTAAACGCTCGGCTATGGAACCACCCGCCCGCGTTCGATTAACGATGCTTATTCGGTCGTGTTGAAAGGTCCCTAAAACCTCTCAAACCTCGAATTTGCAGACGACACACAGCTTGTGTTTCGCCCTTGAGATTGCGGGTAATTCTCTTCGGTGATGAATCCGATGGCTCTAGAGCGATGGATGACGTTCAGGCACAAGCAACTCATAACGACGGCTAACCTTTCCATCGAGCGGAGCACCTCCGTCCTTGGCAGTCCGATCGTGTCAACACGAACAATTTGTTCGGTCAAACTAGCCCGTTGGGCACCTCTGCATATGACGATTAACGGCATCATGCGTTGCACATTGGTTAGCCTCCTCCACTGTTGCACAACTCATCATGCCCCCAACAGATTCTGGATATCCTTGTCGCAACTGTCAGAGCGAATGGTGGCAGTAAATGTTTAAGGCTTGTCTCCAGTGTTTCCAGGGTTGGTCTTGTCAATTCCCCGAAGGAGGGTTAATATTGAGATAAAGAGGATTTCATTGTGCATGAATCCTCACGATTTCAGAGGAGATCGAGGTGATGGAAAAAGTAACGATCGATGGCGTAGAACTCCATCTGACGCAGCCGGATAATGTGCCCATGGTCTGGGTCGGGCAGCAGGAACTGGTAAGCCAGGTCCTTGCAGCCTGGATGGTCATAGGGGATGACGACATTCCCCTGAATCCGCGCCTTGTCGGGAGACCGGGCGTGGGGAAAACGACCCTGGCCTACCACGCAGGACGCGTCCTGGGACGACCGGTCTACATTTATCAGGCGACCATGGACACCAGACCAGAGGATCTCATTGTAACCCCAGTGATCTCAGATGCAGGCAAAATCAAATACATGGCCAGTCCCATTGTCTCAGCCATGATTAAGGGAGGAATCGCGCTGATCGATGAGGGGAATAGAATGAGCGAAAAGAGCTGGGCTTCCCTCGCCCCCCTCATGGACAACCGTCGATACGTAGAGTCCATTGTGGCCGGCATCAAAATCAAGGCCCACCCCGATTTTCGGCTATGCACCACCATGAACGATGATGCCAGCACCTTCGAGCTCCCGGAGTACATCCATTCCCGGCTTCAGCCTCAGATTTTCATCGATTTTCCTGAAAGAGACGAAGAACTCCTTATCTTGAAAACCAACCTGCCTTTTGCCGAAGACGAAATTCTGGAGTACGTGGTGGATTTTCTCCAGGACGCGCACGAGATGGAAGAGCGGTACAGTGTAAGAGACGGCATCAACATTGCGCGTTATGCCCTCAAGCGGCTCGTGGAAAAGGGGGAGCGACTCACGAGTGAGGAGCGCAAAGCAAGAGTCGTCGAGTATATGAAAGAAGCGGCTTCGATGATTCTTGATCAAAATGCCGCGAACTATTTTGCAGAGTCCCTGGATGCCGATGAGGATGATGACGAAGAAGAATAGAATCGAGTGGAAAAACATCCGCATCCTTCCCATTCTCCACAATCGGATGGAATTCGCCCTGGAAGTGAGGCGGCAGTTTGAGGAGTTCAAACCGGATCACGTGGCGGTGGAGTACCCGGCGACCCTGGGCGATCTAATCCTGAAGGGGATTGCAAGGCTTCCCCTTCTTTCTGCGGTTCACTACCAGGAGGTCGATGGCGCCCTTGTCTATCTTTTGCTTGAGCCTACCGATGGTCAGGTGGAGGCCCTGAGACTGGCCGTCGAAAAAAACCTGGAGGTCCACTTCGTCGATCGGGATACGGAGGGATACCCCGTCGACCGCTCCCCCATGCCCGATTCCTATGCGGTTCGAAGAATCGGTCATCTCCTCTATTGCCAGGCCTATCTTGAAACGACCAAGGAGGAGACGATTCCGCCCGAGGACGTGCTCCGTGAGAAAACCATGGCCTATCATCTACAGAAACTCAGCGAGACCGGGGCCAGGATTCTCTTTGTTTGTGGTCTGTACCACCTGCCCGGGCTCCTGGGAATGCTGGAGCGGCCGCAGACCGAGGTGATCGGCCGAAGGCACCGCGAGGGGGCAGGCCTCGCGCACCTTCATGAAGCATCGAGCCGCGAAGTGCTGGAGGAGATGCCTTTCCTGATCGCCCGGTATGAACGCTTCAGAGCCGAGGGAGGCGGGGAGGACCCGGACCGGATGAGAATGCACCATCAGCTCATCGAGGAGGCCCGCCGGAATCACTGGAAGAACAGCAAAGAATCGTTGACCCACAGCCAGGTCAAGGTGCTCCATAAGTTTGCAAGGAACTACGCCTTCATCACAGGAGCCCTTGTGCCCAACTTTTACCAGCTCGTCGTCGCGGCACGAGGAGCCGCGGACGACAACTTTGCCTATGAGCTCTGGGATAAGGGAAGCGAGTACCCCTGGCAGAGCGAGAAGCCCGACCTGCCGGTGATTCGGTTGAGCGGAGAAGAGCTTTTTCTTGACCAGAAGAGGATACGCTTTCACAGGAGGCTCAAAACCTTTCGAAGGCGTCTGGTTCCCGTGCCGGTGAAAAAGAAAGTCCGCGAGAAAGTGCCCGGAGAATGGGAGAAGACCTTTGACAAATTTTTCATCTGCTCCTACCCACCGGAGGATGTCGTGATCGAGGGATACGGCCGCACTCTTCAGGAGAAGGCTCTCAGAATCAAGACGGAAGAAAATTCACGGATTGTTCCCTTTGTGAGTTCTATGATGGAAGGCATCGACATCCGGGAGACCATCCGGAACTGGCTCAAGGGAGAAGTCTATGTCAAAGAGGGAACTCCTTTCCGCGGCAAGGTCGGCTCGGTCGTCGTGATCTTCGATCCGGATTCACCGGGCAAAGAGGGCAAGGAGAATTATCCGTGGAAAGTCACATGGCTTGGCGAACACGAACAGGAATCGGACATGGCCTTTTACAGCACGCCCGCGGGAGAGGTGATGGACGGTCCGGGCATTTCAAGATGCCAGCATGGCGGGTTTATGCTCACCTCTCCGCCCTTGCGGGTCTATGACATCTGGAAGGATTCCTATTTCGAAATGGCGAGGAGCAAGCCGGAGAGGCTTCTTATGTCGGCGATAGACTACAGCATCGAGAAGCACATTGTCTACGTCGCCGCAGCGCCGCCCTCGGGTCGGTGCCAGAGCCTCGCCGCCCGTCAGGGCAAGAAGATCATTTACATGCCTATCGGCAGCTTTTCACCGGTCACGCTCAAGAAGATCCGGCAGTTCCACGTTCTCGACGGCCACCACGTGCGCAAGTTCGCTAAGCGCTATATTCAATGAAGGAGATCCCCGTGTCCGACAGGTTACCCCCCACCGGCCTTCCTAGCTTCGTAGAACAACTCAGAAAGGAAATTCTTGAAGTAACAAAACGAGCTTATGGGGAAAGGGTTTTCCAACGATGGAGGAACCCTCTCTACGAAGGTTCCCTGACGAACCCTGATGGATATGCTTGCTTAAGAGGCAGTTGCGGGGACTCCATCGAGGTTTTTCTGAGGTTTGACGGCGGGCGCGTGAGGGATGCATCCTTCCGAACAGCGGGGTGCGGGGCCAGCGTGGTTTGCGGCTCCTATGCCGCTGAGTTGGCATTAGATAAAGGCCCAGAGGAGATCCAGAAGATCACGGGCAAGAGCATCCTTGAGCGCTTGGGCGGTCTCCCACGGGAGGAAGAACCTGTCGCTACTCTTGCGGCGGAGACTCTTCAGGCTGCTCTTCAAGATTTCATCTGCAAGCGGCAATTAAAATAAGGGCCTTCTTAACTGACTGTGTTGCGCTATGCAAAACTAGGTGATTCTTGGTCAAGAAATTTTCTTGAAAAAAATGCTTGATTTTCACATCGGATGATGTCATAACCTGCCATTCCCATCGACGTAATACTTCCCAGCGAAGTTCTAGTATACCGTCTCGCCTATTTTCCCGGGCGACTCTAATGGCGAATCTATTCCGGAGACACGGTCTCCGCGTAATTTCATCTCGGCCTAAAGCGTGTAAACTCCTACCACCGAGGGGCAGAAAACTTCTCATTTTCTGAGGATATTTACCCAGAGGATTTTTGACGAATTGCGGCAGGTGTGAGTAACTGCCCAAAATGTCATGCGATCTGAATGGCTCATGTGGCGTGGCAGACATTTTGCTGCTCTGCTTCTTTAGGGAAGCTACAGGGAGGATGCCGGCGGGCTTTTCTGAATCTCGCAGTCGCAAAAAGATGGCTTTAAGAATGGCACAAGGGAACGTTCGGTGATGGCAAAAAGAGTACAACTCATTCTGATGCCCTGCGGAGCAGGGACCATGAAAAGGATGGCGATTCCAAAGTCGCTCATGCTCTTCGGGATGAGCTGCATTGTTTTGTGGATTGGAATTGTATCCTACATTGTGGCAGATTACCGGACGGTGAGACAGACCTGGCGTGAACTCGTGCTTCTCGAAAAGGAAAATGCGGAACAGAAAGAGAAAATTCGACGGATGACGGAAGAAATCATTCAGGTGGCTCAGCAGCTCGGGGAAATCTCGGAGAAAAATGGGAAAGGGGAAATCGGAGAAAGGCTCCTGGAGACCTACGACGACGTCCAGGATATCATTTCGTCCGCATCAAATCGGAATGGATCTCAGTCCCGCTGGCCGGTCCGGGAGAGTTATCGTTCCCTGGTCCGTGAAATGCACTCGATGCTGGACTCTCTTGACCGCGAGTTGGACAGCCTTGCCGTGCTGTACAATCCTAAGGTCGTTTATGCGATGGGCGGGTCTTCGTCGGAGGGGCGGAGCGTCAATGAAGATCGAGAAGATCTAGACGGTGTGAACCGGACATTGATCGAGAGTCGGCTCACGAAATCCGAGGGGAAGAGTAGGAGTGGCGAATTGCAGCATCCTGGAACGGCGAAGCTATCCCTGATCGAAAGGCGGCTCACGAAGATCGCCCGCGAAGTCGGTATTGCTCCAGGGCTTGCGCTCAGCATGGCCAAGGTGGAATCGAGATTTGACCACAACGCTGTTTCCCCCAGAGGAGCCATTGGAGTCCTTCAGGTGATGCCGCATGTGGCCTGGGAAGGATATGAAGTGTCGGCGGAAAAACTTTTCGATCCTGAGGTGAATATTCGAGTCGGCCTGACGTTCATGAAGTCCCTTCTCCTGCGCTTCGATCACAACGTGGACCTCTCTCTCGCAGCCTACAACGCCGGGCCCACAAGAGTCGTAGAGGCAGGGTATCAGATCCCTCCCATCAGGCAAACCCAGGAATACGTTAAGCGCGTCAAGCAAGCCATGAACGAATACGGCCCCCTTTACTGGCTCGATTAACTGCCTCGCTGCGATTCTTGCCTTTTGCCCGACTATTCAAACAGAAAGGATCCGATCCTTTCCCTTCGGACCTCTGCACAGGGGAAGAGATCAGGACTTCGTAAGCCGATGCAGTTCTTCTAGAAGTCGATCCACTTCTTCGGTCGTGTTGTAATGCACCAAACCCACACGGACCATGCCACCCTTGTCTTCCACACCCAGCCGTTGCGTGACGGCAAGAGCGTAGTAATTGCCGTCCCAGACAAAGATGCCGCGCTCGCCCAGCGCCTCGGCGATGCGGCGCGGGGAAAAGCTTTCAATACGAAAAGCCACAGTGGGCACGCGCTGGTCAAAACGGTTCGAATCGGTGATACCGTAGATGCGCAACCCCTTGATTTGCAGGAGTCCGTCGATCAGGTGAGTGACAAGAGTTCGCTCATAGTCCTGGATTCGCTTCATGCTGGAGCGTATCCGCTCTCGCCGGAGTCCTTTGTCTCCGGCGATGGATGAAAGGTATTCCACGGCGGCAAGCGTTCCGGCAATGCCTTCGTGGTTCTGAGTGCCGGTCTCGAATTTGTGAGGGGGGCGATGGTCGGCGGGGCGCACTTTGTATGCCGGCAAACGGTCGAGAAGATCATACTTGCCGTAGAGCGCACCCTCGTGAGGACCGAAGAACTTGTAAGCCGAGCAGACCAGAAAGTCACAATCAAGGGCCTCCACATCCATCGGCCCATGGGGTGCGTACTGAACCGCATCAACAAAGACCA
>Ga0209450_10002093_pt1 | contig 10067 bp, 7 predicted proteins | sample FrelakmetLWP11LW_FD_187149 | JGI IMG/M metagenome (GOLD analysis project Ga0209450, IMG submission 187149) | Freshwater lake sediment microbial communities from the University of Notre Dame, USA, for methane emissions studies - LWP11 LW (SPAdes)... | ecosystem: Environmental > Aquatic >...
TTCTTCATCGTCATTACGATCTTCTCGGTCTGGGTCATCGGGACGTTCCTCAAGAACATTCCGGTTCTGCTCGGAAAGGGGGTGAAAAAATGATCGCACACAAGAAGAAGTTCACTCTCGGCCTGGCGATGCTCATCGCGTTCTTCGCGGTGCTGACCCTTTTCTTCACCCCGATATTCGGAGGCCTGAACGGCCTGGACTACCTCGACAGTCTCTACAACTCCATCTCCAAGGGCTCGGCCTACTACATCCCGAAGCTCAAGGACGAGGCCAAAACCTTCAACGGGAACCCGGTCGAACTGTCCCTGGCCATGGCGAACCCTGCCCAAGCCCAGCAGACCTCCCAGCTCTTGATGAAGGCGGGGGCCAGGGTCAGCGTGACCGACGCCACGCTCAAGGCCTCCGGGGACTTGGGCAAGATCCTGGAGGGTGTCCTCGCCGACGCCGATGCCATGTACAAGAACGACGGAAAGGCGGTCGCCGACAAATACGGTTTCGGCGAGCGCCAGGCCCTTTACACCTGGTGGCAAGCCTTCAAGGCGATCGAGAAAGACTTCAACAACCAGAAGAAATTCAAGGAGGCCAAAGCGGTCGCCAACATCGGCAAAAAAGGCATTGAAGCGAGCTACAACTTCTACCGGGTGGCGCCCCAGAGCATCATGGACCGCCTGGGGGTGGTGGTCTTCTCGCTGGTCTTCTATGTAATCTACACCCTCTGGTACGGATTCGCCATCATGTTCCTTTTCGAAGGCTGGGGCATGCAGCTTGAACATTGATGCCCCGATGACGGTGACGTCATGACGGACAGAAGGCCGAAAGCAATACGCGGACGCTTACTGCTTTCGGCCTTTTTTTCTTCCTGCCGGAAGAAAAAAAATGTTAAAAAAAGCTTAAGCCAAATGTTGTTTAGCAAGCAGTGCGATATCCAATACGGTTCCATAGAGCTCAGCGCTGGGCTTTTTTTATGATCGGCCGCTTTTTCAATAAACTATTCAATCGCGAGCAGCCCGGAGAGGCTGAAAACGTCGACGCCCTGCGCATCGACTTCAAGGACCGCTACCACAGCTTCAAGCTGCTCCTGAGCGCCAACCACAAGGCCCTCGAGATCATGGCCGAGATCGAAGAAGCCTTGCACGGCGCCCGGCCGTTCGGAATGACCTTCGTGCGCGCCGCCTGCACGTCGGTGTCCGTGAACGTTTTTTCCATGGTCCGGAACATCGAGAAACTCGCCCCGGGCAAATATGCCGAGCTGTTCACCCGCTTCGACCACATCCAGAAGTCCATCGACGATGTTCTGACCCGGCGCAAACCTTGCGCCGACGAGCGCCTGGTGATTCCCTTGCGCGAGGTGACCAAGGAGATGGCGGATTCCGTCGGCAGCAAGATGGCCAACCTGGGGGAGCTCAAGAATTCCCTGAACCTGCGTGTGCCGCCGGGCTTCGCCATCACCGCGCGCGCCTATCAGCGGTTCCTCGATCACAACGACCTGCAGGCCGAAATCGACCGCCGCATGCAGGCCGCCGAGAGCGACCGGATCGAAGCGCTCTACACCCTGAGCGCCGAGATCCAGCAGATGATCATCCGCGCCGCGGTGCCCTCCGACCTGGCCGAGGCCGTCCGCGGGGCATGGTCCGCCATGGAAGCCGAGGCCGGCCGCAAGGTCACCGCCGCCCTGCGCAGCAGCGCCCTGGGGGAGGACGCTGCGGGCAGCTCTTTCGCCGGCCAGTACCGCTCGGAGCTCAACGTCGGCGCCGAGAACGTGCTCGACGCCTACCGGAACGTCCTGGCCAGCAAGTACAGCCTGCAGGCCATCACCTACCGCCTGACCCGGGGCTTCCGCGACGAGGACGTAGCCATGTGCGTGGGCTGCCTCGCCATGGTGGACGCCGCGGCCGGGGGGGTCACTTACAGCCGCAACCCGGTGGACGTCCACGACCAACGGGTTTTCACCAATGCGGCCTGGGGCCTGCCCAAGGCCGTGGTGGACGGCAGCACCGCCTGCGATCTCTTTGTTGTTTCGCGCGGGGATCCCATGACGGTCGTCGCCGAAGACATCCGCCCGAAGGAGCGCAAGTTCGTCTGCGACCCGGAGGAAGGCGTCTGCCGCACGGACGTGACCGGCGCGGAGCGGCAGCTGCCCTCCATCACCCGCGAGCGGGCGCTCGAGCTGGCCCGCACGGCCGTCGCCCTGGAGCGCCACTATGACGTGGCCCAGGACATCGAATGGGCCATCGACCCCGAGGGTGCGCTTTACCTGCTGCAATGCCGGCCGCTGCAGCAAAAACCGGTCGAAACGGCGAAACCCGGCACGGCGCCGGAGGCGGAGGGCGGCTCCGTTGTCTACCGCGGCGGGATCACCGCCAGCCCCGGGGCGGCCAGCGGCCCGGTGTTCATCGCCGACAAGGGCTCCGACGTGCTGGCCTTCCCGGAGGGGGCGGTCCTGGTGGCGCGGCAGGCGCAGCCGCGCTGGGCCTCGCTGCTCAACCGCGCCGCCGCGGTGGTCACCGAAGAGGGAGGCTTTGCCGGGCATCTCGCCAACGTGGCCCGCGAGTTCGGGGTGCCGGCGTTGTTCGCCGTCCCGGAGGCCACCCGCCTGCTCCGCACCGGCGATCTGGCGACGGTGGACGCCACGGGCCAGGCGATCCACCGCGGCCGCATCGAGGCCCTGCTCCATCAGGCGCCGGTGCGCAAATCCCTCATGCAGGGCAGTCCCGTCTACGAGATCCTCTCCGAGGCGAGCCGGTTGATCGTCCCGCTCGGCCTCCTGGAGCCGGAATCGTCGGACTTCACCCCGGCCCACTGCCGCAGCCTGCACGACATCACCCGTTTCATCCACGAGAAGTCGGTGCACGAAATGTTCAATTTCGGCCGGGACCACAACTTCTCCGAACGCTCGAGCAAGCAGCTGCACTACAAGGTGCCCATGCAGTGGTGGGTGCTGAACCTGGACGACGGCTTCTCCGAGGAGATCACCGGCAAGTACGTCAAGTTGGAACAGATCGCCTGCATCCCCATGCTCGCCTTCTGGAAGGGATTCATCGCCATCCCCTGGGAGGGGCCTCCGGCCATGGACGGCAAGGGGATGCTGTCGGTCATGTTCCGGGCGACGACCAACCAGGCCCTCACCGTCGGGGTGAAATCCAAGTACGCCGAGCGCAACTACTTCATGATCTCCCGCAATTACTGCAGCCTCAGCCAGCGCCTGGGGTTCCACTTTTCAACCCTGGAGGCGCTGGTGAGCGAGCGCACGGCCGAGAACTACGTGAGCTTCCAGTTCAAGGGCGGGGCGGCCGACTACGAACGCCGGCTGGCGCGCGTGCATTTCATCGCCGAAATCCTGGAGCCGATCGGATTCCGGGTGGAAATCCGCGAAGACCACCTGCTTTCCCGGGTCGAGGGTCAAAGCGCGGACTACATGCTCAAGCGCGTCGAGGTTCTCGGCTACCTGGCGCTGCACACCCGCCAGATGGACATGATCATGAGCAACCCGGCGTACGTGGAGCACTACCGCACCAAGTACCGCAAGGACATCGACGGGCTGCTGGCGAAAGTCTAAGATTGCAGGTTGCAACTTATGCTCTTTATTGTATGATGACGCAGTCGGAGACGATGCTCATAAACTTTGGTGGGCTCGTAAAAAGTCATCTGGATCGATGACTTCGTAAAGAGGCCAAGATCAAGGCGCGCGAATCGCGTGCCGTGAGGCGTACTTGCAGTACGCCGCAACGGCAACGCGATGAAGCGCAACGCAGAGATTGGACTATTTACGAAGTCATCAACTTTGGCAGGCCTCATTGACCCTGGCCGGGGGCGCAACGGACATGATTCGCAACATCTACTCCAAACTGCAGTGGAAGATCATCGTCCTCACCCTGCTCGTCACCTTCACGCCCCTGCTCCTGCTGGGAGTCATCATCTACCGCCAGTTCGCCGACATGTACACCGAAAAAATCAAGGAGCAGATCCGCTTTCGGGCGGAATCCCGGGCGGATGCCGTGGACCTGTTCCTGACCGAACGCACCGCCATCCTCGGCGTCATCGCGGACACCGACAGCCTTCTGGCGATGAACGAAGAGGCCGACCTGGCGCACAAGCTGACCATTATGAACCAGCGCGCCGGGGCTTTCGTGGACCTCGGGATCATCGACCAGAACGGCCAGCAGACCGCATACGTCGGCCCTTACAATTTGAAAGGTAAAAACTACTACGAGCAGCCCTGGTTCGGCCAGGTCATGAGCAAGGGGGTCTACATCAGCGACGTTTACCTGGGCTTTCGACAGGCGCCGCACTTCATCATCGCCGTCCGCCGCCAGGAGCAGCAGAAGAATTGGATCCTGCGGGCCACTATCGACCCGGACATCTTCAGCCGGATCGTCCAGTTGGGTCACATCGGCAAGACCGGCGACGCCTTCCTGGTCAACAGAGAGGGATTGCTGCAGACCAAACCGCGCTTCACCGGCAACATCCTCGAGCCAGGGCCGGTTAATCCCGTCCATTTCGGGAAACAGACCATGAGCTTCGAGCAGACCGGGAGCGATCAGCGCCAGACGCTATTCGCCGGGACCTGGCTCAAGGCGAAGGACTGGCTGCTGGTCATCAGCGGCGATGTGGAAGCGGATATGGCCGAGCTTTTCGCCACCCGCAACATGCAGATCCTCATCATCGGCCTCGGCATCATCGCCATCGTGGCGACGACGGTTTTCACCACGCGCATGATGGTGAATCAGCTCGTGCAGACCGGAACGCGCATGAAGGAGATGGACGCCCAGCTGGTCCAGTCCGACAAGCTCGCCGCGCTGGGCAAGATGGCGGCCGGCGTCGCCCACGAGATCAACAACCCGCTGGCCGTCATCCTGCAGAAAACCGGCTGGCTCCAGGACCTGCTCGAAGAGGAGGAATTCCAGAAGAGCGCCAACAGCGAGGAGTTTAAGAATTCGGTCAAGAAAATCGAAGAGCATGTGGAGCGCGCCCGCAAAGTGGTCCATAACATGCTCGGCTATGCGCGCCGCATGGAGCCGCGCCTGGAAGACGTGGACGTCAACCAGACCATCAACCAGACCGTCGACCTCCTCGAAAACTTCGCCCGCGGCAACAACATCGACATCCAGACCGACCTGGCGGGGAACCTGCCGATCATCGCCGGCGACCAAGCCCAGCTGCAGCAGGTGGTCCTGAACCTGATGAACAACGCCATCGACGCCATCGGCAAAGACGGCACCATCTCCGTCAAGAGCACCGCCGGCAAGTCGGAAATCCGACTCACCATCGCCGATTCCGGACCGGGCATCCCCGAGTCGCTGCAGAAAAAGATCTTCGACCCGTTTTTCACCACCAAGAGCACCGGCAAGGGAACCGGGCTGGGGCTCTGGATCAGCTACAGCATCATCGAAAAAATGGGCGGCACCTTATCCCTTCAAAGTCGGGAGGGCGAGGGCGCCACCTTTACGATCACGCTGCCGATCGTGCAGCCCGCGAAAAAATAACCCTAAGGCGTTGCCTCGGAGGGCGCATGCAAGAGCCGAATATCCTGGTAGTGGATGACGAGGGCGATTTCCTGGAAACCCTCATGAACCGACTCAAGAAGCGCAAGATTGCGACGGCCGGCTGCTCCAGCGGAGAAGAGGCGCTGCGGCTGGTCAAGGAAACGCCCTTTGACGTGGTGGTCCTCGACATCAAGATGCCGGGCGGGATGGACGGCATCCAGGCGCTGCGCGAAATCAAGAAGATCCGCCCCGAGGCCGAGGTCATTCTGCTCACCGGGCATGCCTCGCTCGAAACCAGCATGGAAGGCATGCAGCTGGGCGCCTACGACTACCTGCTGAAGCCCATCAAGCTCGAGGACCTGCTGGAAAAACTGGCCCAGGCCCTGGAGCGCAAGGGCACCGCGGCGCACCGCGCTCAAAGCGACGCGATCCGCCACCTGGTGAAAAAGACCTGAACCCTCCGGGCGCCTCTGCGTTTCCAAGAGCGCTGCGTCCGCAGAATCGGCTCTTTTCTCGCCTCGACAAAAGCATTCCCACCCGAGAAGACAGGCCCTCGCACCCCGATTCCTTTTCAAGCTGAGCCAGCTCTGATGGCATTTGTAATAGGCAGGGCATGGCGCGCAGCGTCATTCTGCAGGTAATGAAGGATCGCTTTTGTGGGAGTGGCTTCCCAGCCACGATCGCATCGCGGCAAGATGCCGCTCCCACATGAGAATGGCACCTTCATTGGAAGTCCAATCTCGACTGCCAAAGACCTTTCCAGATCAGCGGAACCGATCGTCCGCCATTTTGGTGCGCATTTGGGGGGCAGCTTTTTCCAGCCAGCCGATGCGCGCACCCGGCGCGCAGTCGAATTCCGGCACATGCGGTTTGATGTCCAGCAGCGGGGTGCCGTCCAGGACATCAAGGTTCTCCACATGCAGGCGGGACCCTTCAATGCGGACCAGCCGGACGAGCGACAGGCCGATGGGGTTGGGACGATTCGGGGCGCGCGTCGCGAACAGGCCGCGCGGGACGGTGTCCAGGTACGGGGTCACCGAGAGCGCAAAGCCCCGCGAGCGGTGAAAGTGATACACCAGGACGATATGAGAGAAGCCCTCCAGGTCCCTCAGTCCCGCCGCGAGTTCGGGGAGCAGGTCAACCGTCCCGGCGGCGCTGTTTTCGCTGACCGGCTGGATGGGCATCGATTTCGGATCGGTGAAGGGGCTGTGAATGACGCCGATCGCGTTGAACCGGATCGATTCCATCAGTCCTCCCAGGGCGTCAGGCTTTCGCAGCCGTTCCCGGTGACGAGCACGGTCTGCTCGAACTGGGCCGATAGCGAACCGTCCCGGGTGACGGCCGTCCACTCGTCCTCCAGGATCCGCAGCTCCTTGCGGCCGAGGTTGATCATGGGCTCGATGGTGAAGACCATGCCGGGAATCAGCGTAAGCCCCTCTCCCTTCCGGCCGAAATGCGGCACCTGCGGGGGCTCGTGGAAATCGAAGCCGATGCCGTGCCCGACGAACTCCCGCACCACCGAACACCCCTCGGCCTCGGCAAAGCTCTGGATGGCCCAGCCGATGTCGCCGACGGTGTTGCCGGCCTTGACCATCCCCATGCCGCGGCGCAGGCACTCGCGCGCCACGCTCACGATCTTGCGGGCATCCGGTCCGGGACTGCCCACGAAGTAGGTCTTGTTGGCGTCGGCGTAATAGCCGTTCAGGATGGAGGTGACATCGACATTCACGATGTCGCCTTCCCGCAGCACCCGCGCGCCGGGGATCCCGTGGCAGATCACGTCGTTGACCGACACGCAGACGCTCTTGGGGAAGCCGCGGTAGTTGAGCGGCGCGGGGACCGCACCGTTCTGAACCGTGAATTCGTGCACCCAGGTGTTGATGTCGTCGGTGGTGATGCCCGGCCGGATGCGCGGGGCGACCAGCTCCAGCGTGTCGACCACCAGCCGGCCGGCACGGCGGATCGCCTCGATGTCCCTGGGGGCCTTGGCCCGGATATTGTACTTGCGGGCGTAAAGCGCTTCCAGATCGGCCGGCGGCACGGCCTCGGCCTTGCCCGCGCAGCATTTCTTGTATTTCAATCCGCTGCCGCAGGGGCACGGGTCGTTGCGCCCGACCTTGGCTGGCTTCAGATTCATTCGTATGGGCTCGATGGCGTGCCTCGGCTTTGAAGAATGGGATCCTCTGCGGTTACCTATTACATCTGCCCGTTTGATTCAACATTAATGGACTCATGTTGTCATACACCTCGATGGCTTTGTAAAAAGCCCAAGATCAAGGCGCGCGAATCGTGTGTCGCGAGGCGTACTTGCAGTATGCCGCAGTCCGCCTAAGGCGGACGAGATGAAGCGCAACGCCGAGATTGGGCTTTCTACAAAGCCATCAGTCGGCATGCAGGACCACCGTGAACGCGTTGAACGCCACCCATACCCTGTCTGCCGGCTTGAGGGAGAGCTTTTCGAGGCTTTGCTGCGTGACGATGGCGCAGATTTCGGTGCCGTCGGCGATACGGGTGACGATTTCGGATGTCACCTTTCCGCGCACGACGCGCTCGACGGCGGCGGCAAGCACGTTGTCCGCCGAGGAGGCCGGGTCCTCGGCGCTGCGGTGGATGGTCACCCACGGCGCCTTCACCTCGGCGGCGACAAGGCCTCCGCGCTTGAGCCCCAGGCGCTCCAGGCTGTGGTTGGTGATGACGGCGCTGATGCAATAGCCACCCGGCGCAGAGATCTCTACCCAGGCCTGAACGTCGCCTTTAATCAGGCTCTTGATTTTCCCGAAGAATGCGTTGCGGGCGCTGGTCTTGCGACGGTTTTCGCGGTCGATGAAAAACGTCTCGGCTCGGCGCATCTCCTCCTCGGAGAACTTCACGTAGGAAGCGGCCAGACTGGGGGTCGAGTGTCCGAGGATCTTCTGCACGACCGGCAGGGGCACGTTGCCCTGCATCAGCTCGACTGCCCGGGATCTGCGGATGACCTCCGGGGCGCCCAGCGCGCGCGGCAAACCGATGGCCTCGGCCCGCTCATAAAATTTCCGGCGCACGTGGGCCGGATCCAGCTTGAGCATGCCGGTTCCGGCGTTTCGTGCCGGGAGGGACTCCAAGGCGTTTCGAATTTCAGCCGACACGCCTTGCGGCAGCTGGACATCTCGAGCGCCTTTGCGAAACCTTACCGTCTGCGTTTCGAAGTCTAAATCCGCTTTCAGGTCAAGGCCCAGCACCTCGCTCAGCCGCGCGCCCGTGTACCGGATCAGCAGGAAAATAAGCAGGACCCGCCGGCGGGGGAGCGCGAGATCCGGGCGGCGGAGTGAACCGGCCCACTCGCGCAGCGCCTGTTCGAGTCGGTTGAGCTGGATGAGGTCCAAGCAGCGGCCCGAACCTGAGCCTGACAGAATGCGGGCATGACTCGTTCGCATAAAAATCCTTGACGCGCTTCTTGCGTTGAAATATAACTAACACGAATATTATATTTTTCGTGCCTATGATGCAAGTGTTTTTCCGAGATCATCAGGGCTGGATGGCTTCGCGAAAACACCCATACGAAAGGATGACTTCGAAGGAAGCCCCGGGCAAGGCGCACAGCTCTACCGTCTCGTTAACGAAGTGTGGGAGAGGCTTCCAGCCTCGATGATCGCGGCAGGATGCCGCTCCCACATGAAGAAGAAAAGGAACGCGACCCAAATTCCTCGGAGGCTCAATTTTACAGCACGCGAGGTGTGCAATGGATAAACTCGCTCCCCCAACGTCGATCTCCACAGACCCAACCCAGCCCGCCGACCCTCCCCTGCGTTTCGACCGGGTCGAGCTCGCCGGCGCCTTCGGCGACCTGGGCACGCTGCTGCCCATCGTCGTGGGCATGATCCTGATCAACCAGTTGAGCCCCACGACGGTCTTCCTGTCCTTCGGGCTGTTTTACCTCGTAACGGGCTATTACTACCGGCTGCCGGTGCCGGTGCAGCCTTTGAAGGCGGTGGGCGCGATCGCCATCGCCTACCCGGCGCTGATCACCGCGCCCGTGATCGGCGCCGCCGGCATCATCTTCGGCGCGCTGCTGCTCATTTTCGCGCTGACCGGCATTGTCGACAAGCTCGCCAAGCTGTTCACCCAGCCCGTAGTGCGCGGCATCCAGCTCTCGCTCGGCCTGGTGTTTCTCAAGAAGGGCATCGAGCTCATCGTCTCCCCGCAGGTGTTTCTCAACGGGCTCGCCGGCCGATGGGCCGAATACCATATCAACCTGATCATCGGGGTCGTCGTCTTCGCGCTGGTGATGGGGCTGCTGGACAACAAGAAATTCCCGGCGGCGCTGGTCGCCCTGGCCGCCGGCATCCTTTCCGGCTTCGTCCTGGGCGGGTTCGACGCGCGGGCGCTCTCCATCGGCCCCACGGACATCCGGATGGTGTCGCCCTCCTTGCAGGATTTCTGGACGGCCTTCATCATGCTGATCCTGCCGCAGATCCCGCTGACCATCGGCAACGCCTGCGTCGGCACCGCCGACACCTGCAGTTCGCTCTTCCCCCAGAACCCTTCGCTTTCCAAGAGCACGGCCGGAAAGTTCGCCCTCACCATGGGGGTCGCGAATTTGCCGGC
>Ga0209450_10002095_pt1 | contig 10065 bp, 6 predicted proteins | sample FrelakmetLWP11LW_FD_187149 | JGI IMG/M metagenome (GOLD analysis project Ga0209450, IMG submission 187149) | Freshwater lake sediment microbial communities from the University of Notre Dame, USA, for methane emissions studies - LWP11 LW (SPAdes)... | ecosystem: Environmental > Aquatic >...
CTTTGATTATTCATATATCTTAGAGAATAAGGACAAAATTACAAATACGAAAAAAACATACGGAGATTCGTTTAATCTTAATCGCGCGTATTTAACAGCGCAAAAAAAGATAGATGACGTATGGAGCGCTAGAGTAACATTAGATGCAGGAACTGTTGAAAATAGCGACGCATTCGTAAAGAACGCTTATGTTCAAATGGCACCGAAATTTGGTGATGTTGGATTAAAACTTCAGGGTGGACTTGTAGGAACGCCGATAATAGGTCTTTTAGACGGATTTACCGGATCCCGTTGGATATATCAAAACTATGTAGATAAAGCAAAAGATATTACAAATACAGAAATCGATGTCAGCTCTGCTGATACAGGCCTTAAAGCTGATCTTAATATCATGAAGATTGTCACAATCACAGGCATGTACAGCAACGGAGACGGATATAAGAAGAATACACAAGATCAAAATACGGTTACCAAGTCAAATTATTTAGTTGTCAATGTAACTCCGTTCTCTGCGCTTAACGTATTCGGCTATTATCACTGGCATGATACTGCTGCAAAAAGCAAAGAGAACTATGTTTCTTATGTTGGCGGCGGAGCGGCATGGAGCGATAAGGCAATAAAAGTCGGCGCTGCGTATACAATGCATTCAGGCAAAGCTTTAAATAAAAAAGAAGAGTCCACTATTATTGAAGTATGGGCAAACGTTAATCTGCAGCAGTTTGCCGGCGTACCGGTGCTTTTAATAGGCCGTTATGCAATGGGTAAATACGAGAAAGAAGGGACTCCCAATAAATCGAAAAACGAAGGCGATGCAATCTGGGCAGGGGCCGGCTACCAGGTTAACAGCAATGTACAGTTTGCGGCAATGTATAAAGTCGATTCGCTTACAAAGAAAAATACTGCAGGTGCTAAAACAAGTGATGTGGAAAACAGCAGTCTGTTCGTAAAATCAGAGATCAAATTTTAATAACTTCAAAACAACTACCATACAACGATCTAACACACAATTTTGCCCCTTTATGCCCCTTGCAGAAAGGGGCATTTTTTTTAAAATAATATTTATTAAAGAAAATGATATTGAATAATAATCATCTTGTCAAACTTGTAAAATAACAAATTTTTTCTGTAAGAATAAAGAATAGTTAGATGTTAGCTGCATTTATGTTTTTTTAAAGAATATTATTGCTTTCGTAAATTAAATTTATTATTGTATCTGTATGTTCAGATATACTATTTTTAAAATATATTGTAATTTAAAAAATAATAATCGTTTATGCTAACAGATATTCTTATTGTGACACTCAGCATCGTTCTCCTTTATTTCAGCGCCGAATTTTTTGTGGCAAGCAGCTCCCGCCTTGCTATTCGTATGGGCCTGACGCCGCTGATTGTCGGCCTCACAATAGTAGCTTACGGCACAAGCGCTCCGGAAACTGCCGTAAGCATTATCGCCGCAATACGCGGCGAAGGGAATCTTCTGGTCGGCAATCTTATAGGGGCCAACATATTCAATATCGGGATCATACTTGGCGTATCCTCAATAATTCGGCCGCTCCAAGTCAATCTTCAGATTATTCGCTATGACGTGCCTGTGATGATTGCCGGAGCCATAGTTGTACTTCTTGTTTATTTTAACAGCGGCATGAACCGGTTATCCGGTTTTATTATCCTGGCTTTGTTTATTATATATACGGCAATTAATATCCGCTTGGCTAAACGTCTTGCCGCGGATTCGGTAAAAAATGAATTCGACGAAGGCATTCCCCGTCCAAAGGGAAAAAGTTTTCAGGATATCATCATATTGATCACAACTCTTATTATTCTGATTTTAAGCGCGAATCTCTTTATGCATTCATCAATCTCGATTGCTAAATTCTGGGGACTCAGCGATGCAGTAATAGGGCTAACGATCATTGCCATAGGAACGAGTCTGCCTGAATTTTCCATTACAGCGATTGCGGCGTTTAGAGGTAAGGCAGACATAGCATTGGGAAATATCGTAGGTTCAAACATTTACAGGATTTTAGGAGCGCTGGGCATATGCGCGCTTATTGCGCCGATACAGATCGGAAGCATTACTCTTATTGATGTTTCGGTACTTCTCGGAATTTCACTAATTTGCTCGGCTTTACTCTTCCGCAAATTTGTCCTGTTGCGCTGGGAAGGCGGCATACTTGTACTCATGTACATTGCTTATATGTATCATTTATGGCCGAAATGATTTAATTTGTTCTTATTTATAATAGATAATAGGTTTACTCTAATAAAAAATTATAGATATATATAAACATATGATAGAATATTTTTAAAAATAAATCATTCCTGATGCAAAAGCTTTTAAATAAAAGAAAAATTAACCTGGAAAGGTCTGATTCCGCAGAAAATTTTGTAATGTGTTTCAATTTATTGTACTTATAAGCACTAAGAACAAATATGACATTAAACAGGCAAAAGTTAATTGCTCTAACATTCTCAGATAAGCATCCCGATTGAATTTAAAAATTTGGGAAACTATATGAATCGTTTTAGAAAATATACGATACTTTTGCTGCTGTGCATGCCGGTATTTATATATCAGGCCTCATGTCAAAAAACCGAAAGCAAAAACCCCATTGATCTGAAAGTACTGGAAACAATAGCTCAGGAAAATTTTCTTGTCGGCATGACAGTACTCGGCTACAGGGACGGAGTCCGTTTTATATATAATTACGGTTACGCGGATATAGACCGGGAAATAAAAGTGGACGACAGCACAATTTTTTTCACGGCTTCCATATCGAAAATAATTACAGGAATTGCGCTGATGAAGCTAATTGAATCCGGCACGATAAAAAGCATTGATGATGATATAAGCGCTTACCTCGGTTATACTGTTCGTAATCCCCACTATTCAATAATCCCGGTTAAAATACGTCATCTTATGACGCATACGTCGGGAATAAGCGACGACGGTGTAAGTTATAACTTCATTTCAGCAAGTTATTCGCCGAATCCGCCTTCCATGAAAGAACTGTTATCCATAACAGGATCTTATTACAATGATGATATATGGCTTAAAGCTGTTCCGGGTTCCAAATTCAAATACAGCAATTTCGGTACTATTCTTGCGGGAGCTATTGTAGGGAAAGTATCGGGTAAAAGATTTGATGAATTTGTAAATGACGAAATACTAAAGCCTCTGGGTATGCGTGGAGGTTTTATTATTCAGAATGTGAAGAATATCGGGAAAGTAGCAGTAGTTTACAGGCTTGATGACAACAGGGACCCGTATATAAGCGCGGAATACTATAACGGGAAGAAACCGGCTCCCATTGACCTTTCGGACTATATACCGGGCAGCAATCCTACAATACTCGGCCCTCACGGCGGATTAAGAACACGCGTTCTTGGGCTTGCGAAGATCATGGAAATTTTCATCAATAAAGGCGTTTACCGCAATGGAGATGATTATGTACGCGTACTGAATGAATCAAGCGTTGAACAAATGCTTAAAACGCACTGGAAAGGATTTGGGTTCGAAGGCTTATATAAACGAAAGGGCTTATTTATACATATCACCGACGATTTAATCCCGGGTTTGCGAATGTACGGACACATAGGCGACGTGATGGGACTATTAAGCGCTATGTACTTTAATCCGGAGCGTAAATTCGGCATAATATTCATCACTAATGGAGGTTACCATCAAAAAGGCAGTTCCGGATTTTACAGGATTGAGGAACAGGTATTCAGAGAAAGCTATAAGCTGTTGTTTAAATGAATTAATAATAGTTAAATAAAAAAAACTAATGCACTTAATTTAAACAGTTAACACATTTTAATTATTTACTAAATAAATTATCAATACTATATCATTAAGATCATAAACTCGATTTTCACTTATAGCTGATTTCAGTCATATACTCTTAACCAGTAAAAAAATACCCATCGTACCTGACACTTGCTTCGACAGTGTAGCAACTTACAGTATTACTGGACATACTATATTTTAAATGCTTCTATCCGTATTGCTACTTCGCTGAAACTTTCGGAATAATTACGATATCCACTCTTCGGTTAAGCGCCCGGTTCTCCGGCGTATCGTTAGAAAGCACAGGATTATACTCGCCGTTGCCTACTGCCGACACGCGTGTAGGATTAAGCTTGGCATTTTCCAGAAGATATTCTAGAACCGACAATGCTCTTTCTGTAGAAAGCTGCCAGTTATTGCGAAAGCTTACATTGTGTATTGGGATATTGTCGGTATTACCCTCAATATAAATCCTGTTTTCCGGATAATTGATCAGAATAGCGTTTATTTTATCCAGAGCCTTTTTTATTTCCGGTTTCAGCTTTGAAGATCCCGTATCAAAACATATTTTATCATCCAGATTGATGATGATTCTATCCAGCATTTTTTTAAAACGTATCTGCCCCTTTTTTATTTCATCTTCGAGCTGTTTTTCAATTTCGCCTGCCTGCTGCGCAAGGCGATTGAGTTCGGCTTTCTGTGTTTCGGACAGTTTTTTTAAATTTGCTATTATATCATTCTGCTCATTTATTCTCGCGAGCATCTCATCGCTTTTTTTATCGTAATCGGCTTTCAGAGCTTCAAGTTTAGCTCTTGAATCTGTTTGTTCCTTTACAAGCTGTTCCGTCAGCCTTTTGATTTCTGCGGATAATCTGTCATTAAGTTTTCTGTTTTCTTCGAGGAGTTCCTTTTCTCTTGTAGTTCCTTTGCTTTTTAGAATTGAGTTCTGAATTTGAAGCTCTTTTATCCGTGTGGATAAATTTTTCTGCTCATCCGCATTTCGTTTCTGGAGCTCAGCCATTTGGTCATTAAGCGATTTTATTGCGGCTTCCAAATCGCGTATCTTTGTTTCCAGTCTCGCTTTCTCTCCCGTATATTCCTTTTTAAGAGAATCGTACTTGAGTTCGATTGCCACCTTATCATCGTATACGGCTTTATACTCACTCGGCCAGTAAAAAAAATCAGCAAAAACAGGAACAGACATGAATATAATTAAAAAAATTATTCCAACTGTAAATTTTATTGTTTTCATTTTTGTTCCTCATACCCTATGGCTTTCAATTTGTCTGATGCAACCTTTAGCGAATCCAGGGTTTTCTGATGTTCCTGTTTTCGATTATTCAGATTATCCTGCATGGAATTATAATAATCGCCGTATTTCTTGGCATCAACAAGTTTATTGTATTTCTCGCCGTATCTGCGAATCTGGAATTCCCTTGCGATTTTTGCTTTTTCAAAGTCAAACTGGGAGACGACTACGGATAATTCCGCTTCTTTTACTTTAAAAGCTGCCAGATCAGCATCTCTTTTTTTAATACAATAATCCTTGTTTGCTGATTCCTTAATCGTCTGTTCATCGCTGACTTTTATCATCCGGCGCATTTCCTGAAGTTTTTCGCTGTCTCCCGATAGAAGATATAATTTTTCCCTTTTCAAATAATAATCTTTCTGCGCGCTGATTAGAGACAAACGTGAGTTGCTGACAAGAATAGCTTGTTCGCTGATTTCGACCACTTTTTCGAAAGCATCCTTATCATTTTTTTTAGCTATAATAGAATTTTTAATCGCAGATATTTTTCCCTTTTCCGGCTGTGTCATCTCATTAAGCAAGGAATCGTCAACAGGTTCCTGAAAGCTTGCGCAGCCGAAAAACATTAAAAAAAATAGTAATATAACAAATATCTTCATTGTGATTACCTCTTGTACGGATGTTAATAAATTATATTAATAATATTTAAAAATAACTAAAATGCAACTATTATTTAATTTTAATATTTAGAGAAATCCTATACCTTTTACAAATATCTTTATATTGACATAATTGCAAATATATGCTTATTGTAAATAAGCATCATTTTTGTCTTTAAACCGCTTATAATTTTGCATGCTATAAAGTAGGATTTTTATAACATTCTTCTGTTGAGCAACATATTGTTATCTTTACATGCAACATAATATGAAATTAAATACCGCTGCTATATTTAAATTAATTTTAAATAACTCAAAAACTACAAGTATAGTAGCTGGCTTAATTATAATAATACTTCTTGGATTTATTGATTTAAGAATAGACTACAGGTTAAATCTATCTATATTTTACATCCTCCCTATTATTCTGGTTACATGGAGCGCCGGATATAAAATTGGCCTTATCTTTTCCTTCATATGTTCATGTTTCTGGTTTCTAGAGTCTTATTTTTCATACTTTTTACAATATCCAACTCCAATTATAATGTGGAATTTAACGGTAAGATTAGTTTTTTTTATAATAATTGTGTTAATAATTCATTTTTTTAAAAATGAAAGAAGAAACGCCCGCTATGACTTTCTTACTAAAATTCCTAACCGCCGTTATTTTGATGAACTTTTATATACTGAAATGCAGAGAAGCATGCGATATAAACATCCTATGACTATTGTTTATATGGACGTAGATGATTTTAAAATAGTGAATGATAAGCACGGCCATCAAACCGGAGATAATTTATTGAGAATTGTTGCATCCGTAATTAAAAGAAATATTCGTTCAACTGACGTTGCCGCGCGTCTTGGGGGCGATGAATTCGGCATTATACTTATAGAAACAAACAAGAAAGCCGCATTAGAAATAACACAAAAATTAAAAGAAAAATTAATTAGGTCAATGGAAGAAGCAGTTTTCCCTGTCACGTTCAGTTTCGGAGTAGTTACTTTCAAAAAATTTCCGTCAACTCCAAGAGAGATATTAAAACTCGCCGACGATTGTATGTATAGAGCAAAAAAGGAAGGCAAAAATAAAATAAGACAAAAGGTAGTTGCGAAAAAAAATAATAACTTGGAATAACTTGTCATACCAAAATTAATAATAATATCAAATCGCCTCCCGGTGACAGTTGAGATTAACAAGGATAACCAAATTTCATTTAATCCCAGCACAGGGGCTGGCTACCGGCCTCTCGTCTTTAATTAAAACCCATAAATTCGTCTGGATTGGATTTTCCGGGATAAGCACCAGAACGGACAGAAAAAAAATATGGAATATCTAAAAAAAAATTTCTTGAACTAATCGATAAAAATTCATAAGGTTTGAATATGGAATCAAAACATAAATATAATCTCGGGGTTGTGGGCAACTGCTCCATGCTCGCATATATTGATATGAACGCGGACGTAAAATGGATGTGCCTGCCGAGGTTTGACAGCAGTTTTATTTTCGGGTCGCTTCTTGATAAGGAAAACGGCGGCGAGTTCAGCATAACTCCTTTTAAGAAAGAATATAATTCAAAACAATATTATTTAAAAAACACAAATATTCTCGCTACGGAATTTACTCTTGATGAGGGAAGTTTCAGGGTAATCGATTTCGCGCCGCGTTTTTATCAGTACGACCGTTATTTCCGCCCGACAACTCTTTTTCGTAAAATTGAGCTTTTATCCGGTAATCCTTATATCGTAGTAAAATGCCGTCCTGTCGGCGAATACGGGAAGATGCGTCCGGAAATAGTGTCCGGCAACAGTCATCTGAGATTTATGAATTTTCCAAGTCATGTCAGATTAACCACTGATATACCAATTACGTATATTCTGAATGAAAAACCTTTTGCGCTTACCGAAGTTAAATATTTAGCTTTCAGCTACGGAGTACCTGTCGAAGCCTCACTCACAGAAACAGTTGAGATATTTCTTGAAAAAACCAGGAGATACTGGTTCCACTGGGTAAAACAAACTACAGCGCCTCTTCTGTTCCAGGAGCAGGTTATCCGTTCTGCGCTTATTTTAAAACTTCACCAGTATGAAGACACAGGCGGCATTATAGCGTCGGGTACAACCAGTCTGCCTGAATTTCCCGCGTCAGAGCGTACGTGGGACTACAGATATTGCTGGATGAGAGATACATACTATACCCTTAACGCGTTCAACAACATAGGGCACTTTGAAGAACTTGAAAAATATTTTCAGTTTATCCGTAATATTATTTTAACAGAACCTAAGAGCATTAAGCCGCTTTACTCGGTCATTGGAGAGCCGGCTCCTGAGGAGGAAATACTTCCTCTTGAAGGATATATGGGAGAAAAACCTGTCCGAATAGGAAATAACGCGATAAAACAGGTTCAGAATGATGTATACGGACAAGTTCTTGTAAGCCTTCTTCCCCTGTTTATAGATAACAGATTGAATTATTTTGACAACAAGGTTGCCCGTCATATAACCGAATGGCTGACGGATAAAATATCCGAATATATAGATCAGCCAGATTCAGGGCTATGGGAGTTCAGCGAAACTATTCAGTATTACTGCAATACATATCTGTTCCATTGGGCTGGCGCTCGGGCTGCTGAAAAGATAGGGTTTTTTTTAAACGATGATATCCTTGTCCAGAAGGCGCGTACACTTGCGGAAAACGCAAAAAAATATTTAGAAGGATGTTACAACGCTGAAAAGGCCGCGTACAGCCAGTCGATGGGGGGAAGCTCTCTTGACGCGAGCAGTCTTCAGCTGATAACAATGAAATACCTTGATCCGAAAAGCGATATCGCAAAAAAACATCTTGAAGCGCACGAGAGGGAACTATTCAGCGAAAAGGGCCAGTATTACCGTTACCTCAGGGACGATATCGGCAAAACAAAGAACTCTTTCCTTATATGCGGGTTCTGGTATGCAGAGGCTCTGACTGCGACTGGAAACCTTGACAAGGCGTATATGATCATAGAGAACCTGGTAAGATATGCGAATCATCTAAACCTGCTGAGCGAGGATGCGGGACACGACGGTTCTCAGTGGGGAAATTTCCCGCAGACATACAGTCATGTCGGGTTGATAAACGCAGTATGCAAGCTGTCCCAAAAGATCGACAGCCCTATTTTTCTGTAGGAGATTCTTTTATGAAGGATTTTATAGAAAAGTCCATGAAAATGATATTAGATGCATCAAAAACTGCCGCGGAAAAAACCGAGCTTGCGTATTCCTTTCCGGATATAGCGTCACAGCAGAGTCTTGTATCTTTTGTTGAATCAAAACTAAAAAACAGAAAACTGATACTGGCATCAAACAGGGAGCCCTATGCACATATATATAAGGGCGAGAATATTTCATGGTTCCGTTCAGCCGGGGGATTGACAGTCGCCCTTGATTCAATGGCGGCAGCATGCAATGCGACATGGGTGTGTCATGGTGACGGGAACGCGGATTTCAGGATGACAAATAGCAAGGGGGAGGTAAAGGTTCCGCCTGATAATCCCAAATATACGCTTAAAAGAATACGCCTCTCAAAACAGGAAGTCGCTGAATATTATGAGGGTTTCTCCAACGAAACTCTCTGGCCGCTATGCCATGTGAGTTATGTAAGGCCGAAATTCATTCACCGGTACTGGCTGACTTATCAGGAAGTAAACCGTAAATTCGCGAAAGCCATTCTGGAAGAGGCAAGCCCTGACAGTATTATTTTTTTGCAGGACTATCATCTCTGCCTTGTTGCTAAATATTTGAAAGAAGAAATTCCAAATCTTACTACCGTACTTTTCTGGCATATCCCCTGGCCAAACCCGGAGATATTCAGGATCTGTCCATGGAAAAATGAACTTCTTGAAGGACTTCTCGCAAATGATATAATTGGATTTCATCTGAAATATCATGCTGATAATTTTATGGAAACCGTTGATCATGAGCTTGAGTGCCGTATTGACAGGGAGAGAATGCAAATTGAAAGAACTCAGAAACGCACAAGAGTACGAGCATACCCGATATCGATCGATTTTAAATCAATTTTTTTGCAGGCAGAAGATCCAAAAACCCAGGAGACCTATTCCCAGAAGATGACGGACCTCAGACTTAAAAATGTAAAAGTTGGTCTCGGAGTCGACAGACTCGATTACACAAAGGGAATCCCGGAGCGTCTTGAGGCAATAGACAGGATGCTTGAAAAATATCCTGAACATCAGAGCCGGTTTACCTTTATTCAGATTGGAGTTCCAAGCCGTACACATATCGAAGATTATCAATATGTCATAAATGCAATTGAAACAAAGATTTCACAGATTAATGAAAAGTACCGCACCGACGAATGGGAGCCGGTTATT
>Ga0209450_10002097_pt1 | contig 10060 bp, 12 predicted proteins | sample FrelakmetLWP11LW_FD_187149 | JGI IMG/M metagenome (GOLD analysis project Ga0209450, IMG submission 187149) | Freshwater lake sediment microbial communities from the University of Notre Dame, USA, for methane emissions studies - LWP11 LW (SPAdes)... | ecosystem: Environmental > Aquatic >...
AAACTTGGGCAAAAGGCACCGGATGCTACTTTGACCGATACCAATATGTCTTCCGTAAAGCTATCCTCTTATGGTGGCAAAGTTACGGTTTTGTCGTGTGTGCCGTCTTTAGATACAGGGGTTTGCGATATACAAACTCGCAAATTCAACGAAAAAGCCGCCGGTTTGGGCAAAGATGTGGCGATTTTGACGATCAGCATGGACTTGCCGTTCGGTCAAAAACGCTGGTGCGGAGCGGCGGGCGTAGATAAGGTTAAAACCCTCAGCGACTACAAAGGCGCGACATTTGCCGACGCTTACGGTCTTTTAATTAAAGAATGGCATTTGCTTGCTCGTGCAGTCATTATACTTGATAAGCAGCAGATAATCCGATATATTCAAATTGTGCCGGAAATATCGACTGAGCCGGATTATGATGCGGCTCTAAAGGTGGTTAAGTCGCTGCTGTAGCTCAACTGACAGCCGATTACTTTTAGGCCAATAGATAAGGGACAACGTAGATGCGAACACTTGCAAAAAATGTCTATGCCGTGGGCGTTCAGGACTGGGATCGTCGGTTATTTGATGAATTGATTCCTTTGCCGGACGGTACGAGCTATAACGCATATCTGATTAAAGGTTCTGAAAAGACAGCCCTGATTGATTCGGTGGATCCTCCCCGGATTCAGGAATTGATCGGGCATCTGGTCCAGGCCGGCGTAGAGAAGCTGGATTATGTCGTCTGCAATCACTGCGAACAGGATCATTCCGGCGGTATCCCCGATGTGATGCTGATGTACCCGGAGGCGAAGATTGTTACCAACGCCAAGTGCAAGGGGATGATGCTGGAACATCTGGATGTCGATGAGGAGCAGTTTATGGTCATCGCCGACGGCCAGACGCTTTCGCTGGGCGATAAGACCCTCCAATTTGTGATTACGCCCTGGGTTCACTGGCCGGAGACGATGTGCAGTTATCTGAAAGAAGACAAGATTCTGTTTAGCTGCGATTTTTTCGGTTCACATCAGGCGGGCAGCTCGGTATTTGTGGAAGATGAAGCCGGAGTCTATGAGGATGCCAAACGGTATTATGCAGAGATTATGATGCCGTTTCGCAGTGCGATTGCGGGTAATCTCAAAAAGCTGGAACCGCTGGATATTGCGATGATCGCTCCCAGTCACGGGCCTGTCTATCCTCGCCCGGCGCTGATTATCGACGCCTACAAGGATTGGATCAGCGACCGTGTGGCGAACAAGGTTGTCATCGCGTATGTTTCGATGCACGACAGCACCCGGCGGATGGTCGAGTACCTTGTCGAATCGCTGGCCGATAAGGGCGTCGGTGTTAAGCAATTTAATTTGGTCGGTGTCGATTTGGGACACTTGGCCATTGAACTGGTAGATGCGGCGACGGTAATTTTGGCCTCGCCGACGGTATTGGTTGGACCGCATCCGCTGGCCGGGTACGCCGCGATGGTGGTCAATGCGTTAAAGCCCAAGACGAAGTATGCCGGGATTATCGGCTCGTTCGGCTGGGGCAGCAAGATGGTTGAGACATTGACGGGGCTTATGGGCAATCTGAAAGCGGAAATACTGGAGCCGGTTCTGGTCAAAGGACAAGCTAAGCCTGAGGATTTTGAAAAACTTGAGGCGCTGGCCGAAACAATTAAAGACAAGCATTCGCAATTGGGAATTCTAACGTAAGGCGAATGAAACTAAAAACGGAGAAAACGAAAGGAACGGATTATGGCGGCAAAATTGGAACTTTACAAATGCGGATTATGCGGCAATATTGTGATGGTTATGCACGGCGGCGACGGAGAGTTGGTTTGCTGCGGTCAACCGATGAAGAAAATGGTAGAAAATACCACCGATGCGGCCAAAGAAAAGCATGTGCCGGTGATCGAAAAGATTCAGGGCGGTTTTAAGGTCAAAGTCGGCTCGGCTGCTCATCCTATGGAAGAAAAGCATTATATCGAATGGATTGAACTGCTGGCTGACGGAAAGAGTTATGTTCAGTTCCTGGCGCCGGGACAGGCTCCCGAGGCGACATTTATGGTTACGGCAAATGCGGTTACAGCGAGGGAATATTGCAACCTGCATGGGTTCTGGAAAGGACAATAATATGAATATCAAAAAGACAGTGGAAAAAGCGTTTAACGAACAAATCAATGCCGAGACGTATTCGGCTTACCTATACTGGTCGATGGCGGCCTGGTGCGACCGAAACAACTTGCCCGGTTTTGCCAACTGGATGCGGGTACAGGTTCAGGAAGAGATGAGCCACGCAGTGAAATTTTATACCTATCTGATTGATCGCGGCGGAGCGGTTAAGCTGGCGGCGATTGCCGGCCCGGAAACCGAGTGGAAAGACATAGAGGCGATTTTTGCCGCGACGCTCAAGCATGAAAACTACATTACCGATTTGATTAACGGTCTGGTGGATTTGACGACCAAGGAAAAGGATCACGCCGGAACGCAGTTTCTGCAATGGTTCGTCAATGAGCAGGTCGAGGAAGAAAAGAACGCCGACCAGATATTGGGTCAGTTGAAAGTGATGGGAAAACAGCCCGGCGCGGCGCTGTATATGCTGGATAAGGAAATGGCTGCTCGCGTGTTTGTTCCGCCGACAGCCCAGGCAACGTAAGGAGATGGCCAAATGAGTATCACGTTTAACATTGACGAAGTGTTTGAGATGGCGGAAGAAATTGAGCGCAATGGCGCTCGCTTTTATCGGGAAGCCGCCGGGAAAGCCGTTGACGCGGATGCGCGAGAAATGTTTTTAGAAATGGCGGCAATGGAAGGCGGCCACGAAATGATTTTCGCCAACATGCGTAAAGACCTGACTGCCGAAATGAAAGAGCCGACCGCGTATGATCCTGATAATCAGGTTGCCCGGTACTTGCAGACGATGGCTGATTTTCACGGCATGGAAGGCAAGGCCAGCCCGACCCAGAAATTTACGGGCAAAGAGAGTGTTGAAGAAACACTGCGGGCTGCGCTTCAGGCGGAGAAAAACTCCATCGCGTTTTATGTGGGTCTGAAAGATTTTCTGCCATCCAAAAAAGGCAAAGAAAAGGTTCAGGGCATTATCATCGAAGAGATGATGCACGTTTCCACCATCGGCGGCAAACTGCAGGCGTTGAAAAAATAGGACGCGGCAGCTTCTGAGTTGGGGAGCGACTGCAATGCAGGGATGGCACAGATGGTGAAAACAAAGTCGATGCTGCGTAAACAGCCGACGATGCGGCGGATGCTCATTGCGATGCTTCCGCCCGTTATCGGTGCTATTTATTTTTTCGGCTGGCGGTCGCTGGCGGTGGTTTTGTTTTGCTGCGCGGTTGGTCTTTTTTATGAATGGCTATTTTGCCGCTGGCGCAAGGAGCCGATTAGTGAGGCGTTGTTTGTGACCGCGTCTCTGTTTGCACTGGCGATGCCTCCGGGTGTTGGCTGGCATGTGCTGGCCGTTGGGATGGGGTTTGCGGTTTTGTTTACCAAAGAGATGTTCGGCGGATTCGGCAAGAATATATTTAACCCCGCCATTGCCGGACGATGTTTTGTCTATATCTGTTTTCCTATTGCGCTAACCGGTACGTGGTATCCTCCTGCGCAGGGGACGTGGGGGGCGATGCGTCAATGGAGTACGATGGTCTCCGCCGACGGGGTTTCGACGAAGACTTCGGCAACGCCGCTGGCGCACGCCAAGGCGGGCAGGATTGAATTAGTCGGGTCTGTCGACACAGAGGCGGTTACGATAGTTCCCATCCGGGTTTCTGACGATCAGTATATCAAAATCAATAAATGGTCATGGTGGAAGACATTATTTGTCGGCAATCTTTCGGGCTCTATGGGCGCTACCAGCGCGGGGCTGCTTTTGCTCGGCGGGATTTATTTGTACATCACAAAAACAGCCAGTCGAACCATTATTTTGACGATGATTATTACCTATTTTGTGCTCAATGAGTTGTGTTATCAGCTTGGTGTTGTGCCTGTGCCTCCGGGACTTTCGGCGATCCTGGGAGGCGGGTTCTTTTTGGCGGCGTTTTTTATGGCGACCGACCCGGTCAGTTCGCCGCGTACCGAGCAGGCTAAAATTGCATATTCGATTATTATTTGCGTTTGTGCGCTGATAATTCGCAATTTTTCGATATTTAACGGCGGGCTGATGTTTAGTATTCTGATCGGTAATATGTTTGCGCCGATCCTGGATTTTGCGGTCAAAGAATACTGGCCGAAAAAGAGGACGGTTACGATTGCGGCGGAGGCAACGGCATGAAAGAAAACCGTTACTGGGCTGTAGTCTTTATGTTTGTTCTGACGGCGATTCTCAGTACGATCCTGATCGGTCTGGCGCGTTTTACGGAGCCGCAAGTCCGTCTAAATCAGCAGATCGCATTTGAGACAGCAGCGGTACGCTGTATCCCATCGACTGAGGCTAAAACCCCGGCGGAAATTCATGCGATATTTGAGCGTGATTTTGTCAAGCCTGAATCGGCGGCGGGAGCGTTTGTCTATCAGCCCTCGGGCAAGGCGGCGGGCTATGCACTGCCGTTTTCGGGGCAGGGATTCTGGTCAACGATTCGGGGCGTAATAGGGATTGGTATCGACCGCAAGACGGTATTGGGTATCTGGTTTTATGAGCAGGCGGAAACACCGGGGCTGGGGGCGCGGATTGTCGAGCCTTTCTTTTATGGGCAATTTGCGGGAAAGACGCTAAGTCCCGGTGCAAGGCCGATACCGATCAGGCCGGTTGCGGATGCAACAGATAAGGATATTGCCGCCATCAGCGGGGCGACCCAAACGTGTGTGCGTCTGGAAAAACTGCTGAACACTGCGATTGAGGAGTGGCGGAATAAGATGACCCAGGGAGGGCAGGGACAATGAGCAATGGGACTGCCGTTAAATCGTCGAAGCAAATTATTCTGGATGGGCTGTGGTTTGAAAATCCGATCTTCCGTCAGATACTGGGGATATGCAGTACGCTGGCGGTAACGAATGTGGTGGTCAATACGCTGGTGATGTGTGTGTCGCTGTCACTGGTTACGGCGCTAAGCTGTGCGACTGTTTCGGCGCTGCGTAATCAGACCCCGCGATCGATTCGGATGATGGTGCAGGTTTTGATTATTGCGTTTTATGTGATTATTGTGGATTTGCTGCTTAAGGCATATTGGCCCGAAATGAGCCGTCAGCTTGGGCCTTATGTGGGACTGATTATTACCAACTGTATCGTGATGGGGCGCTGTGAGGCATTCGCCGGGTCGAACAAGCCGTGGCCGTCATTTATAGACGGATTGTTCAGTGGTATCGGATACTCGGTTGTTCTGCTGGCGATCGCGGCATTCCGGGAATTGCTGGGGATGGGGACGATATTGGGATTTGCCATGCCGTATTTTTCGACGCAGTGGGATAAATGGATTATTATGGTGATGCCGCCGGCGGGATTTTTTGTGCTGGCGATGGTCTTGTGGATTTGCCGTTCGATCGATGTGAAAGGGCAAAAGAAATGATACTTTTTCCATCCGGCTCAATCAGTTCTGAAGTCTGGCTGGCGGTGGTAACCTGCTTTGCGGCGGTTTTTACGCAGAATATCCTGCTGAGTTATTTTCTTGGGATGTGTTCGTTTGTTGCCGTTTCGAAAGAGATTAAAACGGCGGTTGGACTCGGCGCGGCAGTGGTTTTGGTGATGACCTGTACGACGGTTCTAAACTGGATGGCGTACTGGTGGGTACTGGTTCCGCTCAAACTGGAGTTTTACCAGTTTATCCTGTTTATTATTATTATCGCAGCGTTTGTGCAGTTTCTTGAGATGGTCCTGGACCGGTATTCGCCGTCGTTGTATCTGGCGCTGGGGATTTTTCTGCCGCTGATTACGGTCAATTGCGCGATTTTGGGTGCGGTCTTGTGGATGGTGATTCGCGGCTATTCACTGATTGTATCGACGGGGTTTGGTTTTGGCTGCGGGGTTGGCTGGATGATGGCGATTGTGGCGATGGCTGGGATCCGCCAGCGACTGGATGAGTCAAAGATTCCTGCTGGTTTGCGTGGGCCGGCCATTACGCTGATTATCGCGGGGATTATGGCACTGGCTTTTGTTGGGTTTACCGGAGTGCTGCAATAAATGGCTGAGCTTTTTATTTCAGTTTTGGTTATCAGCGGTATTGCAGCAGGGCTGGCGTTGCTTTTGGTTCTCAGTGAGAAAACGTTTCAAAATTATGGGCCGTGCAAGATTGTCATCAATGATAAAAAAGAGCTGACTGTCGAAGGCGGCAAGTCTCTGCTGGCCAGTTTGAAAGCGGAAAAGATTTTTCTGCCCAGCGCCTGCGGCGGACGCGGAACGTGTGGGGTTTGCAAATGCAAAGTGCTGGATGGAGCCGGTCCGCTGCTGCCGACGGAAACGCCGTTTTTAAATCCGCAGGAACAAAAGGACAATATTCGGCTTTCGTGTCAGGTTAAGGTCAAAAAAGGGTTGTCAATCGAAATTCCAGCGGCGCTGTTTGATATTCGTCTATATCAGGCGAGATTTGCCGAAGCAACGAATTTGACATATGATACCAAGCGGTTTCGGTTTCAGTTGGTTGAGCCTGCGACGATGAATTTTACGGCGGGTCATTATGTGCAGATTGCCTGTCCGGTATACAAAAAAGGCATAGAAGAGGTTAGTCGAGCGTATTCGATAGCCTCCGACCCGAAGGATAATCGGTTTATTGATTTGATTGTGCGGCGGGTTCCCAACGGTATTTGTACGACGTGGATGTTTGATTACCTTAAGGCAGGCGATGCGGTGGAATTGGTCGGGCCGTATGGCGAGTTTCGGTTAAGCGATACGCAGTCGCCGATGGTTTTTATTGCCGGCGGCAGCGGTATGGCGCCGTTTGTATCGATATTGCACCAAATGCGAAATGTCGGCTCGACCCGCAAGGCCGAGTATTTCTTCGGCGGCAATGGCGTCCGCGATTTGTATTTACACGAACAGATGGCCGAGTTCGAAAAGAATTTATCGGCTTTCAAGTTTGTTCCCGTTGTTTGTAAGCCGTCGCCGGAAGATAATTGGCAGGGACAAACCGGGCTGGTTACGGATGCGGTTAGAAAGAATTTTACGGACTTGAGCGGACACGAGGGGTATTTGTGCGGCAGTCCGGGAATGATTGACGCTTCCATTAAAGTTTTGATCGGGCTTGGGATGTCGGAAAAGAATATCTATTATGACAAGTTTTCATAAGGCAGGGTCGCAATGAAACAGTCGCCGCAGGATAAAAATCTGGAAGCGATGCTGCGTTCGGGCAAGCTGGCCGCGGGCGGATTTATGGGCTCCGATTTAAGGTCGTCTGCGGAGGTGATTTCCGCGGATGCGGCTGCGCTGAATGCACTGGGATACACTGCTGTCCAGGTTGCCGCGCGGATGCAGGAATTGCGGGATTTGGCGCGTCCATGGATGGGCAACTGGGTCCAGGCCAGCGCGGTATTGCGGGTTAAAAGCGAAGATTATAAGGGATTTATCGTCTGTCCGTGGCCGCATGCGGGACGATATGAAAAACGGATAACGACCGCCGAGCGGCTGGATACGGGGCAATCGGTCAGTTGGACGGATTTGAATATTCACTTAATTTTAGAACACGGTTTTTTTGAAGGCAGGGACGCGTTTTTTCGGATCGATCCGGAACAGTTCATTAAGGTTGTTTTTTGATTTGGAAATCCTTGACTCCGTGTGGTTTTGGCAGTAAAAGACAATGTCGTTAAAGAAAACAGATTTGGAAATACAGGAGTAAGCAATGAAAAAGTATCGATGTTTGATGTGCGGCTACATTTATGACCCTGCTAAGGGCGACCCGGATAATGACATAGAGCCCGGGACGACGTTTGAGAATATTCCGGATGGCTGGGTATGTCCGGAATGCGGCGCCGGCAAAGAGGAATTTGAGCCTGTGTAGGTTTAAGGATTCTCTCTTTAGCCGAGGCATGCTTACGATGGATTCCCGCCTGCGCGGGAATGACGATTTGTCTCTGGCGGCTGACTATAGTATGACTTCTTTCTTGCTGGAGAACCGATGCGGCGGGTTGAGGCGATAGCTGACAATTGGGATATGATTTGTGCGGAAACGGCGGCCGGGCCCGTGTCGCTGGTGGTATTCGGCGCCAGCGGGGACTTAGCCTGCCGCAAGTTGTATCCAAGTCTTTATCAGTTGTATCGCCGTGAGTTATTGGCGGGTGGCTTTTATCTGGTTGGATGTGGGCGGAGCGTCTACTCGGATGACACATTTCGGGATATGGTCAAGCGTTCTCTTTCTGATGCCGGCGAGGATTTGGCCGGTGCGCAGGATTTTCTGGGGCGGCTGTTTTTTTGTTCCGGCGACTATGACGACCTTGCATTTTACCTGCGGATTCAGGAGCGACTGACGGAACTTGACGAACGCTACACAATACAGGGCTGTCGGATATTTTATCTGTCGCTGCCGCCGTTTTTATATAGAGCGGTGATTGACCGGATGCGTGAAAGCAATCTTTCATGTCCGGCGGCGACGGGGCGAATGCAACATATTCGGATGATTGTTGAAAAGCCGTTCGGCGACGACCTGCATAGCGCGAAAGAACTGGACAGCCGACTGCATCGCTGTTTTGACGAATCACAGATTTACCGTATCGATCACTACCTGGGCAAAGAGACGGTGCAGAATCTGCTGATATTTCGATTTGCCAACAGTATTTTTGAGCCGCTGTGGAATCGGAATTTTATCGACCATATTCAGATTACCATTGCCGAAAGCGTTGGGGTTGAACATCGTGCCGGCTATTACGACAAGAGCGGTGCGATGCGGGATATGTTTCAAAATCATTTGCTGCAATTGGTCTCACTGGTGGGAATGGAGCCGCCAGCGTCATTTGAGGCCGACTGCATCCGTGACGAAAAAGCCAAATTGCTTCGCTGTATTCATCCGTTTACCGAAGATGAAATTGATCGCTGTGTTGTCGCGGGTCAATATGGGCCGGGGCAAGTCAACGGCGAGCGGTTGCAGGGCTATTGTGAGGAAGAGGGCGTTCCGGCAGATTCGCAGACTGAAACATTTCTTGCGGCGAAACTGACGATTGACAATTGGCGATGGAAGGGCGTGCCGTTTTATCTGCGGACCGGCAAGCGGATGGATCGCAGGATGACTGAAATTGTAATTACCTTTCGGCCTGTGGCGCATTCGATGTTTGGTGTGGCGGGACTTGACGCCTTTGCGGCCAATACGCTGCGGTTTCAGATTCAGCCGGAAGAGGGGATGTATCTGAGTTTGCAGGCCAAGCGTCCGGGGTCGAAGCTCTGTATGAGCGGGCTTAAGCTGGCGGTCGATTATCAAACGGTATTCGGGATGAAAATGCCGGAGGCGTATCAGCGGCTGTTGCTGGATTGCATGACGGGCGACCCAATGCTGTTTACTCGACAGGATAGTGTTGTCCTGTCATGGCAGATTGTTCAGCCTGTGCTGGATTATTGGGCGAAAGGGGGCAAAAAATTGTTCCGATATGTCGCTGGACAAGCGGCGTTTGGGGCGGCGGATGCTTTGATGCAAAGGGATGGCCGCAGCTGGCGGGTTTAGGTTGTCCGTTGCGGCTGAAAATCGCAATCTTTCTCCTAATTCTCTTGCAGTATTGTCCCAATGCGTGTAGAGTACGCGAGTGTTTTGTCGGGGTCTGTTGCGGTTTTTATTTTTGCGAAGTATGTAACCCCTTATAAAATAATAAGATGGAGAGGTGTCGGAGCGGCTGATCGAGCTGGTTTCGAAAACCAGTGTGCTCGTAAGAGTACCGGGGGTTCGAATCCCCCCCTCTCCGTTTTTTCTTTTTCCACTGAAAAAACGTCCTTACGTTGTTCTAATTCATGCTGTTTGCGTCTGCCGTCCAGCGGAGATGGGGAATTTCGTTTGACGGGACATATTCACTATGGCCGTCTGCAAACAACACATTGCAGCCTTCGCCTTTGTGGTATAGCATAGAGAGTATTTCCGGTCCGCCGGATTGGTTCCAGCGATTGGGATAGACTTTATTGTTCTTTATCGAATTCAACCAGTTATCGCCTTGTTTCTCAAAAAATTGAAAAAAAC
>Ga0209450_10002098_pt1 | contig 10058 bp, 10 predicted proteins | sample FrelakmetLWP11LW_FD_187149 | JGI IMG/M metagenome (GOLD analysis project Ga0209450, IMG submission 187149) | Freshwater lake sediment microbial communities from the University of Notre Dame, USA, for methane emissions studies - LWP11 LW (SPAdes)... | ecosystem: Environmental > Aquatic >...
CCCATCAGCCTGCAATCACCGATTCTCGGTCTACCATCTCTATCGCCGACACGGTGTCATGACCTGCTGCCAATGATCACCGCGTACGTAGCAGCCGTATGGACGAGTCACCTCATGGTGTCTACTATACTCGTCTGAATGTCCAGAACCATTGACACTGTGACAAATGTACTTTACATTCCATCGAAGATCTCATGACACCGGACAGATTCTGGAGCACATGAAAACACATCTTCGCAGATTCAGATTCGAACGCGGAGAGCTCAGTCAGCAGCAGCTGGCCGAGATGGTCTCGGTCTCCCGCCAGACGATTGTGTCGATCGAAAGGGGAGACTACTCGCCGTCGGTCAGGTTGGCGTTGCTGCTGTCCGAGAAGCTCGGGACAACAGTGGAACAGCTCTTCATTCTCGAGGAGAAAGACCATGCGTAAGTGGGATCCAATTTTCTGGGGAGCAACCTGCATTTTCGTGTCAGCCATCGTGCTCTTTGCCGTGACACAGAATCAGCTCTGGCTCTTCCTGCTGACGGGATCGTATCTGCTGCGACCTACCCTGGCTTCTCTAGGTGTCGCAAGGCGTCTCGTCGATGAGCGCCAGATGAGCATTCAGTACCGATCCGGCAATATCGCCTTCACGGTCGTGATCATCACCTGCATCATCTTCGCGGTGGTCCTCGCCATGAAGGGCGACTCCGGCTGGGAGTTCTTCGGTATGGTGGTCGCCCTGGGCATTGCTGCGAGGGCATTCTCCAATGTGATCCTGATCGGGAATTACCGTGAGTCGGCGACAAGGATTATTCTTGCCGTGGGCGCATTGATGGCACTCTTCGCTTCGTTTCACCTTGGGGAAGGGTTTTCCGTCGGGTCGCTTGCGGAGATGGTTCCGGGGTTGGCAGTCGTTGGGATAGGATTTCTGGCGAAGAGATATCCGAGAAGTATCGGCATCGTGGTCTTCGTGACAACGGCAGCGCTGTCCTTCGTCATCCTCCGGAAGGGATTCACGGTCGGACAGATCACCACTGCCCTGCTGGTGTCGGTCCCGCTGGCCTCGGCAGGGGTCGGCCTGATTTCAGGAGACAGAGGAGAGACAGTTCCCCGTCAGAAGGAAACCTCACCTTGAGCGCGCATGTTGAGACACCAGGGAAGCAGAGTCGGATGACGCCCGTATTTCTGTTCACGGCCGGCAGGGAGAGGTAGCGGGGGAAGCCTAGTCCGTTCTCCGGGCGATGCCGACGGGTGTACTCTCGACTCCCTGACCGAGCGGGTTGTCCCGGAGCACCTCCACGAGGAGATTTCTATCCAGTGCAGGAGGCCACGCACCAAGGATGTTCCCCCCCAGATCGTTGACATCGATGACTGCCGTCATGCAGCCGAAGCGCTCCGCGAGTCTCCGGGAGACTCCGTCCGGGTCCTCCGGCGAAAGGCTCACCGCCCGGTTGAACGGGGGGATGGTGCCGTTCGTGGGGCCGTCGATCGATCGGGCCTTCGAGCCGGCAACCCCGTAGAACCAGCCCTTTTTCCCGAAGAGCTTCCCCAGCGCCCCGATGAAGGCGGCAAGGAGGATTCTGGGGACTCCGCATTCCCGCAGGGCGCACTCCATCGTCTCGGGCATCCCCAGGCCGATCCCGGCCGGGGTCTTCGTAACGTACTTGCTCAGAAGCTTCGCAAGAGGTCTGGGTTTCAGGATGTCGTCGTCGAGGAGGAAGTACCTGCCCTGGGAGGCCCCGACCGCCTTCTCGCTCACGAAGAGGATGTCTCCGGGAAGGAGAGCTTCGCCCGAGTCCCGCAGCCCGTCGGCCACAGCCTGGAGCAGGTCGTCGCCTTTCAGGATGAGCCGGGTCTTCACCGGGATACGGAGCCATCGGCCGCCGCGGACTTCAAGCACAGGCTGTTTCATGTTGCGTCCCGCCTTTCCCGGCGAGTATGCTTCAGGGGGTCGGGTCGGACAAGAGGAGGGACCTCGTGATCCTCGCTGGAGCCGTCACTGCAGACGTTGCAGAGTACCTGAAGCACCGGAGCACCGTGCTGGTGCCCGCGGGCTCGCTCGAGCAGCACGGGGAGGCCGCCCCGTTGGCCTGCGACACGATCCTCCCGGTCCGGCTCTGCGCCGCGGCCGGAGAACTCACCGGGACGGCGGTGACCCCGGCCGTCACCTTCGGCCACTCCCCCAACCACATGGGCTTCCCGGGCACGGTTTCCCTCCGCACGGCCACCCTCTCCGCACTGACGGCGGACATTGCAGCCTCGCTCTGCGCGCACGGTTTCCGCACCGTGCTCTTCGTCTCGGGCCACGGCGGGAACAGGGGGCCGATGGAGGCCGGGCTCCGTGAGGCCCGTGAAGGCTTCCCCGGCGCCGACCTCCGGTACGTTCCGTACTGGGCGCTCCCCGGTGTGCAGGAGAAGCAGAAGCGGCTCTTCTGCCCGGACCCCGGATACCATGTGACGGTCACCGAGGTCTCGATGGTCTGGCACCTGACCGGGATGGAGATGCCCGACTTCCCGAGGAGGGCGTTCCCGCCGGAACCGGCGCCGGAGGAGACGCTCACGGCCGGGCAGTGGAGGGAGCGCTACCCCGACGGGGGCGCGGGCTCCGATCTGTCGCTCGTCTCTCTGGAGAAGGGCCGGCAGCTCTTCGAGTTCATCGTGCAGGCGCTCTGCGCCTTCATCGCCGGCGTAGAGAGAAATGTCCTCTGACCGCGCGGCCGCGGCGTTCTGCGGCATCACGGTGTCGTACGGCGGCGTGACCGCCCTGAACGGCATGGACCTCGAGATCCCCGGGCTCGGGGTATTCGGCCTCCTGGGGAGGAACGGCGCGGGCAAGACCACGGCGATCCGCGCCCTGGTGGGGCTGGTGAAACCTTCCGCCGGCAGTCTGGAAGTCTTCGGGCGGGACCCCGGCGATGCCGGATGGAGCCGGGACCGGATCTCGGTCCTCTTCGCCGAGGACGGCCTGGTCCCCTCCCTGACCGTGGAGGAGAACCTCTCCGTCTGGGCCGGGCTCTGCGGCACCGGGCGCCGGGAGGCTTCCATCCTTGCCGGGGCGGTCCTCGCGGACATCGGGATTTCGCAGTACGCGGCGGTCAGGGTGAAGGAGCTCTCCACCGGCAACCGGAGGCTGGCCGCCCTGGCCAGGACCTTCATGCTCCCCGCCGACATGGTCATCCTGGACGAGCCCACGTCATCGCTCGATCCGGTGAGGGCCGACGAGGTCAGGCGGGCCATCGGCAGGCTGGCCGAGAGCCGGTTGGTGCTGCTCAGCACGCACAACCTCCCCGAGGCGGAGGAGCTCTGCGATACGGTGGCCATCATCGACCGGGGGCGGGTCGTCATCTCCGGTCCGCCAGGTGAGCTGGAGGGGATGCCCGACCGGCTGCTCGTGCGGACCGAGAGCGGGAGCATCGTGTTCCGGGGGGAGACCCTCGAACCCTCTGAAGATGGCTGCGTGATCCTCGATTGCGCGGATGCGCCGGCCGACGTGCTGGCGGAGCTGGTAGCCTTGGGGAACCGGGTGACCGAGTTCCGGACCTACAGGAAGAGTCTCTCCGGGATCTTCCTGGAGCTCACCGGGGGGGATCGCTGACATGGGCGCGGTCCTCAGGCGGGAATGGCTCTGCTTCCTCTCGGGGATGGGCAGGCCGGGACTCATCCGCTTCGTGGCGATCTACTTCGTCGTCTTCGGTTTCGTGCTGCCAGGCTCCTTGGGCGACGTGACCGCGGCGTACGTGGTATTCGCCTTCGTCCCCCTCTACGTCGCCGGCCCGCTGGCGGTGGACGCCTTCGCCGGCGAGAGGGAGAGGGAGACCCTGGAGACCCTGCTCAGCTCCCCGGTGACTCCCCGGAAGCTCCTGGGCGGAAAGGCCCTCTTCCCACTCCTTTTCGGGCTGTTCACATCCTGGTCCGTGATGGGGCTCTTCACGGTCTGGTCGGCGATCAAGGGATGGGAGATGCCGGGGATCGGGCTGCTGATCCCGGTCATGGCCGGGGGGCTCTTCACGGCGGTGCTCGGGAGCCTCACCGGCCTCCATGTGTCGCTCCGAGCCAAGTCTGTGAGGAGCGGTCAGCAGTGGTTCTCCATCGCCCTTCTTGCGATGGTCCTGGGAATCCCGATGTTCGCGAGATTCATCCTGCCGCGGCTGCCGTCAGGGGTACTCGTCTCCGTGGGAGACCTGTTCCGGGGGGGATGGGGCTCCGCCGGCGTACTCTTTCTGGAAGCGGGGGCGCTGCTGTCCTGCACGGTCCTGTGGCTCACGCTGCGGGGCAGGGTCGGGGGTCTCTGGAGGCTGAACGCCGCGAAGGGGGAGCGATGACGGAGGAGACGAAGATTGCGCAGGTAAGCACCACCCTGCCGTCCAGGGAGGCGGCCGAAGCGATGGCCGAGGCGGTGATCGACTCCGGCCTCGCGGCCTGCGCCCAGGTCTCCGGGCCGGTGGCCAGCCACTTCGTCTGGAAGGGGGAGAGGTGCAGGGAGGAGGAGTGGCTCTGCGTCATGAAGACTCCCGCCTCGTGCGCGGTTCCCCTCATGGAGCTGATCCGCGGAGCCCATCCGTACGAGACGCCGGAAATCATCGTCACGGCGGTGACCGATGCGCTGCCGGCCTACCTCGCGTGGGTCCTGGAAAACACGCGGGGTCCGGAGCGCGTGTGACCCTGTCGAACATCAGGAGGATCTGATGCCGGGAAAGAAAGGTCGAGCCCTGCTGAGCAGCCGGAGGTACAGGGCCGAGACGCTCCTGGTACTTCTGACGCTCCTCATCGCAGTCGCGGTATTCGTCTTCTTCAAGTCGTTCTTCGACAGCGCTCCCAACGGGTTCACGGTGGAGATCCTGGCCGCGGTCCTGGGCTGCATCATGACGGTGATCATCACCATGATGCTCATCAGGAGGCAGGGGTCCATCGAGCAGGCCAGGGAAGCCGCCGCCGTGAACAAGACCCGGATCTTCGAGAAGAAGCTGGACCTCTTCAGGGAGTTCATCTCGACCTACGTGAAGAGCGCCTTCAACGGGGAGCTCGACTGCGGCGAGCTGGGACGGCTCGAGGAGCTGGCTCTGACCATCTCCCTCTTCACGCGGGAGGATCCGCAGGAAGGGCAGGAGGATCTCTCGGACCTGATCTGCAGGTTCGTGCTCCAGCTCGAAGCCTTCGGACTCTGCAAGCAGGTCGGTCCGGGGGAGGAAGCCCTGTACGACTCCCTGTTCCCGCGTGAGCCCGGCGCGGCCAGGGAGCTCATCAACTTCGACCGGGTGGTCGCCCGCATGAAGAGCGAACTCGGAGTCTCCGCGGCGGGCATCGACGAGGAGGACCGGGAGTCGTCCGAGAGGGATCACCCCTGGATGCAGAGCCTTCTGGACTTTCGCGTCAGGTAGCCTCCAGACCCCGCCTGCGCGAGCTCCCCGGTTCGATCACCGCCCTTGCAGTAACCGGGTATGCCTTCCAGTGTGTATAATGAATGTGTCCAGAGGGGAGGTGTACCGATGAAGAAGCTGACCGTCGCTCTGATGCTCGCCGCATCCCTGGGGATCATCGTATTCTCCGGCGTCTACATGACGAGGGAGTTCACCAAGGTGGTGAACCTCTCCCACATGGGCGACATCTGGAGCTTCCTCGACCTCCACGACGATTCCCCTTACGCGGAGTTCGCCGAGGTCGACCTGGACGACTTTACCGGGCCTCCATACCCGGTGAGGGGGGATGTCCTGGTCGAGATCGACGGGGTCCCGCCTACACTGGAGAACTACTTCTCGATCTTCAGCACGGAGACCCCGCCCGGCGTGCGGATGGAGATGAAGTTCCTCCACGATTACCAGCTCCTGACGACCACCATTGAGACCCGGTCCATTCCCCTGCCGATCCGGCTGGCGGTAACCAGCCTCCTTATACTGCGCACCCTCATCGTCGCGGGGCTGATCCTGGTCGGGCTCTGGGCGGTCCTCAGAAAACCATTCTCCTCGGCCGTCCGCACGCTGATCCTCTTCTGCTTCGCCATGGCCCTGGAGATGTGCATCACCAGCACCAGCCTCGCGGACATCTACGCATCGTTCAGCATTCCCGGGAAGATCCTGCGCGCCGGAGTTGCGCTGTCCCTGTTCACTCCCGCGCTCTGGCTCAAGCTGCATCTCGTCTTCCCCGCGAGGAAGAAGCTCTACGCCGAGCACCGGATCCTCGCCAATCTCGTCATCTTCCTGCCGGCGCTCGTCTTCGGGGGGATGTTCTTCTTCACCGCGAGGTTGTCGGTACTGCCGGTGATCATCTACCAGACGCTTTTCTTCGCCCTGGGGCTCGTGCTGCTGATACGGAACCATCAGGAGGCGACCGGCTTCATCGAGAAACGGCAGACCCGTCTCGTCCTGTGGGGCTCCGCCCCGGGCATCACGCTCATAGGCCTGCTCACCTGGTTCATACAGCTCTTTCCGGACGTCTTCATGGAATCCGGATTCACGACCAGCCTCCTGATCACGGATATCATTTTTCTGGTCATGATGCTGATCCCGCTCTCCTTCGCCTACGCCTTCGGCAGGTACAAGCTCCTCGAAGTGGAGGGGAAGCTGAAGAGGGGGACCCGGCTCCTGTCCGTGAACCTCCTTCTGCTCGTGGTCTTCTTCGGTCTGCTCTACCTGTTCGGAGCCATCCTGCTCCACGGGATGGGCATCAGGAGCCAGACCCCCACGCTCATCCTCGGCATCCTGATGGCCTTCGCCTTCATGCCCACCCAGAGGCGTCTCAGCCGGAGGCTGGAGGAGCACTTCTACCCTGAAAGGACCCGGCTCAGGACGCTACTGCGCGACTTCCTCGCGTCGGGGTTCGTGAGGACGAAGGACGGCAGCTTCTGGAAGGAGCTGGAGTCCAGGCTGGCCGACGGGCTCTCCTCCGATCGGGTCCATCCGCTGCTGCTGCTCGGGGACGGAACCTGCTCCTTCGCGGTGGAGAAGCTCGAACCTGCGCCGTTCGCCGTCGGTGACGGCATCATCGCGAAGCTGGGAACCGCGGAGTCACCCGTACTCCTCGATGAGCTGCTGGCGAGCGGGCGGGTGGGGATCCGACCCGACCAGGTGGAATGGCTCCGGGCGCGGAACTGCGCCATCCTCCTTCCGCTGTGCACCAAGTCGGGACTCATCGGGTTCCTGACCGTCGGCGGCAAGACCAACGGCGAGGACTTCACCTCCGAGGAGCTGGAGCTGCTGAACGGCTTCGCCCCGCAGATCGCCCTCGTTGCGGAGAATCTGGACCTGATGGAGGAGAAGCTCGAAAAGAGGAAGCTCGAGGAGCAGCTCGCGGTCGCGAGGAACATCCAGAGAGGGCTGCTTCCCGGGAAGATCCCCGATGTGCCGGGTCTCGAGGTGGAGGCCCTCATCCGGTTCTGCCTGGACGTGGCGGGGGACTATTACGACATGATCCCACTCAGCGGGGGCAGGATCGTGCTCTCCATCGGCGACGTGTCCGGCAAGGGCGTCGGCCCCGCGCTGCTCATGGCGAACCTCCAGGCCTCCCTCAGGACGACCCAGGCGATGGGCGCCTCCCTGGCTGAATCCGCCGAGAAGATCAACCGGCTGGTCTACGAGAACACCCCTTCGGACATGTTCATCACCTTCTTCATGGCGCTGGTCGACCCGGTCCGCCGCATGATCCGCTACGTGAACGCCGGCCACAACCCTCCCCTCCTGATCAGCGGCATCGGCAGGGTGCAGATGCTCTCGGAGGGCGGCCTGCTCTTCGGAGTGGTCAGGGACACCCGCTATCGCGAGGGGGTGCTCCCCCTCAGGCCGGGCGACCTCCTCCTCATGTATACGGACGGCGTCAGCGAGGCCATGAACTGCGAGGAGGAGGAGTACGGAGAGAAACGCCTGGCCGAGCTTGCTTCGGCGAAGCGCGAGATCCCGCTGGCTGATCTCCTCGCCTCCATCGAGCAGGAGGTCTGCGCCTACCACGGGTCCCATGTGTACACGGACGACTTCACCCTGCTCGCCGCGAGGCTGAAGCAGCGCTGAGCCCCAGATGGGCTCACGAGCCCGAGAGGCGGCTGACATGATCTGGGCTGCGCTCGAGATCAGCATCAAGTGTCCCCACTGCGACTCCCCGGTGCACGTGGACGGCCCCTACACGGAGATCCTCTGCGGGAGCTGCCAGTCCCCCATCGAGTTCCCTCCCGAGATCTGGAAGGACATGCTGGAGGACGTCAGCTCCGAGGTGCCGGCCATGAAGCCGAAGGAGGGCAGCAACAGCACCATCTTCGGCCACTTCAACATGAGCCTCATGTACGGCAGGCGGGATCCCTTTTGCAAGAAGTGCAAGCGGGACTTCGACATCGAGAAGGAGTACCAGGGGCAGGACACCCTCGTATGCCCCGACTGCGGCGAGAAGACCCCGATCTTCCCCGCCCCGGACTGGCTGAAGGAAGCCATCCACGGCTCGACGCTCGTCCTGGGAGCCTGGCCCATGAGCGACTCCGTCGAGGAGAAGGGGCTCTCCGGCCCCGTTGCCTTCGCCTGCCCCAAGTGCGCGGGCTCCCTCATGATCGACGGCACCGACCGGCTGGTGAAGTGCGGCTACTGCGAGACGAACGTCTACCTGCCCGACGACCTCTGGCTCCGTCTCCACCCCGCGAAGAAGAAGGGCCGCTGGTACATCGGCCTGGACGGCGCGAAGGTGGATCCACCTGAGGACGGGGAAGCGATCGTCGAAGACGACGAGGACGGGGAAGAAGAGGACAAGTAGCAGGAAGGCTGCTCTACCGCAGGATCGATCGAGCCTTGTCCTCTGATCAGCTCACTCAGCCTCGGTGCCCAATGCCATGTATCCGTGACGGATTCTGTCACTAAGACAGCCCCTTTTGTGACGAATCCTGTAACGAATCATGGGCAAACGGGGCGGCAGGTAGTCTTGGACGTGTGGTTGGACTCGCCGGGACAGGTTCCTAGTCCTCCCAGGTCCAGGAGGAATCGGCGGCCGGGACGGGATCCGGCGGTGGAGCCGGAGCAGGGACGGGAACGGGATCGATGCGGAGGATCCGGTCGGCGAGGGCCGCCGCGATGCGGGCATTCGCGTCCGCGCTCACATGCACGCCGGTGAAGTCGATGTAGACCTGTTCCGTGGTGCCGTCGAAGAAGTTCTGCAGCGAGACATAGCGGACGGAGTCGGGCCGGGACACCAGAAAGCCTTCATACGAGGCCACCAGCAGCTCCTGCAGGGCGGGATCCCCCCCTGCCGGATAGGTCTCGAACCCGCCGTCGCGTATGGTGACTTCAAAGTCGGTAAGCTCCTTGCGTCCACACCAGAGGACCGGCTGCCAGACGAACATGCACTCGAACCCGTAAGCGTCCGCCAGATGCTCGACGAGAGAGCAGTTCCGGAGATAGATCTCCACCACCTCCCCTGCGAGGGAGTCGGTGTCGAGCCCCATCGTCCGATAGCTGACGATGTCCCCGACCGATGGCGAGCCATCCAGACCCAGTTTCACCCGGAGGATCTCAGCGAGCCGCCAGGAGTTCGTGGAGCGCAGCAGGATCTGTAGAGGGGACGCCAGCACGAATCCCGCGTCCCTGCCCTCGATCCGTGCGGCAATGGGCGGGTAGGACTGGTGAACCCCGGCGATGCCTGACTCGTAGGCCGCGAAAATGTCGTTGAAGCCGTCGTAGAGGACGACGGCATCCGGGATGTTGCCCGCCCGCAGCTCCAGCATCAGCTCGATGATCTCCTGCATGGAGACGTGGGCGTTCTGGGCGAGGTTCGTCACTGCGACCGGTCGCCCGGACAGAGCGGACAACTCCCCGATCAGGAGCGAGGCGATGGTGGAGGAATCCGGCAGTCCGGCGCCCCACATCGCGGAGCCGCCGAGCGTGAAGACCTTGTACGCGTCCGGAGCGGTGGAGCTCCCGATGGTGACTCGCCTGCCCTGCGGATCGATCGTGGCCGGGTCCCCCTCGTGCGAGGGGTTGCTCCGCCAGAGTACCCATGGGACATACCCGCCGATGGTGACGCGTCCCTCCACGGCGGCATCCGCCCCCTGGTTGAGGTGGTCCGCCCTCCGGCCGATCCTCTCGGAATCCAGCACCTTGACCAGGGCAAG
>Ga0209450_10002099_pt1 | contig 10055 bp, 6 predicted proteins | sample FrelakmetLWP11LW_FD_187149 | JGI IMG/M metagenome (GOLD analysis project Ga0209450, IMG submission 187149) | Freshwater lake sediment microbial communities from the University of Notre Dame, USA, for methane emissions studies - LWP11 LW (SPAdes)... | ecosystem: Environmental > Aquatic >...
CTGCGCCGCCACATCGTCTTGCGAGTCGGGCGGCAGACCATCGGGCAAAGCTGCCGATACCGGCAACACAAGCGGCAAGCGCATGTTGTCCTTGCGCAGTGCATCCGCCGAACTTTGAAAAACTGCGGCGCTCCAGTGCCTGGCATCGCCACGCGCAATATCGTGCGCCCAAAGCTGAAACGCCATCAACGCCTCACGCGACAGACCGCACAGTTCGGCACTCGCTGGCTTTTGTTCCGACAGCCATGCATTGAGCAGTTGCTCAAGTGACCATGCCGCCTCACCAAACTCCATCAAACCGACCATCCGCGAACTGCCCTTCAGCGTGTGGAATGCGCGTCGCAGGACGGTTTGATGGGCCAGATCGAGCGGATCGAGCGCCAGCATATCGAGGGCCAACAGACCGTTGTCGATCACCTCGTTGGCTTCTTCCAGGAAGATGCCCTGAAGATCGTCTTCCTCGAATTCCGTCACTTCGATCTGAGCCTCACCGGGCTCGAGGACCTCAGGCACCGGCCCCTGTCTGCCAATTTCCAGGCTGTCCTGCAGGGATTCAGGCAGTACTCCTGCTTCCTCCTTCGCGAGGGCGCGCACCTCGTCAGGGATCGGGCCCGGCAAATCGAGATCAAAGGACCAGTCGGCTTCAACAACCGGCTCCGGAGAACCTGCGACAGGCTCGCCCGCCAGCGGGGTGGCCTGCAGGCTGGACGGCTGTGCCACCGGCAATGCCTGCGGAATGCTCCCACCAGATTCGGTCGACGACAAGCCAGAACGCCCCATCAAGGGTCGAAGCTCGCCCAACTCCGCGTCGTAGACAAACAGCTTTCGCGCGAGCGCTGGCTGGTAGTTGAGCATGTCAATCAGGAAGCCCAGCGCACCCAGGTTGTTCCCCAGCTTGTCGAAAGCGCCGATTTCAGTTCCAGCCGAAGGATCGACGTCCTTGACCAGGAACTGCTCAACACCGTCCCGCATCCGCAAAACGGCTTGCGACGCCTGGTCCAAGCCCAGTACAGACAATACGCCACGCATCTGGGCGAGCAACGCGGGCACTGTGTTCAACACGGCCTTGTCCGCGGGATTTCTGAAAAACTCGTCAAGGGCCTTTTCGGCCTCGGAAAGTGTGAGCCGTAACTCCCCGACGACTGTACCCATGGTTTGCCGGTCGCTGACGCGACGGTACAGTTCCTCCATCCAGTGCTCCAGAGGCTCGGCACTGCCCCCGGCACAAACATGCTCAAGCCTCTCTGCCAGACGATTGGTTCGTCCAGCCAGTTCACCGTCGTCAGGATCCCGGTCAGCCAGCGCGGCCTCCAGATAGAGCACAGAAGTCGCCACCTCCAGCGCGACTTCTGCGCCAGGCGGCTTCCCTGAGCGAGCCGTCAATTCTGCGGCATGCCGTAGCCCTGCTGCCAGACGCTCGCCCCCAGGGTGAAGCTTGAGAATCGAATCCGCGACCTGATTGAACTGATCCACCACATTCTTCAGGCGAACCGAGTCCCCCCCGGAAAGGGCCGACCAAGCTTCTTTGACGACATCAATTCTCTTGCGGGCCTGCGCCAGCAGGGCCGGGTCAAACCGGCCATAGCGCCTGAATTCATAGTCCACAGGCTCAAAACGGTTCAGTCCGTATGCCTTTCGAACTGCATCGAGGCAAATCGCGTCCTGCGGGTTCGGCGGCACGGACTGCGCGCAGAAGAACAGCAAATCCTTTGCAAGCCGCTCGGAAACATGTTTGTCCCCACGAACAAAGGCGGAGTACTGCATCAGCACCTGCGATGCCGCCCTCTTGACGTACAGATCCACCGGCAGCAAGGCGCATGCGATCGCGTCAAAATAGCCTGCACTGACAGACCAGAAGATGGCGGACTCACCCGAGCCTGCCTCTCTGGCCATCGACATGCTCAGATCTCGCAATTCCGTGGCGGCCTTGGGATCCCCTTTCTGCATGACGCGAAGCACCGCCTGATCCATTCGCGCACGATCAGCGGTTTGCGCGCTCGCTTCTCCGGGGGCTGACATCCCCATTTCCGGGCGAATCCAGCGCCACACAAGAGGCCATAAATCGGCAGGATGGATTCGGTCGGCCCCCGCCAGCAACTGGGCATCGCGGTAGTGGGGAAACAGCCCCACCGCAGACTCCTGCCCTCCCGCCATGATCACATCGAGGTATTCGACCAGCGCAAAGCTTGCCCGCTCCAGGATGGCCGCGGCCGCTTCATTGCACTTCTCGGGCCGCTGGACAAACTGCTGGACCGCCAATTCCATGGCCCTGAGCATGTGCGCCGGCGCAACAAGTCCCACCATCTCCAGCGCACCCACGGACTGATGCATCTGCTGACGGGCCATGCGCAACTGAATTGCATCGACCGACCCGAGATCCGTGCCACGTGCCGCATCCGCATCCCGGACATAGCGCCTCAGGGATTTATTGGCGACATCCAGCGATTTGCGAAGCTCTTCAAGTACCCAGGCCAAGGGGCCCAGGTCCGAGACCCCGGTGATCGGATTGACGATACCGACAGCTTCATCGATTTGCATGAGTAGGTGCGCTCCGCAGGAATTGGGCGAGGGTCAAAGACTGGGCTCGTTCAAGTCGGATCAGGCGATCTTGAATCGGGCCACCGACTGACGAAGTTCTTCAGCCATGCGTGAAAGATCCCGGACCTGATTGGCCGTAGAGCGAGTGCCTTCGCCGGTCTGCTCCGTCACAGCAAAAATGTGCTGGATGTTGCCCGCTACCTCGTTGGCCGAAACGGCCTCACGAGAGGCGGATGCCGAAATTTGCTCGATCAACTCGGCGAGTTGCCGCGAAACGCGGTCAATCTCGGAAAGCGCAGTGCCGGCGTTGTCAGACAGCTTGGCCCCCTCGACCACGCCATGGGTCGAGCGTTCCATGGCAGCCACAGCATCCTGCGTATCTGTCTGAATTGCTTTCACCAGGGCAGAAATCTGCCGTGTCGCGTCAGCGGAACGTTCAGCCAGGCGCTGAACTTCCTCGGCCACAACCGAGAAACCACGACCCGCCTCTCCAGCCGACGCCGCCTGAATGGCAGCGTTCAGGGCCAGCACGTTGGTCTGCTCGGTAATGTCGGAAATCAGTTCTGTAATTTCACCGATCTCCTGGGACGATTCGCCCAGTCGCTTGATTCGCTTGGAGGTTTCCTGAATCTGGTCGCGAATGGAATTCATGCCGCCGATGGCGTTTTGCACCGCAGACAGTCCTGATTCGGCCGCCTTCAGGGACTGGCGTGCCACTGAGGCCGACTCTTGCGCTTGGGACGACACGAGATTGATTCGAGAAGCCATGTCGAGCACAGACTGGCCCGTTTCGCGAATTTCACGCAACTGCTCCGAAGATGCGGCCAGCAGCTCGGTGGACGTGTTCTCCACCTGTGCTGTCGTCTGCGCAACGCGTGTCACAGTGCTTTGTACGCTACCCACCAGCAACCGAAGTTCTTCCACCGTGTAGTTGACCGAGTCGGCAATGGCACCCGTGATGTCCTCAGTGACCGTCGCCTCCTGCGTCAGATCGCCTTCAGCAACCGTCTGCAACTCGTTCATCAATCTCAGAATGGCCGCCTGGTTGGCGTCGTTGACCCGCTTGGCTTCCTGCTCCTGGCGTTCGGCATCCAGTCGCTGGCCTTCGGCAACACCCTGACGCTGCCGGCTGTCCTGCAGCTGTACATAAGCCAATCCGCCAGCAAAGATCAGAGCCAGCAAAGCCGACAGCAGCAGCAAGGTCACGGCGCCGGCCCCCAAGCCCGTTTGCAGCGACAACTTGCCTTGCAGATCTTCAAGAATCCGGCGAAGCGGCTCGCTGTCGGCAATGATGGAAGCCTGCGCCTCGCGCGCAGAGACAATGCCCTGGAGGTTACCGAGAATGGCGCCTGCCTGGCTACGGGTTTCCTCATACAACTTCAGGAGGGCTTCCAGTCGCTCACGAGTTTGCGCATCCTTGGATCCTGCAAGCCGCAACTCGGGACTGCCATCCAGCAACCCTTGCCCGATTTCCTTGAAGGAATTCAAATCCTTGCCCAAAAGGAACACGGCCTCCGGGCTTACGCCCTCCATGGTCACGAATTCATTGGCAGATTTACCGATACGCTGCGTCAGCATCACCAACTGACCAGAAGCCGATATGTCGGCCGATGGAGCGTTTTGCTGTAACTTCAGTGAGGAAATTGTCTCGGCGATTTCCAGCAAGTCAGAGGACTGCCGATTGATCGTACGAAGCGCAGTTCCCACCTGCGTCAGGATCTTTTGCTGCGCCACGACCGTGCTGGCGTTCTTTTCGGCCCGCTCAACAAGAGGAAGCGCCCGATCAACATCGCCCATTTCCTCCTGTCCGACCGCAACCAGCCGCAGTGCCGGATCACCGCTTTGCAAGCCACGCACGGTTTTTGCCAGAATGTCCGCGCTCTCCTTGACGTCAGGAAACGCCTGCGGGCTGCCAACCAGGGCCTGCGAGACAGATTTTGCGAGCCGCTGAGACTGCATCAATGACTGCCCCGTGGCGGCCACTTGCTGAGCCACTTTGTCAGCCTGGTTCAAGGAGTAGAAAGTCACGGCGGTCAGCACGACCAAAGCGGCACCCAGCAGGATTGCAAGCAGGCGCTGGTGCTGAACCGTCGTTCGCTCACCCAGCAATGGCAGCGACAGCAAATCGCCGGCACGAGCTCTGTCTACCTCGTCAAGACCAGGCGATCCTGCGGCAAATTTGCTGTCTGCATACTCGCCCGTGCTCAGTTGGCCGGATTCCACCGCCTGGAACATATCGTCCGGCGCGTCCGCACTGGCGTTGGTACCGCCTTGGGGAATCTCCTCAGCTGGCGAGGGAGATGCATTTTTGCCGAGCAGTTTATTGATTTGGTCGATGACGGACATGTTGACAGCCTTCCTGGGACTTAAGCGCTAATACTGAGAAACTGCGGATTGAGAGTGAGTGCCTGCAGGTTGATTTCCTGCCAGATCACGCCTTGGAGATCGGCGTAGCTGTGACCGAAGAAGTTCGGGGATTCGGCCGCAGCTGGCGTTGATTCGACAAAGGACTCGAGGCTCTTCAGCCCCAATAGCTTGTCAATCAAGACCACACAATTGAGATTTAAGGCATCGCTGAACGCTACCAGCCGGGACTGGGTCTGCGCGACGTCACTGCGCGATAGCGGATGTGAGTGCGTCACGAAGGCTCCAAGGTCGACAACCCCGCTCACCCCGCCCCGAAGATTGGCAACGCCGAGGAACCATTCCTTGACGTGGGGCACTGGATAAATCGGCCCGCAAGGAAAAATCTCTCCCGCATGGTTCAGCGGGAACAGGTATCTGGCGCCCGCCGCCTCGACAGCCAGCCATGCGGCGGCCGTTCCCGAGGTACGGGCTTCCTGCAATCGGCCGGCGAGGCGGCTTTGAAAGGCTCTGAGGGCTTCACGACTGGCCATGGGCGACTTTTCAGCTCAGGGCCTTGATCTTGGCCAGCAACTCCGAGACTTCCACCGGCTTGGTGACATAGTCTTTTGCGCCCTGGCGCAAACCCCACACCCGGTCGGTCTCCTGATTCTTGCTCGTGCACATGATGATGGGAACGTCGGCGTACAAGGGATCACGCGTAATCGCCCGCGTCAGCTGGAAACCGTTCTGCCCTGGCATGACCACGTCCATCAGGATCAGGTCCGGCTTCTCTTCGGCCAGCTTGCGGAACGCATCTTCAGCGTTCTCGGCTGTCTTGACTGAAAATCCGTTCTTTTGCAACAGCCCGGTCAAATGCATCAGCTCGGTTTTCGAATCGTCAACAACCAGTACTTTCTGGATAGACATCACAACACTCCTTGATTGGAAGACCCGAACTGCCTGACCGCCTGTAGCAGTTGATCTTTGGTAAATGGTTTGGTCAGGTAGTCTTGCGAGCCCACCATTCGCCCCCTCGCCTTGTCGAAAACACCGTCCTTGGACGAGAGCATGACCACAGGCACAGAGGAAAAATTCACGTTCTTTTTTATGATGGCGCAGGTTTGATAGCCATCGAGTCGAGGCATCAGGATGTCACAAAAAATGATGTTGGGATGAAATTCGGCGATCTTGGAGAGCGCATCGAAACCATCTTCCGCAAGCATCACTTCGTGATTGCCCTGTTTAAGAAAAATCTCCGCACTTCGGCGGATCGTATTGCTGTCGTCAATGACCAGCACCTTACACCCCGATCCAGTCGAACTCACTACGTTGTACTCCCGGCTAGTTATTGGACCGGCGCCATCTGGAGGTGACGCCCTGATCGAGTTTCAGATCTCAACCATTTCAAAATCTTCCTTGCGGGCGCCGCACTCGGGACAAGTCCAATTCATGGGCACCTCTGCCCAAGACGTTCCTGGCGCAATGCCATGCTCAGGGGCCCCGACAGCCTCATCGTAAATCCACCCGCAAATCAAACACATCCACGTTTTTGTATTGGTCACAGCTTAAGAGGCCTTCACATAGAATGCAAACATTGTATAGACGTGCCTTGGCAATTTGAGGTCACAGAGCCTGCTTTCCGCCTGCATTTAGGCCTATGACAAACCCGAACCCGCCCCCAGTTTCAAACTTGCCAGCGACCGACGCCGAGGATGCCTCGCCACCTTGTGTCCTGGTGTTCAATGCCAGCGACCCAAGTGGCGCCAGCGGCCTTGGTGCCGACGTCATGGCGATCGCTTCCGTCGGCGCGCATGCTCTCCCCGTGGTGACGGGTGCCTACGCCCGGGACACCACCGAAATCTTCGACTTCTTCCCCTTCGACGAGGAGGCCGTCACGGAGCAGGCCCGTGCCATTCTTGAAGATGCGCCAGTGCTGGTCATCAAGGTCGGCTTCGCCGGCAGTCCGGAGAACATCAGCGCCATTGCCGAACTTGCATCGGACTATGCCGACGTCCCGCTAATCGCCTGCATGCCCAACTTGTCGTGGTGGGATGAAGGCAAGATTGACTTGTACCAGGACGCCTTTCGCGAACTGCTTCTCCCTCAGGCGACTGTGTTGGTAGGAAACCACAGCACCCTCTGGCGCTGGCTGCTTCCCGATTGGGCCAGCGTAAAAAGCCCGACCCCTCGGGATATCGCCAAAGCAGCCTCCGAGATGGGCGTTCCGTACACATTGGTGACGGGCATACCCTTACCCGCCCAATTCATCGACAACGTGTTGTCGACCCCGGACACCACTTTGGGCCGCGAGAAATTCGAGCGATTTGATGCCATCTTTGCCGGTGCCGGCGACACCCTTTCCGCAGCACTGGCCGCACTCGTGGCCACTGGCAGTGATCTGGCCGCGGCCGTCACTGAGGCCTTGAGCTATCTCGACCGGTGCCTGGACGCAGGTTTTCGCCCCGGCATGGGCAATGTCGTGCCGGACAGGCTCTTCTGGGCGCAGGCTGAGGATGACGACGATGACGATGATGACGGGGTCGGGGACGCGGACAAGGGCGCCTTCACAACCGACGTTTTTGAGGTTCCTTCCAATGAAACCAAGCACTGACGGCCAGGCCGACAACAACGCCAGATTGTTCGAGCGCGCACAAAGTGTGATCCCGGGCGGCGTGAACTCACCCGTGCGCGCCTTCCGCGCCGTGGGGGGCACTCCGCGCTTTGTCCAGCGCGCCCGGGGACCCTACTTCTGGGACGCCAACGGCCAGCGCTACATCGACTACATCGGTTCCTGGGGTCCGATGATCCTCGGCCATGGCCACCCGGCGGTGCTCGACGCCGTGCAGAAGGCTGCGCTTGATGGATTTTCTTTCGGCGCGCCCACCGAGCGCGAGATTGAACTGGCCGAGGAAATCATCCGCCTGGTGCCCTCGCTGGACATGGTGCGCCTGGTCAGTTCGGGCACCGAGGCCGCGATGAGCGCGATCCGCCTGGCACGCGGCGCCACGGGGCGCAGCAAGTTCATCAAGTTCGAAGGCTGCTACCACGGCCATGCTGACGCGCTGCTGGTCAAGGCTGGCTCCGGGCTGGCCACCTTCGGCAATCCGACCAGTGCTGGCGTGCCGCCCGAGGTGGTGCAGCACACGCTGGTGCTCGAGTACAACAACGTCGCGCAGCTGGAAGAGGCCTTCGCACTGCATGGCCCGGAACTCGCCTGCCTGATGATCGAGCCCATCGCGGGAAACATGAATTTCGTGCGTGCCTCGGTGCCCTTCATGCGACGTTGCCGTGAACTTTGCACGCAACATGGCGCGTTGCTGGTGTTCGACGAAGTCATGACCGGCTTTCGCGTGGCACTTGGTGGGGCGCAGAGCGTGTACGCGCGCGACATCCCGGGCTTCAAGCCCGACATCACGGTCATGGGCAAAGTCATCGGTGGCGGCATGCCACTGGCGGCCTTTGGCGGTCGGCGCGACCTGATGGAGCAGATGGCCCCGCTGGGCCCCGTGTACCAGGCCGGCACACTGTCGGGCAACCCGGTCGCTACCGCCTGCGGGCTGGCGACGTTGCGCGAAATCAGCCGGCCGGATTTCTTCGACGAGCTGGCGCGCAAGACCCGTTTGCTGGTCAACGGCCTGAAAGACGCAGCGGCTGCCGAGGGCGTTGCGTTCAACGCCGACAGCGAAGGCGGCATGTTCGGCTTCTTCCTGCTTGATGCACTGCCGAAAAACTACCCGCAAGTCATGAAAACCGACGGAGCGCGCTTCAACCAGCTGTTCCACGGCTTGCTGGACCGCGGCGTGTACATTGCCCCCGCACTTTACGAGGCAGGCTTTGTCAGCGCCGCGCACAGCGACGAAGACATTGCCCAGACCGTCGCTGTAGCGCGTGAAGTCTTCAAGTCACTCTGAAAAACGTAGCTACTTGTGACCAATGGACGCTGGGAAGCGGCCGTTTCAATCAAAAAAGCGGCTCATGAGCCGCTTTTTTCCTGCGCCAGGCGCGATGGCGCCGCCGGTTTTCAGTGGCGAAAGTGCCGCACCCCGCTGAACACCATCGCCACGCCACGCTCATCGGCCGCGGCAATCACCTCGGGGTCGCGCATCGAGCCCCCGGGCTGGATGATGCAACTGGCGCCGGCATCCACCACCACATCAAGGCCGTCGCGGAACGGAAAGAACGCGTCGCTTGCGACCACGGTCCCAGCCAGCGAAAGCCCGGCATGTTGCGCCTTGATGCTGGCGATGCGCGCGGAATCGAGCCGGCTCATCTGGCCCGCGCCCACGCCCATGGTCATGCCGCCAGCGCAGAAGACGATGGCGTTGCTCTTGACGTACTTCGCGACCTTCCACGCAAACAGCAGATCTTGCAACTGCGCGGGGGTCGGTTGCAGCGTGGTCACCACCTTCAGGTCTTCCAGCGCCAACAGGTGGTTGTCAGCGGTCTGCATCAGCAGGCCGGAGCCGATGCGCTTGATGTCCATGGCGTTGCGGCCGTTGTCCCAGTCGGTGGCGCCGCCTGGGGGAAGCTCGATCTGTAGCACGCGCACGTTGACCTTGGACTTGAAGATTTCCAGCGCCTCGGGCGTGTAGCCGGGCGCCATCAGCACCTCGACGAACTGTTTGCTGACCTGCTGTGCCGCGGCGCCGTCGACGGTGCGGTTGAAGGCGATGATGCCGCCGAACGCAGAGGTCGGGTCGGTCTGGAAGGCCTTGCTGTAGGACTCCAGGACGTCCTTGCCCACGGCCACGCCGCAGGGGTTGGCGTGCTTGACAATCACGCAGGCCACTTCCGGGAAGCTCTTGACGCATTCCCACGCCGCATCGGCATCAGCGATGTTGTTGTAGCTGAGTTCCTTGCCCTGCAACTGCTTCGCTGTGACGAGCGAGCCGGGTGCCGGGTAGAGGTCACGGTAGAAGGCGGCCTGCTGGTGCGGGTTCTCGCCATAGCGCAGGTCCTGCAGCTTGACGAAGCGCCCGTTGGCCTGGGCGGGAAACAACTGGCGCGCGGGCACGGCGGTGTCGGCCTCGAAATCAAGCGATGATAGGTAATCGCTGATGGCACCGTCGTACTGGCTGATGCGGTTGAACGCCGCCACCGACAGGGCGAACCGGGTCTTGAGCGTCAGGCCGCCGGCCTTCAGTTCAGCCAGCACACCGGGATACTGTGCC
>Ga0209450_10002100_pt1 | contig 10053 bp, 9 predicted proteins | sample FrelakmetLWP11LW_FD_187149 | JGI IMG/M metagenome (GOLD analysis project Ga0209450, IMG submission 187149) | Freshwater lake sediment microbial communities from the University of Notre Dame, USA, for methane emissions studies - LWP11 LW (SPAdes)... | ecosystem: Environmental > Aquatic >...
AGACACTTATCTTAAATTTATTGAAATATGTGTCGAAGCTGGCATCACTTGCGTACAGCTTAGAGAAAAATCCTTAAACAGCGAAGAATTATTTCATTTTAGCAGCTCCCTAAAATATCTCTTAGATTTTTATAACATCCCTTTGATAGTTAATGACGATATTGAACTTTGCAAAAAGCTTGGAGCCTGCGGTGTTCATTTAGGTCAATCAGATACTGAAATTACAGAAGCAAGATCAGTTTTAGGCGCAAATAAAATTATTGGTCTAAGCGTGAATACAATTGAGCAAGTTCAAAACGCGCAGATACAATCTGTAGATTATATAGGAGTCGGTGCCATTTTTCCCACCAATAACAAACCTAACGTTGAAACAATATGGGGCTTAAGTGGCTTAAACCAGGCTTCTCTTATATCGTCTCTCCCTATTGTAGCGATAGGCGGAATAGATGAAGATAATGCACCTATAGTGATGAATGCTGGGGCAAATGGGATCGCAGCTATTGGCGCATTTCACAATACTAAAAATCCTTTTTTGACAACACAAAATTTAATAAAAATTATAAAGCAGAAAAACAATGATAGGTAAATTAGAAAAAGCTTTAAATAAGGTAAGATTACAAAAAACCCTTATATTGTGTCTCACAAATTTTGTCACAATGGAGTTTGTTGCAAATAGCTTACTTGCTCTTGGGACAGCCCCAATTATGAGCATATACGAAGACGAGACTAGGAGCATTTAAAGTAGCATTTTTGGATCAATTGTATAAGCCAAATTTTGCATTAATGAGAAATTTATATGATCAGCGAAGATAAAATAATCCAAGCTCTCAAGACCGCTTCCCCTGGCGGATTTATTGGTGATGATGCCGCTGTTTTACCACATTTAAGCACTGGAAATAAATATGTCATTACTAAAGATTTACTTTTACAAAACGTTCATTTTCGTATCTCTTATTTCACACCACAAGATCTTGCGCATAAAGCCCTACATGTCAATTTAAGTGATATAGTGGCGATGGGAGCAGAACCGTCGTATATTTTATGTGGAATTTCTATTCCAAGTAAATTGCAAGATTATGCAGTTAGCTTTTTAACCTCTTTAACTTTAGCCTGCCAAAATGCTGGTGTCATCTTAATTGGCGGAGACACTACTGCCTCCCAAAGTCATCTCTTAATCAGTATAACAGCCATCGGTCAAGCACAGGAATGTAACATCAAATATAGAAGTACAGCTAAAAGCGATGATATTATCTGTATCGTAGGAAATTTGGGCTTTGCACATTTCGGATTTCTGGCTCTCGAACAATCACGGACTGCTGATACAAAATACGTAAACGCTTTTTTGCGCCCAGAAGCCAAAATTAAAGAAGGAATATGGTTAGGAAAAAAAGAATCTGTCCACAGCATGATGGATATTTCAGATGGATTATATATAGACTTGAAGCGTCTAGTTTCAAGCTCAAATAAATGTGCTGTAATCGATATTGATCTTTTGCAAACCTATTTAGCCCCTGAAATATCTCTGCAAACTGCCTTAGAAGGCGGTGAAGATTATGGACTTCTGGTAACAATCCGCAAAGATGCATTTGAGACGTTATCTAATGATTTTTCAAAAATTTTTGGTTATAACCTAAAAATTATTGGTCATATCATTAATGGAAAGGGTATATCGTTCAAACAAGACCGTCAAAACGTTGATCTAGCCGTGAATCCTTTTACACATTTTGGAGAAAAATTATGAAATATAAGTGCTTATCCATTGCAGGGTTTGATGGCTCTGGGGGAGCAGGTATCCAGGCTGACCTTAAAACTTTTTCTGCTACAGGATCTTATGGGATGACTGTCCTGACAGCTATACCAATACAAAACACCTGCGGAGTAAGATCTTGTCATGCTATAAGTCTTTCATGTATAGAAGAGCAACTAGAAGCAATATTTGATGATATAAAACCAAATGCAATCAAAATCGGCATGCTATTTTCTACTGAGATTATAGAACTAGTAACTGCTTTCTTGAGTAATAATGCCGCAAACATTCCAATAGTTTTGGATCCTGTAATGGTAGCTAAAAGTGGCGATCCTCTATTACGAAATGATGCTGTTGTGGCTTTAAAAACAAAACTAATACCCATTACCAATATCATTACCCCTAATTTACCAGAAGCGAGAACTTTAGTATCAGGAAATTATGAAAAAAAGATATTGGCACAAAAGTTACTCGATTTAGGATGCTGTGCTGTCCTTTTGAAAGGAGGGCATGAAAAAACTTGCGGTTCAGATGATTTATTTTTATCGCATACAACTGAAAATGTGTTATCTGCTCCTCGTATTAACTCCAAAAATACTCACGGAACTGGATGTACTTTATCTGCCGCTATTGCAAGCTTTATTGCTCAAGGGTTCTCTACTTTAGAGGCCTGTAAAAAAGCCAAAGCATACTTATATTATGCTATGCTTCATAGTAAAGATGAAAGCCTAGGAAAAGGACATGGTCCAGTACATCATTTTTACCATTTATGGAAGTATTTATAGCATTGAGATCCTCTGCGTCATAAAGAACGAACTTTCCTTAATTTAATAGCTAAGGTAATATTTGATAAATGAATGACATTTTGATTACTAGATCCGCGAAAAGGCAAATCTAAACCTTTTTTATCTTCTTCATATGGACCATCTATTAATATACCGGTAGCATTCAACAAGGCTAAAATCGATGGATCTTTTTGGGCCATCTCAATAAGTTGCGCATAATAATAACCACTATAAGTCACCACGTTAAAACCTAACTTTTTTACTTCTTGAGCCAATTTAGCGCAAGAAGCCGCTTGCGCAAAAGGCTCGCCACCAGATAAAGTAACGCCACTAATTAGTTTTTGCTTAGTTATCATATCTATTAATTTATCAACCGAAATTTCTTTTCCACCCATAAAATCATGAGTATGAGGATTATGACAACCAATACAGCGATGTGGACAACCTTGCATAAATATCACATAACGCAATCCAGGACCATCAACAATACTTTCTTCAACTATACCAGCAATACGAATAACCATAAAACCCTTCTCAAACTTCTTCCGACCTATCATGAGTTATTCTTTGTTGAAGCTCAACGCGCTTAGCATCATTAAATCTATCAATAGTACTTAAATAACCAGTAATACGTCGAATACGTTTAATTGATGTTCCTGAACAAGCTGGACAAATATCATGCGCAATAACTCCCGAATAACCACAATTATTACAAAAATCTATAGGAAAATTAATACCACCGTAACCTATATCTGATTCTTGCATACAACGAAGAACTTGTTCTAAGGCAAGGAGATTATTAACCGGCGGCGCATCAAATTCAATATAACTAATATGACCAGCATTAACATATTTATGATAAACGCCTTCAATTTTAAGCTTATTATAGATACTTATAGGATAAGAAACTGGAACATGAAATGAATTAGTATAATATTCTTTATCAGTAACACCTGATATATTACCATATTCTTTACGATCCATTTTTAAAAAACGACCCGATAATCCTTCTGCTGGAGTAGCTAATAACGTATAATTTAAGTTATATTTATCAGAAAAAGTATCAATTTTGTTACGCATAAATGCTACTATCTCTTCCCCTAATGCCTGAGCTTCTTTACTTTCTCCATGATGTTTGCCTATCAAAGCAACCAAAGTTTCTGCTAGTCCAATAAATCCAATAGAAAGCGTACCATGTTTAATCACTTCTGCGATACAATCATCGTCTTTCAATTTATCCGAATTCAAATATAATCCTTGCCCCATAAGAAATGGCATATCTCGGGCTTTTAAATTAGCTTGGATTTTATAACGATGGTATAGCTGTTCAGCAGATAAATTAATCAAATCCTCTAAGCTTTGATAAAACTTAGTTAAATTGCCATTAGCCTTTATTGCCAAGCGAGGTAAATTTAAAGTAGTAAAACTTAAATTGCCGCGACCATCAGTAACAGGTTCTCCATGACGATCAGCAATAACTCGCGTACGACAACCCATATAACTAACTTGATCATCATATTCCTTATTAAAAGACGAATCCATAAAACTAAAAGTAGGATTTAAACGTTGCGATGCTACCCGAATAGCTAACTGAAATAAATCATAATTAGGATCTTCAGGATTAAAATTAATTCCTTTTTTTACTCTAAATATTATATTTGGGAAAATTGGTGTTTCACCACGACCTAATCCTTTTTCGTATGCTAATAACAAATTACGAGTTATTTTACGAGCTTCTTCACTTGTTTCTGTTCCTAAGTTTAAACTTGAAAATGGAACTTGAGCGCCAGCTCGACTATGCATGCTATTTAAATTATAAATCAAAGCCTCCATAGCCTGATATACTTCATTATCAGTAGCATTCTTTACAAATGCCGCTATGTCTCTATCAAAAAAAGCAAAGCTTTGTCCACCATGCATATCATTTTGTGAGCTTTGCAAAATAATGGCCGCTAAAGCTATAGCCGAATTCAAACGCTTAGGTGAACGTATATAACCATGACCATTATTAAAACCATTAGTTAAAAGTTTTCCAAGAGGAATTTGAAGACAAGTTAGGGTTTTACCATAAAAATCTAAATCATGAATATGATAATCACCTTTTTGATGAGGTAGAGATAAATGTTCAGGAATTAAACGCTGTAGATAATATGTCCTCGATGCTGCGCTAGCTATTTGCAGCATCTTAGCCGATGGTGAATTTGAAATATTAGCATTTTCACGATTAGTCTCTACTAAAATATCAGCTACTATATCCATAAGCTGGGATTTTCCATCGCGGATACGCGTACGCTCATCTCGATATAAAATATAAGCCTTAGCGGTTTTAGCATGTCCAGTTTCTATCAAAATTTTTTCCACCGCATCCTGCACATTTTCAACACTAAAAATGTCATTATGATATTGTTGCTGTAGATATTCCAACACAGCTTCGGTTAATTTGGATGCAGTATCATGGTCTGAACCGCCAACAGCCTGTGCTGCATCTAATATAGCAGTAGTAATTTTGTTTGAATCAAAAACAACTTTTCGCCCATCACGTTTTTTAATTTTTGTATTCATTTAAGTTCCCTCTTCTAAATTTAAATTTTTATTCTTCATCATGATATTTAATTCTCTAATAAAACTTTCGATATCAGCAAACTGTCTATAAACAGAAGCAAATCGTATATAAGCAATAGAATCTAAATCCCGTAACTTATCAGCCACCGTTTCTCCAATCAATTGCGAAGCAATTTCATTTTCATTATTGCTGCGCAATTCTTGCAATATAAGATCAATAAGTTGTTCTATTTTATCTAATGCAATTGGTCTCTTTTCACAAGCTTTAAGAATCCCGTTTCTTAACTTAGTTCGATCTAATAACTCTCGCCTACCATCCTTTTTTATTACCATAAATGGCAACTCTTCAATTTGTTCGTAAGTAGTAAAACGTTTAAGACAACTTAAACACTCTCGTCTTCGTCGCGTCGAGTTCCCTGCTTCAGTTAAACGGGAATCGATAACTTTACTTTCATGATATTTGCAAAAAGGACAATGCATAATATAACCACACTATATTGTATATATATAGTTACAAGTGTACTATATATAGGAAAAAAGGCAAGATATAAATATAAAATGTATATAAAATATTAGGGATTTTTGTCCAAATAGTTGTTTAAAATGGTATTATTTAATAGTATACAATCAGGTGAGATAACTATTCGTTTAAGTGATTTTTATTTGTAGTTTGTTAGGTTATTTTAAAACCTCCGAATTACAACATATAGTTTTCGAGCAGAAAGCGTAATTTATACAGGTTTTAAAATAACCTACTTACACGAATAGTTACTAAAATCTAATAGATTTTTCAAGGGGGATAAAAATGACAACACACAAACCAATAACATTATTAATTTTAGACGGCTGGGGATATAGTGAAGAAACGAAAAGTAATGCTATTTATGCCGCCAAAACTCCTAATTTCAATAATTTATGGAATAACTATCCCCATACTTTATTGAATGCCTCAGGGCTAGCCGTAGGACTACCTGATGGGCAAATGGGAAATTCAGAAGTCGGACATCTTCACATCGGAGCAGGACGTTTAGCTCCTCAAGATTTAACTAGAATTAATATTGCAATCGATAACGGAGATTTTTTTGTTAATTCAGTTTTAACAGACACTATTGATAAAACCATCAAAACTAACAAAGCGCTCCATATATTTGGATTAGTGTCTAATGGAGGTATCCATAGCCACACTAAACATATTCAAGCCATGATCAAACTTGCTGCTCAACGTGGACTAAAACATATTTTTATTCATGCTTTTCTTGATGGACGCGACACTCCACCAAAATCTGCTTTAATTTTTCTTGATGCTATAGAAAATACGTTTAAAGAATGCGGATGCGGTAAAATCGCTTCAATTGTTGGTCGTTACTATGCTATGGATCGGGACAACCGATGGGATCGGGTACAAAGCGCCTATGATATGCTAACTTTAGGGCAAACGGAATTTCATGCTTCAACCGCAGCTGAAGGCTTAGAAATGGGGTACGCTCGCAATGAAACCGACGAATTTATTAAACCTACCTGCATTCACGATTCAAATACATCACCTATTTCAGTTAAAGATGGAGACTCGATTATATTTATGAACTTCCGCGCTGATCGAGCTCGTGAAATAAGTTATGCTTTCACTCAAAAGGAATTTACCCATTTCCAACGCAAGGTCGCCCCAAAATTAACAAGCTATGTAACCCTTACACAATATGCCATAGATCTGGATACAAAAGTTGCATTCCCTCCAATTGATTTGCATCATGTTTTTGGCGAAGTAATAGCGGAGCATAAGTTAAATCAATTACGGATTGCTGAAACTGAGAAATATGCTCACGTAACATATTTTTTTAATGGCGGAGAAGAAAAGGTATTTGAAAATGAAGATCGTATTTTGATTCAATCACCTAAAGTTGCAACTTATGATTTGCAACCAAAAATGAGTGTAATCGAAGTTACTGATAAATTAGTCCAAGCAATTAATTCTCAAAAATATGCCACTATTATATGCAATTTTGCTAACCCAGACATGTTAGGACATACAGGCAACTTTGACGCTGCAGTAGAAGCTATTGAAACAGTTGACGTTTGTTTAGGCCGTGTAATCGAAGCTACTAACAAAGCAGGTGGCGAATTAGTAATAATATCGGATCACGGCAATGCAGAAAAAATGTTAAATACTGAAACAGGACAACCGCATACTGCACATACTTGTTCTCCAGTACCCTTTATCTACATGGGACGTAAAGCTGATATAATCAATCAAGCTGGCACACTTATTGATGTAGCTCCAACTTTGCTTTATTTATTAGATATCGAAAAACCAAAAGAAATGACAGGAAATTCGTTAATAAAGATAAAACAGTAGTTTTAACAGTAATAGTTCAGCAGTTATCTATACCCATATGAAATCATTTTGCGGTGTCGTGTCCATGGGATATGTTATTTGCAAACCGAAGATTACAGGACGTAATCTTCGAGCTTCATGGATGAATTTATGCGTATTTGCAAAAATAACATATCCCATGGACAATTTACTGCAAAATCATTTTAGTTGAGTATAAAAAACAAAAAGACAAAACGCAGCTTTTCGTGGCAAGAGGTAAACGATTACGTTTTACGATACACAACATTCACACACTTTTTGCAAGTCTTGATTGATTTTTTCGCGCACTGAAGCGCCTTCAGGTTGATGCCAATACATTCCTGCTTTTCCAAAAAAAGTATAACCAATAGCTAATGGACAAAAAAGAACAGTTGATATCCACATCATAATAGTTTTAAACCATCGCAACTCGTATGGATCATGATGCCCAAAACATTCTTCTCTTTTATCTATATCTATAATATGTTGCTTAAAATTTTCAAAATCCGATCTATTATTCAACAAATCTGTTTCTTTTATCAAATTATCAATAATAGTTAAAGCTTTTTTTTGATGCTCACTTTTCCATCCTCTTCCTACATGATCTCTATAAGCAATTAATTCAGCTTTAATATTATATCTTGCTGTTTGTATCTTAACATAATTTAAAAATAGTTTGTGGCAATCATATTTATTATTTCCTATATCAAATGCTGTTCTATCGAAAATATCGATCCAAAAATATCCATTATCACTAATCAACGGAATATTTTGTTCCTGCAGCTTTTGTTCTAACAAGCATTTCGCATCTTTTAAAGACCACCATTCAAAAGATTCGCCTCTCCCCCTAACTACCATAAAACAAATACTAGTTTTAGAAAAATCGATACCCCTTAGCACGGATAAATCTAAGTTAGCAATTTCTTGCTGCAAATTCTGATTTCTTGAAATACATAAAAAAATTATATCCTTACTAATACATTCATATGGAATTAACGCTGACGAAAAAATATGCGCAACCAATTCGACATTATCTCTTTTTATTAGGATTCCATAATACTTGTGCTTGCCGTCATCAACTACTTCAGAATAATCAACTCCTCGAATACATTCACTTAATTGATATTTATCAACATTAGCAGTTCCTACCAAAAAAATATTTTGTAAATTTTTTTTTTGTTTTTTTTGTAACATCATACCAACAGCTCCGTTATTTTTCGTTATGAGATTTGTCTTAAAAATAATACGAGTTTTTTGAATGGTTAATTAAAAAGGGCATAAATAACATGCCCTTTTTATTACCATGTAGAGAAAATAATTTTTTAAAATCTATAAGTAATACCAATAGAAAAAGTATTAAAATAAACTCTGCTTGAATAAGAATCATCGTAAATAGGTAAGTAAGGACTATAACTTACATCATCAAGCAAAGCAGAAAATACATAATCAGCACGAATGTAAAAATTATCTATAATCTCATGTTCGATTCCAACACCAGCCCGAACTAATGGCTGATAACTATAATCATCTCCAATATCATTAGTACTAGATTTTAATTCAAATTGGTCACCTTCAATACCAAGGCGTAAATATAACAAAGTTGTATTAGTATCGTCGTAAAAAAACCCTGGCATAATATCAAAACTTAGACTGCCTCTAGAATTTATTTTTTTACCGTATAAATTGCCATCATCTAAACTCCCGCCATTTTGGTTATAATTAGAACGTAAATTGAAACCTAACTCAGCTCCTAAATAAGGCAAAAAACCATAATCAAATATATGACCATATCCTATGTATGCCCCGCCACCATATGAATTACGATGATTAGTGAGATCTATAGGCAAATAAAAAGGATTGCTAATAGAAGTGCCTTCAAACTTGGCGTAATCTATTACATAAACGTAGCTCCCTTGAATACCTAAGTATAAACCCGAAGCTTTATAAGTTTTACAAGAATAAGCTGGAGTAAATACTGGATAGCCATCACAAGTTTTATTATCAATTTTTTTTGTACAATTTTGAGGCTTAGCAAATTTTGAAGAATTAGATTTAGACAAACCATTTCCTAATACTGTTAAAGGCAGTACTATCATAATCACGAAAGAAACTTTTAGTAATCTCTTAAACATAACAACAACTCCATGCTTACCAATAATTTAAGTATCACAATTGCTATTATACCAAATTATAAAATCAATTAAACATAAAGTAATAATTAATTTCATCTTTAATTAGATATTTGATGTTTATAAACTTCAATAGAGTTTTTTATTAAATCAAGATTAACGATTTGTTGTTTGTCGCGAGCTTTTTCAAAACAAAATTTTATCTAAAACCTAAATGTCATTAACGTCTTTAAAAACATATACCCATATGAAATCATTTTGCAGTGTATCTGGTCTTTGTGATATGTTATTTGCAAATCGTAGATTACAGGATGTAATCTTCGAGCTTCATGGATAAATTTATGCGCATTTGCAAATAACATATCACAAAGACTTTACTGCAAAATCATTTTAGTTGAGTATATACCCATTTTACCTGAAGTTACTGGATTTGCGCTGTTGCTTTTTGCGCCTACGGAATTTTAAAAACCTCGCCATAGG
>Ga0209450_10002101_pt1 | contig 10053 bp, 19 predicted proteins | sample FrelakmetLWP11LW_FD_187149 | JGI IMG/M metagenome (GOLD analysis project Ga0209450, IMG submission 187149) | Freshwater lake sediment microbial communities from the University of Notre Dame, USA, for methane emissions studies - LWP11 LW (SPAdes)... | ecosystem: Environmental > Aquatic >...
ATGGCAAAAAATGGAAGCAAAAAAACGACCGTTACCGCAAGCCCTCGGGAAGACCTCGCCCTTTACCCGCGTGTCACAGATCCTGATTGGGATTGCCATTATTGTGATGGGATATATTTATCTCAGCCATAGAAATTCTCCAACTGATGCTGAATGGGTGACTTATGCACTCATGATGATGATCTTTGCGTTGGCGGGGTACGTCGGCACCCAAATGATTTATCAACAACCAGTATTTCCGACAGTGATGCGCCCGCTGGACCTCAATACCGGGGTTCATGCGGCCATAATTTTGGTCGCATGTCTGGTGACCCAGATTGTGACCCAAACCGTCTTGGCGTTTACCGTCGCGGAACAAGTGCTTTATTTTGTATTTGCGGCCGTGTGTGAGGAAGTGTTTTTCCGGGTGCTGATCATTTCGGCAATGTTGAAATTCAAGGACGATTTGAACATGCGGATTTTTGCCGTCGTTCTCCAAGCCGCGCTGTTTGTGGCGATTCATCAAAATTATTATGCCAATCTTCCCATGCTGATCTCGGTCTTTATTGGAGGGATTGTACTGGGGATCTTTTATGTGGTCTGGCGGGATCCCACCGCGAACATCCTGGCGCATTTTATTCTCAACGTGTATGCAGTCCAGAACTTATTAATTATGCTGGGTGCGCTTGGGAGTGCTCAAATGGCCGCGATTATGACCGGTGTTACCATGCTAATTCTCTGTATCGTGATGATTTTCAGAGTAAAACGGAGGTGAAAGGATATGCCCACAAAACATAATATGAATTATTCCAACTCCCTGGCGATGTCGTTCGGGGTCGTCTTTCTCGTCTTTGCGATTTGTATGTTCATTGCCAATTCCTATCTCGATACCGATTTGATCGCCGGAAAACTGTCCACAATGACCCTTGGAATTATTTTCTTCGTCATCGGCGTGATCACATTGTTCGTATCCTATCCGAAACGATAAGGAGGTGAAAAGATATGACTCAAAAAGCCAAACCCATTGCGCGCAAAAATTCAAGCATCTTTACGGAACGCAACGCCCGAATAGCGCGAATAAATGAATTGAAACAGAAACGCCAAACCAAAAGCGTGCGGAAACGCATTGCTTATCATCAAAAACGGATCAAAGCCCTAGAAGGCTTATATGATCCATGGTAATTTTTTTTCACCAGGAGGATCTTCCTATGTCCAAAAAAACCCTTGAACAACAATATCATGCCGCCCTCGATCGGGAACTCAAATTACGCAAACAATCCAATTCATTTTGGACCCAATGGCATAAATTGAAGCGACATGATTCCCTCAAAGCCCGATTATTGATTCAAAAATCGAAGGTTTTGAAAGCCAAAGCCGATGCCGTCAGTGAAATGGCGGAATATTACGCTATTCGCGGGCGGGCCAGACAATAAAAGTGATTGAAATGAAACGCATTTACCTTTTTTTTATATGGTTATTATCGTGTCTCGCGCTGGGGTGGGTGGCCAGCGCCCTCGCCATTGAATTCCCCCTACCCCCCCACTAACATAAACCAGGAGAGAAAAATATTGGAAATCGATCAACTCGAACGCAAACTCCGGCACCTCAAAAAGGAGTATAAACGGAAGAAAGACACATTTCAACAAGTGAGTGTGCGCACCATGGAAAAAGGCCCGCATTCCTTCGAGGCCGAACAAGGATACCCGGAAGCGCTGAAGCGCTATAAAAAAGCCGGGAAAGAATTGCACGACACCCGGAAAGAACTGAAAGTCGCCAAGGATAAGCAATTTCACGATAAATGGTACTAATTTTTTTTCATATCTAGAATTTGGAGCGATTATCATGTCAATAACCACAAAAACATGGCACATCAAAAAAGACGGATATTTTAAAAAAACAATCCAAAAGGACGGATCCTATAAAATTTTCAAACGGAAACGTAAAAATCAAAAATGGGAATTATGGGATTCAGGAAATCGGTGGGAATAATGGTCAACAAAACGCCAGAAAAACATCAAAAACGGGATAAACGGACCGGAAAGTTCGGGCAGAAAAAAGCCAAACCGACCGCCAAACCCAAGCCGAAAACCAAACCCCGGACGGAAAAACCCACGCGGAAAGCGAAACGCACCCGGACCACCAAGATGACCAAAGAATATCTGGTCGGGGGGAAGGTCATCAAAGCGAAAAATATGGCAGATACCAAGGGTGACGGGGTGTTACATTTGAAAAAACGGGAAACGTCCCGGTCGACGAAATATACTTGGGAGGATTAAGTGATGAAACAAGTCCATGTCCACGATCAGCAAAAATATGATGCGAAGGTCCGGGATCTTAATTCGAAAGATGAATCCGGGATTAAAAAACGGAATCGGATCTCGAAAAAAGATCTCAAACACGCCGCAGCAGGATCGCAATCGTTTAATATCAAATTCGATATCAATGATCCGGAATATGCCCGCAAAAAAGCCGAATATGAAGAATTTCAGCGCTATCGGAGTACGAAATATATGTCCTTCGATCCCAATGAAAAGGTCGCCACTCATGAAAGTGGGGATTTGCCTAAGCGCCGGGAAGCCGCGGCCAAGGGCGAGAAAACCAAACAAATGAATAAAAAACGGAATGCCGAACGGACCGCATTTCTCCAGAAAGTCGAGCGGATAGAAGACTCGATTCGCAATTTGGAAGCCCAGCGAAAGATGGCAAAATCCACGACGGAAATTCGCACCATCGAAAAGCGCCTTGCCAAAAAGAAACGGCAATACATGAAACTCGCCAAAGAAGACGCCCAACGCCTTCATTCCTATCGATCGTGGGGCGCCATTAAACGGGATCAAAAATCCCGGTCCAAACATATTGCCAATGATTTCCGGTGGGCCATGAAACCCGGATATTATGATTATGAAGGAGTGGATACGCCGGATGCTGAGAAAAACCCGTATGTGTTGAAACGGGCCTTAGACGAAGCGGAGACCAAGCGGACCAAACAACTCACCAAGGAAACCAAAAAACGCCAGCGATCCAATTGGAAACGATCGGATGAAAAGGTGAAAAAACTCGAAAAACTCCGGGAGAAAATCGAAAAATCCGAAAAACGTCTCAACCGGATGAATCCCACATCCCATAAACGCGATTGGCAACGATACGAACAAACCAAGCAAAAAATCGCCAGTCTCCGCAGTCAGTATGCCAAAATCAAGAGCGGTGATACCCCATGAAACCCATGACCAAACTCAAAAAAGACATTCATTCCCAGATCCCCTGGACCGCGGCGCGGGAAGCCAAATGTTTACGGGATTCCGGAGGGCGTTTCCATCGCTGGATCGGGGGGAGTAAAAAAACCACCAAATCCGGCAGTTACCAAGGCGCCGCGATCCACCATGGGAAAGAATTTGCGAAACAGCATGGACGACCGGCCCGCGTGGGGGAAGTGGTCCGCACCCAAAAGAACGACGGCACCTATCATACGACTGCCCGCTGGTATTGTAAAACCGATCATGGTTGGCGGGAGGTCGGCACCACTGCCAAACCGTCGAAAAAACAGATTTTACTCGTCATGCATCAAGCCAGGAAGGGAAAATAAAAAATGAATATCACGATCGCCTTCAAACAAACCGTCTTAACACTCATGATCAGCGCCATGATCTTTATTATGATACAAGTGGCCATGGCCCAACTGTTATCGAGTACGTTACTGACCGCGGTGGATAGCAATACCAGTTTGATCGTGATCGTGTTTATTGGATTCTTGGTTGCCTTCCTGGTCGCCTTGGTCGTCAATCTGATCGTCTCGGAAAAAATCCAACAAAAGAAAACCCTGGCCGCCAGTCTCTTCGCGATGGCGACGTCTTTTGTGATCTTGGTGTGTGTGAGTTATATCAGCGTGGTTCATACCTATCCCGACGTGATTGCCGTGCCCTCCGAAAGTAATTTGCTGATGGAAATTATCACCCGCGCCGGCTATTATCTGGTCGCCATCCCGCGGATCCTCGGATATTTCGCCATTTATATCGTCGGCGATCTCAATCTCTTCTTTTTTCTCGAAATCATCCTCTATAGTATGAGTTATATGTTATTTCTATTACTGAATTAGGAGAATACCTATGCCCCCTCAAAAAAAACCTGTAAAGCAAGTCGAAACGATCGAATACCGGTATAAAAACAAACCGAAGCCGACGATGGGCTACATTTTACTCAATGCCCTGTTTAGCACCATAATTTTCATTGCGATTTACTTTTTTTACATCCTGCAACTCCCCCGGGATATCCTCCAGTTTATCTTTGTGTTCCTGGCGACGATCATTTCGGGGATCATTGGATCCGCGATTGCGCGGATGTTCGTGATGTTCTGGGATGACCTCGCCAAAACCTCGCAATTCTACACGAAAACCATGATTGCCGCATTGTTCTATTCTATAATTCTGTTTTTTGGATTATTTGCCTTCATCACCGCCCGGTACGTGGATTTTACTACCATCACGGTCGCGGAGTTCCTGGTGTATATGCTCTCGCAAGATTTTCTGGAGATTGTGGGAGTCTTAATCATCATTAAATTGTTGGTCTATTTACTCGCCGATTTCATGGCCGATAAAATGACCTTCGGAGGCGGATCCTAGGGATGTCGGCAGAAATCAACAAACGCCTGGGTATCCAAGTCGGGCAAAAACTCCTAATCGGGATTGGCGATGATTTTGGAATAATAAATGAAAAAAACTCCATTGCAATCTGCATTGAAACTAGCCGTTTTAACAATGTAGTCATCTTGGATGAAGAAACGGCCACAAAATTCGCCAAAGGGTTATTGGAAGCCGCCGATTGTACCGTCGAAATCATGCCGGAAAATGAAGTCCCTTTTGACCTGGCTGATCGCTTTGAGATCAAACACAATACCACCGAAAACCAATGGTATTTGGTCTTGTATGGCAAAGACCACGAAATGGCGTTAAAATGTTCCTTACGGGATATTCATAAATTGAAAGAACAATTGGAGGTGATTCTATAACATGCCAGCACAAAAACGACGTCCGCGGAATAGTCAGAACAATACCTCGATTTGGGGATATATCGTCTTGGTCATCGGAATCATTGGATTATTATTTGCGATCAATGGGATTCAAACATTCTTCGCTCTCCGGGATAACATGGAAAATAGTAACGACGATATGGCGAATCTCTTTGGGGCGATCTTTCTTTTTGCCGCCCTCGGGTCCGAATCCTTACTGTATGGGATTATCGGAGGAATTATTGCCGTCATCTGCATCCCGGTCGGGATCACTCTCTTAATGCGAAAGAATTAACCTTTTTTTATTATTCAATTGGAGAAAAAACGTATGAATAAACATGAACAAACGGAAAAGAAACGGATAGCGCGGGCAAAACGCGCGGTGCGTACAATTGACGGGCAAGAGATGTCACTTTGGTTCGGATTAACCTTAGTCTATGTGGTCTTTGTGGCGATTTTGTCCGGGATGACGAAGGAATGGTTACCGGCAACCATCTGGCTGGGCCCGATCCCACTGGATCCTCAGTATGGAATTTGGATTTTAGGCATAACTCTCTGGATTCCGATTAGTTTAATGCTATCAGCCTACTTCAAACGGGATTAATATGAGTGCAATCGTAACGGAAATGCACCTGGCGGAAGCCGAGGTGCAAATTTTTTCTAATCGTTTTGGAAGTGCCAACTCGCGCTTTTTTTACGATTTTGAGCGAATCCGGGTGTATGCGAAAAACCCGGAGACTTTGCTGCAATGGTATTTCGCAATTCGAAAAAAAAACTTGGAGAATGAAAAAATTGAACAAATTATGGAATAAAATCAATCCGTACATGTTAAACATCTTTCTATGCGGGATTATCATCAGTTTAATGTTAGACGCATGGATTGTAGTTTCAATTTTACTCGGATTAAATGTTATTTACGCAATATTGTATATGGTTTATTCGGCAATAACCAGGAAAAAAACCCTATTAATGTATTGCGGGGTTCGGCATTTGGATGCCCGAATCTTGTTTGAAGATGGCACCATGGAGGAGAAAATAATTAGTTTTGATGCGATAATCGAGGATCATGAAACAAATAACGAAATATCACATAAAGCCTATTTACTCAAGTTACCTGCGCCAATCCATTTCGAATATGATCCATTCATTGAATTTGATCAAATCGTCCTATTTACGGAAAAGATTTTCGAGGAAGAATTTGAATTTGAGAATTTGGAGTTATGTATTCCCGAGGATGATGAATGTATTGAGGGACCCACGGCTTTCGCGGTGTTTAGTGTGCTTGTTTTCAAAAAAGATCTGGCGCCTCAATTAATGTGCATTTTCAATAAACGCATGGCAAAAGAACAACGTCTGAAATTACTTCCAGAGGTGCCAGCAGATGAGCAATAGTGCCTTAGATCTCTGGCGAGGGCCAAATCTGAAATTCCAGGTCTTTCAACTCGGGATGATCGGGATTATTTTTCTAATCCTATATGATCTCTGGTTAGGAATTCTCACGATGGGCTTGTATTGGCTAGCCTTTCAATATTATCTGGTCAATACGCGCGCCCAAGCGAAGGAAAAACATGAAGGCGAGCGCACGCTCGATGTGAAAATCATGCGAGAGAAGGATTACCGGGAAGATAAACTCTTGTGTTTTTTGCATTATAAGAAGATCGATCGAGCGTCGAAAATCCCGGCGATTAAGGATTTTCCCGAATATAAAGAAGCCCAATATTTCGTCCTGAAAAAGCGCGAGTTACACGGAATTAACTTCCCGACGATGCCGCCATTGGAAGCGCCCAAACCCGAAATCGCTGATACAAAACCCGCACAACCGGGCAAGACCCCCCAAATCACCAACCCTAAAGGAGAGAAAAAAGATGGCAAAAAAGATTAAACTAGAACGAGATTTTTACGATTCACTGTTAGCCGATAATGTTGCGTTAACGGAGGAAGTCGATCGTCTCAAAGTCGAAAATGAGTATGAGAAAGAAGTCGTCGTCGTAGCGATTCCCACCCACGCCAGCAAAGCATTTGATTTCCAAAAAGATCTCAAAATGAATATTGTCAAACTGAACGAACCTACCCATTTCGCGGACTGTGAAGCGCTGGGCGAACTCAATCATCCGGAAATCGAATTTGAAACGATGTGCTTGTTCTGTAAGCGGGAATTTGAAGATGAATTCCATTTCAGTGATATGCCGCTCTTTTTCCCGGACGTCGATCTGATCGGCCAGGCGAGTTCTGGTTGGCTTATTTTAGTCAAATGGTTACCGGATAACGTACCGTGTTGTTTTGTGGCATATACCGAGCGGGATGCCGAGGAATTTATGGATTTCGTGACCTCTGCCAATGCCGAGATCATTAATAATCTCTATGTCGAGGTGTTGGAACGCATGTATTTGGATATGCGCAACTCGTTTTCCAAATTTGCCGCCCGGTTGGAAGCCGCGCTCTTTATGGCGGAAAAAGACCGGTATGATAAAGAACAATTCATGAACGAAATCCGCAACCGGGTCTTGGGCATGGATAATGCTACCGCCAATAAACTCAACCAAGTGGCGCCTTCCCGGAAATTCACCGACAAACTGATCAATATGCCGGCATGGGGAGTGCTAGCCCTCGGGTTGGGATGGGTCGCCGCGTTCGTGATGGCGTTTTTTATCTAAATTTATGGAGATGAAAACCTATGCCAGGCAACGATGATACCAAAGTGCTCCGGGATCTCGGGGGACTCCAGGCCCTCAATAACTATATCGATTCCACGATGAAGCAAAAAACCCTCACATTGGAAGCATCCCAAAAATTCAACTATGATTTCCGCACCCGGAAAGATCTCGCCAAAGAAATGGAACAATACCTGAATATGATGATGCTGTCCGCATCCAATACGATCACCTTGGATGATTTCGTCCAAGCGGTTCAATATTTGATTTGGGTTTTGCGGAATCCGGTGCTCTTACCCTCCGATCTCGAAGAAACGGTCGGGCATTGTCAAACCAAGATCATGCAAACCTTATGTAATGCCGTCTCCGGGAATTATATCGTGAAAGAATTTATCCAAAATGGGGCATTTCTCTCGCTCTTAAAATCGGTCACCGTCTTGGATAATAATTTAGTGATTCCGGGCCCGGTGCGGGATATGTTAGATCGGATGAAGGCGCAAGCCAATGGTGACGGAGATGAAAATTAATGTGGATGGACCCGTTTAAAACCATGCTGAAACTACCAAACGGAAAAAATCGGCTTAAAATCTTCAAAGAATGGGAGACGGACCCGTTACGGGAGGCCATGTTTCAAAAATGTGCCCAACTTAATGAGGAGTTTTTTCTGGCCCAAAAAAACAATATTACAGAAAAATTCCAAGAATATATTAAATATCGGATACGAAAAAAAGCCAACATGCTAATTGCCATCGTAGCACCACCAGGAGAAGGCAAAAGTTTTGTTGGTTTATGGATAGATTCATTATGGCAACGCGCAATGAAAGAAATTTTGGAATTTGATGCAAAGATCGAATTTGCATTTGATTCCGCTCAAACTCGAACCAAACTTTCTCAGATTAGAGATGGGGATTTAGTTCATAAGGACGAAGATACGACTCTTGAAGGACGAGGAAAAACGACGGCTGAAGCAGAAGAAAGGAATTTTGTAGAAACAATGCGCTTTACAAGAAAATCTATGGTAATATGTGCTCCGCATATCGCATTGCTATCGGGAATGACAACGCTTCTTGAAGTGATTGCGAAATTCACAACAGATGACTCAAGCAAATTTCAAACGCGCGTATTAGTTCATCAATTGAAAGAAGATACGCTTGGAGGCTCTGCGAAATTTATTCCAATTGGATATATAATTGCAGACATAAATAATATTGATCCTAAATTGGTAGAACGTTATAATAAGGAAAAAGAAGCAAATTTTCGCAAGATCGAGAAAAACCGCGGCGCTGTCTCATCGCAATCTAAGGAGGATTTGAAAGTCTTGAAAAAATATGCTAAGAAAATCTTGCGCATTGCCTTGAAACATAAATGGCCTTCAAATTCGCATAATCCCGAGAAAAATCGCCTGGACAATTATTTTCGTGAAGCCGATATTCCGTTGAATGTAGATGCCAATGATATTAAAAACTTAGTGGTTGATATGTATCGGGAAAAACACATATTAGAAGAGATATCTGTTCAAATTGAAAATCCAACCCAAGTTGTTCAAAATTTATTCAACCCTGATCCAGAGTCACTATTAAATTTAGTAAAAAACCAAAATCCAAATGATCCAAATTTGGATCGCGGGATGGATATTTACAGAATGAGTCTGGATCCATTAAAAACTGGGCGAGATGCCATGGATAAATATCAAATCAGTGCTCCACGCGTTCGCCAGATTAAACAAGAAATTGTTGGTAAGATTGCCGAATTACGCGGAAATCAATATGAAAACTTTCTTGTTCCACATCTCCAAGCAGTATTTGCGAAAGTCACCCACATGGGGGGATCAGGTCAACCGGATTTTATTTGTGAAGAACGAGAAAACATCACTATTTTTTCAATTAAATGTTATGATTTCAATCGCCAGAGTTATTCAATCCCCTATACCGAATCCCATGCAGAATTGGAATATGCGAGGGATTTATTTACAAAAACAAAATCTCTCGCAATAACGGTGATTTGTCATTGCTTTAATATGTATGATCAAAAAATCTATGAGTTCATCTTCGATTCACAAATGATTCAGGTCCAGACTCCTTACAAAAATCGTAGTATAAACTTCAATTTAGGGCAATTTTCGAGGGATCCAAGCAAAGATCCTTGGATTCGATCTCCGAAATAAATACTTTTTTCATCGTTATTTTTAGTAAATCCGATGTTTTTGTCGGATGGATAACTTTCAAAGGGTCACTGTGATAATTGAAAAAAAGAAAACCCGAAAACACCCCATTTTTTGAAGGTTTTCATTATGTTTTCTTGATGATTTCACGTAAAACATACGTAACTCCTCGATGATATTGATGTTTTGCGTGTTTTAGATTTCTTGGGTAGTTGATTTGGAAACGATTTTCGCCGACTTTTCGGGGGATATTAACAACC
>Ga0209450_10002103_pt1 | contig 10046 bp, 7 predicted proteins | sample FrelakmetLWP11LW_FD_187149 | JGI IMG/M metagenome (GOLD analysis project Ga0209450, IMG submission 187149) | Freshwater lake sediment microbial communities from the University of Notre Dame, USA, for methane emissions studies - LWP11 LW (SPAdes)... | ecosystem: Environmental > Aquatic >...
CTCAGCCTGCTCCATGACAAAAAGATCAGCAGCTTCTCGGCCGTATACGGTTATTTCAACTGCCGCCCGCAGGGCAAAAACAGCCTGCGCATCGACAGCGGCAGGAAAGGCCTGGTGCTGGACTTTCCCCGCCGCCGGAACGTGTCTCTGGCCGATTATTTCCGTGCCAGCGGGGACCTGGCGCCTTTTTTCATCGTCACCTGCGGCGCGGCGATACCGCTCCTGGAAAAAGAGCTTTTTGCCGCGGACCAGTACAGCCGCTATCTCATCCTGCACGGTTTTGGAGTGCAGTTGGCCGAGAGCATGGCCGCGAAGATGCATGAGCACATCGGCCGGGAATTGGGACTGGGCGTAAAGATAGGGAAAAGGTTCAGTCCCGGCTACCCGGCCTGGCCCGAGTTGGCCGACCAGCGCCAACTTGTAAATTTGCTGCAGGCTGAAAAGATCGGCGTCAGTTTGAGCGAAAAATACCAATTGATCCCCGAATTGACCGTCAGCGCCATGATCGTCTGCCACCCCGACGCCCGATACTTCTAATACCAGAGTCAAAATCGCGGATAAATTTGACAATTGACCCAATGCTCCCTATAATTATGGCAATGAAAAAAGGATTGGCGGGTATATTTTAGTATGGATGAATTCATCTGCCCGGAGGAACTGGGCAATCAATTTCCGGCCTTGATCCAGAAAAACCTGGCCGCCATAGAGACGGCATTCGACCTGGAGATCTCCCTGCGCGGCAACAAGGTCATGTTTTCAGGAAAAGCCCCGCACACTAAAAAACTATTGAAATATTTGCAGCATCTTGCCAAAATCGCCTCTGACAACGGCAGCCTTCATCATCATGATATCCTGTTCAGCCTGAACCTGGTCGCGGACGGGAAAATCGATGAACTGGGGGAAAATGTCTTGAACAAAAATGTCATCAAGGTGGACGGCAAGGAGGTCTTCCCCAAGACCTTTAACCAGCAGGCTTACGTCCAGGCGATCCGGGACAACAACATGGTTTTCGGCATCGGTCCCGCCGGCACCGGCAAGACTTTTTTGGCCATTGCCATGGCCTTGAGTGCGCTGATCAATAAAAAAGTGGAGCGCATCGTCCTGACCCGTCCGGTGGTGGAAGCCGGCGAAAAACTGGGGTTCCTGCCCGGCGATATCCAGCAGAAGATCAATCCGTACCTGCGACCGCTCTACGATGCCTTGTATTTCCTCATCGGGTTCGAAAAAACAGCGGAATTGATCGAAAAAGGGATCATTGAAATCGCCCCCCTGGCGTACATGCGCGGCCGCACCATCAGCGACGCCTTCATTATCCTCGACGAGGGGCAGAATACCGTGGATTCGCAGATGAAAATGTTCCTCACCCGCTTCGGCATCAATTCGCGGGTGGTGGTCACGGCCGATATCACCCAGATCGACCTGGGTGAACCGAAAAAATCGGGAATTTTCAAAGCCATTGAGATCCTGAAAAACGTGGCCGGGATCGCCGTGATCCATTTGACCTTGAAAGATGTGGTCCGCCATCCGTTGATCCAGAAGATCATTGAAGCGTACGCGCAGGCGGAAAAATGAACCTTGACCTGGAATTGAAAAAGAAAAAAAGGTATCCCGCTGCCATTGAAAAAGGAAAAACATCGCTTGGGAAGCTGCTGATCGGCATCGCCTTTATCGCCGTTATCTCTTATATCAGCTACCAGCCGCCTTTGAAAACGGTCATGGACGCATCTTTGAAAATCGGGGATATCGCCGCTGAAGATATCATTATCCGCAAGGATATGACCGTGGAAGACAGAGAAATGACCGAGGCGAACCGCCAGAAAGCCAGGGCCGGCCTGATCCCGGTCTATGAATTCAGCGAGCAGAAAATCGTCGGCACCCAGATGCTGCTCAATGAATGGTTCGAGTATTTCAAGGCCGTGCGCAAGGAATGGGCCAAAGGCCGGGTGAAGCCGGAACAGGTCCGTTCCCAGATCAACGCCAATTTCGGCCTCGAATTGTCCGGCGCGGCTATCACTGACCTGCTCTCTGCCAATACGTTGGCCAAGATCGATCTGCACCGCCTGCTGCAGGAAATAACCGGTTGGGAAGAAAAGGGCATCCTCCTTTCCAAGATCGGCATTCCCAGGGGAAACGATGATTTCATTACCCTATATACTGAAAAACGGGGTTATTCCCAGGTCAAAGTCGCAGAACTCTTTGATCTGAACGAAATCAAAGGCAAATTGAATGATTTTTTGCTTCGCTCCGCATTGCGATCCGGAGAAAAAGCGATTTTGTCCCCGATCCTGCTGGAATATATCAGCGTCAACGTCTCTTTTTCAAAAGTATTGACCCGATTGCAGGAAGAAAAGGTTTTGGCCCTGGTCAATCCGGCCTTCATCCAGCTAAAGAAAAACAAGATCATCTTACGCCGCGGTGATGAGATAAGCCGGGACCATCTGAAGCTGCTCCATCTGATCCGTGCCGAGGAAAAAAACCGGACCGATAAGATCCCTGCCATCTTCCTGATTTTTACGATCCTCGCTATCCTGTTTTATTTTTTCTGGCGCCTGCACGCGTTGACCCGGATCGGCGGCATAAACCGCCCCAAACTGAATTTTGTCAGCGGCATGACGTTCATCGCCTGCGCCGTGATGTACCGCCTGTCGTTGTTTGTTTATCCCCTGGTTTTGAATAATATCACCTTGAGCATCAACATCGACAATGCCGGCATGGTTTTCGGCATTCCCTTCGCGGTCGGCTCATTGCTCATCGCTTTTTTGTTCAGCCTGCAGAGCGCCGTCACTTTTTCCATTGTCAACGCCATCATCAGCGGCATTGTCTGTGATTGGAACTTCAAGGTCATGCTGTTCGTTCTGGCCGGCAACCTGGCTGTGGCTTTCGGCGTGGAATTCTACCAGAGGTTGAAGCGTTCTTCGGTCCTGAAAGCCGGATTCTTCTGGCTGCTGCCGGTCAATATGCTGATCACCCTGATGTTCGCCGTTACCGAGGACAGCTTCGGCTGGCGCAGTACGGCCTTTTTTGTGGCCATGGGGATCGTGTCGGCGCTGCTGTCCGTTTTTATCGCCAATTTCATGATACCCTTATGGGAAGTGATATTCAAAGTGGTCACCGACCTGAAATTAGTGGAGATCACCAATTTGAACCTGCCGGTATTCCGTGAAATGCTCGAGAAGGCGCCGGGGACCTACCATCACTCGCAGATGGTGGCCTCTTTGGCCGAGGCGGCTGCCCAGGAGCTGCAATTGTCGCCGATCCTGCTGCGGGCCATGGCCCTGTACCACGATATCGGAAAAATAGAGAACCCGCAATTTTTTACTGAAAATTCTTCGGTTTACGAGAATCCCCACACCCAGCTCACCCCCCGGGACAGCGCCAAAATAATCATCGCCCATATCAGCGCCGGCGTGGAAAAAGCCGATTCGCTGAAACTCCCGCAAAAAGTGACGCAGGCCATTGTTCAGCATCATGGGACCAAACTGGTCAAATATTTTTATGAAAAAGCCAAGGAGATCGCTTCCGGTCACCTCGACGATTTTGATGAGAACATGTTCCGTTATCCGGGCAAAAAACCGCAGGAGATCGAGCAGGCCATCATCATGCTGGCCGACCAGGTGGAGGCGGCATCCAAAAGCCTTTCTGCGCCCAATGACCAGGACATAAAAAATGTGGTCGAACAGATCATCGCTGCCGACAGTGCCGAAAATCAATTTGACGAATGCCGGGACCTGACATTCAAAGCGCTGAATATCATCGCCGGCAGTTTTTACAGCAAGCTGGCTTCGATCTATCACCAGAGGATTGCGTATCCGGGTTTTGATTTCAAAAAAGAGAATGGCGATGATCCAAATCCAAAGTAACGGTTTTCGCTGCCGTAAAAAAGCATTGCTGGGAATACTGCGGCGGATCGCCGCCGGGCTGCAGCTCAAGGGAACGGTGACCATCCGCATCGCCGCCGACGAAGAAGTCCGGGCCCTGAATAAAAAATACCGCCGCCAGGACCGGGTCACGGATGTTTTGAGTTTTTCGCTGGGGGAGGAACTGCCCGACGGTTTTTATGCCGGCGACATCATTGTCTGCCAGAGCGTGGCCGAAAAACAAGCCCATGAGAACAACCATTCGCTGCAAAAAGAATTATTGCTCCTGATGATCCATGGTTTGCTGCACCTGCACGGCCATGATCATGAGCAGGATACGGGCGAAATGCTGGCCCTGCAACAGAGGTTGTTTGCCGCGCATGCCGGGGAACTGGAATGAAGTTCGCCGTTTTGATCGCCCTTTATATCGTGACGATCCTGTTCTATCTGCTGGAAAGCAGTTTTGAAAGCTTTTCACGGATCTCTTTGGCCAGGTTCCTCAAAGGGCTGCAACCGGGGCGCAAGCCGGAGTTCGCCTTTGTTGAAAAATTCGACCTGGTCATCCATTCACTGGAAACGGTGGTTTTCCTGCTGCAGATCATCCTGCTTATCTGGACGTTCCAGGTGCTCCAGAACGTCGTGCCTTCGGCCACGTCCAGGATCCTGCTGATCGGTCTGCTGTACCTTGTTTTTTTCAACCTGATTTTTTATATCGCCGCTTACCTGAATCGGGAAAAAGTTCTGCGCAGCCTGCTGTTCCTGTTCCCGGTCGCCTGGATAATTTTTTTCCCGATGAATTTCATCTTCACGATCTTTTTAAAGGAAAGCCCTGCCGATCCCAAGGAAAATCAGAACGAAGACACGAGCGACGAACAATTGGAAGTGTTCCTTGAAGAAGGAGCCAAGGAAGGGGTGATCGAAAAAGAGGACCAGGAAATGATCGAAAGCGTCCTCGAATTCGGGGACACGCTGGTCAAGGAGATCATGACCCCGAGGGTGGATATGATCCATATTCATATCGACGCCGCCTTGGCGGAGATCATCGCGACCATCAAAAACAAGAAAAAATCGCGCTTGCCGGTGGTCGGGGAAAGGATCGATCATGTCGAAGGCATAATCCTGGCCAAGGACGTATTCAATTACTGGGGCCGGGACGACTTCAATATCAAGGAGATCCTCCGGCCGCCCTTCTATGTCCCCGAAACCATGCGCATCCTTGAATTACTTAAGGAAATGCAGAAAACCAACCAGAAATTCGCCATTGTGATCGATGAATTCGGCGGGGTTTCCGGGGTCATCAGCATGGAGGATGTCATCGAGGAGATCGTCGGTGATATCAAGGATGAATACGATGATGACCTGGAGCCGATTGTCCGCGACCGGAACGGATTGATCGTCAAGGGCGATTTTGCCATATACGAGCTGAACGAAGCCCTGCAGATCGAAATAGATGAGAATGAGGATTATCAGACCGTGGCCGGGTTGATCAGCTGCAAATTGGGCAAGGTCCCGGGCCCGCACGACCAGGTGACCGTCGAAGGGTATGTCCTTGAAGTTCTGGAAGTCGATAAAAACCGCATAAAGAGCGTGCGCATCCATGCCAATAAATAAAAACAGGCACTCGGGCTATGTCGCCCTGCTGGGCCGGACCAATGTCGGCAAATCGACATTTATCAATGCCCTGCTTAAGACCAAAGTGTCGATCGTTTCCGACAAGCCCCAGACCACGCGCAAAAGGATCCTGGCCATCAAGACCAGTGAACGCGGCCAGGTCATTTTTTTTGACTGCCCCGGCATCCACAAACCCCATTTCAAGTTGAACGAACTGATGATGAAATCGGTCAACGATGCGTTGGCCGATGCCGACCTCATCCTTTATTTCATCGATCTTGCCTATCCGCAAGAGGACGATTTCGTCATTTCACTGCTGGCAAGAGCCAATAAGAAGGTTTTTTTGGTCATCAATAAAATAGACAAACTGAACAAGGGCAAAGTGCTGGACAAGATCCAGCACGAAAAAGACCTGTTCCCCTGGCAGGAGATCGTTCCTATTTCGGCGCTCAGGGGCGACAATCTCGAATTGATCGAAAAACTGATCTTTGATTACCTGCCCGATGGCGATAATTTTTTTCCGGACGATGAATTCACCCAGCAATCGGAAAATTTCTTTATCGGGGAACTGATCCGGGAAAAAATGCTGCATTGGATCGAAGACGAACTCCCGTTCAGCACCATGATCAAGATCGAAGAGATCAATGACCGCGGCACGGTGGTGCTGGTGCGGGCTGAAATATATGTGGAATCGCGCGCCCAGAAAAAAATCATTGTTGGCAAAGGCGGTAATATGATCAAGCAGATCGGCCAGCAGGCGCGACAGACCCTGGAAGAATATTATGAAAAAAAGGTTTTTTTGGACCTGTTCGTAAAAATAGTGCCGGGTTGGAGAAATTCCGAGCAGGTCATTCAGGAAATTTTCCGCTAGTACCGTTAACTATTTTCTCAGGCCGGTTCGACAGCCCGGAATGGTTGATATTTATCCTTACTTATAATAGAATACGTTTTAAACAAATGTTTAAGATAAAAACTTTGCGCACCAAGCTCCTCCTGTCTTTTGTAATGATCAGTGCCCTGTACATTGCTATCGCATATTTTATCATCCTGAATCTTGTCGACGCCAAAGCCCTGATCCTCCTTGTTTCGATTGTGCCGCTCATCATTTTTATCGTCATGGTCGTCTGGATCAACAACCATCTGACCAAGCCCATGCAGTTGCTGAAAAACGGCCTTGAAAAAGTCAGTTACGGCAACCTTTCCCACCGCATCGAAATCGGCGCCAGCAATGAATTTTCGTTCCTGGGCGGCCAGTTCAACGAAATGGCCGAAAAGATCGAAACCATGATGAACGAAATCGAATCCACGCACAAGGACCTTGAAAAACAGGTCCATTCCCGCACGGTGGAATTGAAGGAGTCCAATAAGAAGCTGCAAATCGCCATCCAGGAATTGCGGGACACCCAGAAGCATATTATCCAGACCGAAAAGCAAAAATCGCTGACCGCGATCGTTTCCGGTTTTGCCCATGAGATAAACAATCCGCTGACCGGGATTTTGGGCTATGTCGACCTGTTGTCCATCCGTGATGACGTCACGCCCTACGCCAGGGAAAAACTGGCCAGCATCCAGAAGCAGGCGTTGCGCATCAAGACCATCATCGATCAGTTGAACCAGTTGAATCCGGACATGGACCAGGTAAAAATGGAGATCAACCTGGCCAATTTGCTTGAAAAACTGGTAAAAGTTCTTTCCAGCCGCCAGGGCAGCGGCGATTTCACTATTGAAAAAATCGATTTTGACCAGGATATCATTGTCCTGGGCAACCATTTTGCCTTATGGCAGGTATTCGAAGGCATCGTGGAAAATGCCATCGAAGCTTTCAAGGAAAACAACATCCAGAACGGTAAAGTCACCATCAACCTGAAAAAATCCATGGACGGCCAGAACATCATCGTGGACATCATGGACAACGGCGGCGGTTTTAAAAACCTGGAGAAGGCTTTTGACCCTTTCTATACCACCAAAAGCCGGACCCAGAAAAAAGGTATCGGCCTGACCATTGCCTACAACATCATCCAGGAACATGCAGGCAATATCGTAATTAGCAACAATAGTACCAACGGTGCTACGGTATCGGTCTACTTGAAAATGAACAACATGCAATTCAAAAACCTAAATCAAGCGGAGGATAAATAATGCTCAAAACCATGAGAAACAACATGAAATCGCTCTCCTGGATTTTATGGCTGGTCATACTGGCCTTTGTCGGATTCATTTTTGTGCAATGGGGTTCGGGACGTTTCGAATCGTCAGGCTTGGATAGCGATGTGGCCGCGATCGGCAACAAACGCATCAGCGGGGAAGAATTCCAAAAAAACCTGGCCCGAAGCCTGGACATGTACAGCAAGCAGTTCAAAAATAATTTCAACCGCTCCATGATCAACCAGTTGGGCATCGCCGAACAGGTTTTACAAGGCATGGTCAGCGCGCTGATCATTGACAATGAAGCGGAAAAGCTGCATTTGAGCGTTTCCGAAGCTGAATTAAAAAAAGCCATTCGCAGTTATCCCGCTTTTCAGCGCGATGGCGGTTTTATCGGTTCCGATGAATATGAAAAGCTCCTGGCTTACAACCAGATCCAGGTGCTGGACTTTGAAGACGGGCTTAAAAAAGAACTTCTGGCCGACAAGCTGAGAACATTGCTGGCGGGAAGCCTGGTCCTTGATCCCGCCACCATCAAAGAAGAATACCGCAAGGAAAACGATAAGGCGGAGCTGGAATTCATCGCCCTTAAGAGTGAGGCGGTCAAGGATGACCCGGCGTTCAGCGCTGTGGAGCTTCAGGATTTCTACCTGAACAATAAAAACTCGTTCAAAAGTCCCGAAAAAAGGGCCGGCCAGGTATTGGTGCTGAAATTCGCCGATCATAAAAAAGACATCCTGGTCAAGGAAAAAGAGTTATTCGCTTACTATCAAAATAATAAAAGTATGTTCAAAGTTCCCGGAAAAACGAAGATCAGCAGGATCTGGGCCCCATACACCCAGCAGAACCGCGAGGAAATATTGAAAAAAATAGAGGCCGCCGCGGCCCTTTTGAACCCGGCGAATTTCGCTGAAAAAGCCAGGGAACTTTCGGCCGACGAGAAAGCCAAGGATGGGGGAGACTGGGGATACTGGGGCTGGCAGAATTTTACCAATCAGGAACGGAGCATGATCGATAACCTGAAGCAGGGGGAAATATCCTCTCCGGTGGATGCGCAACTCGCATTTTCCATTCTGTTCGCCGCAGAAAAAACCGCTGAAAGGCAGGAAAACTACGGCGAAGTCAAGGCCAGGATCAGCGGGATGCTCGAGAATGAACAACTGAAAAAGCTGGTATCTGACAAGATCAATAAACTTTACGTAAAAATCAAAGAAGCCAATAACCTCAATGGCGGCGAAGGCAAAATGCCGGCGGCGGTGATCGCCAGCGGCTTGCTGACCTCGGGACAGCCCATAAAAAATGTGGATGACATGGGTTATATTTCCCAGAAATTATTCTCCCTGGGTGAGAATGAGATCGCGCCGCCCATGGAATATCCCGAAGGGTTCGCCGTCGTGCAGTTGACCAAAATCGTCACGCCTGAAGTCGAGCCGTTGGAGACGGTCCGGGACCAGGTGAAAACAAAGCTCCTGGCAGCGAAAAAAATGCAGCTGCAAATGACCAAGGCCCGGACCATCGCCGCCGAGATCAACCGCCTGGCCGACGAGAAAAAAATAGCCGATTATCTGAAAAAGGAAGATCTCAAATTCGAAAGCGCTACCTATCAACGGGGAGACCGCCTGTCGTCTTTTACGGTTTTGAAAGGTTTGGACGATACCATTTTCGCGATGCAGGAAAACACCTATTCGGCTCCCCTGGCCTTCGCTTCCGAGGCCGCGGTCATTATCAGGCTGAAGAGCAAAAAAGTCGTTTCCGAGCAGGATTTTTCAAAGGCGAAAGACGGGTTTTATCAGAAAAAGCTGGCAGAAGCCGAAAACAGCCTGTTCGGTTCTTATATCATGAGCAAGCGAAACGAGTACAAGATCAGCTTTAACGGCGAAATTTTTGAAAAAATCAAAAACAATGTAATCTCCAAATTCCGCTAAGGAGGCACCATGCAGAACCAGGAAGCAAAAGGCATGCCCGAAGGGGCATTTGATGTACTTCCACAGGGAAAGGAATATGCACCGTATATTTCAGCGGATACCATTATCCCCGAGGTGACCTCCCGTTCAATCATCCTCGGCCTGATCATGGCTGTTGTTTTTTCCGCGGCCGCCGCTTTCCTCGGCCTGAAGATCGGCCAGGTATTCGAGGCCGCTATTCCCATCGCCATCATCGCCGTCGGCGTTTCACCTCTCTTCAAGCGCAAGAACACCATCCTGGAGAATGTCATCATCCAGTCCATCGGCGCCGCATCGGGAGTTGTCGTCGCCGGCGCCATTTTCACCCTGCCGGCATTGTTCATCCTGGGCCTGGATAAAAAAATCGGTTTTGACCTGTTCAAGATTTTCATGGTTTCCTTTTTAGGCGGCACACTGGGAGTTTTATTTTTGATCCCTTTCCGCAAATATTTCGTGAAGGAAATGCACGGTCATTTCCCTTTTCCCGAAG
>Ga0209450_10002104_pt1 | contig 10045 bp, 14 predicted proteins | sample FrelakmetLWP11LW_FD_187149 | JGI IMG/M metagenome (GOLD analysis project Ga0209450, IMG submission 187149) | Freshwater lake sediment microbial communities from the University of Notre Dame, USA, for methane emissions studies - LWP11 LW (SPAdes)... | ecosystem: Environmental > Aquatic >...
TGTGTCTGAGGTGCGCATCATCCCAGTGCTCCCAGTTCGGAGCCTCGGTCTCGAAGCTGGCTTGGCCGGAGGCAAGCCCTTCGAGGTAGATCGCGCGCACCCGCTCCCAGTCGCCGTCCTGCATGGAGTCGATAATTATGTCCGGCTGGATTTGCCCGGAGAGCGAAACTGTCTTTTCAATCATACTTCTCTCCGGGTCGTATCAATCCGGGCTCGGCGTCACGTCCGGTTCGACCTGGTAGGCGTTGGCAATGCGATTGGTCCCGTTGAAAACATCCACCACGGCCACGATCTCGCCGATGGCCTCGTTGTCCAGCCCGAGCCGCTTCACGGCGGCGCTGTGGGAGTGGATTCAGTACTCGCAGTTGTTGGTGATCGAGACCGCCAGGGCGATGATCTCCTTGGTTCTCAGATCGAGCTTGCCGGGCTTCATGACGGCCTTCAGCTTCTGCCAGGTGGCCTCCAGGTGGTCTGGGTTGATCGCCAGCGCCTTCCAGAAGTTGGGCACGAAGTCGATCTTCTTGGTGGTCATGATGTCCTTGTAAACCTTTTTCACCTTGCCGGTGGCCTCCTTTTCCGAGACCGTGCGAAAAAGCGTCATTGTGAAAACTCCTTTTTCTGGTTTAATCGAACCGATCCGTTTCAAACCGCGGTTGACCTGCGGCGCTATTATTAAGATGGGTTTAGCAAGCAGACCCGAGATGATCAATAAAATAAGAAGATGCAAAGCGGCAAACCGCGCGCTCATGCAACCGTCCGATGACTCTGCTTGACAGTACGTATCCGAACGGATACAATTTAACACGTGAACACTTTCTATCGCACCGCTGAATTCGACGCTTGGCTGTCTGGCCTCAGAGACTATATCGGCAAGGCCCGCATCCTCAAACGCATCCGCGCTGCCGAGGCCGGCAATTTTGGCGATTGCGAGGCGGTAGGCGAGGGAGTATCCGAGATGCGCATCCATATCGGTCCGGGATATCGGGTGTATTACACGCGAATCGGCGAGGTGGCGTATTTGCTATTGGTAGGCGGCGACAAGTCCTCACAGTCTCGCGACATCAAGCGGGCCGTCAAGCTGGCGCACGCTTTGAAAATGGAGTGACCCATGAAAAAAATTGAAACCGCACCCTTCGACGCTGCCGATTACCTCGACAACGAGGAAACTATCGCGGAGTACCTGACCGCGGCGTTGGAAGATCCGAATCCAGATATTTTCTTGGTGGCCGTGCGCGACGTTGCGCGCGCGCGTGGCATGGCACAGCTTGCCCTCGATACCGGGCTGGGACGAGAGAGTCTATACAAGGCGCTGGCGCCCGGTGCAAAGCCGCGCTATGACACGGTGCTGAAGGTGCTGCACGCTTTAGGAGTGAAGCTGCACGTCGAACCCGTTCATGGCCAATTCCGGTTTTGAAAGTATCTCAGCTATGGTAAGAAATAATAACAATCACGTCTTGGAGATTTTCTCCGATTTCATCTGACCCTGGTGCTACTTCATTACCGGGGGTATTGAAAGACTGAAAAAGGAGTTCCGGGTCGACCTTCAATGGACGGCCTTTCCGCTGCACCCGGAGATCCCGGCCGAAGGGGTCACGCTGGAGCAGTTGTTCGCCGGGCGGAGCATCAACATACCCGAGATGCTGCAGCGGTTAGAGCAGACGGCGCAGCGCCTGGGGCTGCCGTTCGGCGAGCGCCGCATGAGCTTCAACTCGCGGCGTGCCCAGGAGGCGGCAAAGTGGGCGGAGACTCACGGCCAAGCGGACGCTTTCCACAACGCCCTGTTCCGGGCCTATTTTGTGGCTGGGAAGAACCTGCACGACATCGAAGCGCTGGCCGCGGCGGCCGAGGCTGTCGGATTGAGGGGAGGGGATTTGGATGAGGTTCTTCGGAACAAGACCTTCAAAACGGCCGTCGACCAGGATTGGCTGCGGTCCCACCAGTTGGGCATCAACGCGGTTCCGACCTTCCGGATGAACGGGGAAAACCTTGTGGGCGCGCAGCCCTACGAACAGCTGGCCGCGTTTCTGACCGCCCAGCGCGTGCCGGAACGTAATTCCTCCGGTGCCCCATAAAGGCGAACACAAAGGCGAATGCGTCAATTGACGCTGACCGAACACTTGAAGGAGGAGACTATGGCGGACAAACCAATACTTTCAGAATTCCGCTTTTTCGCGGCAATTTTTATCGCGTTAACACGCGGTAATCGATAGGAAAGCCCGTTCAGGGATGCACCACGATGGAACTGACCGAACAGGAAATCGCCCTGCTGAAGATCCTGGCCGACGAGTGGGAAAGGTCGGGGCCACCGGGCTTCCTTGAAACAACAGTGATCGCCAAGGCCCTCAAGATCAAGATTCCGGATGCCAAATCTGTTATTCACTCCCTTTTTGTAAAGGGAGTTGTCGGTACCGACCAAGTTGATATTTATGCGGCGTATCTGACCCCGGAAGGATACGAGATCGCCCGAAAAAAATAGCCTTACTCCCGCATCCCATCATCTTCCATCTGACAGTTCTACGCTTTGAAAAGGCATCAACTAACGCGATGCTCAGAAATAAAGGATTAAAGCAAGACCGTTATATATTCTAAGAATAGAATTCCCTAATTTATTTCTGAGCCAGGGAGAAGCCGCTATCGCCAGCCGTGAAGCAGGTGTTGACAGGTAAAGCTGTTCTTCACGGTCAGCCAGCAGGCCAGCGATCGGTAGTGATCCTCAAGCAAGAATCCAGGCGGGGCCGTACAATTTCTTGAGAAGGAGAAATTGCTCCCGGAGGGACATCGCGTTTTGCTTGATCCACTCCACTCCGTGTTTCACATACTCCTGCTTCAAGGTATTCATGATCGGAGGCAGGAGGAGAGTGGGGAACTCGTCGATGATTTGCGATATGAACTGCCTGCCGATCAGGTCCAAGACCTCTGAGGGTACTCCGAACTTTTTGGCTGCTGATTCCAGGAGATTTTGCATGGTGTACCTCCTTCTCGAATGAAGACATTCGTATTGTAACCACTTCTCGGGCAAACTGCAAAAGGTCTTTTTTGCGGGGCCTGAATCAATAGGAATAGCGAAGAAAGAATCGATTAGGACTCAGGGGGCGCATTTGGTTGAGGAAAATGCGCCCCCCCGATCTGTTTCTGACTTTCTTGGGGGGCTCACAGGGCGCCGGCACGTTCACCGGCGGAAGGGCTGGATCCACCCGAGCCCGTCCTCCGTCTTCCCGGCGGGTTTGTACTCGCACCCGATCCACCCCTTGTAGCCGGCCGCGTCGATGGATTTGAAGAGGTTGGGGTAGTTGATCTCGCCGGTTCCGGGTTCGTTGCGGCCGGGGTTGTCGGCGATCTGGATGTGGACGATCTTGTCGAGGTTCGCCTGGATGGTCTTGGTCAGGTTCCCTTCCATGATCTGCATGTGATAGACGTCGTACTGCACGTAAACGTTGGCGTGGCCGACCTCCTTGATGAGGGCGAGCACGTCCGCCGTTCGCACCAGGTAAAAACCCGGTACGTCCTTGTCGTTCAATGCTTCCACCAGCAGCCGGATGCCTTCCTTCTCAAAGGCGGCAGCGGCAAAGCGCAGGTTGGCGACCAGGGTTTGGCGCAACTTGTCCGCGGGCACGCCCCCAGGCGTGAGTCCGGCCAGGCAGTTGACCTGGGGGCACTTCAGCGCCTTGGCGTACTCGATGGCCTTGCCGACCCCTTCCTGGAACTCGGTTTCACGGCCCGGCAGGCAGGCAATGCCCCGCTCGCCCTTGTTCCAGTCGCCGGCGGGCAGGTTGTGCAGCGCCTGGGTCAGGCCGAAGGCGCCCAGCTTCTCCACCAGCTGCTCCTTTTTCCAGGCATACGGGAACAGATACTCGACGCCCTTGAAACCGGCCTTGGCGGCTTTTTCAAACCGGTCGAGGAAATCGACTTCAGTGAACAGCATCGTCAGATTTGCGCAAAACTTGGGCATGAATGAACCTCCTTGTTGAGATGTGGTGTTGCAGGTGCCCGCCAGTCTATTTCAGGAGCCCCATTTCAGTCAAAATCTTTCTGAGTTGCTGCTTTTCATCGGCGCTCATCGGGCCCACCGGCGCCATGCACGCGCCGGCGTCGATACCGAGCAGCTCCAGGCTCTCCTTGATCACCGCCGGGAAGGACCCCAGGTTGAAGGCGATCCGCAAGGGTGCGAGCGTGTACTGGGCTTCAAGGGAGCCCTTGGTGTCTCCGGCCACGTACTTGTCGTAGATGTCCGCTACGAGGCGGGGCGCCACGTTGGCGCAGGCGGCGATGGACCCCTTGCCGCCGTAGCACAAGCCGGCATGGATGAGGGTATCACGGCCCAGCAGGACATGGAAGTCCTTGCCCCGGGTCAGGCGGATGTACTCGCCCGTGAGGGTGAAGTCGCCGGAGGAGTCCTTGATGCCGGCGATGTTGGGCACGTCGGCGAGTTTCGCCACGGTGGCCGCGGCCAGGTTCACGCCGGTCTTGGGTGGGTTGTTGTAGAGCAGCACCGGCAGCCGGGTGGAGGCGGCGATGGCCGTGTAGTGTTCGATCAGCTCCTTCTGGCTCGGGCTGATGAACATGGGGGTCAGCACCGACACCGCGTCCACCTTGGCGTCCTCGGCGTAGCGGGTCAGCTGGATGACCTCGCGTGTGGTGATCGCGCCGGTGCCGGCATACACCGGCACCCGGCCACGGGCTTGATCCACAGTGATTTCGAACAACTCCTTTTTCTCTTCCGGCGAAAGCCCGTAGAACTCGCCGGTGGTGCCGACCACGAAAAGCCCGTGAGACCCGCCTTCGATGAGGTAGTCCGCAAACTTGCGCAGGGCCTTCTCGTTGGCTTTGCCGTCCTTGGTGAGGGGCGTCACCATGGCGGGGATGATGCCCTTGGGGATGAATGCCATCTCTACCTCCCTTGCTTCGGCGCGTTCACCGGCCAGGTCGGGCGCTTGCCGGTCAGCACCTCGTCGATGCCCTGGGCGGCGTGCAGCGCCATGCGGATCATGCACTCCCGGGTCTGGGAGGCATTGTGGGGCGTCAGCAGCACGTTGCTCATGCCCATCAGCGGATGGTCCTTCGGCGGGGGCTCCTTTTCGTAGACATCGATGGCCGCGCCGGCGATCGTCCCGTTGCGCAGGGCCTCGATCAGGGCCGGCTCGTCCACCACGTCCCCGCGCGAGGCGTTGATGAAAAAGGCCGTCTTCTTCATGAGCGCGAACATTTTCTGGCCGACGACGCTTTTGTTGGCGGCACCGCCCGGAATGTGCAGGGTCAGGAAATCAGCGGTGCTGAAAACCTCCTCCATCGACGCGCCGGGGGTGGAGAATTCGGCAATCTGCTCGGGCTTCAAAAACGGATCGTAGCCGACGACCTTCATGTCAAGGCCGCGCGAAGCCTTCAGCGCTACCCGGCGGCCGATTTTTCCCAGCCCGACGATGCCGAGCACTTTTCCGGCCAGGTCCGAGCCGAACAGCTTGTCGCGGATGGGGAAATTGCCGGCCCGGGTCTCCCGGTCGAGCTGAATGAAATTGCGCGCCAGGGTGAGGACGCAGCCGATGGCGTGCTCGGCGACCGTGTCGGCGTTGGATTCAGGGGCAAAGGTCACCCAGATGCCCAACTCGGTCGCCTTGGCCACATCGATGTTGTCGTAGCCCACCCCGTGGCGGGATATGACCCTGAGCTTCTTGCCGGCTACGAACACCTTGGCCGGGAAGAGCGCCGTGCGCGCCAGAATGGCGTCGCAGTCGACCACGTCGGCCGCGATGGCCTCCGCCGAGATGCCGCTGCCCATCTTGATCTCGTACCCCCGTTCGCGCAGGTAGTCTTTGCCCGGCTGCGCTACATCCTGCGGAATCAACACTTTAAAAGCCATTTTAAAGCCTCCTTCTGACTCTGTTCCGAATTGACAAATCTCGGTGGATCAAGACTTGTACTTCTGGACGATCGCCTTGAGAGCGGCTGCCAGGATGTTGGTGTCCAGATTGCTCATGACCAGCGCAAGCCCCTTGGCCAGCCAGCGTTCGTTGAGCGGATCCGGGCCGTGCATGCCGAAAATCTTGCCGTGCTTTTTTGCGGCCGCCGCCACCTTGCCGATGGCCTTGTCCAGGGTGTCTCCCAGCAGGTCGCCGGCGCATCCCATCGAAATGGCGAGGTCGTTGGGCCCGATGAGCAGGGCGTCGATGCCCGGCACGGCGGCGATGGCGTCGATGTTCTGGATGGCCTGGGCGGTTTCGATCTGGGCGATGGCGATGGTGTCTACGTTGGCTTTGGCCATGAAGGCCGGGGTGGCGTCGGGGCCGACCCCGGCGAAGTTGCTGTGGCCGCCGGCGCCGCCGAAGCCGCGGCCGCCGAGCGGCGCGTACTTGGCCCAGCGCACCAGGAGATGGGCCTGCTCCACCGATTCGAGCATGGGCACCATGACACCGGTCGCCCCGCAGTCGAGCGCGCGCGAGACGTAGCCCTTGGCGAGCTCCGGCACGCGGACGAAGCAGCCCAGGCCGAGCGCCCGGCCCACTTTGAAGACGTCGTCCACCGTTTCGAACGTGTAAGGGCCGTGCTCCAGGTCGAGCATGATGAAGTCAAGCCCCGCATTCCTGGCCACGACGGCCACCGCCGGGTTCCGGATCATGCGCACCATGGTCCCGACAGCTCTCTTGCCTTCACGCAGTTTCTGAACAGCCATGAGATTTTCTCCTTATTTATTGTTCGAAGATGTTTCGAGCATGCCGGGGTAAAACTGCTCCACGACGTGCCGGCAGGTTTCCCGCAGGTGCTCGCGCATCAACTGCTCGCCTTTTTCCTCATCCTGCTGAAGCATGGCGTTGATGATGTTGAGATGGGCGTCGGCGGACGCCTTTTCGATGGCGGGCGCCCGTTTGGTGATGTTGGCCGTGAGGACGGTCAGATTTTCAAGCCTCTCGTTGATGTCAGCCATGATGCCGTTGTGTGCGGCATCCATGATGGCCCTGTGAAGCTCTCGACCGAGTGCGATACCTATCATCGGATCGGATTCGATATTGGCCTTGGCGATTTTTTTCTTGATCTCGCGCAACTTCGAGTGGAAGGCCTCGCCGCCCCTGCGGCAGGCCAGCCTAGCGGCCATGCCTTCGATCGCCTCCCGGGTCTGGAAGATTTCGAAGATCTGCTCGAGACCGAGCCGGCGCACGACGAACCCCCGGTTGGCCTCCTGTTCCAGGAATCCGTCGGCCGTGAGCCTCCAGAGAATCTCCCGGATCGGGGTGCGGCTCATGCGGTAGGCTTCGCAAAGCTCGCGCTCGATCAGCCACTGCCCGGGCGCCAGCTTCTCTTCGACGATCTGCCGCCGGATGTCTTCGTAAACCGTGTTCTTATCCATGCCGGAAATTGTATACAAGTAAAATTCACTTGTCAAATTTTTTATTGACAGAAAAAATACATTCGGTATTATCATAACTATTCGACAAATCATCGATGAGTTTGGACACAGGGTTTCAAGCCGGGGTGCGGATATCCCGTAAAGAGGATCTGATGATGACCCATCGTCAGCGACTGCTCGCGGCGGTCCGGGGCGACATGCCGGACCACATTCCTTACGCGCCCCGCATCGACCTGTGGTACAATGCAAACTCCCTGAACGGCACTCTGCCCAGACGGCACCAGGGCAAGACCAGGGACCAAATAGCGCTTTCCGAAGGCTGGGCCCTGCACAAGGTGGTTGCGGATCACCTGCACCAACCCGATCCCGATGCCATGCTGCACCGGGCGCTCGGCGTGCACTTCATGAAGGAGTACGTGGCGCACTTTACGTTCTCCGATCAGATAAAAATCGATGTGCACCGTGAAGGGGACCGTACGCGCATCCGCTACACCACTGCGAAGGGGTCCATCACCACTAGTACCGTTTACAGCCAGGAGATGCGGCGTTCCGGCACCTCCGTGCCCTGGATCGAGGAGCACGCCGTCAAGACCCCGGACGACCTGAAGGTGCTGGCCGGCATTTTTGAATACATGGACGTGGTGGCCAATTACGAAGCCTTCAAAACTCACCAGGCGGAGGTGGGTGAGAACGGATTGCCGGTCACCGCCTTCACCGTGGCAGCCGGTCCGGTTCACCACATCCAGAAATACTTTTTGGATGCCACCGAATTCTTCCACTACTACCGCGACCACCAACCTGAAATACTCTACTTGGCCGATGCCCTGGCACTCTTGTACGAGAAGGCATTGCGCGTTGTTGCGGAATCACCGGCGGAGGTCATCCAATGGGGTTCGAACTTCGACGACATGCTCACCTTCCCGCCGATGTTCGCCCAACACTTCGTGCCCTGGATCCGGAAAGCCAAAGAGGTTCTGGGCCCCAAAAACATCCGGATTCTTTGCCACACCGACGGCGAGAACCTGGGACTGATGGACCTCCTGCACGGGTCGGGGATGGATGTGGCCGAAGCGGTCTGCCCGGCACCCATGACCAAGGTCAGCATCCAGGAGTACTACCGGCGCTGGAGCGACCGGATCACCATTTTCGGCGGGGTCCCTTCCAACCTGCTGCTGCCCCAGCTCACCCCCGAGAAGGATTTCCGGAACTTCATGGACGGGCTTTTCTCAGGGATCGGCACCGGGGCCAGGTTCATTTTGGGTATTGCGGACACCACCCCGCCGGATGCCGATTTCGAACGCCTGGTCCGCATCGGTGACATGGTCCGGGAGAAAGGTCGCCTGCCGCTGGAGGCCGGTGCCTTCAATCCGGTTGGTACAGCGACCGACGCCGAGGTGCTCGCCAAAAGGGAACCTGCGGCGCCGGTCTCGCAGGACACCCGCTTTACGAAAATCCGGCAGGCGGTCCTCGACGGCCAGGAGCAGGCGCTCATCGGGCAGGTCAAGGAACTGCTGCAGCAGAAGGCGGCACCCAAGGACATCATCGACCTGGGCATGGTGGCCGCCATGGAAACCCTCAACCAGGCATTCAAGGACGGGACCGTGTTCATCCCGGAGGTGCTGGCGGCCGCCCGGGCCATGAACGCGGCCGTGCTCTTTCTGGAGCCGCATCTGGCGGAGAAAGACAAGCGTGCAGGAGGCAAGATCCTGATCGGCACAGTCAAGGGGGACCTGCACGACATCGGCAAGAACATGGTCGCGACCATGCTGCGCGGCGTGGGGTTCAACGTGGTGGATCTGGGGATCAGCGTTGCGGTCGATGCGTTCGTCCGAAAAGTTGCCGAGGAGCGGCCGCAGGTCCTGGCGTTGTCCGCCCTGCTCACCACCACCATGCCGGAAATGCGCAAGGTCATCGGCGCCTTGACCCGGGCCGGTAGCAGAGAGACCGTAAAGGTCATCGTCGGCGGGGCCCCGGTGAACAAGAATTTCGCCAACGACATCGGCGCCGACGGGTACGCCAAGGACGCCGCCGAAGCCATTGATCTCGCCCGGAGCTTGATCGGGTGAAACCTTATAACCAAAAATCCCCAAGAAATGCTTCGACTAAAAATGAGGCTTGTGCGTTCATTGCCGGAGGCCTGCCATGAGCAAGTCGGACAACGTGACCAATCTTATCGTTCTCGCTTTGGGCATTTTTGTCGTTTACCACTCCTATTATTCTCTCAAGATAGGCTTCCTGATTTCACCGGGGGCGGGTTTCCTGCCGCTTCTCTGTGGGCTTGCCCTGATCGCATTGGGCATCGTCTGGCATCTCCAAACCATTATGTTCAAGGCCCCTTCTCAGGCTGCCGATAATGAAGACCCCACGGTGCCCGCTCCGCCACCGCGTTCGCGGGTCAAACTCTGCCTGGCGTTTGCGACCACCGTTGCCTATGCCTGCCTCTTCGAACGAATAGGATTTTTTCTTGCGACGCTGCTGTTCATGCTTAGCTGGCAGATGGTCGTGGAGCGGGAGCGCTGGCCGAAGGCGGTCATCATTACGATAGTCTGCGCCGCGGCCATGTACACCCTCTTCAGATACCTGCTGCGGGTCGAACTGCCGTCCAATCCATTGCTCTCCTGAAGGGAGGAGACCCCGGCATGGGCATCTTTGATGGCATCGTCTCGGGATTTTTCATCGCGCTGACGCCGATGAACCTGATGTTCGGCT
>Ga0209450_10002105_pt1 | contig 10045 bp, 8 predicted proteins | sample FrelakmetLWP11LW_FD_187149 | JGI IMG/M metagenome (GOLD analysis project Ga0209450, IMG submission 187149) | Freshwater lake sediment microbial communities from the University of Notre Dame, USA, for methane emissions studies - LWP11 LW (SPAdes)... | ecosystem: Environmental > Aquatic >...
GCACGGCCGGATCGACGCGCGAACCACGCCGCGCAAGCGTTTCACCGTTTCGAGGATCGTCAATGAACGTTGCAGGATTCATGAGCGCCACCCGCCTGCTGGTGGCCACGATCGCCCTCGCGGGCACGACCTTCGCCACCGAGGCGCCGGCGCAGACCGCCGGGTCGGCGCCTGCCGCGGACACTCCCTCGGCGGGCACGACTTCCAGGCGCCTCGTGGCGCGAGACATCGAGCCCGTCTACCGCGGCGGAACGATCGACACGCTGGCGACGATCCGCAAGCGCGGCGTGCTGCGCGTCGGCGTCGCGCTGTCCGAGCCGACCGCGATGCATGACGCCGAAGGCAAGCTGGTCGGCTTCAGCATCGACGCCGCCCGGCGGCTCGCCGACGACCTGGGCGTCGGTGTCGAGTTCGTCGAGACGTCGTGGTCCGGGATCATCCCCGACCTGCTCAATCGCGAGTCCGACCTCATCATGTCCGGTCTGTGGGTGACGGTGCCGCGTGCGCTCGTCATCAACTTCACGACGCCGACCGCGGTCGAAGGCATCCACGTGATCGCAAGCCGGGCGGCGGCCGCACGCCTGAAGTCGCCGGCGGATCTCGACCGGCCCGGCACGAAGATCGCCGTGTATGCCGGCACGCTGCAGGAACGGCTGGCGGCACGCCGCTTCCCGAAGGCGACGCTCGTCAAGGTGAGCGGCGACGCCGACCATCTCGCACCGGTCCTCGCCGGCGAGGCCGATGTGGCGCTGGTACCGACCTTTGCGCCGCAAGTCATCGTGCGCGCCACGCCCGACCGGCTCGCCGCGCCGTTCGCGCAGCCGCTGAGCTCCGCGTCGGCTGCGATCGGCGTGCGCAAGGGCGACCCGGACTTCCTCAATTTCCTCGACAGCTGGCTGGCAGTGCAGCGCGACGAGGGATGGCTCGACGAGCGCATGTCCTTCTGGTCCGATCCGGCGAACTGGCTGAAGTGACGCCGGCGGCAACCCAGCGTCGCCGCGCGTGCACCTCGATGCGCAGCGTGCCGTCCTCGGACGGCCCGGTCCTGACACTGGCGCTGGGGCGCTGGTTGTCGGCGTCCTCGCGCTGGGTCGCCGCGGGTCAGTAGCCCAGTTCACGCGATAGCTCGGCACCCAAGGCGCGTTCGATCAGCGCCTTCTTCAGCGCCATGGAAGCGGCACTGACCGCTTCCGCGCTCGTCGGCCCGGTCACGAAGGGGTCCACGCGTCCCTTGGGAATCCTCGGGATCGCCGCCGCGGCTGCCATTGAGGCCTTTGTCATCTTCCTCCTGGTCGGCATACATGCTCCAATGGGTCAGGCCCTGCCCCGCATAGGAAATCTCGGATAGGCTCGTGGTGGCGACTCATAGCGTTTGACTTCATGTTCGACATGCTGCCTCACCTGTCGCGGAAGGATGCAGGGCCGATCCCGACGGGTCTCATGTTCCCCGCCAGCGCTGCGCCGCCCTGGTCGCGTCAGTTCCGTTCCGACGACCTGGAGGAAGTCCGGGCCTTCATCGGCAACAAGGATGGACCGCATTCGCGCGTGGTGCACGGGGACCGGCCGCTGGGCTATGCCATGTTCCAGGTCAGTGCGCCCAACACGAACCTGGGCGGATCGGAGTCCGGGGTATCGCAGACTGTCCGCGGCCACGTGCATGGCTGGGTGCTGCATCTGGCGTTGCCGCCGGGCACGGTACTGCGCAGCGGCCGGCGGACCTTTGCCCCCACCGTGCCGAATACGGCGGTGCTCATCCCGCCCGGATGGGCGTTCACGCGCATCAGCCCGCCAGGCGCCCTGTTTGCCGTAGAAGTCAATCCGAACGCATTGATGGCCGAGTTGCGGGCTCGAAGACCCGATGAGGTCGATCGGAACCTCAGGCGCATGGTGATGCCGGCATTGGCCTCAGGCGAGCGACTGCGGCTGCAGGATGCCGCCTCGGATTTGGTGCTGGCCACTGCCCCTGGCATCGATGATCGACAACAGGCCTCGGCCGAAAGTCGATTGATCGAGCACATGGTCGACTTGATGCTGCGCGACGCCGTGACCCGACGCCCCGGTGAACTCGCACTGGAGCGCGCACGGAACCTGGAGGGTTGGATCGATTCGCATCTTGGCGAGCCGATCACCATGGGGACATTGTGCCGGATCGCCGGTGTCGGCGAGCGCTGCCTGCAGAAGTCGTTCCTGTATCGGCGCGGGATTTCGCCGATGCGCTTCGTCGCCGAGCGCCGGCTGCTGGCTGCCCATCAATGGCTGGCCGATGCCTCGCGCGCGGCGACAGTGACCGAGGCCGCATTGCGCTTCGGCTTTTCGCACCTGGGCCGGTTCTCGGTGTCCTATCGCCAGGCGATCGGCGAATCACCGTCGCAGACACTGGCGGTCGCAAAGCAAGCGGCGTTCGCCTGATCGGAGCTGGCACCGACCGGATCGGGGTATGCCGGTCCCCGGCCTGATGTGGATTCCCGGAGGAAACACTTTGTTCGCAAAGTGGATAGCCCTCGAGGAATCCTCCAGTTAGCGTGGCAGGCTTCGCGGCCCGGGCCGAGTCCGGGTCCGACAGGGCCAGGAACCCGGGCCCCTCAATCGACGGAAGCGACGACTCGTGAAGCGACTCCAGCTGGCAATTGCGGCGTTTCTCCTGGGCCTCGTCGGGCAGCAAGCGTGGTCCGGGACCTATCCTCCCGACGTACCGTCACTGGGCTATTCGCCGCAGAACATGGACCGATCGGTCGACCCGCGCCAGGACTTCTACCGCTACGCAGCCGGCAACTGGCTGCGCAAGACCGAGATCGCTCCCAGCGACCCCGACGTCGGCGGCTTCACGCTGCTGGCCGAGCAGTTGGACAAGCAGCTGCTGACGCTGATCCAGCAGGCCGCCGCGACCCCCGGGGCGCCCAAGGGCAGCCCGCGCCAGCAGGTGGGCGACTTCTACAAGGCCGCGATGGATTCGCATCGCCGCGCCGCGGTGGGGCTGCAGCCGCTGCAGGCCGACCTGCAGCGCGTCGCCGCGGCCACCGGCACGCCGGCCGACTACGGCGCACTGTCCGCCCGGGTGCAGGACGCCTATGGCGGCTCGCCGCTGATCAATGCGATCGCGATGCCCGACGCCAAGGACAGCAGCACCTATGTGCTGGTGCTGGCCCCGGGCGCGCAGATGCTCGAGCAGGACGAGTACGCCAAGCCGGAATACCAGAAGCTGCGCGAGAAGTACCGCCTGTACATCGTGGCCATGCTCAACGGCGCCGGCGACACGGTGGATGCGGCCAAGCTCCACGCGGCCAAGATCCTGGCGCTCGAGTCTCGCATGGCCGCGGCCATGCTGACGCCGCTGCAGATGCGCGAGCCGACCAACATCTACAACATGATGACGCTCGAGCAGGCGCAGGCGCTGGTGCCGGCGCTGGACCTGGGCGTCTTCCTGAAGACGCTGGGCATCACGCCGCCGGCGCGCGTGCAGGTGCTCGACGTCAACGCGATGAAGGCGCTGCAGCGGCTGCTGACCGAGCAGCCGCCCGACGACGTGAAGCTGCTGCTGCGCTGGTTCGTCGTGGCCGGCCGCGCGGCCGAACTCGGCGGGGGCTACCGCGGGATGGAGGAGGAGTTCTCGCGCCTGCGCAAGGGCCTGAAGGAGCCGCCGCAGCGCGAGCGCGTCATCACCCAGCAGATCGCCGCGCAGCTGTACCACCCGTTGTCGCAGTTGTATGTGCAGGCCAACTTCCCGGACTCCACCCGGCGCGAGATCACCGAGATGGTCGGGCACATGAAGGACGAGTTCGCCAGCCGCCTGCGCAGCAACGCTTGGCTCGACGAGGCCACCCGCAGCGCGGCGCTCGACAAGCTGGGCAAGATCGACATCCAGGTCGGCTACCCGGCCACCTGGGTGGATTTCAGCGCGCTCGACATCCGAGCCGACGACCACTTCGGCAATGTGCAGCGCGCCGCGCGCTTCGCCTTCGAGCGCGAGATCGGCCAGATCGGCAAGCCGGTGCTCGGCAACCGCTTTGCCGTGGCCACCAAGACCACGCCGATCGCCGTCAACTCGGCCTACAACTTCACCAACAACACCATCGACATCACGGCGGCGATCCTGCAGCCGCCGTTCTTCAAGCCGGGGGGCGATGTCGCGGCGAACTACTGCGCCATCGGCGCGGTGATCGGCCACGAGATCACCCACGGCTTCGACAGCCTGGGGCGCCAGTACGACCCGCAGGGCAACCTGCGCAACTGGTGGACGCCGCAGGCCGATGCGCGCTTCAAGCAGCGCACCGACGTGCTGATCGACCAGTACAACCGCTACGAGATCCTGCCCGGCCTGATGCACAACGGCGCCATGACCGTGACCGAGAACACCGCCGACCTGGGCGGCATCACGCTGGCCCACGCGGCGCTGCGGCGCGCGCTGGCCAAGAACCCGGCGCCGGCCGTGGACGGGCTGAGCGCCGACCAGCGCTGCTTCGTCGCCTGGACGCAGATGTGGGCCTTCAAGGCGCGCTCGGAACGGCTGCGCTACCTGGTGTCGGTCGACGTGCACGCGATCGCGTCGGTGCGTGCGGTGGCGCCGCTGCTGCACCTGGACGCCTTCCACGAAGCCTTCGGCACCCGGCCGGGCGACCCGATGTGGCGCGATCCCAAGCAGCGCGTCGTGATCTGGTGATGCGCCCCCCGACGCCGGGGCTGCGCGGACCCGCCGCAGCGCTGCTGGTGGCGTGCCTGATGGCGACGGCACTGACAGCGCGCGCCAGCGAAACGCCAAAGCCCCGGCCGCCGGAGATCGAGCGCGCCAGGGCCGAACCCGCCGTCGTCCGCATTCAGGGCGACACGGTCTACTACACCGGCAACATGTCGAAGGCCAGTTCCGCGGCTTTCGACGCTGCGGTGGCAGGCGTGCGCCGCGGCCAGGTCACCCGCCTGGTCATCAGCTCCGGCGGGGGTGACACGATTGAAGGCCGCCATGTCGGCCGTTGGGTGCGGGACATGGCCCTGGTCGTCGAAGTCGACGTCATCTGCTTCTCCTCGTGCGCCGACTACGTCTTCCCCGCCGGGCGGGCGCGCGTGATCCGTGACGATGCCTTCGTCGGCTGGCATGGCAACGAGCGGCAGTTCAACGTGCTGGCCGCACGCACGGGAGTCAGCGTGGCGGACCAACTGGCCACCATCCCGCCGGCGGACGTCGCGCCCGGGCCGCGCGCTGCCTTCGTGCAGGAGGCGCTGCGCTCGTTCGCGGTGACCCAGAAGGACGAGGCCGAGTTCTACGCCAGCCTGGGACTCAACGACGCGTTCGCGGTCTGTGCGGTCGGCGATGTGCTGGAAAAGCGACCGGGCTATGCAGGACAGATCGGCTGGGGCTTCTCGCTGGCCGACATGGCGCGACTCGGCCTGACCAACACCGTGTACCTGGGCGACGGCCGCTACGAGCGGGACTCCTCGCGCTTCCGCCAATACCTCGTACCCCTCAGCGCCGACGATTGCCTGGCGCTGCTGAAGTGACTCAGCCCATCCACACAGAAGGACAAGCTCCATGACCCTGGACACCCCACGCGCCCTGGCGCCGGCACAGCGGCTCGGGCGGCTGGAAGATCCGGGCCGCGACTTTCCGTTCTACAACGGCATGCCGGTGTCTCTGTCGGCCCGGCAGTGGCTGTTCGTCATGGCCGCGGTCGCCGCCGGCTTTCTCGTGCTCGTCGCACCGATCCCCTGGCCCAGCGGGCCCCTGGGGGCCATGATCCCGGCGGTGCTGTTTCCGCTGATTCCGCTGGCGGCGCTCGCGCATGTCGCGCCCGGCCACTGGAAAGCCATCTTCGGCAAGGTGGGCGGGCGCGAGCTGCGGCTGATGCTCGGCTTCGCCTTGCTCAACATCGTCGTCAGCATGAGCGTCGGCGCTATCGTCCACGCCGTTGCCGACGTGACACCCAACGCGGCCACGGCCCTGTTGATCGGCATGGACACGGCGGGCCGCGTCGCCTACTTCGCCAAGACGATTCCGCAGCTGTTCGGCGAAGAGGTGGTCACCCTGCTGCCCTTCCTCGCCTTGATGTACCTGCTGACGAGCCGGTTCGGGGTCGGACGCAAGGGCGCGATCGTGGGCGCGTGGCTGGTCTCGTCGCTGCTCTTCGGCCTCATCCACCTGCCGACCTACGACTGGAACCTGGTCCAATGCATCGTCGTCATCGGATCCGCACGCCTGGTGCTCACGCTGCCCTGGATCCTGACGAAGAACATCTGGGTATCGACGGGCGCGCACATCATCAATGACTGGCTGCTGTTCACCCTCGGCCTGCTGGGCGCCGGTTTAGTAGGCAAAGCTTGACCTGATGCGCAAGAATGGTCAGCTTCCCGGAGACTGGCTCACGCTGTAACCGATGCCGGCACACCCCAGCGCATTTCGGGCCGAACTGCCGTCTCGATATGCAGCGCATCATGCCGCGCGTCGGCGCCTTGCAGCGGCGACATCGACCCCGGCCACCAACGCAAGCACCAGCGTCCCCGGCTCAGGCACTGCGGCGGCCGCCACGGTGACGCGCTCACGCGAAACGTCGAGCGCAGGCGTTCACGCCTCGATCGGCTGATAGACGCGGATCCTCGGCGCGAGCTTGGCGCGCAGTTCCCGATCAGCGACCCGGATGTCGTACTCGGACTGCAGATTCAGCCAGAACCGGGGCTCCATGGCGAAGCACAACCCGAGTCGAAGCGCGGTGTCCGCGCTAATGGAGCGCTGAGCGTTCACCAACTCGCAGATCCCTATCGGCGAGACGTCGATGTTCGTCACGACTAAGGTGGCTGTCGTTCTGGCGGCTCTCGAATTCCCGCAGCCGTGCCCATCGCGCAGTGATCCGACACTTTTCCGCGGAAGTTCGTATCTACAAACACGGACCCGACACGCGTCCCAGCACCCATCGCCAACCAGACTCGAGGACATGAGCAAAGCGCTGCTGAACAGTTCGTGAGGCGCTTCACCCGCGCGACACTCCTTACCCATGTCGCGGCTTGCGACCCGCCCGACAGATGGGGCTGGAGACAGCCTCGGCAGGCCGTCTCGTCCCCTACTCCCACTCGATCGTCGCCGGCGGCTTCGACGAGACGTCGTAGACCACGCGATTGATCCCGCGCACCTCGTTGGTGATGCGGTTGCTGATCCGCCCGATCAGGTCGTGCGGCAGCGGCGCCCAGTGCGCGGTCATGAAGTCGGTGGTCTGCACAGCGCGCAGCGCCACCGCATGCTCGTAGGTACGTCCGTCGCCCATCACGCCCACCGAGCGGATCGGCAGGAACACCGCGAAGGCCTGCGCCACCTTGTCGTACCAGGAGGCGCCGTCGGTGTCGCGGGCGAGCCGCAGCTCGTCGATGAAGATCGCGTCGGCGCGGCGCAGCAGGTCGGCGTGCTCGCGGGTCACCGCACCCAGTATGCGCACGCCGAGTCCGGGACCCGGGAACGGGTGGCGGAACACCATCGCGCGCGGCAGGCCGAGCTCGAGGCCCAGCTCGCGCACCTCGTCCTTGAAGAGCTCCCGCAGCGGCTCCAGGAGCTTGAGGTGCAGCGTTTCGGGCAGTCCGCCGACGTTGTGGTGCGACTTGATCGTGTGCGCCTTCTTGGTCTTCGCCCCCGCACTCTCGATCACGTCCGGGTAGATCGTGCCCTGCGCGAGCCAGCGGGCGTCGGGGATCTTCGCCGCCTCGCGCTGGAACACGTCGACGAAGAGCCGCCCGATGATCTTGCGCTTCTCCTCCGGGTCCGCGACACCGGCGAGCGCGCCAAGGAACTCCGCGGCGGCGTCGACGTGGATCACCCGCACGCCGAGGTGCGACGCGAACGTATCCATCACCTGCTCGGCCTCGTTCTGGCGCAACAGGCCGTGGTCGACGAACACGCAGGTGAGCTGGTCGCCGATTGCGCGGTGGATGAGCGCCGCGGCCACCGACGAATCGACGCCGCCGGAGAGCCCGAGGATCACGCGCTCGGCGCCGACCTGTGCGCGCACGCCCGCGACCGCCTCGGTCACGTAGTCGTGCATGTTCCAGTCCTCGCCGCAGCCGCAGATCTCGTGCGCGAAGCGCGCGAGGATCGCCGCACCCTGCGTCGTGTGCGTGACCTCCGGGTGGAACTGCAGCGCATAGAGACGCCGCGTCTCGTCGGCCATCGCCGCGATCGGGCACGACGCGGACGATCCGATCAGCTTGAAGCCCGGAGGCAGCGCGGTGACCTTGTCGCCGTGGCTCATCCAGACATCGAGCAGGCCGTGGCCGCTGGCATTGCTGCGGTCCTGCAGGTCGCGGAACAGCGCCGAGTGCCCGCGCGCGCGCACCTCCGCGTAGCCGAACTCGCGCACGTCGCCCGCCGCGACCTCGCCGCCCTGCTGCACCGCCATCGTCTGCATGCCGTAGCAGATGCCGAGCACCGGCACGCCGAGCGTCCACACCACCGCGGGTACGCGTCCCGCGCCATCGTCGTAGACGCTCTGGTGGCTGCCGGAGAGAACGATGCCGCGCGGTGCGAATTCGCGCACGAACGCGTCGCCGACGTCCCAGGGATGGATCTCGCAGTAGACGTGGGCCTCGCGCAGCCGTCGCGCGATCAGCTGCGTCACCTGCGAGCCGAAGTCGAGGATCAGGATGCGCGAATGGGTCGGTGCGGGCATGGGGCGGCGGCGTAAGCGAAAAGGCCGGCGGGATGGGCCGGCCTTCGCGCGGGGTGTGCGAGGGGGTCTGCGCGGGTCTCCTACTCAACCCGGTAGTTGGGGGCTTCCTTGACGATCTGCACGTCGTGCACGTGCGATTCGCGAATGCCGGCGGAGGTGATCTCGACGAACTCGGCGCGGGTGCGGAGCTCCTCGATCGTCGCGCAGCCGCAGTAGCCCATCGCGGCGCGCAGGCCGCCCATCAGCTGGTGGATCACGTTGACCAGCGCGCCCTTGTACGGCACCCGGCCTTCGATCCCCTCGGGCACGAGCTTCTCGGCCGCGGCGATCGGATCCTCCTTCTCGAGCTCCTGGAAGTAGCGGTCCGAGCTCCCCTGCGCCATCGCGCCGAGCGAACCCATGCCGCGGTAGCTCTTGTACGAGCGGCCCTGGTAGAGCTCGATCTCGCCCGGCGCCTCGTCGGTGCCGGCGAACAGGCTGCCGAGCATCACCACCGACGCGCCGGCGGCGATGGCCTTCGCGATGTCGCCCGAATAGCGGATGCCGCCGTCGGCGATCACCGGCACGCCGGCTCGCGCAATGCCCTCGAGCGCCATCTGCACCGCGGAGATCTGCGGCACGCCGACGCCGGCGACGATGCGCGTCGTGCAGATCGAGCCCGGGCCGATGCCCACCTTCACCGCGTCCGCACCGTGGTCGGCGAGCGCCTTCGCGCCAGCCGCCGTGGCCACGTTGCCGCCGATCACCTGCACCCCCGGGAAGCGCTGCTTCACCCACCGCACGCGATCGAGCACGCCCTGCGAGTGGCCGTGGGCGGTGTCGACGACGAGCACGTCGACACCTGCGGCCACCAGGAGCTCGGCGCGCTCCTCGTTGTCGGCCGCCACGCTGATCGCGGCTCCCACGCGCAGCCGTCCGAGCTCGTCCTTGCAGGCATTGGGATGCTCGGTCGACTTCTGGATGTCCTTGACCGTGATCAGGCCCCGCAGCTCATGGTCGCCGTTGACCACCAGCACGCGCTCCAGCCGATGCCGGTGCATCAGCGACTTGGCCAGTTCGAGCTCGCTGCCCTCGGGCACCGTGACCAGACGGACCGCCGGCGTCATGATCGCCGACACGGGCTGGTCGAGGTTCGTCTCGAAGCGCAGGTCGCGGTTGGTGACGATGCCGACGACGCGCCGGCCTTCGACCACCGGCAGCCCGCTGATGCGGTGCTTCTGCGTGAGTGCCAGCACCTCGCGCACCGTCATCGACGGCGTGACGGTAATCGGATCCTTGACCACCCCGCTCTCGAAGCGCTTGACCTTGGCCACCTCGGCAGCCTGCTTCGCCGGGGACATGTTCTTGTGAACGATGCCGATCCCGCCCTCCTGCGCGATCGCGATCGCGAGCCGCGCCTCGGTGACGGT